>Ga0116151_10004981_pt1 | contig 11594 bp, 9 predicted proteins | sample AD_UKC117_MetaG_FD_89893 | JGI IMG/M metagenome (GOLD analysis project Ga0116151, IMG submission 89893) | Active sludge microbial communities of municipal wastewater-treating anaerobic digesters from Hong Kong - AD_UKC117_MetaG | ecosystem: Engineered > Bioreactor > Anaerobic > Digestate... | reverse complement strand
GCCGCCATCGAGACGCCGGGGCATGCGAGCAATCATCTCGCCTTCGCCCTGCCGCAGGAGCGCTCCGTCTTTTCGGCCGATCACGTGATGGCCTGGTCGACCTCCATCGTCGCGCCGCCGGACGGCAATATGACGGACTACATGAATTCGCTCGACAAACTTCGCGCCCGCGAAGATTCCACGCTCTGGCCCGGTCATGGCGGACCGGTGACAGAGCCTCAGCGCTACATGCGCGCGCTCGCCGCGCACCGCCGTCAGCGCGAGGCAGCGATCGTGAGGCGGCTGACCGCCGGCGACGAGACGATCCCCGACATGGTCGCGCGCATCTACGACGGGCTCGACCCGCGCCTCGTCAACGCGGCGGCGCTCAGCGTTCTCGCGCATATCGAGGATCTGGTCACACGCGGCGTCGCCATCGCGGAGGGGCCGATCACGACCAGGGGGCGGTACCGCCTCGCTCGATAACGCCGGTCAAACCAGGACGCGCCAGGCCACAAAGCCGAAATAGACCGCAATGACCGCGCCGCCGCCGAGCCGCGTGAAGCCGCTCGACATGAGGCCGAGCGCAAGAACGACGCCGGTCACACCGAGGAGCCACCACATTTCGAGCACGGCCACGGGCTTGGCCGATGCGCCGAATATCAGCGCAGGCAACGCGATTCCGACGAGAATGTTGATCGTGTTGCTGTTCAGGGCCTCGCTGACGACCGCGGCGCCCTTGCTCTTCAAGGCGAGACGCAGCGCGGTGTAGAGATTGGGGATGCCAGTCAGGCATGCCAGAACGAGCGATCCGACCAGTTCCTTCTTCACATCCAGCGCAGCGCCGATCCGCAGCGTTGAATGCACCACGCCGTAGCTGCCCGCCACGACGAGACCGAGCGCGAGCGCAGTCCGCAACGCGAGCGAAAAGCCGGCGCTTGCGTCCTCTTTTTCGTCATCGCCTCGGCCGACTCTTCGAGAGACATCGACGTGCGCGCTCTTCAGCAACGCGACCAAGCCATTTGCCACTCGCTCAGGAAAGGGCAGGCGTCCAGCCGTTTCTGGCCGCACCGACAGAAAGATGGCGTAGATCGCGAAAACAATCGCGATTGCGAGCGCGCCGACGATTGGGGTCAATATCTTGAGGAGGACGCAGGCGGCAAGCGCAGTCTCAACCAACGAAACAGCGCCGCCGAATGCGAAAACGCGCCTGGGCGTCGCGACCGGTCCGGCCACGAGCGCGCTCACGCCAATGAGCGCGGCAAGATTGAAAAGGTTCGAGCCGAGCACAATTCCGGCTCCGACCTCATTCTCGCCGCCCACGATCGCGGTCAGCGCGGAGGAGATTTCGGGCGAGTCGGCTCCAAGCGCCGTGATCAGGCCGAGAAGCCCGGGAAGAAGGAGATAGACGCGGTCCAGTTCTTCGAGTTCCGACGCAAGCCACACGCTGCCGCCGACAATCGCCGCCAGACATATGGGCGCCAGCACGAAAGCAAATTGCATGGACATCGATTGCGAACAACGCTGGGCAGGAATCGTTCCCGCCAGCGTCCCAACCGCCATCGCCCGTGACAATCGCGGCTCAATTGTCGGTCAGGAACTTCAAGTATTTCGTGCGCGCCGCGATCACGTCGGCGCGGCAGACGGCGAAACTGACCGCGCCGACATTGCGCGGGAAATCGCTCGACAAATGCGAGAGACAGGATTTGTCGCGGAAGGCGGCCCATGCGGCCTGTTCCTCGACAAGCGCCTTCCTGGCCGCTTCGCCGGGCATGTCAGTCAGCGCCGCCTTCCAGGCGACATCCAGCGCCGCATTGACGCGCGCCACGCGCTCGTCGCTGCAGCGCATGAGCGCCGCCTCGTCGGCGCCGGCCTTGTCGACACAGGCGCGAAAGGCGGCATCGTCGGCGCGCGCGGCCCCGGCCATCGCCCACAGCGCGAAAACGAACGTCAGAATTCGTAAGATCATTTGGCGTCCAGCTGCGTCTGCAGCTCCTCCGCAAAACGTTCGATGCGGCGCGCATTGACGCCGAAATCGTTGCGTCCATAGCGCGATGCCGAGCGTACATCGAGCTTGGTCTGGCCCGCGAGCGGCTGGATGCGAATGGTGATGTCGTCGGGGAAGCCCATGATGAGCGTGCGCGCGACGGCGTCGATGTGACCGAGACCGGCGCGGCCGCCCGGCGCCGACTGGTCGACGATCTTCCAGCCGAGCGCCTGAATGGCCTTCAGCACGAGTTGATAGGCTTCGTCGCCTTCGAGTTCGAGCAGAATCGGCTGCACGCCGGGATAGGCGGCCCGCTGCGCTTGCCGCTCGGCCAAGGCGCGCGCGCGCGGATTGCGCCCGCCGCGCGCTTCGGTCGCGCGCCGCGACAGCGAGAATTGCGGTGGATCCGATATGTCGGTGGAAATGTCGTTCAGCACGGGCAGGCGCAGCGACTGGAACGCGAGATAGCCGGGAAACGCCAGAAGCGCGACCGCCAGCGCGACGCCGCCGAGCGCATGGGACAGGCCACGCCGGCCCGTTCGCCAGATGACCACCGCCGCCGTGCCCGCGAGAAGGAGCGACATGCAGGCGATCAGGATGGCCGAGCCGAAGACGGCCAGCCCCGCCGGCACGTCGACGAGCTGAAACCGCGTGACGGCGACAGCAACGGCCGCAACCGCTAGCGCGAAGACCGCCAGCCGCAGGCTCCAGACAGCAGCCTGCGACTGTGGCTCCTCGACGATCAGGCGGCGCATCGCGTCTCTCTACGCCGACGGCAGCTTGTAGTCCTTGAACTCTTCGCGCAGCTTCAGCTTGTTGATCTTGCCGGTCGCGGTGTGCGGGATTTCGCGCACGAACTGCACGTCGTCGGGCATCCACCACTTGGCGATCTTGCCGTCCATGAATTTCAGCATGGCGTCGCGATCAATCTCCTTGCCTTCCTTCGGCACGATGACCAGCAGCGGGCGCTCGTCCCACTTGGGATGCACGACGCCGATGACGGCGGCCTCCGCGACATCGGGATGGCCGACCGCGAGATTTTCGAGATCGATCGAGGAAATCCACTCGCCGCCGGACTTGATCACGTCCTTGGCGCGGTCGGTGATCTGCAGTAGCCGTTCGGGTCGATCGTGGCGACGTCGCCCGTATCGAAGAAGCCCTCCTCGTCGAGGATTTCCTCGTCCTCCCGCTTGAAATAACGGCGCGCGATCGCCGGGCCCTTGACCTTCAGGCGGCCGAACTTCACGCCGTCCCACGGCAGGCGGTTGTTCTCGTCGTCGGTGATCTTCATTTCCACCGCGAAGATGGCGTGGCCCTGCTTGGCTTTTATGGCCATGAGGTCCTTGCCTTTCAGAGCGGCGAGCTGCGGCTTGATCGCGCCGATCGTGCCGATCGGGCTCATTTCGGTCATACCCCAGGCGTGATTGACGGTCACGCCGCGCTCCTCGAAGAACTCGATCATCGAGGGCGGGCAAGCCGAACCGCCGATCACGACGCGGTTGAGCGTGTGCAGCTCGACCTTGTTGGCCTGCATGTGCTGCATCAGCATCAGCCACACGGTCGGCACGGCGGCGGACAGCGTGACCCCCTCGGTCTCCAGCAATTCATAGACCGAGGCGCCGTCGAGCTTGGCGCCGGGCAGGACGAATTTCGCGCCGGCGAGCGGCACGGAGAAGGCGAGCGACCAGGCGTTGGCGTGGAACATCGGCACGATAGGCAGGATCGAATCCTGCGCCGACACCGATAGCGTATCCTTCATGCAACCCTGCAGCGCATGCAGCACGTTGGAGCGATGCGAATAGAGCACGCCCTTGGGATCGCCGGTGGTGCCGGAGGTGTAGCAGAGGCCGGCGGCCGTGTTCTCGTCGAAGTCCTTCCAGGCGAAGTCGCCGTCGACTTCGGCGATCCACTCCTCGTAGGCGATCGCATTCTTCAGCTTGGTGGCGGGCATGTGCGCCTTGTCGGTCAGGATCACGTAGCGCTCGATCGACGGGCACTTGTCCTGCACGGCTTCCATCAGCGGCACGAAGGTGAGGTCGAGCAGCATCGCGCGGTCCTGCGCGTGATTGACGATCCAGGCGATCTGCTCGGGGAACAGGCGCGGATTGACGGTATGATAGACGGCGCCGACGCCGGTGATGCCGTACCAGGCTTCCAGGTGCCGCCAGGTGTTCCAGGCGAGCGTGGCGACGCGGTCGCCGAGCTTGATCCCGTCCTTTTCGAGGCGCTGGGCGACCCGCAGGGCGCGATCACGGACCTCACGGTAATTGGTGCGGTGGATCGGCCCCTCGATCGAACGCGTCACGACCTCCCGGTCGCCGAACTGCTGGGCCGCGTGATCGATGATCTTGTAAAGCAGTAGCGGCCAGTCCTGCATCAAACCGAGCATCGTCATCCTCCCGACGTGTTCCTGGGGCGGCCGGCGCGTGGCGCGCGGCGGCTGTCAGATGCTTCTACAAGAGCGGGCTGGCAAAATCCAAGCTGCAAGGCGCGGCGAAAGGCTGTCTTGCCGAGGCCCGAGCAAATATCTAGCCTCGCAGCAGGGGAATCGCTGGAGCGGCCACAAATTGACTGACGCATCCCGGGTCTGGTTCCGGTTCGTCCGGCTCGAGACGAGAATTCGACTGGCGGTCACCAACCGCCTGAAAGCCGTTGGCCTGTCCATCGCCCAGTGCGACGTGCTCACGACCCTGACCGAGCGCGAGGGCTTGAGCCAGCAGGACCTGGCCGAGCGCCTCTACGTGACCAAGGGTAATATTTCCGGGCTGATCGACCGGCTGGCCGCCGCCGGGCTCGTGGAGCGCCGCACCATTGCCAGCGACCGTCGCTCGCACGCCATTTTCCTCACCGCCGCCGGCCGGATCGCGGCGCAGAAGGGCATCGAGGCGCAGCAGGGGTTCGTGGACGAGACGCTCGGTCGCATGCCGCCGGCCGAACTCGCCGAATTCGAACGGCTTCTTGTCGCCTCCCGCGATCTGGTGCGCGCCAGCGAGGCGGCGCAGAACTCGCCACGGAAAATCAAGAGAGCCTGACCGGAGCGGGAACCAGCTTAGCGTCGGCGCGTTCCCGCCGGGCATGTCCCGGGGAGGCCGCCGATGGAACGCGCATTCGTCATTTTCGTCGCGATCCTGCTCCAGACCACCGCCGCCGTAGCGCAGGACAAGGGCGGCGCGGGGATGGAGAGCCCGTTTCTCGCGCTCGACCGCAAGAGACCGGAGCAGCCCGCCCGGTCGAACGATCTTCTTTCCTACGCGCCCGGTCCGCCTGCTCGCGAACGCTCGATCCCCGACGCCGAGGCAGCCGCCGCCTGCAAGGCGCTTCTGGCGGACGCCAGTATCGTGACCACGCCACATGCGGCGATATCGGGCGAAGGCGGGTGCGGCATTGCGGCGCCGATCACGCTCGAGGCGGTCCTGTTGCCCGACAAGCGCCGGATCGAGATCGCGCCTGCGCCGGTCATGCGCTGCGACCTGGCGGCGCGGTTCGGCGCCTTCGTGCGCGAGACCATAGCGCCGGTCACTGCGTCCCTTGGGCGCAAGGTCAAGCGCGTGATCACCGCCGACGCCTACGATTGCCGAAACCGGAACCGCCAAGCGGATGCGAAACCGTCCGAACATGCGACCGGCGCGGCGATCGATCTCGCCGCAATCGAATTCGTCGACGGCAGCGTCATGCGCGTGACCGACAAGGCTCGCGACCCGACGATCGCCATCTCGCTCAGGCAGAGCGCCTGCGCGCGCTTCTCGACCGTTCTCGGGCCAGGATCGGACGGCTACCACGAGGACCACGTGCATCTGGACCTCGCGCGGCGGCGCGGCGGGGCCAAGATCTGCCAGTGGGCGCTGAAGTGATCAGCGCGGGTCGACCGGCTTTAGCGTGTCCAGCCCCAAAATCTTCTCCAGCGCCCGCGCGCCGGCGATGGCCTTGCCGTCCTCATTGGTCGGCGCGATCACCTGCAGGCCGGCCGGCAGGTTTTCCCGCGTGAAGCCGCACGGCAGCGAGATCGCCGGCACGCCGCAGAGCGTCGGGCCGTAGGCGATCGAAAGCCATTCCACATAGTTTGGGAATTCGTAACCATCGCAATGCGTGAGGTAACGCTGCTCGACCGGGAAGGCCGCCACGATGGTCGCAGGGCATAGCAGGAGGTCATAGTTCTCCAGAAAGGTATCCATGCGCCGAGCGAGTTCGGCCCGATGGCGCTCGGCGCGGGCGATTTCGTCAGCGGTCAGCTTGAGACCCGCCTCGATATTCCAGATAAGATCGGGCTTGAACTTGTCTCGATGCATTTCGAGTAGTGGGCCTTTATCCGTCGCAAAATTGCGGGCGCGCAAGACGCCGAAACACTCATGGGCGCCGGACAGGTCGGGTGAGGCCTCCTCCACTTGCACACCGGCCTCCGCGAAGCGCCGCGCGGCGTTGCGGGTGATTTCGGCGATTACGGGATCGACGGGTGTGATGCCGAGATTGCGCGAATAGGCCACCCGCTTCGGCAGCCAGCCCGAACGGGCCGCCGACAGAAAGCTCCGCGCCGGGCGCGGCTTTGACAGCAGGTCCCGGCGATCCTCGCCCGCCATGGCGTCGAACAGGAGCGCGAGATCCTCGACCGTCCGCGCCATCGGGCCCTGAACCCCGAGCGTTTGATCAACGATACCCCGATTATTCGAGGCGACGCGGCCGGGCGTCGGGCGCATGCCGACGATGCCGCAGAAGCTCGCGGGATTGCGCAGGGATCCGCCCATGTCCGAGCCATGCGCCAGCCAGGCCGTGCCCGAGGCCAGCGCCGCCGCCGCGCCGCCCGAGGAGCCGGCCGGGGTGCGGGAGACGTCCCAGGGATTGCGGGTGATGCCGAAGACCGGGTTGAACGTGTTGCCGCCCGCGCCGAATTCCGGCGTGTTCGACTTGGCGTAGACGATCCCGCCCTCGGCCTCGATCTTGTCGACGACAATGTCGGACGCGTCAGGCACGAAGTCCGCGAACAGCGGCGAGCCGGAGGTCGAGCGCACGCCCTTGACCCAGGACAGGTCCTTGATGGGCACCGGCATTCCGGCAAGCAGGCCGCGCTCGGCGGCGGGCTTCTTCATCAGCGCATCGGCATGGGCGCGGGCGCGGTCGAAACAGAGGATCGGCAGGGCGTTGATCTTGCCGTCGACGGCGGCGATGCGCGCCTCCAGCGCGTCGAGACAGTCGTGCGGCGTGATTTCGCCTGACTTCAGTTTGGCGACGACGGCGTTGGCGCTTTGCGCGATCAAGTTTTCTTTTGACACGGGCGTTCCTGCTGGCGCGTCGGGCGCGCGCCTTCCGTCAGCAGTTTTGGCAGGCGCACGCCTCTTCGGCAAGGGCGCGGCCGCGCGGCGCGGCTTTGCCGTTCGGGCCCATATGTGCTTGTGAGAGGCGATTGCAGCGCACGGGATATTTCATGCCTTTCGACGCCTCCACGCCCCTGTTCTTCTTTCGCCACGGCGAGACTTTCTACAATGCGGAAGGCCGCATTCAGGGCCAGCTCGACACGCCTCTGTCGCCGCGCGGCCGCGAACAGGCGGTCGAGGCGGGCCACAAATTGGGCGCGGCGCTCGCCGCCGAGCGCGTCTCGCGCGATGTGTCCGGCTGGTTCGCCTCGCCCCTGTCGCGCGCCTCCGACACCATGGCCCTGGCGCGCCGCGCGCTGGCGCTGCCGGAAGACGATTTCACGCGCGACAAGCGGCTGATGGAGATTTCCTTCGGCCTCTGGCAGGACCTGACCTGGCCGGAAATCGCCGCGCGCTATCCCGGCGCGCCCGCCGCCCGCCAGTCGGATTTCTGGAACTACCGCCCGCCGAACGGGGAGAGCTACGCTGATCTGACGGATCGCGTGCGCGCCTTCCTCGGGGAACGCGCCGGCCCGACCGTCGTCGCGGCGCACGGCGGGGTGGCGCGCGCGCTGATGGTTCTGCTGGGCGGCGTCGCGCCGGCCGATACGCGCGGCATGCCGATTCACCAGGGGCGGCTGCTGGTCTTCCAGCACGGGCGCGGGCGCTGGATGTGACTTGCGTTCATTGCATGTTCAGTCGCGGAGCGGGATAGGACGGGCGCCGGACTTGTGCTAAGCCACGCCGGTCAGGGGCTACGATTGAGGAAGCGCGCGGGCGTCGGAATTGCAGGCGAGATCGGCTCGCTTCGACCGGGCGGACGGCGCGAATGATACAGGCGCAAGAGACGACAGCCGAGCCGGATGAACGAGATCGAGACCCCCGTGGCGGACGCCACCGCCGTCGCCGCGCCGAACGCGCCCAGCCTCACGCCGGACGAGCCCGCCAGGGCCGTACTGGTCGGCCGCGTCGCGCCTGAACATCTGCGCGACGAACTGCTCGCGGAAATCTTCGCCGACACGGTGCGCCACCGTTCGCATCACGCGGCGATGGAGACGCTCGAGCGGATCTACAATTACGCGGAGGTCGACGCGCTGGCGGCCGGCATCGCGCGCGCGCTGGTCTCGCGCCACGTGCGGCCCGGCGACGTCGTCGGCCTGTGGATGGCGCGCGGGCCGGAACTGCTGATCGCGCAGATCGCCATCGCCAAAACCGGCGCCGCCTGGCTGCCGTTCGACGCCGACGCGCCGGTCGACCGTATCGCGGTCTGCCTTGCCGACGCGGAGGCCAAGGGCCTGCTGACCTCGGCCGAATTCGCGCTGAAAGCGGAAGGGCACATGCCCTGCCCGATCCTGATCGACGAGGCGATCGTCGATCCCGCCGACAATACGCCGGTCGACGCGCGCGCGCTCGGCGCGACGCCCGACCATCCCGCCTACATGATCTATACGTCCGGCTCGACGGGGACGCCCAAGGGCATCGTCATCACCGGGCGCAACATCTGCCACTATCTGCGTTCGGCCAACGAACTGTACGGCGTCGCCGCCAGCGACATCGTCTTCCAGGGCGCTTCCGTCGCCTTCGACCTGTCGATGGAGGAAATCTGGATTCCCTATCTGGTCGGCGCGACGCTGTTCGTCGCGACGCCGCAGGTGATGGGCGAGGCCGACAAGCTGCCCGACGTGCTGGACGACGCCGGCGTAACCGTGCTCGACACGGTGCCGACCCTGCTCGCGATGATGCCGAAGGATGCGCCAAAGCTGCGCATCATCATTCTCGGCGGCGAGGCGTGCCCGCCCGCCGTGGCGGCCCGCTGGTGCAAGCCCGGCCGCACGATCTTCAATTCCTATGGCCCGACCGAAGCGACCGTGGTCGCGACCGCCTCCGTCGTCGAGCCCGACAAGCCTGTGACGATCGGCGGGCCGATCCCCAACTACACGGCCTATGTCTGCGACGACGCGCTGAACCTGCTCGACCGCGGCATCGAGGGCGAGCTGTTGATCGGCGGGCCGGGCGTCGCCAAGGGCTATCTCAAGCGCGACGAGCTGACGGCGGAGAAATTCGTCGCCAATCCCTTCGGCCTCGGGCACGCAGATCCGATCCTCTATCGCTCCGGCGACGCCGTGGTGATGGACGAGGCAGGGAATATCAATTTCCGTGGCCGCATCGACGATCAGGTGAAGATCCGCGGCTTTCGCGTCGAACTCGGCGAGATCGAGGCCAAGCTCACCGATCTTGCCGGCGTCTCGCAGGCCGCCGTGGTGCTGCGCGCCGTCGATGGCATCGACGAACTCGTCGCCTTCCTGACGCCGGACAAGGGCGCGACGCTCGACGCCAGGCAGATGCGCGCCGACCTGCGCGCCAACCTGCCGGCCTACATGGTGCCGGGTCGCTACGAAATTCTCGACACGCTGCCGAAACTGCCGTCGGGCAAGGTCAACCGCAACCTGCTCAAGAAGGCGGAGCTGACTGCCGCCGCGCCAGTGGAAGAGCAGGAAGAGCCGCGCACGGAAACGGAAGCCGCGCTTCTGGACGCCGCCAAGCGCACGCTGCCGCCGCAGGCCGTACCGTTCGACGCGGATTTCTTCACCGACCTCGGCGGCCATTCGCTGCTGGCCGCGCGCTTCGTCTCGGCGGTGCGTGAAACCCCGCGTCTTGCCTCGATCACCTTGCAGGACGTCTACAACCTGCGCTCGTTGCGCGCGATCGCGGGCCATCTCGACGGCAAGGCGGACGCCGCCGGTCCCGCGCGGGACCTGTCGTTCGAGCCGCCGCCGTTCATGCGGCGCTTTCTGTGCGGGCTGGCGCAGGCGATCGCGCTCCCCTTCATTCTCGGCCTGATGACCGCGCAATGGCTGGGCGTTTTCGTCAGCTACATGCTGCTGACCGATCCCGACGCCAGCCTGCTGTCTGAAATCGTCGCTCTCCTCGGCGTCTATCTCTGCATCAATCTGGCGACGATCCTGATCTCGATCGGGGCGAAGTGGCTGCTGCTCGGGCGAACAAAACCCGGCCGCTATCCGCTTTGGGGGACCTATTACTTCCGCTGGTGGCTGGCGCAGCATCTGATCGCGCTCTGTCATGTCAAATGGTTCCAGGCCTCGCCGATCATGCGCCTCTATCTTTCGGCCATGGGCGCGAAGATCGGCGAAGACGCCATCATCAGCGAGGTCGAGGCTGGCGCGATCGACCTCGTCACCATCGGCGCGGGCGCCTCGCTCGGCACGAAGCTGAAGCTCGCCAACGTCCGTATCGTCGGCAATGAGATGATCGTCGGGCGCGTCGACATCGGCGCCGACGCCTATGTCGGTACGTCCTGCGTGATCGAGGACGGTTGCGTCATCGGCCAGGGCGCGGAGCTGAAGGACCTGACCTCCGTCCCCTCGGGCACGCGGATCGACGCGCACGAAATCTGGGACGGATCGCCCGCCCGCAAGGTCGGCGTGGTGGACGAAGCCGAACTGCCGGCGCAGGCGACGGCGACGCCCGGCCGGCGCGCGCTGCACACGTTCGTCTACACGATTCTGCTGCTGATCATCCCGCCGCTCGGATTGCTGCCGATCTTCCCGGCCTTCTGGGTCTTCGACCGGATGGATTCGTGGCTCGATATTCTCGACCGCACCTGGTATCTCGCCGCCATCCCGCTGTTCGCCTGGCCGACGTCGTTCGCGCTCGTCATCCTCACCGTCGGCTTCATCGCGCTGGTGCGCTGGGCCGTCCTGCCGCGCGTCAAGGAGGGCGTTTATTCCATCCATTCCTGGTTCTATGTCCGTAAATGGGCGGTGGCGCTGACGACGGAAGTGACGCTGGAAACGCTGTCCTCGCTGTTCGCCACCATATACATGCGCACCTGGTACAGGCTGATGGGCGCGGGCATCGGCAAGGATTCGGAAATCTCGACCAACCTGTCCGGTCGCTACGATATCGTCGACATCGGCGACAAATGCTTCATCGCCGACGAGGTCGTGCTCGGCGACGAGGACATCCGGCGCGGCTGGATGACGCTGGCAAGCGTGAAGACCGGCTCGCGCGTCTTCATCGGCAATGATGGCGTCGTGCCGCCGGGCGCCAACATTCCGACCGGCGCGCTGATCGGCATCAAGTCCAAGCCGCCGGCCAACGAGCTGATGTCGGAAGGCGACACATGGTTCGGCTCGCCGCCGATCAAGTTGCCGGTGCGGCAGAAATTCGACGGCGGCGGCGCCAACTGGACCTACGAGCCGCCGTGGTGGAAGAAGGCGATGCGCGCGACCTTCGAGGCCGTACACATCTCGCTGCCGACG
>Ga0116151_10004980_pt1 | contig 11594 bp, 9 predicted proteins | sample AD_UKC117_MetaG_FD_89893 | JGI IMG/M metagenome (GOLD analysis project Ga0116151, IMG submission 89893) | Active sludge microbial communities of municipal wastewater-treating anaerobic digesters from Hong Kong - AD_UKC117_MetaG | ecosystem: Engineered > Bioreactor > Anaerobic > Digestate... | reverse complement strand
GGTGAAATAGCCGCCATTCACCACCAGCAGCGCGCCTGTTTCTGCCTGCCACTCGGGGATAGACAACGGCGCGCCGGGCCGATAGGCCACACGAAAAATGAACTGCGCCGGGTCCAGCCGCAGCAAAAACAGCCGTTCACGGACTGCGTCGCTCGCATCAAAAAGGTGGATCGTGCGCTGCTCCAGACCGGGCTGGACAACCTGCCAGCCGGTATCGGGGATGGGCGTGGGAGTGGGCGCTGTGGTCTGTGGCGGATTGGCGGCCGGTACGGCCGTTTCTGTCACAACAGCCGGGGGCATGATGGGGGTGGGCGGGGAAACGGCCGTGCCACACCCCATCAACCCAACAACCACCAATCCAACCAGCCAGGCAAGCCTCCCTCTCAATCCCCCTCCTCCAGGGGCGACAAAGTGATCGCCGTGCGGTGAATCCGCGCGGCCAGCGGGTCCAGGGCCAGCGCATCCAATACCTCGTCAGGGCGGCCAGTCTGGCCAACCATCAACATCAAGCGCATAGACAACTGCGCCAGATCGCCGGCCGGTGGCAGCAGCGCCAGATCTAACACCAGCGGGCGCAAGTCATAAGCTTTGTCGCGCCGCTCACGCGGCAGCGCTTCGGCCGCCAGCAGAGCGGTGATGCCTGCTTGCAAAGCCTCCCGGTCCACCGGCTCCAGCAGCGTCACTTCGTAGGTGGAATCCAAAGTACGGGTTTGCAGCGCCGGTTCCTTCAGGCCAACCTCCTGCACGTCCCACACGTCGATTCCTGGGGCCATGCGGGCCATCATTTGCTGGCGGGCCGTTTCCGGATCCATGCTTTCTTTCAGCCAGATGTCTGCCAGTTCGCAGGCGCTGGTGTAACCCAACGGCAGAGCCGCCGCCAACTGCATGCGCGGCCGTTGGTTAAAGCCCTGGCTGTAAGACATCGGAATACGCGCCCGATTCAGCGACCGTTCCAGCGTGCGCGCTAAATCCAGGTGGCCGATAAACCGGGTCGGTCCTTCTTTTCTAAATGTGAGTCTGAGTCGTTGCACATAATTTGCTTGCATACCGCCCATTTTCCCTTAATATCTTGCCTGATACAAAACGATTGTCTATTTTGAAATCAGAGGGATTAGTTATGTCAATCATCGAAGCCATGCACCAACATCGTTCCATCCGCCGCTACCGGCCAGACCCGGTGCCCGACGACCTGCTGCACGATATTTTGGCCGCCGGCATCCGGGCATCGTCGTCGGGCAATATGCAGACGTATTCGATTATCGTGACGCGTGACGAGGCGCTGCGCAAGCAGCTGTATGAACCGCACATGGAGCAGAGCATGGTGCTGGATGCGCCGGTGCTGCTGACCTTTTGCGCTGATTTTCACCGGATGCGCCGCTGGCTGCGTGTCAGCCACGCGCCGGATAATTTTGATAATTTTATGAGCTTTATGATCGCGGCCATCGACGCCACGCTGGTTTCGCAGAACGTGGCCCTGGCCGCCGAAGCGCGCGGCCTGGGGATTTGCTACATGGGCAGCACCCTGGCTAACTGCGATGCAATCGGCCGTATCCTGAATCTGCCGCCCAACGTCGTGCCTGTCGTCGGTTTTTCGCTGGGTTATCCCGACGAAGATCCGGCCCCGCGCGATCGACTGCCGCTGGACGGCCTGGTTCACTATGAGACGTACCAGGATTACAGCGAGGAGCGCATTCGGGAGATTTACCATGACCGGGAAGCAAAGGGCTGGGCGCGTTACATGAGTTTTCCGCGCCTGCGCCGGTTGATTGAGGAATCTGGCGTGGAAAATCTGGCGCAGGTGTATACGGCCGTTAAATACACCCGTGAATCGCACCATGAGTATTCGCAGACAGTCCTGGATTATCTGGCGGCGCAAGATTTTATGCAGAACGGCCGTTAGCGCAACATAGACCGGCGCTGGCCGGACGGCAGGTGGGTGACCATGCTCAGGATGAACAATCAAACCGCATGCTATCGTCAGGGGTGCTGGCTGATCCTTCTGCTGGCGCTCTGGCTGGCCGCCTGCGAACGGCCTGATCCCCGCGTCACGGCCGTCGAGCAGAATCCGGCCCAACCCACGCTGGCAGGCGCGGCGGCTGTGCCCGCCGCCCAGGACGAGACGGCTGCCCGCCCAACCCCCATTATCCCGGAGATGATTTTGCCCACCCGCCCGGCTTACGTAGGCACGCCCACGCCCGACGCGCCCCACGACACGGCCGTTGCCGGCGGTCCCGTCGCCAGCCATTTTGTCGGCGCAGGAGAAACGCTGGGCTACATCGCCCAGATTTACGGCACGACCGTGGAGGAATTGCTGGCGCTCAACCAGTTCGACGCCGACGCCGTCCTGTTGGTGGGGCAAGAAGTGCGGGTTCCCAGCCAGATAGACGCCACCGCGCCCGGCTTCAAAATCATCCCGGACAGCGAATTGGTGTATGGCCCGGCGGCGCAGGATTTTGACGTGCGCGCCTTTGCCGAATTTTTTGACGGCTATTTGCTGACGGCCGGGGAGGAAGTGGAAGGGGTTTATCTGGACGGCCCGGCGATCGTGCAGTTGGTGGCCGACCGCTTTAGCGTGAATCCGCGCCTGCTACTGGCGCTGCTGGAACATCGCGCCGGGTGGGTCACGCGCACGGCCGTTACCGGGGCTAGCGCCTCCCCCTTCCTGCTGGGGTACGAAGACGCGGCCATTCCCGGCCTCTATCAGCAGCTTGGTCGGGCGGCCAATTTGCTCAACTGGGGCTATTACGGCCGTGCCGAAGGCGGCATCACCACCACCACGCTCGACGATGGCACGCGGCTGGCCTTCGCCGCCGAGATCAACGACGGCACGGCCGGCGTGCAAAACGTGCTGGGGTCATTCACCGGGGTCACCTACGACACCTGGCTGCAAGACGTGGGACCGGAGGGATTTTTCGCCACCTACAACCGCCTCTTTGGCGATCCGTTTGCTTTTACCGTGGACCCGCTGTGGCCGGTCGATCTGCGCCAGCCGCCGCTGCAGCTTCCCTGGGAAGCGGGCGAAACGTGGTACTTCACCGGCGGACCGCACGGCGGCTGGGCCTCCGGCTCCGCCTGGGCAGCTATTGATTTTGCCCCGCCAGCCGAGGAATTAGGCTGCATCGTCTCCGACGCGTGGGTTACGGCGATGGCCGACGGCCTGGTGGTGCGCAGCGACAAGGGCGCAGTAGTCGTAGACCTGGACGAAGATGGGTTTGCCGGCACGGGCTGGGCGATTTTGTATATGCACTTGGAAAGCCGGGATCGCATCGCCGCCGGCACGTTTGTGCAGACGGGGGATCGACTGGGCCACCCATCTTGCGAGGGCGGCTTTTCGAACGGCACACATGTGCATGTAGCCCGGTTGTATAACGGCCGTTGGGTCTCCGCCGACGGCTCCATCCCCCTGGAAATGGCCGGCTGGGTAACGCAAGGGTTGGGCCGGGAATATGACGGCCTGCTCAGCCGCGGCGGGGTAGACAAAGAGGCCTGCGCCTGCCGCGAAGACGGCAACGCCATTCCCGGCGAGTGAGCCGCCGGTTATTTTTGTCGGTAGAGCATGGGGCCTAACGGCCGTCCCCCCACCAGATGCATGTGCAGATGAAACACTTCCTGGCCGCCGTGGGCGTTGCAGTTAATGATCAGACGGTAGCCGCTCTCCGCAATGCCCTCCTGCTCCGCTAATTTTTTGGCCACAGTCATCATCCGGCCGGTAATCTTTTCGTCATCTTCCGTCAGATCATTGATCGTGGGAATGATTTTATTGCTCACAATTAAGATGTGCGTCGGCGCCACGGGGTTAATATCCCGAAATGCCGTTACCAGATCATCCTGATACAACATCTGCGAAGGCAGCTCACCGCTGATAATTTTGGCAAAAATCGTCGTCATCTCATCCTCCTTGTTCAAGCTCAAAGCCAGGCAAGCATAACAATCAATTAGAAAGACGCGTCGCCTCTGCTGCTAAAAGTATCGCGAATCCCGCAACATGGCAACAACCTGTTATAATCAGCGCACGGAGAAAACGACATGAACACCAGACCTTTACGCAGCGTCACGCCGGCCATCGACATCTACATCAAACTGGCACAATACCCCATTCTATGCGACAAGATTCGGGTGATGATGCGCCAGGAGCTATTCCGCCGGGGCATCATCAGCCAGACAGAATTCGAGCAGTTGGTGCGCACGCGCGCCATCGAATCGCAGCGCCGCGAAGGTTTGCATGACCCTTACGGTCAGGAAGAATCGGGCATCTGGCAGCGGCGCAAAGATCGGGTGCGCGACTTTTTAACCGACGCCTATTTTGCCGATAACCTGGGCAGCGGCTTGCTGACGCAGTTGATTGAGGCGGCGCTCAACGACCAGCCGGCCCCCACGCGTCATATCGAATTAACTTTTAACCCCGAAATCGCCCCCTGGGAGTTGTTGTTCCGCCAGGGTGAAATCTACGAAGCGATGCCCCAGCCGGAGCAGGAAAAAGTCAACCACCATCTGCAAGAGATCAAGGTTGTGCTGATCAAACGGTTGATCAGCGACCAACTGCCCTTCATTGGCGTGGCTAAAAACGCATTTACCATTGCCGATTTGCGCCACATTTACCGCAACCGCATAGGCTCTGGCAAGATTGGCGGCAAAGCAGCCGGGATGCTGCTGGCGCGGCGGATTTTGCAGCAGCAAGATCCGGAACTTGGCCCGGATATCAGTCCGTGGGTGGATATTCCTGATTCTTATTTCATCGGGACGGAAGTGATTTATGATTTTCGGCTGATGAACCGGCTGGACCATTTTATGAATCAGAAGTATCGGCCGTTGGATGAGATCCGGGATATGTATCCCAAGATTGTGGCGGCGCACATGGAGGGGGAATTCCCCGAGAACGTAGTGGACCAACTGCGGGAGGTATTGTCGCATTTGGGCAGCCGGCCGATTGTGGTGCGTTCGTCGAGTCTGCTGGAAGACAGTTTTGGCTTTTCGTTTGCCGGCAAATACGAGACGATCTTTTGCCCGAACCAGGGCACACCGGAAGAGAACCTGGAGCATTTGCTGAATGCCATTCGCCGGGTGTATGCCAGCACGCTGAATCCTGATGCCATCCTGTACCGGCGCAAGAATGGGATGATTGATTATGACGAGCGGATGGCGGTTTTGATTCAGCCGGTGAAGGGGCAGCAAAACGGCCGTTACTTCTTCCCCACCCTCGCCGGCGTCGGCTTCAGCGAAAACCCCTTCCGCTGGCACCCCAAAATCCGCCGCGAAGACGGCTTTTTGCGCCTGGTGTGGGGCCTGGGCACACGCGCCGTCACCCGCGTCGCCAACGATTATCCCCGCATGATCGCCCTCAGCCACCCGCTGCTGCGCCCGGAAACCGACACCCAAACCATCCGGCAATACTCGCAGTGGTACATTGACGTGATCGACCTGGAGGATAACACCTTCACCAGCCTGCCCATCCAACAAATTCTCGACGCCGATTACCCGGATTTGCGCTACATCGCCTCTGTGGACCAGGGCGATTATCTGCAAGAGATGGTGTCGGCGGCCTCCGCCGGCGACACCGACCGGTTTGTGCTCACCTTTAGCTTCCTCGTCCGCGACCGTAAATTTGTGCGCCTGATGCGCACCGCCCTGCGCCGCCTGGAAGACAAATACCAGCGCCCGGTAGACGTAGAATTTACCGTCGACATCATTCCCAATTACCCCTACCCTAACTACAAACTGAATATTTTGCAGTGCCGCCCTCTCAGCCGGCGATTGCCCGGCGGCCTCATTGAGTTTCCCGAAGATGTGCCGGAAGAAGATACACTGTTTACCGCCTTCAAGCTGGTTCCCGACGGCAAAGCGGAAGGCATTCAATACATCATCTACGTCGATCCACAGTTGTACCGGCGCATGTCTGACCTGGTAGCCAAAATGGAATTGGGGCGGGCCATTGGCCGCCTGAACAAAATTCTGGAGGATCAAGAATTCATTTTGATTGGGCCGGGGCGCTGGGGCAGCGTGAATCTGGACCTGGGCGTACACGTGACCTATGGCGACATCTACAACACGCGTGTGCTCATCGAAGTGGCGGAAACGTCTGCCGGCGCGGGGACGGAATTTTCTTATGGCACTCACTTTTTCCAGGATTTGGTGGAATCAGGGATTCATTCATTGGGGCTGGAGATAGGGAATGGCGACGGACACGGCCGTTTCAATTTCGATTTCTTCCGCCAGGCCCCCAACATCCTCGCCGACCTGTCCCCCGGCGACGCCAACCTGGCGCCCTACCTGCACGTCATCGACCTGCAAACCGTCACCCAAAACAAACGTCTAAACATCATCATGGACGGCTCCGTCGACAAAGCCATCGGGTACCTGACCGAAGGCGACTGGTCACAAAGCGAAGCCAAAGGGACAATATCCATTTTTTAACGGAACGGGCGCCGGTTGGCCAGACGCCCACAAACTGGCCAACCCCTAACACCACACGCCCTGGATTCAATTTCCCAATCTCCCGCTGAACGAGGTGGCATATGGAGTACATGGATGAATTAAGAAGCGTAACGCCAGCAATCGACATTTACATTCGGCTGGCGCAATACCCCATCTTGTGCGACAAAATCCGGCGCCGCATGCGCCAGGAACTCTTCCGGCGCGGCATTATCAACAAAGAAGAGTTCTACAACGAGGTGCGCCAGTTGGCCATCGACTCCCAACGCCGCGAAGGGCTTGTTGATCCCTACTTCCAGGAAGAAACCATCACCTGGCAAAAACGCAAGGACCGCGTGCGCGACTTTCACACCGATGCCTACTTTGCCAACAACCTGGGCAGCTCCTTGCTGACGCAGATCATCGAGGAAGTTCTCGCCGACCAACCCGCCCCCACCATTTCCAGCGAGCTGACATTTAACCCGGAAATTGCCCCCTGGGAACTACTCTTCCGCCAGGGAGAAATTTACGAAACCATGACCGGAACCTCCCGGGAACGCGTGGAACACCACCTGCGCGAGATCAAAGTGGTGCTGATCAAACGCATGATCAGCGACCAGCTACCCTACATCGGCGTAGCCAAAAAGGTTTTTACCATCGCCGATTTACGCGACATTTATCGGCGGCGGATTGGCAGCGGCAAGATCGGCGGCAAAGCTGCGGGCATCATGCTGGCGTACAAAATCCTCAAGCAGGACAATCCGGAATGGGGGCCTTACATCGGCGACCAGATTACCATGCCGGAATCCTACTTCATCGGCACAGAGGTCATTTATGACTTTTACCTGATCAACAATCTGGCCGATTTTATGAACCAGAAATACCGCTCGCTGGAAGAAACCCAGATGGAATATCCCGAAATCATGGAGGCGCACCTGAAGGCTGTGCTGCCGGAAGAAGCGATGGAGGGCCTGGAAGAGCTGCTGCTGGAGATGGACAACAGCCCGGTCATTGTGCGCTCTTCGAGTTTGCTGGAAGATAATTTTGGCACGGCTTTTGCCGGAAAGTATGACAGCTATTTTTGCCCGAACCAGGGCACGCCGGAGGAGAACCTGGATGCGCTGGAGGAAGCCATCAAACGGGTATTTGCCTGCACGCTGAACCCGGATGCGCTGTTGTATCGGGGCCAGCACGGCATGATCGACTATGATGAGCGTATGGGTGTGCTGCTGCAGCGGGTGGAAGGGGAGGTTTACGGCCGTTACTACTTCCCCACCCTCGCCGGCGTCGGCTTCAGCCAGAATCCCTACCGCTGGAATCCGCGCATCCGCCGCAAAGACGGCTTTCTGCGGCTGGTGTGGGGGTTGGGCACACGCGCCGTCGACCGCGTCGACAAAGACTATCCCCGCATGATCGGCCTCAGCCACCCCCAGCTGCGGCCCGAAACCACCGCCGCCGCCATCCGCCAGCATTCCCAATGGTATATCGACGTGGTCGACCTGGTGGACAATCAATTTAAAAGCGTGCCCGTGCGCGACGTGCTAGACGAAAATTATCCCCACCTGCGCATGGTGGCTTCCCTGGATGAAGGCGACTACTTCCAGGCGATCCTCTCCTCGGCCTCGGTGGAAAACAAAAACAAACTGGTCCTCACCTTCAATAATTTAACCAAAGACCAGAAATTTATCGACCTGATGATCCACGTGCTAAACCGGCTCGAAAAAGTGTATGGCACACCTGTCGACATCGAGTTCGCCGTGAATATCGAGCCGGGTTATCCCAACGCCAACTACAAACTCAGCATCTTGCAGTGCCGGCCGCTGAGCCAGCGGTTGGAACATGGCGCGGTGCGCATTCCGCCAGACATTCCCCGGGAGGACATCTTGTTTACCGCCCACAAGCTCATCCCCGACGGCCAGGCCGAAGGCATTCGCTATGTGATCTTTGTCGATCCGGAGCAGTACCACGACATCCGTGAGCAGACGACCAAACTGGAATTGGGCCGGGCGATTGGCCGCCTGAACCAGATCCTGGCCAATGAGCGTTTTATTTTGATGGGGCCAGGGCGCTGGGGCAGCGCCAACCTGGATTTGGGCGTGCGCGTCACCTATGCGGACATCCACAACACGCTGGTGCTCATCGAAATCGGCGTGCCGCAAGATGGGCAAATGCCGGAATTGTCTTATGGCACGCATTTTTTGCAGGATTTGGTGGAAGCAGGGATTTTTTCGCTGCCGCTGCATTTGGGTGATGGACACGGCCGTTTCGAATGGGAGTTCTTCCGCCAATCCCCCAACAGCCTGGCCGACCTCTCCCCCACCGACGCCGACCTGTCTAATTACCTGCGCGTCATCGACCTGGCGGCCGTTTGCGGCAACCGCCGCCTGAAGATAATGATGGATGGCGAACGTGACGAGGCCGTCGGCTTTCTAGTGGAGGGAACCTGGACGCTGAACGGTAAAGAAGGCACTGTCTCTACCTTTTAGCGGCTGTCAGCCAAGCATTGGCGATTGACTTCCAGCGATTCTATAATCCACCCATGAACTCGATCCAAGCATTCAAAACCGGCGGCGGGCGGGTGATCTATACCTTTCCGGTGCGCTCATTTCCCGGCCTGATCAACAACATCTACCTGATCAACGACGGCGACCAGTTAATCCTGGTGGACTGCGGCTCCGGCTATGACAAAGCCAACGACGACTTGCTGGCGGGCGTAACGGCCGTTGCCGAGCAATACGACAAAACCATCAGCTTGACGGCCGTGTCCACCATTCTCATCACCCACGGCCACATCGACCACTACGGCGGGCTGCCCTTTGTGCGCCAGTTCACTCAGGCCCCCGTGGGCATCCACATCCTGGACCGGCGCGTGTTGTCTAATTTTGAAGAACGCGTCGTCTTTGCCGCCAGCCGCCTGGACATTTTTCTGGAACGCGCCGGCGTGGCCGACAAACATCGCGAAAGTTTGATGGCCGCCTACCACTTTGGCAAAAACTTCTACCGCTCCACGGCCGTGCAGTTTCTGCTCGACGAGGAAACGCCCACCGTGGGCGGCATCCGCGTCTACCACGTGCCCGGCCACTGCCCCGGCCAGGTCTGTTTGCAAGTGGACGACGTGCTGCTGACGGCCGACCACGTCCTGGCGCGCATCACCCCCCACCAGGCGCCAGAATCCATCACCCATAACATGGGCCTGGGCCACTACCTGGCCTCGCTCAAAAAAATCGAGCAGTTGCCGGGCATTCGGCTGGGCCTGGGCGGGCATCAGGACCCGATTGAGGATGTATACGGCCGTATCCAGGCCATCCGCCAATCCCACGACGAACGCCTGCAAAAAGTGCTGGACATTTGCCACACCCCCAAATCCATCGCCGCAATCAGCCGCGAATTGTTTGGCAAAGTGGAAAGCTACCACGTCTTGCTGGCGCTGGAAGAAACCGGCGCGCATGTGGAATACCTCTACCAGCGCGGCGAACTCATCGCCGCCAACCTCGACGAAATCGCCGGTCAGCGCCATCCGGTGGTGCAGTACGTCCGCGCCTAGCCGAGGGCTTCAGCTCCCGGCGACCAGCAAACACCTCTATGACACATTCTACCGCCCCCCGCCCTTTATCCATCGCCCAACCGCTCCTCGACTGGTGGGACGCCGGCCACGCGGATTGGCCCTGGCGCGGCACGCGCGACCCGTACCGCATCTGGGTGGCCGAAATCATGCTGCAGCAGACGCAAATCGCCACGGTGATTCCCTACTATGGGCGCTGGCTGGCGCGTTTTCCCACCATCCAAGACCTGGCTGCTGCGCCGCTGGACGACGTGCTGAAGCTGTGGGAAGGGCTGGGTTATTACAGCCGGGCGCGCCATATGCACGCGGCCGCGCAAACAGTTGTGGCTGATTGGCACGGCCGTTTCCCGCCCACCGCCGCCCAACTGCAAACGCTGCCCGGCATTGGTCGTTACACCGCCGGGGCCGTCGCCTCTATCGCCTACGGCGAGCCGGTCCCGGTGCTGGATGGCAACGTCATCCGCGTCCTCAGCCGCCTGATCGATCTGCCCGACGACGTGACGCAGACGGCCGTTAAAAACCATCTCTGGCGACTCGCGGCCGATTTTGTGCCAGCCGAGCGCCCCGGCGACTACAACCAGGCGCTCATGGAGCTGGGCCAGACGGTGTGCCTGCCACAGAAACCACTGTGCCTGCTTTGCCCGCTGGCCGCAGACTGTCTGGCGCGGCAGCGGGGCACGCAGTTAGAGCGGCCGACTAAACCGCCGCGCCGCCGCACGCCCCACTTCGACGTGGTAGCCGGGATTATCTGGCAAAATGGTATGGGCAAAGAGGCGCGATTTTTGATTGCGCAACGGCCGTTAGACGGCCTGTTGGGCGGTCTGTGGGAATTCCCCGGCGGCAAACAAGAAGACGGCGAATCGCTGCCCGTTGCCCTGGAACGTGAAATTCAAGAGGAGCTGGCCCTACAAATCCAGGTAGGCGACCATCTGATAAGCATCAAGCACGCCTACACCCATTTCCGCATCACCCTCCATGGCTTTCACGCCGCCTACGTCGGCGGCCAGCCCCAGCATATCGGCGTCGCCGACCACGCCTGGGTCACCCTGGCCGACCTGGACCGCTACGCCTTCGCCGTCACCGACCGGAAGATTATCAAGGCCCTGCGGCTTTCGGTGACAAGGTGAAGGGGTGAGCGAGTGTAGGGGTGATAGATCACCTAGACACCTGGTCACATGGTCACCCCCGCACCTCTTCAATCTCCGCCAGATTCAACCCTTCCCATAGGTAGGTCTTCAGGTCAATGCGCAAGTCTTCGCCGACGACGACGCCTTCAGATCGCAGGATTTCGGCCTGCACGTTGGCGCCGTGCTCCCGGTTGACAATGCTAATGCGTCCCTGGCTGTTAACGACGCGCTGCCAGGGCACTGGCGCAAAGGCGGGATCATCGGGTTTGTCTTTGAGGGCATTGAGCGCGTAGCCCACGGCGCGGGCGGCGTTGGGATGGCCGAGCATGTTGGCGATACGGCCGTAACTCGTCACCTTACCCCGCGGCACCCGCCGCACCACGGCATACACCTGCTCATAAAAATTTGGTCCGGGGCTGCTCATATCGGATCCTCCTTTATAAATAAACCTCCGGGAGGCTTCAGAAATGGCCTCTGTTACGCACTGAACCTCCCGG
>Ga0116151_10004976_pt1 | contig 11603 bp, 5 predicted proteins | sample AD_UKC117_MetaG_FD_89893 | JGI IMG/M metagenome (GOLD analysis project Ga0116151, IMG submission 89893) | Active sludge microbial communities of municipal wastewater-treating anaerobic digesters from Hong Kong - AD_UKC117_MetaG | ecosystem: Engineered > Bioreactor > Anaerobic > Digestate... | reverse complement strand
GGCGCCGGTGACCAGGGCCAGGGCGAACTCGCCGGCGGCCCCGGACAGGGCGGGGATCACGCCGAAGGCGCCGATGAAGTCGCTGAAGAGGGTGTCGACCACGCCGAGCAGGCCGTTGACGACAGCGGGGTTGCCGATCAGGGAGACCACCGCGTCCCCGACCTGGGGGCCGATCGCCGACCCGAGGGGTTCACCGAGTGCGGTCACGACCAGGTCGGACACGGCGGTGCCGATCGCGTCGAGGACCACCGGATCGCTGGTCAGCGAGACGATCGTCGCCGAGAGCGTCTGGTCGACCGCGGACCACAGCGCGGTGTCGCCGAGGAACTGCGCCACCGCGGCGGTGACGGATCCCTGGACCCCGGCCTGCACGTCGGCGTCGGCCCGCAACGCCGCCTGCACCTGGGGGAACACCGTGTCCAGATCCCCGACGAGGGCGGCTTTGGCCAGCGTGCCGGCCGCTTCAGAGAACGCGGTCACCACACCGGCGGTGCCCCAGAAGTCGCTGACCAGGGTGTCGACCACACCGATCAACCCGGTCTGGACCACCGGGTTGGTCAGCAGTTGCACCACCGCGGCGCCGATCTGGTCGCCCACCACCGAGATCGGCCCGAACCCGAGACGCTCGTTGACCGCGTTGGCCACCCACGTACCCACGGCCTGCTGGACCGGTTCGTCGCCGAGGATGTCGGTGACCAGGGTGGTCAGCGTCGCATCGACGGCGGCCCAGACCTGGCCGTCGCCGAGCAGTTCGGCCACCGCGGCGGTGACCGAGACGTCCACGGCGTTGTCGACCGCGGCGCTGTCCTCCAACTCCTGCTGTGCCGCCTTCGTCGCTGCGGCTAGGCTTCCTGTGGTCAGCAGCACCAGCGCCCACTGGCTGGCCGCACCGGAGAAGGCGTCCACCACACCCGGCGCACTGATGAAGTCCGAAAATAGGGTGTCGACCACGCCCAGCAAAGCGCTCGCGACAGCGGGATTGCTCACCAGCGCCACCACCGCGTCCCCGACCTGCGGACCCACCGCTGAACCCAGCGGCTCACCGAGTGCGTTCACGACTAGGTCGGACACCCCGGTGCCGATCGCGGCGAGGACCACCGGATCGGTGGTCAGCGAGACGACCGTCGTCGAGAGTGTCTGGTCGACCGCGGCCCACAGGGTGCTGTCGCCGAGGAACTGCGCCACCGCGGCACCGAAGGCCGTCTGCACCCCGGTCTGCACGGCGGCGTTGGTTTGCAGAGTCTGCGCGAAGTTCGTCAGCGCGTCGGGATCCCCGCTCAACGTCGCCGACGCCAAGGCGCCGATCGCCTCGGAGAAGGCGGTCACCACACCGGGCGTGCCCCAGAAGTCGCTGAACAAGGTGTCCAGCACCCCCTGTAGCCCGGTCTGGACCACCGGGTTGGTCAGCAGCGAGACTACCGCGGCGCCGATCTGATCGCCCACCACTGAAATCGGCCCGAACCCGAGATTCTTGTTGACCTCGTTGGCCACCCACGCACTCACGGCGTCCTGGACCGCCTGGTCCCCGAGCAGCGTGACAACCAGCGACGACACAACGCCATCGACCTCAGTCCACACCGCGGTGTCGCCCAACAGTCCCGCCACCGCCGCGGTGACACCGGCGTCGACCCCGTTGTCGATAGCGGCGTCGGTCTTCAACTCCTGCACCACCGTCGGCAGCACATCGGCGATGGTGCCGTCCAACTGCGCGGTGGCCAACGTGCCGGCCGCATCAGCCAACGTCGAGACCACACCGAAGGAACCCAGGAAATCTCCCAACGCGGTGTCTACAAACGTCGTGAGCGCACTGCTCACCGCGGCATTGGTCACCAAGTCGACCACCGCGCCACCGATCTGGGGACCCACCACCGCGCCTAGGCCATCACCCAACACCGACGAAACCGCATCAGATACCTGCGCCTCGATATCGTCCTGAACCCCCTGGTTGGCCAGCACACCAGGAACAAGATCAGTGATGAACGCACCAAGGGCCTGATCGACCGAACTGTCAGACAGCAACGAACCAACGAAAACGGTCACCGCATCGCCGGCCGCCGGAGCCAATGACGGCAACAACGGCGGCTGATCTGGGAACGGAAGGGGCTTGCATTCCGTACAACCGCTCTGCAACGCGCCAAAGAGGCCGTTGACGACGGTGTTCGAGAGAACGGTCGGCACGTCCTGCTGGCCCAAGAGGGGCGGCGCCCAATTGAGGAGGGTGACGAGGGCGTTCCCGGCATCGGTCGCCACAGGTGTGCCGATATTCGTGAAAAGGCCGGTGACCGCACCGCTGATCGTGTCGCCCAGAGCCGGCGAGTAGGGACTGCCGTCGCCTAACAATGCCGTGGCACCGAGTTGGCCGAGATAGTCCGCCACAGCGTTGGCGGGCGGCTGCGGAGCCCCCGCCCAGTCGGGGCTTTGCAGGCCGAACAGCACCTTGACTGCGCTGGTGACAGCTTCCTGCAGAACCCCTTGCACGGCAGGGTCTTTGAAGAACGTGACCAGCGCCTGCTGTGCTTGGGCAGGTTTGAACGTGCTCAGCAGAGCCGCGCTGATCCCGTCTTTGCCGGCTGTGTTAAGGAATGAGACGGCCTTAACGGAACCGGTGGGAAGATCCAGCGCTTCGAGGAACGGGGCGAACGCCGTCGCTAGTTCCGTGTTCCCGAATGACTTTTGAACGAAGGTCGCGACTGCGTTACCGACTGTCGAACCAAGGACTGGAGATGCGCTGGCGATGGTGTCAGAGATGAAGGTGAGCAGATTGGCTTGTGACGCCAGGCTCGCAACTTGATTGCCGACGTTGGCGTCCCATTTGGCCTGATTGCCGGCAACTTTCAGGTCTGGCGCTCCCATGAGCGCATAGATGATGTTGTAACCGTATTCGCCGATTGTGTTGGCAACCGACGGTGTGGATTGGCCCTCAGGTATCGGGCAGCCGTCCTTCACGCACCGACCCGACGGCCCCGATGTGGGAAGGGTCTGCACGACAGCGTCGGCGATCGCAGTTGATACGTAGCCGTGGAATTCACCGATCGCGGTTTTGACAAGATTGCTGTCAATCCCTGTACCTAACCAATCCGCTGGTGCCGGATAATCGCCGATACGTATCGTGTATTCGGTAGTTCCACTTGTCGCAGAGCCCTCTGAAGTCGTTACTACCACGGGTCCATTGGTCGCTTTGTCTGGGACTACGGCAGTGATTTGTGTATCTGAAACTACTTCGAACTGTGCGTCGACGAGAATCGTCGGCGTCTTTACCGAAGCCCCAGATTGCTCAGGCGCACCCAACGAGGTGAATTGCACGGACTGAACCACAGATTCGCCGCTGCCATTGGTGAAATTGGAGCCGTTGATCGTGACCTGGGAGCCGATATTACCTGTGGTCGGAGTGATGGAGGCAATCGTCGGCTGAGTGGCGTTGGTCCAAGTCGGGCCCTTGAGGACGCCATTCGGTGTGGATACCAGAATTTGGCCGGTCTGAGCGCCGGTGGGAATGGCGTTGACAATAATTTGTGACGCCTTGTCGCCGCCGTTGATCACCTCGAAGCCACTCTGAAACACGGGGACACCTTTGCCGTCCGCGCCACCGGCGAAGGTCACAAGTGTTGTGCCCGAGAAGAACGATCCGTTGATGGTGAGGGGCGAACCTGCGGTGCCCGTGGCGGGATCAATATTGGTGATGCTGGGTGTGTTGACAGTGAACGAATTCGGGCTGTACGCAGCGCCACTGGCGGTAGCGACCTGAAGGTAACCGTTCGGGGCACCCTTGGGGATTTGGGCCTGGATTGTCTGTGGGTCGACGAAAGTAATGGACGTCGCATCCGGCGCGGTCTTACCGCAGCTTGCCGCGGCGCATCCGAATTTCACGGTGGCATTCTGGTTGAAGTTAGTGCCTGTGATTGTCACCGATTCGCCCACCACGCCCGAGTTTGAACTCAATCCGGAAATTGTCGGCGCGGGGACCGACGCTTCTACGGTGAACGGCTGCGGGCTGTAGGTCGACCACGAGGCGGTTGGTGTGGTGGGGGCGTAGACCTGAATGTAACCGGTTGTGGCGCCCTGTGGAACTTGGACAGTGATTTCGGTGTTGGATACGCTGCTAGGCGTTGTTTTTGTGCCACCCGTGCATGTAGACGAACTATTGCTGCACCCGAAATACACAGCATCAACTTTGGCGGGTAAACCGACGGGGTTGAACGAATTACCTGTGATCTTGATTATGGTGCCCACTTGACCCGAGTAAGTCGAGAGTCCTGCGATTGTGATGGTTCGCGCAGCACCGACGGTGGTATCCACGGTCTCCGCCGTGCCCACCGCGGCCGCTGGAGCCACCTCCGGTGTCGCCCCGGCCAGATCCTCCCGCCGCGCCGCGGCGAGTGCGGCCCAAGCCAGGGTCTCGGCGCCGGGCAGTCCGCCGCCGTCCGCGCCGAGCAAGGCCGAGGGGTCGGCGTCGGATGCGGCCAGTGTGCCGTCCGGTGCGGCCGCGGCCATGACGGGCGGTTCCTGGACCGCTGAGGCGCTCGGGACCGGCCTGGCGGCGACGATCTCGGTCGTAGCTGCGGCCTGGGCGAGTGCGCCTGCGCCTGAGACGGCCGACAGTAGCTCTCCGATCCCCGACGGCACCGAGTCGTCAGCCAGGCCCGTTGTGCCGCCGTAGGACGGCGGTGTGGCCGGTGCAGGCGCCTCGGCGGACCCGGCGGTGTCGGAGAGCGAGTCCGGAACGTCGTTGCGGTCCTGGGTGCTCTGCTCGGCAGGAGTGGAGCGTCCGGCGGCACGGCGCTGCGCGGTGGTCGGGACGGTGCCGCCGTTGACCGCCTCGCTGGTCGGGACGTCCGGAGCCGATACGGGTGCGGCGTCCTGCGCCGCAGCGGGTGCGCCCCGGCGGTTGCCGGCCCGGGTGTTGGCGGGCGCGGGTCGAGAGTTCCCCGAGCGGCTGGACTCATCCCCGGCCGAGCCGGCGGAATCGCCGCGGCCGGTCTCGGCAGCAGCGGTCGCGCTGAAGCCCAGGATCGCGGTGCCGACCCCGAGTGCGACCGCCAGCGCGCCGACCCGGCCGACGTGGTGGGTCGAGCGCAGGGGGGACGTCACGGTCAGGCCGAGGGGCCGACCGGCGGTCAAGGCGCTGCGACGGTGACGACCGGACGACTGCCGGGGGGAAACGCTATCGGCGCACATGAGCGGCCTCCTGGACCTAGAAATTCGGGGCGATGCCGGAGAGAGCCGGCGTCGTCATCAACTGCGACGCCGCGAACCCGTGGTGATTCGAATCCGGGAGGCGAGATCGGCCGACAGCGTCACAGTGACGCTGCGCCTCATCGCGCCTTCTCGCGGCATTACGAACAGGTATCACACTGAAGCAGCCGAAGCGCCGGTTTTGTGTGAAAAACCTTAAGCCTGAGGGTTATTTCGCGAAAAACGCCGTCGAGGCGCCGGCCAGGTCGAGCAGGGGCTGGGGCAGGGCGCCCAGGGCGAAAGTCACCGAAGCGCTCACCCCGATCGCCGCCACGCTCATCGAACTCGGCGGCATCACCAGCGGCGCGTCCTCAGGAGGTTCGGTGAAGAACATCAGCACGATCACCCGGACGTAGAAGTAGGCGGCGATGGCGCTGGCCACCACGCCGACGATCACCAGCGGGATGGCCCCGCCCTGACCGGCGGCCTTGAACACGGCGAACTTGCCAACGAAGCCACTGGTCAGCGGGATCCCGGCGAAGGCGAGCAGAAACAGCGAGAAAACCAGGCCGACAAGCGGATAGCGCCGGCCCAGTCCCGCCCAGCGGGCCAGGTCGGTCTGCTCGCCGCCGTCGCGGTCACGCACCACGCTGACGACGGCGAAGGCGCCCACCGTGCTGAACCCGTAGGCCGCCAGGTAGAACAGCGTGCCCGACACCCCCGCGGGGTTGCCGGCGATCACGCCGGTGAGGATGAAGCCGGTGTGCGCCACCGCCGAGTACGCCAGCATGCGCTTGACGTCCTTCTGGCTGATCGCGGCGATGGTGCCCAGCGCCATGGTCAGGATCGCCACCACCCACAGCGCGGGCCGCCAGTCCTGGGCCAGCACCGGCACCGCGACGTAGAGCACGCGCATCAGCGCACCGAACGCGGCGATCTTTGTGGCAGCGGCCATGAACCCGGTGATTGGCGTGGGCGCGCCCTGATACACATCGGGCACCCAGGAGTGGAACGGCACCGCGCCGACCTTGAACAGCAGGGCGACCGCCACCAACCCCACGCCGGTCAGCGCCAGGGAATCGCCGTTGCTTCCCGTGCGCAGCGCCTCGGCGATCCCGGTGAGACTCAGGGTTCCTGCATATCCGTACAGCAGGGCCATGCCGTAGAGGAAGAACGCTGAGGAGAAAGCCCCCAGCAGGAAGTACTTCAGCGATGCTTCCTGGGATTGCAGCCGGCGGTACCGGGCCAGGCCGCACATCAGGTACAGCGGCAGCGACAGCACTTCAAGGGCGATGAACATGGTCAGCAAATCCCCGGCCGCGGGGAAGATCATCATGCCGCCGACGGCGAACATGGTCAGCGGGAACACCTCGGTCTGGGCGTTGCGCGCCTTGATGGCCACGGCTTCGGCGAGGCTGCCGGGGCTCGCCGAAGCCTGCGGGGTGAAAGCGTCCAGCCCTTCGGCGCCGGAGTCGAATCCGTTGCGCCGCTCGCCGATCAGCAGCACGCCGAGCACACCGATCAGCAGGATAGCGCCCTGCAGGAACAGCCCGGGCCGGTCGATGACCACGGCACCGACAGCGGCGGTGCGGCCCGCCGTGGTGTCTCGGTAGACCTGCGCCAGCGCTCCGAACGCGGCCAGTAGCCCGCTCACGCTCAGGGTCACTTGGGTGGCGTACCGCGCCCGCCGGGGGGCGAAGGCCTCGACCAGCACACCGGCGACCGCGACGCCGAGCACGATCAGGATGGGGGACAGGACGCCGTACTCGATGCTGGGCGTGGGAATCGCCGTGGTCACCGCGAACCTCCCGCCGTCGGCGTGGGCACCGGGTCGGACTGGTGGATCGAGGTCAGCGTGTGCTCGACGGCGGGATTGATGACGTCCAGGGCCGGTTTGGGATAGACCCCGAGCGTCAGCAGCAGCGCGATCAACGGGGCCACCACCACCAGTTCGCGTTTCTTGAGGTCGGTGAGGCCCTCGTTGCCGGAGGTGACCGGCCCGGTCATCATCCGCTGGTACATCCACAGCACATAGACCGCCGAAAGGACCAGGGCGGACGCGGCGAGTACCGCGAAGACCGGGTAGCGGGTGAAGGTGCCCACCAGGACCAGGAATTCGCTGATGAACGGCGCCATCCCGGGCAGCGACAAGGTGGCCAGCCCGGCCATCAGGAAGGTGCCGGCCAGCACCGGCGCGACCTTCTGCACCCCGCCGTAGTCGGCGATGGCCCGGCTGCCGCGACGGCTGACCAGGAACCCGGCGATCAGGAACAGCGCCGCGGTGGCGATGCCGTGGTTGACCATGTAGAGCGTGGAGCCGGACTGGCCCTGGCTGGTCATTACGAAGATGCCCAGGATGATGAAGCCGAAGTGGCTGATCGAGGTGTAGGAGATCAGCCGCATCACATCGGTCTGGCCGATCGCCAGGATCGCGCCGTAGACGATGCCGATGACCGCCAGCGTGATCACCATGGGCCGGAACAGCGTGGCGGAGTCCGGGAACAGCGGCAGGCAGTAGCGCAGCATCCCGAACGTGCCGACCTTGTCCATTACGGCCATCATCAGCACCGCCGAGGCCGGGGTGGCCTGCACGGCGGCGTCGGGCAGCCAGCGGTGCAGCGGCCACAGCGGTGCCTTGACGGCGAAGGCGAACAGGAAGCCGAGGAAGATCGCGTGGGCCACCGCGGGCTGGATCACGAATCTGCCATCGGCGACGGCGTCGGCGATCCCGCGGAAATCGAAGGTTCCGCCGTCGAAGGCCTTGCTGTTGGCGGTCACCACATACAGACCGATGAGGGCAGCCAGCATGATCAGCCCGCCGAAGAGGTTGTAGAGCAGGAACTTCACCGCCGCGCGGGACCGGTCCGCCCCGCCGATCCCGCCGATGAGGAAGTACATCGGGATCAGCATCGCCTCGAAGAACACGTAGAACAGCAGGATGTCCAGGGCGACCAGCGACATCAGCACCATGCCCTCGACCGCCAGCATCAGTGCCACGTAGCCATGCGTCCAGCGGACCGCGCTACCGGGGGCGGCGTCGGCGTCATTCCATCCGGCGATCAGCAGCAACGGCATCAGCGCGGCGGTGAGTACCACCAAGGCCAAAGCGATCCCGTCCACGCCGAGGATGTAGCCCGTTCCGAAGGACTCGATCCACGGGCGGTTCTCGACGAACTGGTATCGCTGACCGGACGGGTCGAACCGGGTGGCGAGCACCACCGCGAGGCCCAGCACCGCCAGCGACACGGCCAGGCCGCCGTACTTGGCGGTCATCCGCATCGAGGCCGGCAGCAACAGGATGGCGATGGCGCCCAGCACTGGGACCGCCCAGAGCGCGCTCAGGATCGGGAAGGTCACCGGATCACCGCCACATCGCCGTGATCAGGACCGCGCCGGCGAACAAGCCCGCCCCGGCCAGCATCGTCAGGGCATAGGAGCGGGCGAACCCGGTCTGCAGGCCACGCAGGCCGTCGGAGACCCGGGCGACGGCGGCCGCCAGACCGCTCACCGCACCCTCGACGGCTACATCGTCGACGGCCACCAGCGTCCGGGTCACCTGCCGTCCGCCACGCTCGAACACCGCCTCGTTGACCGCGTCGCCGTAGAGGTCGCGCCGCGCGGCCACGGTCAGCGCCGAGACGTCCTGCGGGGCGGTCTGTGGCACCCTGCGGTTGGCGTACTGCCGGTAGGCGATTCCCACGCCCACCGCCACGGCGGTCAGCGCGGCGACGGTGGTCACCCAGGCCGGGACCGCGTGGTGGGCTTCGTGGGTCCCGACCACCGGTTCCAGCCAGCGCGCCAGGGTGTGCCCCAGCGCCAGCACAGCACCGGCCCCGACCGATCCGATGGCCAGCACGATCATCGGTGCGGTCATCACCGGCGGGGACTCGTGCGGGTACTTTTCGGCGATCTTGGCGGTCCAGCGCGCGGTGCCGAAAAAGGTCAGCAGCATCACTCGGGTCATGTAGTAGGCGGTGATCGCCGCCCCGAGCAGGGTGGCGCCGCCCAGCAGTAGGCCGCGAAGCCCGCCGGCGTTGAAGGCGGCTTCGATGATGGCGTCCTTGGAGAAAAAGCCGGCGAACGGCGGCACCCCGATGATGGCCAGGTAGCCCAGTCCGAAGGTGACGAAGGTGATCGGCAGCACCGCGCGCAGTTCGCCGTAGCGGCGCATATCGGTCTCGTCGCTCATCGCGTGCATCACCGAGCCGGCGCCGAGGAACAGCCCGGCCTTGAAGAAGCCGTGGGTGAGCAGGTGCAGGATCGCCACCGCGTAGCCGGCCGGGCCGAGTCCGGCGGCCAGCACCATGTAGCCGATCTGGCTCATGGTGGAGGCGGCCAGCGCCTTCTTGATGTCGTCCTTCGCGCAGCCGATGATGGCGCCGAACAGCAGCGTGACGGCACCGACGATCACCACCGCGGTCTGGGCGGCCGGGGCGAGGTTGAACAGCGGACCGGAGCGCACGATCAGGTACACCCCGGCGGTCACCATGGTGGCGGCGTGGATCAGCGCCGAGACCGGGGTGGGGCCCTCCATGGCGTCACCGAGCCAGGACTGCAGCGGCACCTGGGCGCTCTTGCCGCACGCTCCGAGCAGCAGCAGCAGGCCGATCGCGGTCAGCGCGCCCTCGCTCATTCGGGGCGCGGCGTCGAAGACCTGGGCGAAGCCGACCGAGCCGACCGTTGCGACCATGACCATCAGGGCGATCGCCAGGCCCATGTCCCCGACCCGGTTGACAACGAAGGCCTTCTTGGCGGCGGGGGCGGCGCTGGGCTTGGCTGACCAGAAGCCGATCAGCAGGTAGGAGGCCAGGCCGACGCCCTCCCAGCCGGCATAGAGGCCGAGGTAATTGTCGGCCAGCACCAGCAGCAGCATCGCGGCGACGAACAGGTTCAGGTAGGCGAAGAAGCGCCGGCGATCCGGGTCGTGGGCCATGTAGCCGATCGAGTAGATGTGGATCAGCGCGCCGACGCCGGTGATCAGCAGCACGAAACACGCTGACAGCGCGTCGAACTGCAGGCCGAAGTCAACCCGCAGCACACCCACCGGCACCCAGGAGAACAGGGTTTCGTGCACCACCCGGTCCGCGGCGGGCAGGCCGAGCAGATGGGCGAACAGCGCCGCCCCGGAGGCGAAGGATGCGATCACCGTCGCACAGGCCAGCAGGTGGCCCCAGGCGTTGGTGGCGCGCCCGCCGAGTAGCAGCACCGCCGCGCCGGCCAGGGGCAGCGCGATGGTCAGCCACAGCATTGTCGTCATGTCCGCCCTCAGTTCCGCAGCAGGTGGGACTCGTCCACGTCGGCGTTGCGACGGGTGCGGAAGATGGCGACGATGATGGCCAGGCCGACGACCACCTCGCAGGCCGCGACGACCATGGTGAAGAACGCCACCGCCTGGCCCTCGAGTTCGCCGTGCATGCGGGCGAAGGTGACGAAGGCAAGGTTTCCGGCGTTGAGCATCAGTTCGACGCACATGAACATGACGATGGCGTTGCGCCGCAGTAGCACCCCGGCGGCGCCGATGGTGAACAGCAGGGCTGACAGGTAGAGGTAGTTGTGCGGGTTCATCGGGTCTCCCGCAGGGTCGCGTTGACCGACGTCCGCTCGTCGGACCCGTCGGGCAGCCGGGCCGGGGTGTCCACGGCGTTGTGCCGGGCGTAGACGCCCGGGTTGGGCAGCGGGGTGGCCCGGCTGCCGTCGCGGAACCGTTCCACGGCCATCTCGCGCTGGGTCTTGCGACGCTCGAAGCGTTCCCGGTGTGCCAGCACCATCGCGCCGAGGGCGGCGGTGATCAGCAGGGCGCTGGTCAGTTCGAAGGCCCACAGGTTGCGGGTGAAGATCAGTTCCGCCAGCCCCTGCACGTTGCCGCGCTCGTTGGCCGCCTGAAGCCCGGTGAACCCCGATGTCGTGGCGCTGCCGATGCCGGCGATCAGCAGTAGGCCGAAACCGAGCCCGGCCAGAACGGCGGCGACCCGCTGGCCGCGAATGGTCTCCACCAGCGATTGTGCGGAGTCGACGCCGATGAGCATCAGCACGAACAGGAAGAGCATCATCACCGCGCCGGTGTAGACCACGACCTGCACGACGCCGAGGAAGGGCGCGTCCAGCGTCACGTAAAGGATCGCCAGCGAGATCATCGTCGTCGCCAAGGCGAGCGCCGAGTACACCGCCTTTGGTGCGGCCACGACCGCCAGGGCGCCGATGACGGCGACCGTGCCGAGCACCCAGAAGGCGACCGCCTCCGCGTTCACCGGGTCGCCTCCGGGTCGCCGGCGGGCCGGACCCGGCCCAGGTAATAGTCGTCATCGTTCATGCCGGGCGACATCGGGTGCGGCGGGGCCTGCATCCCGGGCTGCAGCGGGGCCAGCAGCTTGTCCTTGCCGTAGATCAGGTCGCCGCGGTTGTCGTCGGCCATCTCGTAGTCGGCGGTCATG
>Ga0116151_10004972_pt1 | contig 11609 bp, 9 predicted proteins | sample AD_UKC117_MetaG_FD_89893 | JGI IMG/M metagenome (GOLD analysis project Ga0116151, IMG submission 89893) | Active sludge microbial communities of municipal wastewater-treating anaerobic digesters from Hong Kong - AD_UKC117_MetaG | ecosystem: Engineered > Bioreactor > Anaerobic > Digestate... | reverse complement strand
GTCGACCTGTTCGCCGGCATAGGCCTTGATCGCCTTCTCAATGTCCCAGACTACGACCTGGCTGTCGAGGAAGAGCGTCGTATAGGCACGCCCCTGGCCGTCAAAGGCGGTGTGCAGGGGGCCGAGGCCCAGTTCCGGTTCGGCCACGACGACAGAGCGCGGATCGGCACCGTTGTAGAACACGTCGTCGAGCTTGGTGACGTCGATCACCGAGACGGTTGGGGACAGCTTGCCGGCGATGCAGAGGTGCTTCTTGTCCGGTGCCATGTTGCAGCCGTGCGGGTTGTTCGGCACCGGGATGTAACGAACGTAGTTCTTCTCCGACCCCTTCCGGCCGTCGATCACCTTGACGCCGTTCAACTCTGTGAAGTCGCCCGCCTCAATACCCTTCTCGATCTCGGCAATGTTGTAGACGACGACATGGTCCATGTCGGCCGCCGTCATGTCGGCAAGCGTCATGCCCATTTCCGAGTTGTAGCTCGTCGAGAAGGCGTATTTGCCCTCATAGTCGGCATCGGTATTGTCGAGGTTGCCGCTCACCATTACCTGCCAGGCGACGGTCATTTCGTCGGCGTTGATCGCGGTGTAGAAGTTCACGTACTGCGATGGATCATCGAGGATCTTGCCGTCGTTGACCATCGGCACCTCGTCTTCGCCATTTGCGAAGACATAGTTGGTGCGGGGCCATTTCTGCGGGCGCAGACCATGGATGCCCTTTGCGTTCGGGATCTCGATGATCTTGTCGGTCTTCATCACGTCGCAGCGCACCCGCGCGACGCGCGTGTTGGCCTTGTCGTTCATGAACAGGAAGCGACCGTCGTACTTGCCCTCGGTGAAGGACATGTGGACGTGGTGCAGGTCGCCGTTGCGCGGGAATTCGAGCCCGTTCGCAGCGAGGAACTTCTTGGTCTTCTCGGTTAGACCCTCGGTCAGGATCTTTTTCGATTCGTTGGTGATGCCCCAGCCGGTGGCCGAGCAAGTGTTGAACACCGGCACTCGCATCAGTTCGCGCATCGAAGGGATGCCGAGGATGCGCATCTCGCCGGTCTGGCCTGACGACCAGAAGCCGTAGTATTCGTCAAGCTGTCCTGGCGCGACGTTGGTTGCCTCGGCGGCGCTGGCAGCCGTGGTGCCGGCAAGGGTCGCCGCCCCGATTGCGCCGCCCGCAATCAGTGCGCGCCCTCCGAATGCGCCGGAAAGCGCGGCGCTGCCTGCGGTGGCGCCGAGTACTCCGCGCCTTGTGATTCCGATCTTGGCGTTCTCAGACATGGTTTGTCCTTTCATTCAGCAGTTTAAGATTGGGGTGAGTTCGGGTGCCCGGTCAGGTCGCGCGGCGCGGCCGTGCCCACGGCATCGCGGCGCTTCATTTTCTTGATGACGACGGGGCAGATGGTCTTGGACTGGTAAAGAACCTGGCAGTGCAGGCAGTTGACGCATTCGTTCGGGTTGATCTCGCCCGTGGGGTGGATTGCCTGAACGGGGCATTGGTTGGCGCAGGTCTGGCAGGGATTGCCGCATTCGCGGTAGCGTTTCAGCCAGTCGAACATGCGCAGGCGCGCGGGGATGGCGAGTGCTGCGCCCAGCGGGCAGAGATAGCGGCAGTAAAACCGCTCGACGAACAGGCCCGCCAACAAAAGGGCGGACGCATAGGCCACGAAGGGCCAGGCGCGTACGAACTTCAGGACGATCGCGGTCTTGAATGGCTCCACCTCGGCCAGATGCTCCGCCTGATCGATGCTCATCAGGGAGACACCGAAAAGACCCAGGAAGATCATGTACTTGATTGGCCAGAGGCGTTCATGCAGGCCCCAGGGCAAGGTCCATTGCGGGACATGCAGCGCACGGGCGATGCGGTTGGTCAGTTCCTGCAAGGCGCCGAAGGGGCAAAGCCAGCCGCAATAAGCCCCGCGCCCCCAAAACAGAAGCGCCGCCGCAACCGCGAACCACAGGATGAAGGTCAGCGGATCGAGGAGGAACGCCTGCCAGCTGAAGCCACTGACCAGCGCACCGAATAGCGCCATAAGGTTGACGACGGACAACTGCGCGTTGGCATACCAGCCGAGGTACACCAGCACGAGCACCAGGAAGCTCATGCGGAACCAGAAGAACAGGCGCGCATTCCGCGTCGCGATAGTTTGGAAGAAAAAGACCCCGGTCAGCACCAGAAGAAGCCCGGCGGTGACGGCGATGGCGGGCTTCTTATCCTGCCAGATCCGCTTCCACAGCGCCTGATGGGCTGCGGTCTCGTCCTGGGTCGCCACTTCAGCAACCGCGTCAGGGACTGCGGGCGCGGGCGCGACGGCCACGGCGCGCAGGTATTTGTCGGGCAGTTGGTAGCCAAGGTCGAAGGTCGTGAAGAGCTTTTCGATCGGCCCGACCTCGCGCTGGACAAGAAGCTGGATGCGGAAAGACTTGGACGGGTCAAAGCCGCTGTCCGCGGGGATCTTGAACAGATCCGCCTCGGTGAAGACTGGCGCTCCCTCGGCACCAAGCGAGACGATGCGCTTGTGCATCCGGTCGCGGAAACGGACCGAAACGTCGTCCTGAATCAGCACAATCCGGTCGAAGATACCGCCGCGCACATAGCCCGAGCCCTTGAAACTGTAGAGCCCGCGCCCGACGATAGCGATGGCGTTGTCGCCTTCCTCCAGCCAGTTCGCCAGGTTCGCGGCCTCGGCATCCTCCAGAAGCGCGCGCGCGATCGCGGGATGCGAGACAAGCGCCACCTGCATCTCGATGAACGTCGTCTCCGGCGCCTCGGTTAGCGCCTTGCCGGTCGCGCGCGGATCGCCAAGCGCCTCGAACGCCGCGTTGATCTGACCGACATCGAGCGCGAGACGGCGAAGCGTCCCGTCGCCCTCAAGCTTCATCCAGTCAGGGGCCGCACTGGCATCGGGGTTCAGCTCGAATCTCGGACCGGTATCGGCGGTGTCGGCGGCAAGCCCGCCCAGCCCAAGCGCGCGGGCCACCTTCAACCCGGCGCGGACGATGGAATCGTCGATCACCATCACCGTGACCGTCGCGCCAGAAATGATGTCGAGGTCGTGGGAGGTGCCGCCCGACTGCGCCTCGGCCACAAGGTCAAGGCCGACGTAGTCGGCGGCGAGCGCCTTCATCTTTGAATCGGGAATGCCGATCAGCACGATCGGTTCGGAGTGTTTGACAAGCTGGACGCCGATGACCATCGCGTCCTTGTCGACGGCGACCATAGTGTGAATAGGCTTGCCAGAATAGCCCGTGGTCGACACGAAATCCGATGTGATGAAAACCCAACCGATCGTCTCGCCGTCTTTCAGGACGGGTGCGACCGGGACATCCTCACGGATCGCGCCGAAGGAGTTGGCGCCGGCGACAAGATCGGCGGACGCCACATCGGCCAAGTATTTCGACAAGAAAGGCTCTGCGGCTGCGGAATTGGCCGCGAAGACCAGAAAGACAAGCGAGAGGAAGAGACGAAGAACTGTCATGCGCGGGCTGCTGGTTGGGTCCGCCCGCGGAAGCGTTGAATCCCGTGTCTGTCTTTGGCAGCCACGCCGACAGAAATGCCGACGAATGCCATATCAAGACGTTCACAGGCCGCGGGTGGAGGGCCTCGGGTTTCTGGGCGAAGGCGGGGACGGGCAGGCAGGGTGGCTTCGGCCGCGCGTATCTGCGCCGATTCCCAAGTGGCGCACCTTGCCGGCACTTCCGCTGACGGAGGCGTCAGCAGCGCGGTCGGGAGAAGGCAGTGAGGGCAAGTGTCGCAATTCTTCATCGGTGCGACCGGATTGCCGCTCCGGTCGAGGTAGATCGTAGAGGATCCGGTTTCGGCGCAGATGACGAAGGCGGTGCCACCCGGCGCTTTCGACAACGGCATCGCCGACGCGACGCCCGAAACCATCAGGGACAACGCCACTAGAATTGCGATGCACAGTCGATGGATGCTCCCCGCAGCAGCAGGTATCACGCCCTTGCGCGATCGTCCCCTTCCGGCAATTTGCCCGGGCTGCTGCATGTGCTGACTGGCCTTCCATGACTGTCGCGGTTCACTCGAACGCACCTACGCTTGCGCAGGGCACTGCCGCCTTGATCAAAGTCATGCCTGGCAGCCGATCGTCATCGTTGGGAGTGTGCCACAAATGGGCTTGGCTGCAAAGTTTTGCGAATTTGGGCAAACCGAAGGCGGTTGATCAACGCCTAATTCGGCTTGCCCATTCTCTCACCTGACCAGGCGGCGCCTGCGGGACCAGAGAGGAAACCATCCGACAGGTTTCCGCCCGGCACCAGGGGGCGCAGGCGCGCAGCAAGCGCGGCGCCGGACGTTTCTCTGGCCAGGCGACTCGCGTAAGCTATGCAAATGTCATCGAAATTGCGGGACTGGGGCGACAGGCGTAGGGCGGCAACGCCGGCGCTGTGCAGGTCGTCGATCTTGAGTGCCATGCTGGCAGTGGACTGGCTGAGGGTCTGTACGCCGTTGACGGTCAGGAACTGCTGGCCATCCATCGTATCCACGTCGCGGCCATCCGGGTCCTTGCCGCAGACGAACTGGCAGCTGTCCTTGGCCCGGTCATGCAGCCGCGCATGATAACAGCGCGCGGAGATCGCCAGCGGCAGGCGGCCGTGGCCCCAGACCTCGACCGGCACACCTTCGTCGCGGCCCGCACCTGCCAGCACTGCGACCGAATCGAGTGTCAGTTCCGGCGGCAGGCAGATGCGCCGGGCACCGCGCCGGATCAGCCAGCGAAGCGTGCCTTCGTTATAGACATTGACCAGCGGTCCCACCCAGAAGTGTCGGCCTTCCGGTATTTGGACCAGGGCGGAAAGGTCGTTGACCTCAACCGGCAGGTCCAGGTCCATCAGATCGGCGGTAATCTTGCGTTCCCGCCTGAGGGTCAAAAGCGCAAGTGTGGTCAGCGCGACCTCTTTCCCTGCGGCTTGCAAGACCTCAATCGCAGCGGGGATTTCGTCGCGCCAGAAGGGCAGGCGCTTGGAGCAGACGAGTTCCCCTAACGCCACGCGCGCGACCGGTGTGGCGGCAAGGTCGCGGTAGAAGCTGCGGATCGTCTCCGCCTCCCAGAAGAAGAAATTCGGGCCGACTGTCAGGTCCAAGCCGTCACCTCCAGGTCTTGGCATAGGCGCCGATGGTGGCCTTCTGCCCTTCGGTCAGCCGCGCCAGCATGTTTTCGGGCATGGGCTGGCCTGCTGCCTGCGCCTCGACCGCCGCGCGGAAGGTTCGCACGACCTGCGCGACATAGGCGCGGCTACGCTGGCGCCCCTCGATCTTCAGGGCCGAGGCGCCCGCCCTAGCCAGTTCCGGGATCAGTTGCGTGGCATCGAGGCTGACCGGGTCCTCAAAGATATGCCCGGTCTGGCCGTCCGAGCTGAAGCAACCCTTGCACAGTGTCGGGTATGGTGCGGGCTCGCCTTCCGGCGTGCGGTGGATGGTGAATCCCCCCAGACGCGCGGCAAGCTCGCCCCCTTCCTCGGAATAGGCGACATGGCTGGCGGGCGAACAAACGCCGTTCATGTTGGGAGATTTCCCGGTCGCGTATGAGGACAGGGAACAGCGCCCTTCGGCCATCACGCAGAGACCGCCAAAGACGAAGACCTCGGTCTCGACGTCGATCTCGCGGTTGATGGCGGCGATTTCCTGCACCGTCAACACGCGCGGTAGGACCACGCGGCGCACCCCGAAGGCGTTGGCGTATAGATTGATCGCATCGGGATTGGCGGCGGCGGCCTGCACCGAAAGGTGGCGCCGCAGCAACGGGTGACGTTCAGCCGCGTGCGCCAGAAGGCCGATATCGGCAAGGATCACCGCGTCGGCACCTGCCGCTTCGGCATTGGCCAGCGCGCGGTGCCAGAGCGGTTCGGCGCCCGCGCGCGGGAAGGTGTTGATTGCGACCAGGACCTTGGCGCCGCGGGCATGGGCGAAGGCGACCGCCTCGGCCATATCCTCGGGCGTGAAGTTCAGGCCAGGGAAGTTGCGGGCGTTGGTTTCGTCTGCAAAGCCGCAATAGACCGCATGGGCGCCCGCCTCGACAGCGGCGCGCAGGGCGGCGGGGGTTCCAGCGGGGCAGACCAACTCCATCATGCGAAATCGTCCAGCCGGGTCATCCGGTGCAGCGTCAGGCCGGTCGCGCGTTCTGCCCCGCCGAGCAACCCGCGCAAGGGGGCGGCGAGCGGGCCGGAAAGGGCGGCAACTTCCTCGGTTAGGTCGAGTTCGGCATCGTCGACGGCGTTGCGCAGCGCCAGAACGGCGGCGGTATCGCCCTCGACCGACAGGTCGCGCGAGAAGAAGAGCGCATCGCCATCCTCGGCCCCGTGCATCATCGCGAGAAAGGCCGAGAGCGACCCCGCGATGCGCGCGTCATGCGCGGGGGGGCGGGCGCGGCGGTGGGCCGTCATGGTGGCATTGGCGGGATGCAGCAGCAAGAGCCAGGGTAGGTCGACCGGGTCGATCAGGAAGCGGTGCCCGGCATAGTCGCCCAGACGGCGGATCATCTCGGGGTGCGATTTCGACATGCGGCGGGTCACTGCGCCCAGAAACAAGCTGAGCGGCGGCAAGGGAAGCGGCAGGGCGGCCAGCCGCAGCGGGCGCGGTAGGCGCGGCAAGGGTGCAGTCATGGATCGGTCCCGATACGGATAGTCCGTTCATAGGCGAAGCGGGTTGGGCCGGGATTGACCTTTGTCAAGTCTGCGAAGCGGTGTCGGCGGTATCGAAGCGCAAAAGGACCTTCTCCGATGCGCAGCTTGACCGTTTTCGAGGATCTTCGCGCCTTTCTCGGCTGGGCCGAGGATGGCGGCGATCTGGCGCGCCTGTCCGCGCCGGTGGATGTGCGGCATGAGATGACGGCAGTGCAACTGGCTGCCCTGCGGGCCGGTGGGCCGGTCCTTCGGTTCGATGCGGCAGAGCGGGATGGCCGCCGCGTAGGCATGCCGGTCATAGCGAACCTCTTCGGCACGCCTGCCCGAGTGGCGGCGGGGCTTGGCCTTGCGCCGGATGAGGTGCCGGGCTTCGGGGAGTTCCTTGCCGCCTTGCGCAATCCCGCGCCGGTCGAGGGCATGCGCGATACGCTGTCGAAGTGGCCGATGCTACGGGCGGCGCTACAAACCCGACCCAAGGTCCTGCGCCGGGGCGCGGCGCAGGAACGGACCGCGCCGCCGGACATGTCGCTTGTCCCCGCCCAAACCCCGTGGCCCGGCGACGCAGGGCCGCTTCTGACCTGGCCAGTCGTCGTGACCCGGCCCTACGGGTCGGAGGCGCGTCACGCAGCTCGCTACAATTTGGGGATCTACCGGGCGCAGGTGCTGACCCCGGACCGGCTGATCCTGCGCTGGCTCGCCCATCGCGGCGGGGCAGCGCATCACCGCACCTGGGAGTGGGCAGGGGAGCCGATGCCAGTTGCCATAGCACTTGGCGCCGACCCCGCCACCTTGCTGGCCGCCGCACTCCCCTTGCCGGAAACCGTGTCCGAGATGACCTTTTCCGGCGTCCTGCGTGGTGCGAGGGCGGAGCTGGCGCCAGCCACGACGGTGCCGCTTCTGGTGCCCGCCAAAGCAGAGATAATCCTTGAGGGCTGGGTCCATCCCGGGGAGGTCGCGCCCGAAGGTCCTTTCGGCGACCATACCGGCTATTACAATGCGGTAGAGCCGTTTCCGGTGATGCGCCTCAGCGCGATCACCCATCGCCGCGACCCGCTTTACCTGACGACCGTTACCGGTCGCCCACCCGATGAACCCTCGGTCATTGGTGAGGTCTTCAACACCCTAGCCTTGCCGATGATCAAAGCGCAAATCCCGGAAGTGACTGATCTCTGGTTGCCGCCTGCCGCCTGCTCATACCGGATGGCTGTGGTGCAGATCGACAAACGCTATCCGGGGCAGGCGCGGCGGGTGATGATGGCTCTCTGGGGGATGCTGGCGCAATTCAGCTACACAAAGACCATCATCGTCGTGGACCGCGACATCGACCCGCGCTCCTGGGATGACATCGCTTGGGCCATGGCGACCCGGATGGATGCCGCGCGCGACGTGATACTTCTGGACGGCACGCCGATGGATTACCTTGACTTTGCCAGCCCGCGCGAAGGGCTTGCGGGCAAGATGGGGATCGACGCCACCACCAAGATCGGGGCGGAAACGGCGCGCGACTGGGGGCAGGTTATGGCGCTCGCCCCGGCACATGTCGCGCGGGCGGAGGACCTTCTGCGCGGGATCGTACCATGACCCCGCGAGTCGTCCTTGGCGTCTCTGGGGCATCCGGCGCGGCGCTGGCGCTGGATTGCGCGCGGGCGCTGAATGCAAAAGGGGTGGCGGTCGAGCTTGTTCTCTCCACCATGGCCGAACGCACGCTGGCACTTGAGGTCGGGCCGGGCGCGATTGCCGAACTGATGGCCCTTGCCGGTCGGGTCCATCCCGCCGCCGATCTGGGCGCGACCATCGCCAGCGGCTCGTTCCCTGTTCACGGCATGATCGTCGCGCCCTGTTCGATGCGCAGTCTGGCCGCCATCGCGCATGGGCTGGACGACACGCTTCTGACCCGCGCGGCCTCGGTCCAGTTGAAGGAGCGGCGGCCGCTTATCCTTCTCGCGCGCGAGGCTCCTCTGACGCTTGCACATCTGCGGAACATGACCGCCGTGAGCGAGATGGGGGCGATCGTCACGCCGCCGGTTCCCGCCTTCTACCTGCGCCCCGCGACCGTAGCGCAGATCACCGCACAGATTGCCGCGCGCGCCGTCGATCTTCTGCATCTTGCCGCCCCGTCAGCGCGCGCCTGGGACCCAACCGAAGGAAACGCACCATGACTGATCTTTCGTCCGCCGCAATCGTCGGCGACATCGCATCTGATCTTCCCGGCGCGGCCGAGGTTTTTCGCCGCAACGGAATTAGCTTCTGCTGCGGCGGCAAGCATTCACTGGCAGAAGCTGCCAAGAAGACCGGGATCGCGGTCGAGGACCTGCTGACCGATTTACGCGCCTTGTCCGCCGCCGCCGGTCGCGACGCGCCTGAGAAAACCGTTCCGCTGATCGACCACATCCTGTCGCGTTATCACCAGTCTCACCGTGAGGAACTGGACTGGCTGATCCCACTCGCGCAGAAGGTTGAGGCGGTGCATGGCGATCATGACGACGCGCCGTTGGGTCTGACGGATGCTCTGATCTCGCTGCGCGACGATCTGGAAAGCCACATGTCGAAGGAGGAGCAGATCCTTTTCCCGATGATGCGGCAGGGCGGGCATCCGATGATTGTTCATCCCATCGCCGTGATGCGGCATGAGCATGACACGACAGCCGACATGCTGCGGGCCGTTGAGCATGTGACCAATGGGCTGAGATTGCCCGACGGCGCCTGCCGGTCCTGGACCAAGCTCTACACCGGCCTCAGCAAGCTGACCAATGATCTGGTGACGCATATTCATCTGGAGAATACGGTTCTTTTCCCTCGTTTCGAGGTGGCAAACTGAAGGAGACGCCGGATAAGAGCTTCTGGGACGCGCCGCACCGGCCACTGTTCCTGCTGGCGGCGGTCTGGGCCGCGCTTGTGCCGCTGGTCTGGCTTTTCCTCGACCTGTCGAACGACCCGGTCGGGTGGCATCGGCAGGAGATGATCCTCGGCTTTGCCGGAGCGGCGATGGGGGGCTACTTGCTGACCGCCCTGCGCCATTGGCTGAAACAGGCGGGGCAAGGGGCGAAGGGCCCGGGGCGGCATGCGGTGCAAGGGCTGGTGCTGAGCTGGCTCTTCGGGCGGATCGCTGCGGGGCAGCCGGGTGACGGTCCCATGGTCCTGCTGGGAATCGCGGCCTATCCGCTTGGCCTTGCCCTTTGCCTGCTGAGCCCGGTTCTGTCCGCGCGGCTCTGGCGGCGGATGCCGATTTCGCTGGCGCCGGTAGGTCTGCTTGCGGTGGGCGTCGGGCTGCGGCTGGGCGGTGATGGGCTGGCCGCGGCACTTGCCATGGCGCTGATCGTGGCGGTGGTCGGCGGCCGGATCGTGCCCGCCTTCCTTGCCTCCCGCGCCGGGCAGGCCACGCCGCCGCAACGAGGGGCCTTGCCCGCAATGGCGCGACTGGCGGACGCGCTGCTGGCCCTTGCGCTGGTCAGCCATCTTGCCGGGCTGAGCGATGGCGTGACCGGCGGGCTTCTGCTAGCTACCGCTGCCGGGCAAGTGGCGCGGGTGGGGCGCTGGCCGCTGGCGGCGGGGCTGGCCGGGGCGCAGGGCGATCTCCTGATGCTGGTCCTCGCCTGGGTTTGGCTGCCGGTTGGCCTGATGCTGACCGCGGCGGGGCTGATCCTGCCGGACGCGCTTGCAGGCCTCCCCCTGCCGACAGGGTTGCATACGCTGACGATGGGGCTGATGGGCGGTATGATTATGGCGGTGATGGCGCGGGCCTACATGCGCCGCGCGCCAGGGGTCTTGCTGGCCGGGACCGGGCTTGTTCTGGCCTTCGCATTGATTACGATTTCGACACTGTTACGGCTGATTTTGTACGCCAAGCCGGTCGCGCTGAGCGTTCCGGCGACGTTTTGGTGCCTTGGCTGGGCGGTTTTCGCGCTCTGCGCGCTGCGGTCGATGGCGGGGCCGGCACCACATCCCGTCCTGAGCGCAGCGCGGGGTTAATCATTGCTCAGGCGGCCGTCGCGCAGGTGGATCAGCCGGTCGAAACGGTCAAAGATCTTTTCGTCATGAGTGACTGTTATGATGCAGGCCTCCTGTTCCACCGCCAGCTTGCGCAGAAGGTCCATCACCAGTTGTGCGCGCTTGCTGTCGAGTGCGGCGGTCGGTTCGTCTGCGAGGATGATGCGGGGGCGGTTCGCCAGCGCCCGCGCGATGGCGATGCGCTGCGCTTCACCGCCCGAGAGAAGCGCGGGCTTCACCGGGGCGCGATGGCCGACCTCGAGATAGTCGAGCAATGCGCGCGACCGGGCGCGGCCCTCGGCAGGGGACTTGCCGGCAAGGTCGAGGACCACCGAGACGTTTTCCTCCGCCGTCAGGAAGGGCAGAAGGTTATGCGCCTGAAAGATGAAGCCGATCTTTTCAAGCCGAAGCCGCCTGAGATCGCCGCGCAGCCATTTGCCGTCAAAGACCGTCTCCCCGTCCAGCGCGACACGACCGGCGGACGGGGCGAGGATGCAGCCGATGATGTTCAGAAGCGTCGTCTTGCCCGATCCCGACGGGCCGAGTAGGGCTACCACCTCACCCGCATGGACCTGAAGATCGACGGAGCGGAGCGCATCGACGCGCGTCTCCCCCTCGCCGAAATGCTTGGCGACACCCGCGACCTCGACCAGAAGATCCCCTAGCGCCATGGTCTAGCCCCCCAAAGCGGTTGCGGGATCGACCTTCATCGCCGCCCGCACCCCAAGGGCCGAGGCGGCAAGGCAGACCACGACGATGATGCCCGCCAGCACCATCGCGTTGAAGGGTTCAAGAACCACCCGGCGCGGGAAATTGTCCTTGACCAGCAGGATCAGCATCAGCCCGATCCCCCAGCCCGACATGCCCAGAAGAAGCGCCTGCTGCACGATCAGCCCGATGATGGTGCGGTCCGGCGCGCCGATCAGTTTCAGCGTCGCGATCTGCTTCAGCTTTTCCATCGTCATCGTGTAGATGATAAGCGCGATCACCACGGC
>Ga0116151_10004965_pt1 | contig 11622 bp, 12 predicted proteins | sample AD_UKC117_MetaG_FD_89893 | JGI IMG/M metagenome (GOLD analysis project Ga0116151, IMG submission 89893) | Active sludge microbial communities of municipal wastewater-treating anaerobic digesters from Hong Kong - AD_UKC117_MetaG | ecosystem: Engineered > Bioreactor > Anaerobic > Digestate... | reverse complement strand
GGGTCGGACTCGATGGCGAGGCCTGGCACGGGACGAAGGAGCCGTTCGCCCAGCTGGTCGATCCACAGACCGTGGTGATGATCCAGTCGTACCGGCAGGAGGATGCAGAGATCGACGGTCTGGCCACCGATGCCGCAAACGAAAGCGAGCGACCCCTGGTGGGATCGCTCGCTTCTGCGTTGTCTCCTGCTGATCGGGACCGTGGTTCCGATTCAGGCCAGGGTTTTAACCTGGGTCTTTTGGTCGGGGTGGCGGGATTTGAACCCACGACCTCTGCGTCCCGAACGCAGCGCTCTGCCAAGCTGAGCCACACCCCGGAGTGTGCGAGGGACCACCGTAGCCCGCTGGCCCCGGCGGCTCCCACCCGGATCCGCTCAGGTGGGCGTGGCGTCCACCATGCCCTCGCGGTAGGGCTCGCCGGCCAGCAGGGCGGTGGCGGCGCGGCGCAGGCGGAAGGCGTCGAGCGGCTTGGCCAGCCACCCGTCGGCCTCGGCCCGGCTGGCGAGGAAGGCGTCGACGTCGCGGTCGAGCAGCATGAGCACCGGCGTGTGGTCGAGGCGGCCGACCGACTCGTCGAGGCGCAGGTCCATGCACGCCGCCATGCCGCCCATGTTGCCGATCTGCAGGTCGAGGATCACCAGCTCCGGCGAGAGCTCGCGCACGGCCGGGCGCACGTCGGTGCCCTGGCGGACCCGGAGGACCTCGATGTCGTCGCCGGCGATGGCGGCATCGACCTCCTCGTGGATCCAGTCGGCATCGGTGGCGAGCAGCACGCGTGGCACGGCGCCAACCTAGCCCCGAGCCCGGCGGCGGCTCCACGTCCGCCCAGCGCCCGGGGTGGCCCGGAACCAACCCCCGACGCCCTCCGGCGGAGCCTCCGGTACCATCGGATGTCCCCGACCACCCCGAGGAGGAGCACCCGGTGCTCGAGATCGAAGTCGACCAGCAGCCGACGCACACGCTGTGCCGGCCCGTGGGCGAGCTCGACGCGTACACCGTGTCGGCGTTCCGCGAGTCGCTCGGCGAGCTCGCCACGCACCCCCGGGTGGTCATCGACCTCTCGTCGGTGCCGTTCATGGACTCGGCGGGCCTCGGCGCCCTCATCGGCGGGATCCGTCGGGCGCGCGAGCACGGCGGCGAGGTCGCCGTCGCCTGCAGCCGGCCCACCCTCACCAAGCTCCTGCACACCACCGGGTTCGACCGGATCGTCCCCGTCACCGAGACGCTCGAGGCCGCGGTCGAGGCGGTCGGCTCGCCCGTCAGCTGAGCGGGCTCAGCCGCGCGCTCGGCGCAGCGCCGCCCGGGCGTCGGCTGCGTGGTGCACCACCTCGTGGAGCACGAAGCGGGCCATCAGCTCGATGGTGAACCGCTCGCCGTCTCGGCGGGTGGCCGAGCGGTCCCAGTCGTCGTCGCCCACCAGCCGCAGCGCCTCGCTGAGCTTGCCGGCGTTGCGACCCAGGTCGTCGACCACGGCGGCCACGTCGGACTCGTTGGCCATGCCGTCGTCGATGGCGGCCTCGTGGTCCCACCACCCGAGCTCGGGGTCGTGCTCGGCGAGGGTCCGCACGATCCGCTCGGCGAAGACCGTGAGCAGGTCGCGCACGTGCACCCCGTACTCGAGGGCGGACCAGGAGCCGTCGGCGCCTCGGACGCGCACGGCATCGTCGTCGGCGTCGAGGAGGAGCTGGCCGAGGGCGTGGGCCTCGTCGCGCACCTCGGCGCCGAGCGCTCGGGCGGGGAGCGACCGGGGCTCGAAGCCGCAGCCGGCGCACGCCGCGCGCTCGGCCACCACGGGGAGCCACGACTCGAGCCCGGTGCCCGCCGAGCCGTCGGTGGGCACCGCCGCCTCCGCCCGCTCGTCGGAACCTGGCACGGAAGGTGGACGCCCGTGACCACCTTCCGTGCCAGGTTCGGCATCGGCGGGGTCGTGGTCGGCGGGGTCGTGGTCCTCCGAGCCGAGCGGCACGAGCGGCACGAGCGGCGAGCCCACCCGCCAGAGGTTGCCGTCGAGGTCCTCGGTGGCGAACTCGCGCAGGCCGTAGGGCTGGTCGGCGGGCGGGGCGATGGCCCGCGCGCCGAGCGCGGTCCAGCGGGCGAAGAGGTCGTCGGCGTCGGCGACGTGGAGGTACACCCCCGACCAGGTCTGCTGCGGACCGGGCAGGTCGTGGAGCTCGTTCAGGTGCAGCTCGGCGCCGTCGAGCTCCACGATGGCGTAGCCGGGGTGCTCGGCCACCAGCTCGAAGCCGAGGCGCTGGTACCACGCCATCGCCCGGGCCAGGTCGGACACCGGCAGCACCGGGACGGCGGTGGTGGGCCAGGTCACGTCCGGTCGAAGAGGTGGTCGCCGACCACCGCCAGGCCGTCGAGGTCGTGCACATCCGTCTGGAGGAACGGCACGCGGATGACCGGCGCCGGCTCCACCATGTCGGCCAGGCCCGCCAGGTGCTCCTCTTCGCGGTGGGCCACCAGGGCGAAGTCGGCCAGGTTGCGGTAGAGCCCGCCGAGGTCCGTGCCCTCGAAGTGGCGGGCCCGCTCGCGCAGCGCCTCGGGCATCTCGTCGGTGAAGTGGGGGTGCATCCGGTTGACGATGAGCGCGGCGATCGGGATGTCGGCCTCGGCCAGCTTCTCGGCGAAGAACCGGGCCTCGGCCACCGTGTCGCGCTTGGGCGAGGCGACGAGGACGTAGGAGGTGGCGGGGCTGGTGAGCAGCTCGAGCACGGCGTCGGCCCGCTCCTTGAAGCCCGCCTCCATCCCGTCGAAGGCCTGGAAGAAGGTGATGGCGTCCTCGAACACCTCGGCGCCCACCACCTTGCTCACCTGACGCACGAACGCCTGGGCCGCCACGTTGACCGCCTTCATGACGCCGCGGGTCGGCGCCATCAGCACCCGGTAGAGGCGGTGGTCGAGGAAGCGGGTGAGCCGCCTCGGCGCCTCCAGGAAGTCGAGCGCGTTGCGACTCGGCGGGGTGTCGACCACCACGAGGTCGAACCCGTCGTCGTGGTGCAGCTCGTAGAGCTTCTCCATCGCCATGTACTCCTGCGTGCCCGAGAGGGCGCCGGAGATGTTGCGGTAGAAGCGGTTGGCGAGGATCCGCTCGGCCTGCTCGGGGTCGGAGGAGTAGCGGGTGACCAGGTCGTCGAACGTGCTCTTGGTGTCGAGCATCACCGCCCACAGCTCGCCGGGCCACGAGCCGTCGATGCGCGTGGGCTCGTTGCCGATGCCCTCGCCGCCGAGCCCGAGGGCGTCGGCGAGGCGCTTGGCCGGATCGATGGTGACGACCACCGCCCGTCGGCCCTGCGCCGCCGCCTCCATGGCGAGGACGGCCGCGCTCGTGGTCTTGCCCACGCCGCCGGAGCCCGAGGTGATGACGATCTGGCGCTCGGCCACCAGCTCGGCCAGCGACGGGGCGCTCACGACAGCTCCGCGACGCCGTCGAGCACCGCGGCCGCCAGCAGGTCGAGCTGCTCGGGGCCCAGATCGGCGTCGAACAGGTAGGGCACGCGCAGCTGGGGCAGCGGCAGTGCCTCGCGCAGCCGCTCCACCTGCTCGGCCTGGAGGGCCGTGCGATCGAGGCGGAAGCGGGCGGCGGCGGCGAGCGAGGCGGCCTCGCCGTCGCGCAGCGACGCGCCCTGCGCCTCGGCGGCCGCGCGCGGGTCGGCCCCCAACCCGGCGAGCTCCGGGTAGAGGCCGTTGACCACCACCGGCCCGAGGCTGACCCCCACCCGATCCTCGAGCTGGTACGCCGTCTCCACCAGCTCGTTGACCGGGGTCTCCTCGGGCAGGGTCACGAGGACCACCTGGCAGCGGGCCGGGTCGCCCAGCAGGTCGAGCACGTCGCGCGCCTGGGCGTTGATGGGGCCCAGGCGCACCGCGTCGGCCAGGCCCGACGCCGACTGCAGGAAGCTGATGGCGTGGCCGGCGGCTGGCGCATCGAGGATGAGCACGTCGGCCAACCGGCGCCGCTCCATCTGCTTGATCTTGCCCAGCACGAGGATGTCTCGGATCCCGGGGATGGCGGTGGCGACCATGTCGAGGGCGCCGCTGGTCATCAGGCGCTTCGAGATCCGGCCCATGCCCGCATCCTCGAGGAACTCGATCAGCGCCTCGTCGGGGGTCAGGGTGCGGGCTCGCACGGCCGCCCGCCCGAGGGCCTCGTCGGGCTCGGCGAGGGTCACCTCGTCGTAGGAGAACGCGGGGGAGCCGTACATCGCGGCAAGGCCCGACTTGCCCTCGACCTCGACGATCAGGGCCGACAGGCCGCTGGCGGCCGCCGCCCGGGCGAGCGCAGCGGTCACCGTGGTTTTGCCGACACCGCCCTTGCCCGCCACGATGACGAGGCGAGATGCCGTGAAGAACTGCGCTGGATCCACTCCAGAGCTCCCTCGATGGTCGGCGTCTCCTGGAGGTACGTGCGGTGCGCAGACTACCGATGCTGGCAACGGCCCTGACCATGCTCGCCGTGGTCTTGGGCCTGGCGGGCCCGGTCGCGGCGCGCTCGCTGGCTCCGGCGCAGTCCGGCGGCGACGATGCGGGTCGGGTCAGCATCCTCAAGGTCGAGGGGCTGATCGACCCGGTCATGGCCGACTTCATCGAGCGCTCGGTGCACGCCGGCGAGGACGCCGGCGTCGTCGCCGTGGTGCTCCAGCTCGACAGCGCCGATGCGGTGGTCGACGACGACGTGCTCGTCGATCTCGCCCGCACCATCCACGACGCCGAGGTGCCCGTGGCGGTCTGGGTGGGCCCGAGCGGCTCCAGCGCCCGGGGCAAGGCGGCCCAGCTCGTCGGCGCCGCCGACCCCATCGGGATCGCACCCGGCGCCCGCCTCGGCAAGACCGGACCGCTCGTCATCCCCGAGGAGCTGCTGTCGCCGGCGTTCGTCGACGCGGCCGACCGCCTCGAGGGGGGCACGGTCAACGCCGCCGAGGCGGCCGAGCTGGGCATCGTCGAGACCGAGGACGCCCCGGTCATCGGCGAGTTCCTCATCGACCTCCCCGGCTTCGAGACCAAGACCGTGAAGGTCGAGGGGCGCACGGTCCGCCAGCCGGTCACCACGCCGGTCTTCTCGTCGCTGTCGGTCGACAAGCAGCTGTTCCACACCGTGGCCAGCCCCGCGGCCGCCTACCTGCTGCTCGTCATCGGGCTGGGGCTGATCATCTTCGAGTTCTTCACCGCCGGCGTCGGCGTCGCCGGCCTGGTGGGCGCCGGCTCGCTGGTGCTCTCCTGCTACGGCCTCGCCATCTTGCCGGTCCGCCCCTGGGCGGTCGCCCTGCTCGTGCTGGCGATGTTCGGCTTCGCCATCGACGTGCAGACCGGTGTGCCGCGCCTGTGGTCGGGCATCGGGTTCGTGTCGCTCCTGATCGGCTCGCTCACGCTCTACGACGGCTTCTCGCTCTCGTGGATCACCTTGCTCGTCGGCATCGGCGGCACCACCCTGGCCATGGTCGGCGGCATGCCCGCCATGGTCCGCACCCGCTTCTCCACGCCCACCATCGGGCGCGAGTGGATGATCGGCGAGGAGGGCGAGGCGGTCACCAACATCTCGCCCGACGGGGTCGTGCGCGTGCGCGGCGCGCTCTGGCGAGCCCGCACCAACCGGGCCACGCCCATCGACCTGCGCGACGCCATCCGCGTCGTCGAGGTCGACGGGCTGCTGCTCGAGGTCGAGCCGCTCGAGGGTGGAGCGGTCGATCACCGAGCGCGTCGCGGCGGTGGCGAGGAGGCCGGCACGCATGGCGCGGCCGACGACGGCGTCGTCCTCGTGGACGGCGAACCGCTCGACCCGTCCTGACCTGCCGCGCGACCTTCCGCGCTTGCAACTGTTGTCGCGCGCGCTCGCGAAGGTTGGGGGTTGTGCGCCACCCTGCGCGGTTCTACGGTCGCGACTCACCGAAAGGGGGCTTTCTGGTGAGTGCACAACGTTCTGGGGATGAGTGGCAGCTGCGGGCGGCTTGCAGGGGACCGCAGGCGAGCGTCTTCTTCCCTCCGGGCACCTTCGAGCGCAAGGACGAGAAGCTGGCTCGCGAGGCTCGTGCGAAGGAGATCTGCCGCACCTGCCCGTCGAAGCAGCCCTGCCTCGACTACGCGATCTCCATCCGCGAGCCGCACGGCATCTGGGGCGGGCTCAACGAGGCCGAGCGCAAGGCGATGCTCATCCAGGCGGTCTGACCGCCTGATCCGGTCGATCCGGCCGGTCCCGGGGTGTCAGGGGGATCCCGGGGCCGGCGGGTCTCCGTCTAGCTCGGCGCGGATCGCGTCGAGCCTCGCCCGGGCCTCCTCGCCCCGGCGTTCCAGCTCGAGCCTCGCCGCCGCCACCTCGGCGTCGGTGCCCGACGACGGCGGGCGCGGCCCTTCCAGCGTGGCCGGCGGATCGTCTCGGTCCTCGGGTGCGCCGCCTCGTGCCGCGTCCTCGGCCGTGCGCTCGATCCGCGCTCGGGCCTCGTCGAAGGTGGGCACCTCGTCGTCGGCGCCGAGCCAGGGGCGATCGGCCAGCTCGACCTCGCGCTCGGCTTCGCGGCGATCCAGCTCGGCGTTGCCCGAGCGCACGGCATCGTTCAGCTTCGCCTGCGCGTACCGGAACCAGCGCCCCAGGTCGAGTGCCACGCCCCCAGTCTTCCAGCCGTGGGCGGCCGGTGCCGCTACTGCTCGTCGCGGTCGCGACGCACCGGTGCCCTGCGGTTGCGGATGCTGGTGCGCTTCATGGCGTCGATGACGTGGTCCACCGAGGCTTCGGGGACCTCGACGAGCGAGAAGCGGTCGAAGATGCGGATGGCGCCGATCTCGTCGCCGCGCAGGCCGGTCTCGCCGGCGATGGCGCCGACCAGGTCCTGCGGTCGCACGCGCTCGTTGCGCCCGACGCCGAAGTAGAGCCGGGCCACGTCGCCCTTGGGGCCTCGCGGACCACGATCGCCCTTCCGGAAGGGCTGGTCGCCCTTGCCGTGCTTGGACGCGTGCTTGCCCTTGGGGCCCTTGCCGCCGCGATCGTCGTCCCACGGGCGGTCCTTGCCCTTGCCCTTCTTGTCCGGTCGCGAGGCGAGGTCGGGGATCTCCTCGTCGTCGTCGGTGGCCCCGCTCGCCTCGTGGACGAGCTTCACCGCCGCGAGCGCCACATCGACCACGTCGAACTCGTCGGCCAGGGCGTCGACCACGGCTCGGAAGCGGTCGAGGTCGCCTCCGCCCTCGAGCGCCTCGCGCACCTGGTCGAGCGTGAGCTCCATCTGGCGGGCGCGGAGGTCCGACACCGTCGGGATCTTCTCGATGGCGATGGTCTGGCGGGTGAGGCGCTCGATGTTCGACAGGAGCCGGCGCTGGCGGGGCTCGGCCAAGGTGATGGCCACCCCCTCACGCCCGGCGCGGCCCACCCGGCCGATGCGGTGGACGTAGCTCTCCGGCGCGCTCGGCACGTCGAAGTTCACGACGTGGGTGAGGTGGTCGACGTCGAGGCCGCGCGCCGCCACGTCGGTGGCCACCAGCAGGTCGGCGGTCTGCGAGCGGAGGCGCCCCATCACGCGGTCGCGCTGCTCCTGGTCCATGCCGCCGTGGAGGGCCTCGGCTCGGTAGCCGCGGCCGTTGAGCGTCTCGGTGAGCTCGTCGACCTCGCCGCGGGTCTTGCAGAAGACGATGGCGGCGCCGGGCGACTCCACGTCGAGGATGCGGCCGAGGGCGGCGGCCTTGTGGTTTCGGGCCACGAAGTAGGCCGCCTGGCGGACCCGGGGGGCCTCTCCCTCGGCGGGCTCCTCGCGCCGGATCTCGATGCGGACCGGGTCGGTCAGGTGCTTCTTGGCGATCGACGCGATGCGCGGGGGCATGGTGGCCGAGAAGAGGACCGTCTGGCGCTCCGAGGGGAGCGCTTCGAGGATGGTGTCGATCTCCTCGGCGAAGCCCATGTCGAGCATCTCGTCGGCCTCGTCGAGCACCACCAGCTCGATGCCATCGACCGGTAGGGTGCCGCGCTGGAGGTGGTCGACCACGCGCCCGGGGGTGCCGACGAGGACGTGCACGCCCCGCTTGAGCACCTTGAGCTGGTGGACGATCGGCTGGCCGCCGTAGACGGGGAGCACCTCGGCACCGAGGTTGCGCCCGTAGCGGTAGACGGCCTCGGACACCTGCACCGCCAGCTCGCGGGTGGGCACGAGCACGAGCGCCACCGGGTCGGCTGCCGGGCCGGCGAGGCGCTCGAGGATCGGGAGGGCGAACGCGGCGGTCTTGCCGGTGCCGGTGGCCGCCTGGCCCAGCAGGTCGTGGCCGGCCACGAGGGGCGGGATGGCCTCGCGCTGGATCGGCGTCGGCTCCTCGTAGCCGAGCGCGTCGAGGGCGCGGAGCGACTCCGGACGGAGGCCGAGGTCGGCGAAGGTGGGATCGGCCGTGGGCGCCGGGTCGGGCGCGGGCACGTCGAAGGGGGGATCTTGCGGTTCGGTCACGTCTGGCTCCACGTGGTGAGCCGGGCGGCGCGTCGGGCCCGAGGTGCGGGCGGCGCCGGATGACTCGATCGGATGCGGTCCGACAGCCTAGGGGGCCGAGGTGCGCTCGCCCCAGCCCTGCCTGCGAGGCTGGCGCTCGATGCCTGCCCACCGACCGCCCGCCGACGCCGGGGCCGCCCACCAGGCCCGCCTCGCGGCGCGCGGGGAGCGCAAGGCCCTCGGTGCCTACTACACGCCCCCCGCGCTGGTGGCGGGGGTGGTCGACCTCGCGCTCGGCCCCGTGCTCGACCGAGCCGCTCGCGAGGGGCCCGAGGCGATCCTCGCCCTGCGCGTCGTCGACCCCGCCTGTGGCGACGGCCGGTTCCTGGTGGAAGCGGGCGAGCGGCTGCTCGGCGCGCTGGCGACGCTCGGCCTCGTCGGCGACGAGGCGCGCCGGGCCGTGGCCGGGCGCTGCCTGCACGGGGTCGACGTGGATCCCACGGCGGTACGCCTCGCCCGCCGGGCGCTGCGCGACCTCGGAGGTGACGCTCGTGGCGTCGCTCGGCGCGTCGTGGAGGGCGACGCGCTCCACGACGCCGCCGGGCTGCAGCCGGGGACCTTCGACGTGGTCGTGGGCAACCCGCCCTTCCTCAGCCAGCTCGGGGCGTCGACCGCCCGGACGCCGGAGCGGGCGGCCGCCCTGCGCACCCGGTTCGGTGCGGCGGTCGCCACCTACACCGATCCCGCCGCCGCCTTCCTGCTCGCCGGCCTCGAGCTCGCCCGTCCCGAGGGCGGCACGGTGGCGCTCGTCGAGCCGATCTCGGTGCTCACCGCGCGCGACGCCGGTGGGGTGCGGGGCGCGGCGGTGGAGCAGGCGCAGCTGCGCGACCTGTGGGTGGTGGGCGATGGCGGCTTCGACGCGGCCGTCGAGGTGTGCGTCCCCGTGCTCGTCCGGCCCGCCGCGACCGACGCCAACCGATCGACCCGCCTCCACCGGGGGGCGGGCCGCTCCGCGGAGGGGGAGGCGCCGCACCCGTCCGGCGCGGCGTCGTGGTCGGCGCTGCTCGCCGGGCTCGCCGGCACGCCGCGCCGGCGCCTGCGCACCGCGGGGGTGCTCGGCGACGTCGCCACCGCCACCGCCGACTTCCGCGACCAGTACTACGGCCTGGCCCCCCACGTCGTCGACCGCGAGGTGGCCGACGACGCGACCCACCCGCCGCTGGTGACCGTCGGGCTGGTCGACCCGGCCCGGTGCTGGTGGGGCGAGCGGTCCACGCGCTTCCACAAGGTCCGGTACGACCATCCCCGCGTCGAGCTCGCCGCCCTGCCCGCCGCGCTGCGGACGTGGTCCGCCGCCCGGCTCGTGCCCAAGGTGCTGCTGGCGACCCAGACGCGAGTGCCCGAAGCGGTGGTCGACCCCGCCGGGCACCTGCTCCCCTCGGTGCCGCTGATCTCGGTCGTGCCCCACGAGCCCGACGACCTCTGGCGGATCGCCGTCGTGCTCACCTGCCCGGCGGTCGCGCTGGTGGCCGTCGAGCGCCACCTCGGCTCGGGGCGCAACGCCCGTGCCCTGCGGCTGCGCGCGGCCGAGGTGCTCGAGCTCCCGCTCCCGGCCGACCGCGCTGCGTGGGACGAGGCCGCCCGGCGGCTTCGATCGGGTGGGGCGCTCAACGAGGTCGGGCGGGCGGGCGACGCCGCCTACGGCCTCGTCGACGACGAGGAGGTGCTGGCGTGGTGGGTCGATCGCCTGCCCGCCCGCTGATCAGCGCAGCGCCTCCATCGGGATCGGGTCCGGCTTGGTGAGGATCTCGTCGACCAGGCCGTAGGCGACGGCGTCGGGCCCGCGGAGGATGAAGTCGCGATCGATGTCGGCCGCGATGCGCTCGAGCGGCTGGCCGGTGTCGGCGGCGAGCGCCTCGGTCATCCGCTCGCGCATCAGCACCATCTCCTTCACCGCCAGCTCCATGTCCTTGGTCTGGCCCTGGGCCCCGCCGTGGGGTTGGTGGATGAGCACGCGGCTGTTCGGCAGGGCGAAGCGCTTGCCCTTGGTGCCGCCGGCGAGGATCACCGCAGCAGCCGACGCCGCCTGGCCGATGCAGTAGGTGGCGACGTCGCAGCGCAGCAGCTGCATGGTGTCGTAGATGGCGAACAGGGCGGTCATGTCGCCGCCGGGCGAGTTGATGTAGAGCCGGATGTCCTTGCCCGGGTCCTCAGCCTCGAGGTGGAGGAGCTGGGCGATGATCAGGTTGGCGACCGTGTCGTCGAGCACGGTGCCGAAGAAGACCAGTCGCTGGTTGAGCAGGCGCGACCAGATGTCGAACGCTCGCTCGCCTCGGGCGGTCTGCTCGACGACGGTGGGGACCAGCAGGCTCATCTCGTTCGCTCCTCGCAACGTGCAACTGAACGATTGCGAATGTACGAAGCGGCGAGCAGGTTCGCAACTTGTTGGTTGCAGGTGCCGATGCGGCCCGGCAGGATGCTCACCATGGATCCCCTCGCCGTCACCCGCTCGATCTCGCTGCCCACCTCGGCCGACCAGGCCTGGCGGGCGGTGGTCGACGGGGCCTGGCTGGGCGAGCGCGTCGATCTCGATCTGGTCGTCGGCGCCGCCGGGACGATCGAGGACGCCGGCGTTCGCCGCCGAGCGTTGGTGGCCGAGATGGTCGAGGGCGCGTCGCTTCGGCTGCTGTGGTGGGACGAGGCCGATCCGGCGGTGGTGTCGACCGTCGAGGTCCACGTGACCGGCGACGACGATGCCGCCACGGTCACGGTCACCGAGCGGGTGCTCGGCGGCGCCGTCGCCCTCGCGACCCAGGCCACGGTCGCGGACCTGGGTGGCGCCGAGTCCACCTGGGACCGTCGCCTGCGCGCCCTCGTCGGCGAGATCGCCCTCGCCCCGGCCACCGCCTGAGCGTTGGCCGCCCCTCCCGCCCGGGCGAGCGCCGTCCTCGACGCGCTCGGCGACGCCACCCGTCGCGAGCTGCTCGCCGCCGTCGGCGCTGCGGGCGCCGAGGGCACCACGGCGACGCAGCTCGCGGTCGAGCGATCGATCAGCCGGCAGGCCATCGTCAAGCACCTCCAGGTCCTCGCCGCCGCCGGGCTCGTGGGTGCGGAGAAGGTGGGGCGCGAGCAGCGCTACCGGTTGGAGCCGGCACCGCTCGCCGACGCGTCGGCCTGGCTCACGTCGGTCGGTGCCGCCTGGGATCGCCGCCTCGCCCGCCTCGCC
>Ga0116151_10004964_pt1 | contig 11623 bp, 10 predicted proteins | sample AD_UKC117_MetaG_FD_89893 | JGI IMG/M metagenome (GOLD analysis project Ga0116151, IMG submission 89893) | Active sludge microbial communities of municipal wastewater-treating anaerobic digesters from Hong Kong - AD_UKC117_MetaG | ecosystem: Engineered > Bioreactor > Anaerobic > Digestate... | reverse complement strand
CGGTCAGAAGGCCGTGCTTCTGTCGATGGATTCGACGCTCAGGTCCAACCTGTCGGTGGGGATGCCGCTTGATCTTGCGATCATCGAACGCGATGCCTGCCGCGTTACCCACGAACGCCGGATCGAGGCGGGCGACGACGATTTCCGCGCCATGAGCGAGGCGTGGTCCTCTGTCCTGCGCGACGGGTTCAAGAAGATCACGCTGCTCAGCTGATCCGTCAGCCCGCCGCGCCGGCGAAGGCTTCGCAGACCCGGGTCAGGAACCGGTCGCGCACCTCGGGCAGTTCCATCATGATCTCGTGCTCGGCGCCGGCGAAAAGATCGAGCCGCCCGTTCGGCCAGCCGGCCATCACCGCATCGATGGCCAGCGTGTCGACGATGCGTTCGCGGGTGCCGAAGGCGGTGTAGCATGGCGTTGCCGGGGCAGGCATCGTGCGCAACCGCCGCGTTTCCGCCAGCGCCTCGTTCAGCCAGTGAAGGGAGGGGCCGCCGAGGCCAAGTTCCGGATGCCTCTGCGTCTGAGTGCGCATGAAGTCCCACATTGCGCGGTCGCGGGTCAGGAAATTGTCCTCGAACGCGGCTTCAAGCACATAGGTGGCCGCCGATGTTCCCGGCGCATAGCGATGCCCCTGCCGGACCGAACGCGCGGCTGTGGTCAGCGCCAGCGCCGTGGGCCTGAGAAGCGGATGAATGCGGATGCCCCACATCGGCGCCGAGAAGGCGGCGGCGCGGACCGGCAGGCCCGAATGCAGCGCCCGAAGGCCGATGCAGCCGCCCATGGAATGACCCAGCAGGAAACGCGGCTCCGGCGCGCCAAGCGCGGACGCCGTCTGCAGCAGCGCCGCCACATCGGTCTGGTAGTCCACGAATTCGTGGACATGACCGCTCATCGGGTCGGCGAGGATCCGGTCGGAAAGACCTTGTCCGCGCCAGTCGATGATCAGGCAGGCGTGCCCCGCGCCGGTCAGGCGGGTCAGGGCGGGGCCGTATTTCTCGATATACTCCGACCGCCCCGGAAAGATCAGGACGGTTCCGTTGCGCTCGCCGGTTTCCCCGCCGCGCCAGTAGCCGATCCGCAGGCGGACGCCGTCGGCGGCCGTCGCCCAGACAGTCCGCCCGCCCGAGGGGGCTTCGGCGATATCGGCGAAGAAGGGCGCGGGTTCCATCCTCAGGCGAGGGCCGACCCGAGTTGCATGGCAAGGCCCATGTTGCCGTCCACCGTCAGCTTTCCGGTCATGAAGGCGGCGGTCGGGTTCACGTCGCCCTCCAGCATGCCGCGGAAGGTATCAAGGCTCGCGGTCAGCGTCACGTCGGCCTCCTCGTCGCCTGCGCGGGCGCCCGCGCCATCGACCATGATCGCGCCCTCGCCCTCGATCACGAACTTGGCCACGCCGGAAAACCCGCCGCCCAGTTTTCCGTTCAGCGCTTCGACCGCGGCAGAAATCACGTCGCTCATCCAATCCTCCAAATGTGACCGCCGGACCACTCGCATTCCGGCGCGCTTCGGTTACAGTGATCTTATGCGCAATCCACGCCGATATCTCAAACCTATCGCTACGGCAGTTGCCATTCTGTTGATGGCGGCCGGCGCCGCCCTGCCGCAGGATGCGGACCTGGACCGGCTTTATGGCGAACTTGCCGACCCCGACAACCGCGACTGGGCGCGCGTTCAGGCCGATATCCTGCGCGAATGGTCCAAATCGGGATCGGCGGCGATGGACCTTTTGCTGCAACGCGGGCAGGACGCGCTCTCGCAGGGCGATTTCGACGCGGCGATCGAACATCTGACCGCGCTCATCGACCAGGCCCCTGGCTTTGCCGAGGGCTGGAACGCCCGTGCCACCGCCTATTTCCACGCGGGCTATCTTGGCCCCTCGCTGGTCGACATCCAGCACACGCTCGCGCTCAACCCGCATCATTTCGGCGCTCTTGCGGGTCTTGGCATGATCCTCGAGGCGACCGGCAAGACAGATGCCGCCCGGCGCGCCTATGCGGCCTCTCTTGCTATACATCCGCATCAGGACGGGATAAGGCAGGCGCTCGACAGACTTGAGCAGGAAAGCTCGGGGATCGAGCTTTAGGAGAGCCGCCCAATGAACGCGCAGGCGAGGGTCGCCGCGGTCCTCGGGCCGACCAATACCGGCAAGACGCATTACGCGATCGAACGGATGCTGGCGCACCGTACGGGTGTGATCGGCCTTCCGCTCAGGCTACTGGCGCGCGAGGTCTATGACCGCATCGTCGCGCTGCGCGGCCCCTCGGTCGTGGCGCTGGTGACGGGCGAGGAGCGGATCGTTCCCGAACGCACGCAATACTGGGTCTGCACGACCGAGGCGATGCCACAGGAGATCGGCGCGGATTTCGTCGCGCTGGATGAAATCCAGCTCTGCGCCGACCCCGAACGCGGCCATATCTTCACAGACCGGCTGATGCGCGCGCGGGGCCTGCACGAGACCCTGCTTCTGGGGTCCGAGACGATGCGCCCGGCCATCGCCGCGCTGGTGCCGAAGGTGCAGTTCATGCGCCGCGAAAGGTTCTCGACGCTCAGCTACGGCGGGTCGAAGAAGATCAGCCGCCTGCCGCCGCGGTCGGCCATCGTCAGCTTCTCGGTCGAGAACCTTTACGCCATCGCCGAACTGATCCGTCGCCAGCGGGGCGGCTGTGCCGTCGTCATGGGCGCGCTGTCCCCGCGCACCCGCAACGCGCAGGTGGCGCTTTACCAGAACGGCGACGTGGATTTCATCGTCGCCACCGACGCGATCGGCATGGGGCTGAACCTCGACATCAACCATGTCGCGTTCTCTGCCACGTCGAAATTCGACGGCCGCCGCATGCGATCGCTTTTCCCGCACGAACTGGGTCAGATCGCGGGCCGCGCGGGACGCTACATGCAGCCGGGCACCTTCGGCGTGACCGGAGAAGCGTCGCCCTTCGACGACGATCTGGTCGATGCGCTTGAGAACCACCGGTTCCGGCCCATCGACCGCCTGCAATGGCGCAGTGGCGATCTGGAGTTCGGCACGACCGACCGGCTGATCGCCGCGCTCGAAACCTCGCCCGCGAACGAATGGCTGATCCGCGGCCGCGAGGCCGACGACCTGCGCGCGCTGAAGGCGCTTGCGGCGCTGCCCGATATCCGCGATCGCGTCCAGGGGCCGCGCGATGTGCGGCTCTTGTGGGATGTCTGCCGGATCCCCGATTTCCGCTCGATCTCGACAGGCGAGCATGTCTCGCTTCTGGACCGGATCTTCGGCTTTCTCCAGGACCGGGGCCATGTCCCCTCCGACTGGCTTGCCCAGCAGATTGCGCGCATCGATCGCACGCAGGGCGACATCGACACGTTGTCGAAACGCCTGGCGTATATCCGCACCTGGACCTATATCGCGCAACGCTCGGGCTGGGTCGATGATGAATCCCATTGGCGCGGCGAAACGCGCGCTGTAGAAGACCGCCTGTCGGATGCGCTCCACGGCGCGTTGACGCAAAGATTTGTGGACCGGCGGACCAGCGTGCTGCTTCGCCGGCTCAAGCAGAAGGAGAGCCTTGTGGCCGAGGTGAACGACAAGGGCGAAGTGACGGTCGAGGGCGAATTCGTCGGCCGGCTGGAAGGGTTCCGCTTCCGGCAGGATGCGTCGGCAACGCCCGACGAGGCGAAGACGCTGCGCCAGGCCGCCTACGAGGCGCTTCGGCCCGAGTTTCACTTGCGCGCGGACCGCTTCTACAACGCCCCCGACACCGAGCTTGATTTCACCGAACAGGGCGGCCTGATGTGGGGCACTTACGCGGTCGGCAAGCTGGTGAAGGGCGCCGATGCGATGAAGCCGCAAGTCGAGGCCTTCGTGGACGAGGAAGCCGGCTTCGATGTCGGCGAAAAGGTGCGCCGCCGTCTGCAACATTTCATCGACCGCAAGGTCGCGACGCTGTTCGAGCCGCTCTTGAACCTTGGCCGCGACGAGACGTTGACGGGTCTTGCCCGCGGCTTCGCCTTCCGCCTGGTCGAGAACCTTGGCGTCCTGCCGCGCGAGGGTGTCGCCGACGAAGTCAAGGCGCTGGATCAGGACGCGCGCGGCGCGCTGCGCAAGCATGGCGTGCGCTTCGGCCAGTATACGATCTTCCAGCCCTTGCTTCTCAAGCCCGCGCCGACCCGGCTGCGGCTTGTGCTGTCGTCGCTGGCGCAGGGGCTTGACGAATTTCCCGAAAGCCCGCCGCCGGGGCTGGTGACCATTCCGAACCTGCCCGACGTGCCCAAGGGCTACTACACCCTTTCGGGCTATCACCCGGCGGGCGCGCGGGCGATCCGGATCGACATGCTGGAACGGCTTGCCGATCTCTTGCGCGCGCAGGACAGCCGCGCCGGATTCGAGGCAAGCGCCGACATGCTCTCGATCACCGGCATGACGCTTGAGCAATTCGTCGATCTGATGTCCGGCCTTGGCTACAAGGGCGAGCAAGGCGAACGCGAGAAGGTCAGGACGGAGGTCACGGCGCCGGCCGAAGGCGAGGGGGCAAACCCCATCCCCGAGGGCGAGGCGGCGATGCAGACCGTCACGGAAACCGAGGTTTTCTATACGTTTACCTGGGCGCCGAAGCCGCGCGCCCCGCGTCATCCCCGGCCCGAAAAGCGCGGTGAACCGCGTGCCGACCGCGGACCGCGCCCCGACCAGCCGGCCCGCCGAGACGGCGAGCGTGGCGACCGGGGCGACAGGGGCGGCGACCGGGGCGGCAAGCCCGGCAAGGGCAAGCCCCAGGGACGCCGCGACAAGGACGCGCGGCGCGACGACAAGCCCCGCAACTTCGAATCGCGCCCGCAGAAGAAGGACCGGATCGACCCGGACAACCCCTTTGCCGCAGCGCTCATGGGGCTCAAGGACAAGCTCTGACGCGCCCTTGGCCGAGGATCGCATCCGCATCGACAAATGGCTTTGGCAGGCCCGGTTCTTCAAGAGCCGGACCCTGGCCGCCGAACGGGTCGCAGGCAGCGTCATGCGCGTGAACGGCCAGCGCGTCAGCAAGCCCGCCCATGCCGTCGGCCCCGGCGATGTCCTGACCTTCGCGCAGGGCGGCGCAATCCGCGTCGTCCGGGTGCTGGCCTCCGGCACCCGGCGCGGCCCCGCAGAGGAAGCCCGTCTGCTTTACGCCGAACTCGACGGGCCGCCGGGGGCAGCCGATGGCGGATCAGAGGACTGATTTCCCTCAAACCCGCCCGGGCATGGTCGGCCGGACTTTCCGGTGCGGGTGGTCTTGATTGATCCGGTGCTTGGGGCTAGGTAGCGACAGAATTCAAAGCCCCGGGGTCCGGACATGACCTATGTCGTCACCGACAACTGCATCGCCTGCAAGTATACCGACTGCGTCGAAGTCTGTCCGGTGGACTGCTTCTACGAAGGCGAGAACATGCTGGTCATCCACCCGGATGAATGCATCGATTGCGGCGTGTGCGAACCGGAATGCCCGGCCGACGCGATCCGCCCGGATACCGAACCCGACATGGAAGACTGGGTCGAGTTCAACCGCAAGTACTCCGAGATGTGGCCGGTGATCACCCAGCGCAAGGATCCGCTTCCCGAAGCGGAGGCGCGCGACGGAGAGACCGGAAAACGCGACAAGTACTTTTCGGAAACGCCGGGAAGCGGCGACTGAGATCGCGAATCACGCATGTGATTCGCTGCACGGAATGGTCCGTTCGCGACATTGCGGCTGTCGCGTTCAATCCATTTGTCGTGACCCCCCTCTTTTTTTGAATGCGTTTTTCTGTTATATTGTCGTCACAATAAACCGTGGATACCGGAAAACCCGCAGCTCAAGCATTCTGCGGCGTTTTTTTTGGCCGCCACTGCCGTCTCTCCGCCCCGGCCTTGATCTGGCGGCCAGACGATTGCGGAGGCGGCATCCGATGCGAGGAAGAACTGAATGACCAAGACCAAGAAGACCGATTTTCGGCCTGATGACTTCGTGGTTTATCCCGCGCACGGCGTGGGCAAGATCATTTCCATCGAGGAACAGGAAATCGCCGGCCTCAAGCTCGAACTGTTCGTGATCTCGTTCGAGAAGGACAAGATGACGCTGCGCGTGCCGACCCACAAGGCGACCGAGATCGGGATGCGCCAGCTTTCAACCCCGGATGTGGTGAACAAGGCGCTCGATACGCTGAAGGGCAAGGCCAAGGTCAAGCGCGCGATGTGGTCGCGCCGGGCGCAGGAATACGAGCAGAAGATCAACTCTGGCGATCTTCTGTCGATCGCCGAGGTCGTGCGCGACCTGCATCGCACCGACGATCAGCGCGAACAGTCCTATTCCGAACGTCAGCTTTACGAAGCCGCGCTTGAGCGTCTGACGCGCGAAGTCGCGGCCGTGTCCGGCGTGGACGAGGCCGGCGCCCAGAAGAAGGTGGACGACGTCCTTCTGTCGCGCGCCGCCTGACCGCGCGACGTCCCTGACGATGCAGAAACGCGGCGCCCCCCGGGTGCCGCGTTTTTCATTCGCTTTCCGGGTGGTCCTGTTCGCTCGACCGTTCGCCCAGCCTTTCGCGGGCCTTTGCGTGACGCGCCATCAGCGATGCCTCCAGGTCGCGATTCAGAACCTTGGCCCGCGCGATGTATTCGGGGTTCTTGTCGTTCGGCACTCCGGGTTTCCACAGCGTCGCGAGGTCGCGGACCGCTTCCCGGTCAAGCTTGTAGAAAAGTGTCTGAAGCTCGTGCGCCTCGTATTGCGAAAGCCCCATGTTCTCAAGAACGTAGCGCGCCATCCTCAGGCTTGAATCGAAGTGTTCCCGGACGATGTCGTTGGCCCCCGCCCGATAAAGTTCGTAGACATGTTCGCGGTCGCGCGCCCGGGCGACGATATGCAGGTCGGGGCGCTGACGGCGGGCATAGCGGACGATCTGGGTGTTCGAATCGCGGTCGTCCAGGCAGGCGACGAGAACACGCGCGGTATCAAGGCCCGCAGCCTTCAGAAGCTCGGGCCGGGTAGGATCGCCGACGTAACCCTTGAAGCCGAAGTGCCGCAAGAGCTGGATCGTCTTGAGGTCGTGGTCGATGACGGTCGTCTTGAAGCCCGAACTGGTGACCATGCGGTTGATGACCTGGCCGAACCGCCCGACACCGGCAATGATGATCGGTTGCTGGTCGTCTATCTCGTCGGCCTTCAGGGGATCGGCCTCGTCGCCAAGCCTGCGCGCAAGCATGTCATGCAGGATGAAGAAGAGCGGCGTCAGCAGCATCGACATCGCGATGACCAGAAGCAGCGTCTGCGCCAGGTCGGTGCCGATGATCCGCTGCGCCAGCGTGAAGGACACAAGGACAAAGCCGAATTCGCCCGCCTGCGCGAGGCCAAGCGTGAAAAGCCACTTGTTGCGGCCCCGCATCCCGAAGACAAGCGCAAGGAAGAACAGGACGATCCCCTTGGTCAGCATCAGCGCGGCGGTCATGCCCAGGATGGTCAGCGGTCGGTCGAGGAGAACGCCAAAGTCGATGCCGGCGCCGACGGTGATGAAGAACAGACCCAGCAGAAGCCCCTTGAACGGGGCTACGTCGCTTTCCAGTTCGTGGCGGAACTCCGAGCTTGCCAGCACCACCCCGGCCAGGAATGTGCCAAGCGCGGGCGAAAGGCCGACCATCAGCATCAGGGACGCGATCGACACCACGATCATCAGCGCGAAGGCGGTGTGAATCTCCCGCAGCCGCGCGGCGTGCACATAGCGGTAAAGCGGCCGGATGAGGTAGTGCCCGCCCGCCACCGTCGCGACCACCGCGCCAAGTGTCACCAGCGTGACCCCCCAGCCCGGCAGGCTTTCGATCAGGCTCATCGCGGCGTGGCCGCTTGCCTGTTCGGCCTGCGCGATGGCGCGCGCGCCCGGCAGCGCCAGAAGCGGCAGGAGGGCAAGGATCGGGATGACCGCGATGTCCTGGGTCAGAAGGACGGCAAAGGCGTTGCGCCCCCCCGCCGTCTGCATCAGTTTCTTTTCCGACAGCGTCTGAAGCACGATCGCGGTCGAGGACAGCGACAGCGTCACGCCCACCGCGATCGATACGCGCAGATCGTAGCCTAGCGCCTGTGCGCCAAGCGTGATCAGGACCGCCGTCAGCACGATCTGCAATCCGCCAAGACCCAGAAGCTTGGTGCGCATCGCCCAAAGCGCCTTTGGCTCCAGTTCAAGGCCGATCAGGAACAGCATCATCACGACGCCGAATTCGGCGAAATGCTGGAGATCCTGGGTCTCAGACCCTACGAGGCCCAGAACCGGCCCGATCAGGATGCCCGCCGCCAGATAGCCCAGCACCGAGCCGAGCCCCAGCCGCGACGCGAAGGGAACGGCGATCACCATGGTGACGAGGTAAAGCGTGGCCTGGAACAGGAAACCTTCCATCGTGGCCTCAGACTGGCAAGGGGGCGTCGGGTTTGAACTGGTCCATCACGATCTGGCTTTGAACGCGCGCGACCGAGGGATGGGTCAGAAGGACCTGGTGTATCAGGCGGTTGAGTGCCGAAAGATCGTCACAAAACACCCTGAGAAGATAGTCGGCCTCGCCGGTCAGCGTCCAGGCAGAGATGACCTCCGGCCGCGTCGCGACAAGGCGCGAAAAGGCAGTGGCGGTCTCTGTCCCGTGCCGTGCCATCTGCACCTGCACGAAGGCCTGCACGGAAAGCCCCAGCTTCACCGGATCAAGCCGCGCGGCGTAGCCTGTGATCAGCCCTTCGGATTCCAGACGCTGCCGGCGCCGTCCGGCCTGGCTGGGCGAAAGGTTCAGCGCCTCGCCAAGTTCCTGCGCAGTCAGGTGGGCATCGCGCTGCAGGGCGGCCAGAAGGCGCGAATCCGTTTCATCCAGAATGATGCGTGAATTTTGCATGTGATCTTGTTTCTACGCGCAAAATACGCGCAAATCCATGAAAGTTTCATTGCATCCGCGCAACAATCGCGTGATGGGCGCGATATCCTGATGACAGCGCGCACAGGAGGTCTTGCCATGGGTCCTTTCCCACACTCTGCCCCGAGGTCGGTGATCTCTACGGATAATCCGGCGGGGACCGACGGGTTCGAGTTCGTCGAATTCGCCCATCCCGAGCCTGAGGAACTGCGGCAGATCTTCGCCCGCATGGGTTATGAGCTTGTCGGTTGCCACCGGTCGAAGCGGATCGAGCTTTGGCAGCAGGGCGACATCACCTACATCCTGAACGCCGAACCTGGCAGCTTTGCCGCGCGCTTCGCCGCCGAGCATGGTCCATGTGCGCCCGCGATGGGATGGCGCGTGGCGGACGCCGCGCATGCGTTCCGGCACGCGGTCGCCAAAGGCGCGGAGCCCTACGAGGGCGACGACAAGACCATGAACGTTCCCGCGATCAAGGGCATCGGCGGGTCGCTGATCTATTTCATCGACCGCTACTACGAAACCTCGCCCTACAACGAGGAATTCGACTGGCTGCAGAAGTCCAAGCCCGAAGGGGTGGGGTTCTACTACCTCGACCACCTGACCCACAACGTCCACAAGGGCAACATGGACAAGTGGTTCGACTTCTACGGGCGGCTGTTCAACTTCCGGGAAATCCGTTTCTTCGACATCCAGGGCAAGTTCACCGGCCTTTATTCGCGCGCGCTGACCTCGCCCTGCGGGCGCATCCGCATCCCGATCAACGAGGATCGCGGCGAAAAGGGCCAGATCGTCGAATACCTGCGCCGCTACAAGGGCGAGGGGATCCAGCACATCGCTGTCGGGACCGAGGATATCTACGCCGCAACCGATGCGATCCACGACCGCGGTCTGCGGTTCATGCCGAAGCCGCCGATGAGCTACTACGAGATGAGCCACAAGCGTGTCGCGGGCCACGAGGAGCCGGTTGAGCGTCTGGCGAAGCACGGCGTCCTCATCGACGGCGAAGGCGTGGTGGACGGCGGCGAAACGAAGATCCTCCTGCAGATCTTCTCCAAGACCGTGATCGGGCCGATCTTCTTCGAATTCATCCAGCGCAAGGGCGACGACGGTTTCGGCGAGGGCAACTTCAAGGCGCTTTTCGAATCGATCGAGGCCGACCAGATCGCGCGCGGCGTTCTGCACGCAAGCTAAGGGAGGGGCCGGGGGGCAGCGTCCGAAACGGGACGCGCCCCTTTGTCTTCGCGCTGACCGTCAGCTCTTGTTGGTCATCTTGAGGACATGGGTCTTGCCGCCCTTGACATAGGTCAGCTGCCCGTCGCCAATTCCCGACACCTTGCCGCCATCCAGCTTGTCTCCGACCGTGACGGTCAGGATCTTGCCCTTTTGGGTGCGCACCAGCGCGCGAGGCCGCGAGCTTGAGCCGACGATGCCGATCAGGCTCAGGTCTCCCAGGTCGATCGCATTGGCTATGGTGGCCTGCTTGGCGACATTGGCCTTCGTCGGGATGTCCGGCGCGGCGGATTCAGGTTCGGGCTCGTCCAGGTCTTCGGGGGATGCGGCGGCGGTGTCCGTCTCGGCGGTTGCCGAGGGTTCCGCGAGGGCAGCAGCCAGCGCCTGTTCGACCGCCCGGTTCAAGAGGCTCGGGCGTGGCGCAGGAGAGGGAGAAGTGGCGACGGCAAAGCGCGATGCCGCAAGCACCGGGGCCGGTTCGGTCGCGGCCTTTGCCGCATCGGCGATGGCCGCAGGCCGGGCCAGCGGGCGTCGGGCGGCGGTTGCAGGGTCCGGCGGAGGAGGGGCCGCCATGGCCTGATCGTCGGGCGCCGGTTCTGCCGGGGCTTCCAAGGGGGCTTCGGGCGCATCCGGTTCTGCAGACGGGGAGGCCTCAGGGGGCGCGGGCGGAACGATCGCGGCCGGTCGCGCAACCGGGCGTTGCGTGGAAGCGGTCAGTTCCTGCGGTTCTGGCGCGGCGAAAAGCACTTCGTCAGGCGCCAGAGCTTCGCCCCCGGCCGATTCGGCCGGCAGCGTCGCGGCGTCTGCGGTCTCCGGTGCGGTGGAGGAGACAGCCGCCGATGCCATAGCAGCCGCCAGCGCCTCTATCGCCTCTGGCCGTTTCGGGGGGGCCGTTTCGGGGCGCCCGGCATAGAGGACGAAGCCTTGCGGCGTGCGCACGCCTTCTGCGGTCGCAACGATGTTGCCGTCGGCGTCAAATCGCTGCAGCGCGCCAAAGGCAACCGGCGCGGGCTGTTCGGATGCGGGCTGGTCGCTGGCTGCGGTCGCGAAGGGCGGCAGCGGCGCTGGCGTCGGCAGGGTGACCGCGCTTTCAATCGCGGCGCCGGGCCGCCCGGTCGAAGCGTCGGGGATCGGATCCGCCGCGACCGCGGGCGCAAGGTCGGGCAAACTGGGCGCGACATCGTTCGGTCCGGCGGGTTGGGGTTCACGCGATGTCGCCGTCGCCGTCTCTGCCGGTTCGGTCGTGGGCGCCGGTGATTCCGGCTCGGTTACCGGCGCCGCCGCCGTTTCGTCCGGGCCCGGCGTTTCTGGCACCGGCTGCACCGCCGCCGGGTCGGTCGCCGCATTCTCGACGACTGTTGCGGGCGCGTCCTCGACCGCGGGGGCGCTCGCCTCCGGGGCGATCGCGGCATCCGCATCGTTTGCCGGTTCCGACGCTGCGACCTGTGGCTCGGGCGCGGCTTCAACCTCGGCGGGCGCTGTCGCGATCCCGGCCTCGGGCGCTGCCGGGGTCTGTGTTTCGAAGT
>Ga0116151_10004960_pt1 | contig 11628 bp, 13 predicted proteins | sample AD_UKC117_MetaG_FD_89893 | JGI IMG/M metagenome (GOLD analysis project Ga0116151, IMG submission 89893) | Active sludge microbial communities of municipal wastewater-treating anaerobic digesters from Hong Kong - AD_UKC117_MetaG | ecosystem: Engineered > Bioreactor > Anaerobic > Digestate... | reverse complement strand
TTGCACGCCGGCCGGGTCGCTCAGGCTGGCCGGGTTGCTGCCGTTGCGCATGTAGTGCAGGTATCGCTTCGATTTGTGGAACCCCCAGCGCGGGTGATCATAGGGCCGGTAGATCGACGGCCGCGCAAAATAGTAGTCGGCCAAAATGGCATAGCACTCGTCGAGCACGGTTTTGTACCGGTTCAGCGGCGTCACGCTGCTCGTCGTGATCTGGTCGCCCTCCGCCCAGGCCGGCGCGTAGTTCGTCGATGGCGCCGGACCCTCCACAAAATACTGCAACAGCAGCGTGCCGCCGTTGCGCTGGATCTCCAGGCTGTAGTTCCCGCCGACCACCGGCCCGCCGCTCACCGCCGCCAGGTCGATCGTCTTGAGCACCCCGTTCGGGTACTCGGTCGAGTCGTTCGATACCGTCGTCCCGTTGATGACAATGCGGATCTGTGTCCCGGCGCCGGAGGCCATGTAGTTGACGTACAGGTACTGCTGTTTGCGCCGCAGCGTGAACGTCGCCGTGTCGGTTGCGCGCAGCCACGTCGCGCTCGGCGTGCGCGCCGCCCCGGCCAGCGCCGTGCAGGCCGTCGACAGCGCCTGCAACCTGGTCAGGAATGTCGCCGCGCTGATGCCCGACGAGAACGCCGTCGGCGACACATAGCCGCCCGCGGCTGCGCCCGTCTCGCGGATGTCGGTCGTCACGTGCGTGGCGTCGCTGGCCGTGTAGCTCACCTCCACGGCGTAGAAATCGCCGACCGCCACCGGCGCCGTGATTGCCTCTAGGTCAAAAACTTGCGTCGTGCCGGACGGATAGAGCGTGCTGCTGTTGTACTCCGTCTGCCCGTTGATTTTGATCCGCGTGGTGCAGGAGGTCCCCGCCGTGGCGAAATCGACCGACACATAGCGCCCGCGCCGCCTGGCGTACCACGTGGCATCGTTGCCCGTGCGCGTGAAAATAGAGGTCGGCGCCATGGCCGCGCCCTTGAGGCCGTTCACCACATCCGACAGTTGATTCAGCTTGGCCGCCGACAACAACTCGCCCGACGCCCAGCTTGGCGGAAACATATCAATCAAGGCCATTAGTAAAAAATGTACCGGTTGCTGGAGAAGGTGTGCGTGCCCAAAATGAAATACTCGCCATCGTTAGGAAACATCTGCGTCACCTGCACCAATTCCAGGTTCTGGCGAAAGCCGCTGTCGTCCATCGTCCAGTCGATGCTGGTCACGTAGCCGGTGAATACCGCCGACGCCGCCAGCGCATCGGTCACCGTCACCCGGTCGCCGAGGCGCAGCGCCGGCGTCCCAGGACAGCCGCCCGCATAGGCCATTAGCCGCGGGAACTCGCAGCGGTCGAGCAGGTACTGCGCCAGCGTCGCCGCGTGCGCGCGCGTCTGCACGTAGGCATTGCCGCGCACCGCCAGCGTCCTGTCGCCGCGCGTGCTGAAGAAGGATTGATTGCTGCCGTCCGCCGCCGACGTGCGCCGCTCCTCAATCTCGGGGCCGCCGACCAGCGGCTGGCCAATGACGCGCAGCGGATAGAGGCGCACGCGTACATTGCTACTATTGACGACGACCAGGTCAGCGCGCTGGGCATAGTACGTCGGCGTGATGGCAACGTTGACCGTCTGGTTGTTGCCGCCGTCATCAGCCGCCTCAAATTGCAGCCCGCTGATACTGTAGGCCGCCGTGTCGAATCTGGCCGTGATCGTCGTCGTGGCGCCAGGGCCGACAAGCGGCAGGTCGTCCGGTTCCCAAATCACGTCGGCGCCGCCGGGTGCGCGCGGGCTCGCCTCGACCGTGACGACATTGTAGAGGTCGGCATCGAGCAGCTTCAGCTCGAAGCGATTCATGCTGTCGCGTGAAATGGCCAGTTGCGTCGTCGTGCTGCGCGCTGACGTCTGCCAGCGCGCCATGTTCTCATAGCGGAAAACGCCATCGGGGTCCGCATAGAAGCGCCCGCCACACGCCGCAGCCAGGCGCCAGCACTCCTCGATCGCACTCTCATCGTCGAGCCACGCCCACGGCACCACAAATATCCCGGCATCGCGGCTAATGCTGCCCACAGGCACGCCCACGGTCTGGAGCCAGGTGTTGATGTAATCGCTCTCGGTGTAGCCCAGGTCATGTTGACCGGCGAAGGTGCTCTGGTAGACGCTGGCGCGCTGCTGAAGGTAGCGCTCTTCCATGCTGCGCGCATCGACGATCACGGTCGGCCCGTCCTTTGTCGTCGCGGTACCCTCTTTAGGGAGCTTCAGCACGCCCGTGAAAACCCGGTGATAATTGCTGCCGCCGTCTATCGTCACTTCCAGATAGACCGGAGCGTGATAGCTCTTGCCGTCGCGGATGTACGTGTAGAGTGCGCCGTCCGTGCGCAGCGGAGAAAAGCGGCCGGACGCATTGCGTAGCGTCAACTGCATCTGCGAGATAATGCCGGAGGAGGACATCAGCCCGGCGCCAGGCGGAACCAAACTCATGTCGCCGCGTGCGTTGACCAGGTAAGCCGATTCGTCGGTATAGTTGCCGTCAAAGTCCCAGTCAACCCACAGCCGTGCGCCAATGACACGCGTGCTCATGTCTGCCTCAGTCGTAGCGTCAGGCTGCCCAGCAAGCCGCTGGCCGTTATCTTCTCCCACCGCACGGGCAGCGTCAGTTGGTCGTCGTGTGTCACCGTATAGCTGCCACCGTTGGGCGCAGTAAACGATGCCGATCCCGACGTGATCATAGTCGACCACGCCGACACGATGCTCGTCACTTCCGCCTCTGTCAGCATGCGCCACGACAGCTCAAAGCGCCGCTTGACGCTGGCGTTGACCAGGTCAGTGGCCAGCGCGCCGCTGACCATTTCCGTAGTGGCGCCGCGCAGTTCCGGCGTCTCGGTATAGCCGTCCGCATCCACCTGTGGCAGTGTCGTCGCACCCAGCACCGGCGTCGTAATCGCCATTACTGCGCCCCCGTCCTGCTCCCCTGCGCGGCCAGATTCGCCATAACCGCCGGGGTGACTAGATTCGCCAACATGCCGACGAGCTGCGCAGGCACACCGGCCTCGACCGTGGCCAGGAACCCGGCGCCCCATGCGCCGCCGCTGCTCTTCCCCGTGTTCTCGAACTCCGTGAGCTGGCCTTTGACCGTCGCCGCCCAACTGGCCACGAAGGACGATCCCTGTGCCGCGCCGTCCGGCCCTACCTGCGTGCCCGCACCGGCGGCCCCGGTGCCTGTCCCCATGACGCCGGCAACGGCCTGTTGTGCTTGCGCCAGGCTCATGCCCAGCTCGCCAGAGAGTTCGGCCGCAATCTCCTGCGCCAGCGTGCTGGTATTCTCTTCGCCCAGCAGCATGGCCCGCACGCGCTGCTTGATCATCTCCTTATCAAGCAGCTCCGGACGCAGCCCCTGTTGAAACTCCTGGAGCATCCTGGCGGCCGCCGCCTGCGGGTCGCCGCTCGTCGACAACTCTTCCCACAGGGCAGGCACTTCCGTTTTGAACTCTTCCAGCCAGTCCTGATTGCCGATGCCATCGCGCATAATGGCCGCCAGTCGCCTGGCGTTCTCGTTGATGGCGTCTTCACGCGGCAGAAAGTTGCCTGGGTCCAGCCCCACGTCAAGGGTGGTTGCGCCGCTGATAATCGAATCCACTTTGCTACGTAGATCATCGAAGCCGCTCGATACCTGTGACACACCGCCGCCCATCGTGGAAATCTCCGAATTGGCGGAGCGGAGCTTGTTCAGGTACGCCGGAAGCAAAACGCTCTGAATCTCATCGACCGTATAGCCGGCCTGCATCCAGTCAACAATTTGCGCCTCGGTCGCTCGCTTCTGCTCTGCCAACCATCCCAGCGCTCCTTGCGGACCCATTGTGTCGACGAATGTGCTGGCCTGGTTGTTGAGGGTAGGCATCGCATCGTTGGCGACGCCATTGATTGCGTCGAACGTAAATCCCATCGCAGAGCCAAGCGTCGTCATCAGCGTATTGGCGGCGCCAATTGCTACACCCAATCCGGCCGCAATTTGCTGCCCTATCTGCGCCCCAAATTGCGTCGCCTGAATCTCGCGCTGAATTATTTGATCTAGCCCTGCGACGTAGTTGGGGAGCAGGACGCCAGTAATCTGCTCAATGGTGTAGCCCTGCTCTACCCATTGCCCAATCATCTCTTCGACCTGGCCCTTGGCCGTATCTAGCCATGACAGCGCATTGCCGATGCCCTGGACATTGGCCAGAGACTGGGCCATCTGATTCAGACTGCCGACTGTACCGTCAACAATCGGCTTGATGTCCAGGCTCTGACTGGACGCCAGAAACTGAGCGTGGCTGGCATCTACGATTTCCTGCGTCCTTTGCAGGTACTGCGGGAGAAGGACGCCGACAATCTCCTGGATGCTATACCCCTGGTCGATCCAGTCCTGGCTGACCTTCTTTATCTGTTCGCTTGCGCCGCGCAGCCACAGCACGCCGGTATCATTGCCTTGTACATCAGCCACACTGCGCGCTATGTTAGCGAGCCCGCTACCCGCCGCAGTCTGAATTTGCTCCAACGTGTCAGCCGCATTCCCGGCGGCGACTTCATACGCTCCCCAGATGCCGCTGCCGAGCTTGAGTGACGCCACGTAAGCGTCTTGCTCTTTTTTAGTGCGAGCGGTGTACTCGCCCACCTGCGCCGACGAATCCGCCACGCCATCCAGCAGCCGCTTGGCCTGCTGGAGCATGCGAATCTGGTCCTGGTAGCCACGCACCTGGTTCTCTGTCTGGTCGCTCTGGAAATATTTCTCCGGGTTGCGCAGGTCGGCGATCATGGCCGAATACTCGGCGATCTTGGCGTCGATCTCCTCCGGCGTCATCAGGATCTCGCCGCCCATGATCTTCTGGACGTCGTTGACCTTTGTGAGAAATCCCGTCAGCGCCTCGGTCATCCCCGCCACGGCCGGCAGGAAGACATTCCCCGCCGTCTGGCTGAACGTTTGTGTCGCCACGTCCCAGCGCGCAAAGGCTCCGGCGGCCGAATCTCCCGCCTCTGCCGCCTGCCGCGCTGCGTCCGGGTTGGCCTCCAACACCGCATTGACCAGCGCCTGCATGCGCTGCTGGTCGTCGAGCGCGTCGGCCGTCGTGCCGATACTCTGCGCGTAATCCTTGTATGCCTTGTCGGCGTCGACAATGATGCCGATGTTATTGAGGATCTCCGGCGACATACGCCCGAGGCCGTTGATCAGGTCACCGAACGCCTTCGTCGGCGCCTGGCCAAACTCCGCCCCCTTGGCAATGGCAATCTGCAAGAGGTTGGTCACCTCCTGCACGTTGTCTGCCACGCCCAGCGCCATGGCCGAGCTGGCCGCCAGCATCAGGTCGGCATCCGAGATCATCCCCGACGACGCATCACGCAGCGACGCCAGCATTGTGGCGCCCGACGTGCCGGATTCTCGCGCCAGGCGCTGAAACGCCGTCTCGAGCGCCTGCACCCCGGCCGCCGCGCGCGCTGCCTCCACGGCCTGCTTGCCGAGCCCCAGCGCCGCCATGCCGATCGCCACCTGCGGCGCGGTTGCGCCCAGCATCGACATGGCGCCCTCGAGGCTGGTCACGTCGGCCGTCAGCGTGGCAAAGCCGCCGCCCTCTGCGCCGGTATCCGCCAGACCGCCTATGGTCTGGCGGAACTTGCCCTCGAATGTTTTGAGCTGCCGGCTGGCTTCATCGCGCAGCGACAGCGAAACCAACGTCTTTGCGTCAGCCATTCTCGTTTTCCAGCCGATTGTGCCGCAGAATCATTCGCCACTCCGCCGAACTCGGCTTCCACTTGTCCTTGAAGAAGAGCGGATATAACTCCTCGACCCGCTCGATCTCGCGTACGTGTAGCGCTCGCGCCAGCCGTGTCCAGTCGATGCCGTCCAGCTCTTCCAACGTGCGGCCAGGAAACTGGCGCAGCAGCCAGGCGTCCCAGTACGCATCCGGCAGCGTTGCCATCATCATCAGCATGGCCGCGCCCCGCTCCGCACCGCCGGGTGCCTCTGCTACGTCGCGCCTGGTGTCTGCGTCTTCTTCCTGGCGGCTATCTCGACACCATCGAACAACAGCCGCCTCTGCGCTTCCCCCAGGGCGAGCATCCTCTGTAGCGCATCCATGATGTTTGTCGCCAGCCAGCGCGCCAGCCGCACGTCCAGATCATCGAAGCGCTCGAAGAGCAGCGCCACATCCGTCACCGGCGTCCCGTCGGCCAAATGCAGATGCACCGCCGTGAGCTTGTTCTGTAGCAGCGGAAAGGTCACCGCGTCATTGCCGGCGATCGCCGCTGCATAGAAGTCGCTCGCCTCGCGCCGCGTCCACACGTCGGACAGATCCACCCAGTTGCCCGCCAACTCCGGCACGGTGCACTCGATACGGATCTGCATGTTACGCCACGGTGCGCGTCGGATTGCCGCTCAGGCGTAGCTTCGGACCGCTGGTCACCTTGCCCGTGGCGCTGCCGCCAATGTTGTACCCCGTGGCAAACGCCTTGTTCGTCCACGTGTACGTCACTTGGTCGCCGCTGGCATCGGTCACGGCAATGACGGCCGTCACCATCGCCGGGTTGAGCATGAGCGGCCCGAAGACGTCGTCGACCACCTTATCCCACTTAGTGATCTTGATGTCGGCCTGGTAGTTGGCCAGGCCGGGAATAAACTCCTGCGCCGTACTGGCGAGGTTCGTCTCCTCGAGCTCAGCCACGGCGAATTGCAGATCGGTTTCGTCCGCATATGCCGTGAGATTGACGGCGTTGACCGTCAGAGAAACGTTTCCTGGACCCTTGACACCCACAATAAGCCTCCTGTTAGCCTAGACTCACAACACCCATGCACCGAATCGCCGAGGCGCCACCCAGGTCGACGCAGCTCAACCGGATATACCGGCTCACCGCGCCCACCAGCGTCAGCGCATAAGCGCCCACATCCGAAAGCGTAATCGTGCCTTCGCTGACGAAGGTCACGCCGTCGGCCGAACTCTCCACGTCGATCTCGGCATCCACCGCCGTGCCGGTAATGCTGGACACGTGCAGCCACGCATAGCCGCCCGTCGTCACACCTGCACCGAAATCCACCGTTGTGCCATCCTCGATGGCGTCGAACGTGCCGTCGAACACCCGGAGCCCGCGCCGTGCATTGCCCGACGTGCCCCACTTGCCGTTGAGGGTGACCAGCCCGTTCATGGGCGTGGCAATCGCCATTTCGTAGTTGCCCGCATCCGGCAACACGTAGACCGGACAATCGGCGTCGCTGCGCTGCGTGATCACCGACACCACCGCACCGTTGACGCCGAAGCGGGCGCGCATCTCGGCTTCAAAGCCGTCGGGCAGCACGCCCTCGAAGTAGCCGTTCTGTTGCACGCCCATCTTGGGCAGCAGGGGCCGGAACTCCTCGGCCGCGCTTGCCAGGCTGGTGCGCTGCGCCTCACCCACCTCCATCTGCACATCGACCTCGGAGATCGCCGACGAGAAATCAAACTCGTCGACCCACACCGCCATTTCCGTGCCCTTCATGCGTCCCTCCTACAGCGTCGCCGCTTCGTCGTCATACTCGATCGTCAGGTTGCAAATACAGCCGTACGCGTCCAGCTCGCCCACATACTCGTCGGCGCCATCGGCCACGCTGATAAAGCGGATCGACCCGACGTCGCTCGTCTCGCTGTACGCGTCCAGCAACTCGCGCACAGCCTCGGCCAGCGCCCTGGCATCCGCATATTCCAGCGCCCAGCACGCAATCTGCAGCGTCACCGTGCGCCAGCCCGCCCGGCCCGCCAGCGTATACTCCGGGTCAGCGGCCAGCCGCCGGTAAACCAGGCTCGGCAATGCCGTCTCTTGGCGCAGCACCACCGGCGAGATTCGCTGTCCCACCGCGGCCGCAATCGTGGCGTCCGCCGCCAACATGCTCACAATGCGCTGTTCAATCATTGTTGCCAGGCATCCTCAACCATTTTGACCAACTGCCGCTGAATCTCTGCCAACGCCGGCTGGCGCATGCGCCGCTTCGCCCGCTGGAAGAAGGGCCGCTTGCGAATCGCCCCCATCCCCCGCCGCGTGCTGCGCTTGCCGCGCCCGTTGTCCTGCGATCGGCTCTTGCGCCCGCCCTCAATAAATCTGGTGTAAAAAACCGACGACCACACCAGCGCCTGCTTGGGCCGCGGCGGGAATTTGAGCGGGCTGTTGAGCCGCTGCCCGCGCCCGGGCCGCACCAGGGGTCGATACTCGTTGCGCACAATCGACGCCGTAAAGACGCCTGCGCGCAGTTGGCCGGTATCCTCCGGCGCCTCCGGCCGGGCCGCCTTGGCGATCATATCGGCGCCCGCCTGGAGCGCACGCGCCACGCCCGGCCCGCGCAGCGAAATCTGCAGCGCCGTCAGCGCAGTGGTCACATTTTCCTGTACCCGGACCTGTACCCGGTTGCGGCTGCGTCGCCGTGCCATCTATGCCTCCGCCTCAATACAGCGCAGCACGATCGTGCCGTCCGTTCTGTGTGGCGTCACCGTGTCGACCATCAGCGTCTTGCTGCCCCACAGCAGCCGGTCCTTGTTCGTCACTGTCACCCCGGCGCGTATGGTCACCTCGTAACTGACCACCATCACCGGCCGGTCAGCGAGCACGGGCTCGCGTCCGCCGCGCTCGACAATCTTGGCCCACACCGTGGCCACCGTCGACCAACCCTGCACCTCGCCGCCGAACGCATCGCGCACCACGGTAGCCGTGCGGATCTGGACCTGCTCGTTGAGTTCACCCGCCCCAATCCGCGGCATCAGGCCACCGCCATCAAATTCGCCACCTCGAACAGGTAGACCCCGCGCACGGCATCCGCATCGCCATAGGTCGCCGTCACCGTCAGCGCATGCACCTCGATCGGCCGCGTGGCCGACACGATCGCATTGTCGGTTGGCGTCAGCGTAATCTCGACCGTGCTGGCCGCCGGCGTAATCGCCGTGTCGTCGCGGATCTCCTGCCCGGTAGCCACGTCGTCGATACGATAGCTGATCGCCGTCGGCGTTGCGGCCGCTCCCGTTTTGTCACGGAAGGCCGCGGTCACATAGGCCGTGCTTTGCTCGTTGACGCGCTCCATAGTGCCTCGTTAGCTCAACGTGATCGACACGTCGACCGTCCACGTCTGCCCGCTCGCCTTCGTCCCCTGGTTGCTGACGACCCGGTTCAGGTTGTCGGCCGCGTCGCTGTTGCCGTTGGCGACCGTGAACTCCTGCCAGGCGAAATTGCCCGTCGACGTCCCAAAGACCGCCCGCCAGGTCACCGTCTGCGCGCTGCGGCTCGGATAGCCAGACTCCATGCCCACATACGCCTTGTTGGTCGACGCCTGCAACCCCGTCTGCGACGCTGCGGCCGCCGTGCTGCTGTCGCCGACGCCGATATAGGCATTGGCATTGGCGAAGCTTGTCGGCGTGCCGGCGCCGATGACCAGGTCCCACAATTCGGCGATCCCTTCGTTGAGCAGCAAGTTGCCGTCGATCACCGACTCGGCCGGCAACTCGACGCCATCTGCCCCAACCACCGGCGACGCCTGGCCGGCCTCAAAATCCTGTTCGCTCGCATAGCGCCGGATCAGCCACTGCGTGCGATAAAATGCCTTGTCCTGTACCATCCCTGCCTCCTAGCGATTCCACGCAAACGACACATCACGGCGCGCGAAGCCGAACGCAATCGGCTGGGCCACCATCGAGAACTCAACTCCACGCGTCGCCCAGCCAAAGGCCAGCGAGCGCGCCAGCCACGCAAAAGCCACCGACCGTCGGGCGATGCTGAAATCCACACGCACAATGCGCACCGCCGCATCGAACGCAATCGCCACATCGACACCGGCGCCCAAATCCACCACGGCCAGCGTCGCCGCGATCGCACCAATCACATGCGCCGCCTGCGCCACATCCGACACCGGTACCTGCACCGCAATCGAGCCGACGCCATCCACCGCAGCCGCAGCATCAGCCACCGCCACCAGGATCGCCGTCAACAGCGCATCGCTGCCGGCCGCCGTGTCGCTCACGGCCAACGTCACCGCCACGCCCGGCGCATCCGCCGCACTGCCGCTGTCCATCACGGCGAGCGGCGCCACACCAACCGTCACCGCTTCGGCGCCGCTGCCCGCATCGAGCACATTTAGCAGCATCGCCGACAACACGGCGATCAACTCGGCGCCGCTGCCCGTGTCGCTCACGGAGAGCGTCACCGCCACGCCGGACGCATCCACGCCGGCGCCGCTGTCTACTACCGTCAGCGACACGCCCGGCGGCAGCACCGTGTCCGCACCGGCGCCGCTGTCGACAATCTGTTTGATTGCCTCGGTCAGCAGCGCAATCGCCTCGGCGCCGCTGCCCACATCGGCCACGCTTACCGCAACCGACACCGTCAGGGCCTCGGCGCCGCTGCCCGCATCGGCCAGAGAGAGGGTCACCGCCACGCCGGCCAGCGTATCCGCCGCGCTGCCCGCATCGGCCAACGCCACCAGAATCAGCGCCAGCGCACTGTCGGCGCCGCTGCCCACATCGGCCAGAGAGAGGGTCACCGCCACGCCTGGCGCATCGACGCCGGCGCCGCTATCCGCCACCGGCACACTCGCCGCCAGGTTGCCCGGCACATCGACGCCGCTGCCCGTGTCGCTCACACCCAGGCTCGCCAACACCTGCGCCAACACATCGGCGCCGCTGCCCGTGTCCGTGCGTGCCAGGCTCGCCGCCAGGCCGCCCGGCGCATCCGCCCCGCTGCCCGCATCGGCCAGCCCCAGCGCCACCGCCACCTGCGCCAGCGCATCGCTGCCGGCCGCCGTGTCGCTCACGTTGATCTGTGATGCGCCGCCGCCCAGATCCTCCGCCGACCACTGCGTCGCATAGGTGCTGCTGTTGTTGCCGCCATACCCGGCCAGCCCAGGCGCCCCAGAGGTCAACGCCGAATGCGTCGCCGATACGCGCAGCGTGCCGTCGACATAGCCGCGCAGCGCCGTGCCCTCCACCTCCAGCCGCAGCGTATACGTCGTCGCCGAGGAAATCGTCAGCCCGGACGACGACGCCAGCACCGTCTCGGACCCGCCGTTGATGTAGACCAAATAGGCGCCGTACCCGGCAAAAATCACCAGCGCATAGTAAGTAACCGTGCTGCTGGCCGCCATGCGCGCGGCCGGCCCCACCGAGAAGCTATCCCCACCGGATCGGCACGGCGCCTCGACGGCGTAATCGTTGCTATCCATCGCCGCGCCAACCCAGCGCAGCTTGCGGTAACTGCTGCCGGTCGTGTTGTTGCGGACGTTGTTGGAGACGATCGCCCAATTGCCCGAGTCCTCGGCCCAATCGCTGCCCAGGCTCGTCGAATCGGCTCGATCGAAAGTATCCGCTCGCGTCGCCATCAGTACCGCACTTTCAGCAGATTCAACACACGCTGCACCGCCGGCGATACGGCCACAATCGTGCCGGTAATGGCCGCCTCCCGGTTGGCGTAAATCTCGCCGATCTGGAGGAGGATCGCTGCCTTCGCCATGCCTGGCACGTCGCCGGCATCGGCATAACCGGCCACAAAGCGCACCGTGATCGGATTGCTGGAATCGAGCGCCACCGACGGCCAGTCGGCGCCCGGCGCCAGCACCACCCGGCCCGGCTCCGTCGCCGTATCCACCCGATAGTTGGCAGCGTCAAATGTGGCA
>Ga0116151_10004956_pt1 | contig 11632 bp, 16 predicted proteins | sample AD_UKC117_MetaG_FD_89893 | JGI IMG/M metagenome (GOLD analysis project Ga0116151, IMG submission 89893) | Active sludge microbial communities of municipal wastewater-treating anaerobic digesters from Hong Kong - AD_UKC117_MetaG | ecosystem: Engineered > Bioreactor > Anaerobic > Digestate... | reverse complement strand
CCATAAAAGGGAATTTGTATCATAGCCCAGAAAGATGTATTCTTAGACAATGACAAGAACCGGTCCCTTTCAGCGGCACACCGCCCAGTATGACGGGTGGTTCGAGGAATACCGCTTTGTCTACGAGGCTGAACTGCGGGCGGTCGGATCCATGCTGCCGCCCGGGAAACGAGGACTGGAGATCGGTGCCGGGACCGGCAGATTCGCCGTTCCCTTAGCCATTGACGTGGGCATAGAACCATCCGGCAACATGCGGGCGCGTGCCCGTGAAAAAGGCATGAATGTCCTGGGGGCCGTGGCCGAGCACCTCCCCTTCAGGGACGCAGCCTTTGGTTTTGTGCTCATGGTGACGACGCTCTGCTTCCTTGATGATGTACCTGCGTCCTTCCGGGAATCCTCAAGGGTCCTGACCGACGGTGGAGACCTCATCATCGGGTTCGTGGACCGCACAAGCCGCATCGGGCAGGAATACGTACGGCACCAGCATGAGAATGTGTTCTACCGGGAGGCGACGTTCTACTCCGTCGAAGAGGTCGTCGATGCACTGGAAGCCGCCTGCTTTGGGGATTTCATCCTCTGCCAGACCATCTTTGACGACCTTCCCCGGATAACCGATCACGAGGAGGTTAGGCCCGGTCACGGGAAGGGCTCGTTCGTCGTGATACGAGGCAGGAAGCAATGACACCGGGCATGAAGACCATGGTAACGCACGAGGAGATCGACGAGGCACGAAAGGTGCTCGATCTTCCCGAGCGGGCGACCATGGGGGAGATCAAGTCCAGTTACCGGAGGCTCCTCAGAAAATGGCATCCCGACAGGTGCATGGAACAGGATGAACGGTGCGCTGAGATGACGAAGAGAATCGTTGCAGCCTACGAGACCGTCATGGCCTACTGCAGACACTACAGGTACTCCTTCACGGTCGAAGAGTTCTCCAGGATCGCCTCTGATGATGACTGGTGGATGAGACGGTTCGGAACAGACCCGCTCTGGGGCGATCTGAAGAAGCGGAAATAGGTCCGGTGGGCACGGCGGCAAAACGGAGGAAATCATGAGGGTCATCGTCATCGGCGGCGATGCCGCGGGCATGAGCGCGGCGAGTCAGGTCAAGCGTCAGAGGCCCGAATACGAGGTCATCGTCTTCGAGCGGGGTGAGTACATATCGTATGCGGCCTGCGGCGTCCCATACTATGTCGGGGGAGCGGTGGCCGGCCTGGACGACCTCGTCGAGGTCTCTCCAGAGGAAGCAAGGGAAAAGCGAAGGGTCGACCTGAGGCTTCGCCACACGGTCGTGGCTATCGATCCATCGAAGCGGACCGTGACGGTTGAACATGACGGGGCGCAGGCAGTGGAGCCCTATGACCGGCTCCTCATCGCCACCGGAGCCAGGGCCCAGTCCATGGGGATCGACGTCGGGGCATATCCGAACGTCTTCACCATGAACGACCTCTATGACGCGGCCCGGATACGGGAATTCCTCGTTGACCGGAAGCCGAGAAGCGTGGCCGTGATCGGCGGAGGCTACATCGGGCTCGAGGCGTGCGAGTCGTTTCGCCAACAGGGGGTGGAGACCACCCTGGTCCACCGCCGGGAAGACCTCCATCGCTCCTTTGAAAAGGAGCTCTCAGACATCATCAAAGAGAAACTGACCGAACAGGGGGTGAGCCTCAGCCTTGGGCGGCCGTTCTCCGGACTGGAACAAAGGGGCGACAGGATAGGGATCGTTCGTGACGTGGATGTCCTCGAGTTCGATGCGGTCCTGCTTGCCGTAGGCGTGGAACCGAACAGCGACCTCGCCAAGGCCGCGGGTGTCGAGCTGGGAGCCAGCCGGGCCATCCGGGTGAACGAGTTCATGGAGACCAGCGTCGCGGGGATCTATGCAGCGGGTGACTGTGCCACTGCCAGGTTGACCACCTTCGGGCTCGAGGTCCATGCCCCGCTGGCCCTCAAGGCGAACAAGCAGGGCCTCATAGCGGGCATGAACATAGCAGGCGGTCGGGAGGCCTTTGCAGGGGTCCTGAACACGGCCATCACCAAGGTGTTCGACCTCGGCGTGGCGCGCACCGGACTGTCCTTTGACCAGGCCGTCGAGCTGGGGCTCGACCCCGAGAAGGTCGTGGTCACATCGAGAGACCGGGCGCGGTACTACCCGGGGGCCATGCCCATGACCTCCCTCGTGATTATCGGGAGAAAGGACCGGCGCGTGCTCGGCGCGCAGCTGTCCGGCAGGATTGAGTCGGTCAAGCGGATCGATGTCTATGTGTGTGCCCTCTCCAACCGCATGACCATCGATCAGGTGTTCGACCTCGATCTTGCCTATGCCCCGCCCTTTTCCCCGGTGTACGACCCGGTGCTGCTCGCGGCTCGGGTGGCTCGGAAGAAGAAATGACCCCCATCAACGAGGGGAGCTCGATGTTCAATCCAGGGTGACCTTGGGTCTGTCCTCCCCGGGCTGTGCCGGTGCGTTCAGCCTGCTGTAGTAGGGACCCTTGGTCAGGTACAGGGCTGCCAGCGGGTTGTGGCCCAGCACCCGGTCCTTGACCGCGAGCACCGTGCACGGGACCCTGCAGTACCTGATAAACAGGGTGTCGTGCCCCACGCAGAGCCCGAGCAGGATGGCCAGGTCCACCTGCTCGGCGTTGAGCACCTCGGCCTGGGCAACGGGGTTGCACATGGGTTCCATGAGGGGTGCCATGATCTTCTCCTCGCCCGTGAGGCCGATGTCCTCCTTGGGGATGCGGCCCACCTTGCAGTTCACGGACACCACCTCGAACCCCTTGGCCTCGAAGATGCCCGTGAGCATCTTCGCCTCTTCCCGCAGCCCCACGCAGAAGGCGATGCCGAGTCGCGTGTACCCGCACTTCTTCGCGAACTCGATGGTCTCCTCGATGCGGGGGATTTTCGTCCTGATCCCGGTAGCGGTGAGCTCGTAGCATTGGGCCTCCTGGATGGAGGCCAGTCGGGCGAATTCCTTCACCGAGGGCTTGGCGTATTCTCCAGCCACCCGTTCCATGACCTCCGGGAAACGCCGCATGGGGCAGAAGGCAGGCGCTTCCTCCAGGGGCGGCAGTGGTGCGCCTGCGGGGATCATGGGGTAGCAGGCTGTGCCCGGACACTGTGCGCAGATGGTTTTTCTCTCCCTGGTTTCATTCCCCATGACATCCTCCTTGCAGGGTTGATCTGGAGAGAGATCATACGCGATCAGGAAGGGCAAGGGAAGGCCGTGGTTTTGATTTCCGCTATGAGATAGGAAAAGGAGTGATCGTTAGAAGGATTACCGGCTCGTTTCCCCGAACGCAGCGTTTTCGACCTCGCGCAGGAACGCGTTGAGGTCGAGGCCCAATGTGCGTGCGAGAGACTCGACGGTCTCGAAGAGGCAGGAGCAGCAGACGCACGCCCCCGCCCTGGCGTCATAGCTGCGGAAGACCGCCTCGGTGGAGCGGTATGCGGACACCACGTCCAGCACGGTCATGTCCTTTGTGATGCGTGGTTCACTGCGGGAGTGGTGCATGGGTTACCTTCGATACGCCGAGACCAAGCACTTCGCCGAGCGCCCGGGAGATCTGTTTGATGATGTCCATGACCTGGGTGGCGGGTGTCGGCTGCGCATAACGGCCTGCGAGGCGGTTGGCCATCGCGGCCGCGGCTGCCGCCTCCGGGACGGCATAGCCGGCCTCGATGAGGACGGAGACGATACCCGTGACGGTGTCCCCGGTGCCGCCGATTGGCTCCAAAACAGGCACCGAGGGCTCGCTCACCGCCTCCAGGATCCCGCTCCTGTCAGCAACGTAATCCATAGCCCCTTTGACGAGAAGGTATCGTGCAGCGTTTCCGTGTGCATAGGCCCTGGCGATAAGCTCGGGTGCCCGGTTCGACTCGTGGAGGATGAAGCCTCGGGTGTAGAACGGGTGCGGCGCGTTCTCGTCCGCCAGAAAGGCCAGTTCCCCCATGTCCGGGGTGAAGAGGTCGAAGCGCTGTGCGTGCCCGCTCATCTTGGCCGCGTACATGAACCCTGCGTCCGCTATGAGCATGGGCGGCCTGTGCACGGACAGCACGGCGTTGATGACCTTCTCGTTCCAGTGGGCAATGGGCTGGAGGTAGTGGAAGGTCATGACCGAGAAGGAATGGTCGGCCGCGTGTTCGGTGAGGAAGTGGTAGAGCTCCCTGCTCCCCCTGCCGTGGCCGATGTCACCCACCAGAAAGCCATAGGGCGACTCTTTCCCCAGGGCCTGAGATGCAGCCACGGCCGCGGCCATGAGGGCCGGTGTGCCACGGTTGATGTCCACCCGGTTGCCGCGGATCTCGAGCCACGGGCCGGAGACCGAAAGGGGGCCGTGGGTCAGGGGGAAGTCCCTGATCGGAACGGTGCCGACTATGGCGAGCATCGCTTCCCGACCTCCTCGTAGGCGAGCTGCAGGGCATAGGCGCACAGGGTGTGACCGATGTCCTTGGGGCAGGGGGCCTCGTCAAGGCGTTTTCCGGTCATTTCGTGCGCGAGATAGGGGACGTCCGGGCAGCCGCCCCCGGATATGTTCACGATCACGAGGGTGTTCTTGTCCACGGTGATCTTCATGTTCGCGGCCCTGACCATGAGGTAATCGCCGAAGTCCGTGATTGCATAGAGATCCACGGGCTTCAGCAGGGGGCTGCTCACCGGCACCACGGCCTCGGGGATTACGCCCGAATCCTCCAGGATCTTCAGGACCTTCAGCTCCTCCATAAGGGGAAATTCGATGACCAGGTCGCAGCCGGTGCGCACCTCGGGCGGGGGGCCCATGACCCGGATGTCCTTCCACCCGGCCTTCCGCAGGGCCTTTTCCGCCTGCAGCACCTCGCTGGTGTTCTGGAAGACAAGGAACCCCAGGTCCACGTCCCTGGCCTCGGGTTCAGCTGTTGTCTTTTTTCTGAAGAACGCCACGCTCAGCCCTTTTTCAGGGTGATCCGGTACCCGTCTCCGTCCGGCTGGACGTCCCTGACGTCCCAGCCCTTGCTGGAAGCGGCCCGGCTCACGTTCTCCTTGGACGTGTCCGTGTCCACGAGCACCGTGAACTCACCCGTGCCCATTTCCTTGATCTTCGCCATGGTCATGATGACCGGCTGGGGGCAGGAAAGGCCCCGCGCATCTACGGTGATACTCATGGTCTTCCTCCTTATGCAGCGCTCTTGCGCATGGTGAAGCCGATGGCCAGGCAGGCGGCGAATCCCACCACCACGCCTGCGATGCCGTGCGGGCCGACGCCCTGAGGTGAACTTGCAAGACCGAAGTTATGGGCAATGCCCGCGCCCACGATCATGCCGATGACGAACACCGCGGCGTCGCCGTCACCCTCGCCGGCCAGGAAGAGCTGCCTGCCCGGACAGCCCCCTGCCAGGGCAAAGGCCAGGCCCGCCAGCGCCATGCCCAGGAAGTTCCAGACGTGCATGGTGTGGGCGACGGGCTGTCCGGTGAACCCCGCGTGGAACTGCCCCAGCACGAGGTTGGTGACGAAGGCCGCCGCCGCCAGGCTCAGGATGCCCATGAACAGGTGCGTCTGGCCGAACAGGACCAGGTCGCGGATGGCCCCCATGGTGCAGAACCTGCTTCTCTGGGCAAGAAACCCGATGGCCAGCCCGATGCCGAGGGACACGAAGAGCGGGGCGTTCATGGAGCCCGGCCCTTTCAGGCTGTAGAACAGGATGTCGTTTTTCGGTTCTCCGGCAAGGGGCGGAAAGACGAGGGCCAGGGCGAGAAATCCTGTCATGATCGCCGCCAGTACCAGCCCTGCCGCACTGTGGGTCTTTTCGGTGCGGCCCAGGTTATAGCCCGATTTGAGGAAAAGTGTGCCGATCCAGATCCCGAAGGCGAGACCGAGGATCCCCAGGATTGCATTCAGGTCGCCGCCGGAGAGCCTGAGCAGTGCCCTCCAGGGACAGCCCAGGAATACCAGGGCACCGATCATGGCGAACACCCCGAGCACGAACCTCACGATGGGTGCGGAGCCGGCCCGGGGACGGAACTCCTTAAACAGCAGTGCGGCCACCAGGGAGCCCAGGACGAACCCGATGATCTCGGGACGCATGTACTGCACCACCTCGGCCCGGTGGAGCCCCAGGGCGCCGGCGATGTCACGTTCGAAGCATGCCACGCAGATGCCCATGTTGCCTGGGTTGCCCAGCTTCTGCAGCAGTGGCGCGAGGACGCCGATAAGGGCGCCTACGGCCATGATGCCCCCCAGTGTTGCGAATACGTTCTTCATCTTCATGCACCAACCTCCTCCCCTGGATAGTCGGCCGGATACTGGATTCATTCCCGACGACAGAAGATGAACCTACTTGAATAATAAATGTATGACAAATGTTTCTATTGAATTAATGATAAGATTGCATTCAATATATGAATAGTTCAGGCAGGATGAAGAGAATACTGTATTCATGCGCTTCAGGCCTTATACCACGCCGGTAAGCATGAGGACCATGGTGACGAACGCCAGGCCGATCCGGTAGTACCCGAAGATCTCAAGTCCGTGCCTGTTCAGGTAGGCAACCATCCACTTCACCGCAACCACGGCCGAAAGGAAGGCCGTCACGATGCCGATGGCGGGTGAGATCCACCCGAACTGGACGAGCATCACCGGCCCTTGACTGACGATCTCGTAGCAGGTGGCGGCCCCTAGGGTGACGAGGCCGAGGATGAAGCTGAACTCCACGGCAGCCTGGACCGACAGACCCACCAGGATGCCCCCCAGGATGGTGACGAGGCTCCTGCTCACCCCGGGCCACATGGCGACGCACTGGATCAGCCCGATGATGAGAGCGCCTTTCATGGTCAATGCCCCGAGATCCATGCCCCGTTCACGATGGTGATGCACACGCTTTGCCACCAGGAGGATGGCGATGCCGCCTGCCAGCCATGCCAGGGTGACGGGACAGATCCCGAAGAGGCGTTCCTTGATGAGTTCTCCGAAGGCGAGGCCGATGACTGCGGCCGGGAGAAAGGCCACCATCGTGTTCCTCGCCAGGCCGAGGCCCTGACGGTCGCGGCCGGCGAGCCCCTGGAACATGGAGGAGACCCGGTTCGGGTAGAGCCAGATGACCGCGAGGATCGCCCCGATCTGGATGGCTACCACGTAGGCGTCCGAGGCGGACTTGCCCTCGGGCGTGGTCCCGATGCCCAGCAGGCGGCTGACGAGGTACAGGTGGCCGGTGGAACTCACGGGGAGGTACTCGGTGAGGCCCTCGGTGACGCCGAGGACGACGGCCTGGAGAAAAGTCATCCCGTGCCCGTCGACCGCGCCCAGGGCGGCAGTGCACAAGCCAAAGATACAGAGCACGACAAGCACGGCAATTCTAACCGGATACATATGAATGTTCCCTACCAGTCATTTCTCCGGGAGTACAGAGGTTTTCCAGCGCCTCAGGATCTCCCTGACCGCGGCGAACTCAAGGTCCCTGACGCCCTGGACGTGCAGGGCCTCCTCATACGGGAGTGTGACCGAGTCCTGGTCCGCGTGTCGTTTCGGTTCCACCTGGAGCGCATAGGAGTTGATCTGTCTGTCCCAGAACCACCAGGCGCTGCCGAACTGTATGTACTCAGGGTCCAGAAAGACTGTTCGGCCCAGGTCTTCCATGAGCCTCCTGCCTGCATCGCTGTTCTCTATGCACAGTGCAAGGTAGGCGATCCGGTACTCCACGGTCTCGGCGAGGGAAAGGGCTGCAAGGGGTTCGAGGGTGTGCGGGTCCTGGGACCTGTCCGTGAGGAAGTGGCCCCAGCAGCACTGGAGGGTGAAACAGCAGGTCATTTTTGTGAAGGCGTCGACGATGTCCCTGATGGGCGCATCGATCTCGTTCATGGCCAATCCTGCAATGGACCTTCTCCTGTCCTCATGAAAGGAGGAGTGATCCACCAGGGGCTTCAGGTTGGTGAAGGTCTCCATGGAGAGTCTTTCAGGGGACCTGCCTGCCGGTTTTTTCTTCAGAGAATTTCCCGTCGGGAGGTCTCGGCCTCCTCCCCGCGCTGAGGCTGATGGAGCCTGTTGGACAGGTATGGATGCAGGTGCCGCAGGCGAAGCAGTCGGGGATGATGCGTTCCCGGGTGAGGATGGCACCCATCACTGTGGACGGACATGCCTTTTCGCAGGCCCTGCAGGCGATGCAGGTATCGTAGTTCACCCGGATCCTGGTTACGCTGACCTTTTCTCCCAGCCACCCGATGAGGCCGAAGGGGCAGAAGAAATGGCACCAGGGCCTGTAGATGAAGAGGCTTGCGGCGAGGATTGCCATGGTGAACAACGCACCGCCGAGGATGAGGGCTCCAGGATGAAATACCTTGAAAGGATCGATGGGCTCTATGATGTCAAGCGCCCATGCGAGTGCTGCAAAGGTGAGCACGGAAAAGAGGATGACCCTCACGGTGTTGGTGATGATGAAGGGAATCTTGTACTGCCTCATGATGCCAGAGGTGTCTTTCCTGTTGCGGTTGAGCCTGAAGAGCAGGTCCTGCAGTGTACCGAGCTGGCACCCCCAGGAACAGATGAACTTGTTGGCCGCGATGACCATGACCATGAAGGCTGCAAACGCGAAGAGGCGGGGCGGAAAGATAGCACCGGATTGTCCGTAAAGGATTATGGCGTCTTTGACCGTTCCCATGGGATTTGGGTCGGAGCCGAACAGGACCCCGAACAGGATCGCTGCAGACAGGTAGAGGGCCTTGCGCCTTGACGGGGTGATGACCTTCCTGCGCATGAGTATGAAAACCATGATGAGGAAGGCGGTCCAGAGGACGAACTTCAGAGTTATCTTTTTCCAGTTCTTGGATGATTGTTCTGCTGCAACGGCAAGGGCACGTTCCAGCGCCCGTGTTGCCCTCTCAGGGCTGATACCGAGGTCTGTAATGGTCTTATCGAGATCTGCATCCACTTTCAGCGAAAAGGCCTTCATGAGTGTCTGCTCAGGGATGTGGTGCGTGCGGGCGAGATTCCTTATTGAGAGGATATCGTCGGGTATAAGCATGAGAGGGGCGTCGCCCTTGTGTGCCTTTTCTCCCCAGAGACCGGTCGAGAGAAAGGACAGGGCGACTACGGCGGCTATGAGGATGATGGCCTCGGTTAAGACCAGCACTTTTTTCCTGTCGGGTGCCTGCATAGGGACCTCCTCAGGGAAGTATCTTCAGCAGTATGGCGCTTATCCTCCGTCCGCCAGTTCCTTCAGTGCTTTGCGGTCGTACACGGTTATCATCCTGCCGTCGACACGGAGCAGCCCGTCCTCGCTCATTTTTTTCAACGCACGGGACAAAGCCTCGGGGGTGGCCCCGATGATCTTGGCCAGCTCCCGGTGTGTGATGGCCAGCTCCAGGCTGCACTGCGAGCCGGTATCCTGCTTGGCAAGGTCGTGGAGGATAAACGAGGCGACCCGCTGGGGGATCTCCTTGAGGGCGAGGGACTCCACGAGGCGCATGGTCTCCTTCAGGCGCAGCGAGAGCACCCGGATGATGTTGAGCAGGAGCATGGGCTCCTGCCTGACGATGTCCTCCACCGCGGATCCCGGGATGGTGAGGATGGTCGTCTTCTTAAGCGTCACGGCGCTCGCCGGGAAATCGTTGGAGGCAAAGGCCGTGCACAGGCCGAAGGGATCTCCCGGGCCGAGGAGGGTGAGTGTCTGTTCCCTCCCCTCGGCCGAGCTCTTGGAGAGTTTCACCTGGCCGTCGAGCACCACGGAGAGGCTCCTGACCGGGTCTTCCTCGTTCACGACCGCCTCGCCGGCCCGGTAGGTTCTGAGCAGGGCCTTTCGGGATATGGTCTCCAGGAGATCCTCTGAAAGTCCCTGGAAGAGAGGAGTTGAGCGGAGCTCGTTGTGTTTTTTCATAAATAATGCGCCCTGTTGATCTGGATCAATGAAATCTCCATCAGGAATGCCTAACTATACTGCAGATCCCAAAAAAACCAAAGCGACAAAGGATAAAGGAGGAACCAATGAGCAACAGCGAACAGATTGTCCATGCCGATGATACAACTTTTGAACCCCTTGTTCTCAAGTCCGACAGCCCTGCCCTGGTGGATTTCTGGGCACCCTGGTGCGGACCCTGCAGGGCCATCGGTCCGGTTCTGGAAGAGATCGCGAAGGAGTATGACGGAAGGCTCAGGGTGGTCAAGGTGAACGTGGACGAAAGCCCCGAGGTCTCCCGTAAATACGGGATACGGAGCATCCCCTCGCTGCTCTTCATCCAGGGCGGGGCCGTGAAGGAATCCCGGATCGGCACCATGCCCAAGGCCCAGCTGGCCGCCTTCATCGACAGGAACATGGGCTGAGGTCTGCCATGGGTGATTTCCTGGTGTTCATCGCAATCGTCGGTGTATGGTTCGTTCTCCAGGCCTGGGTATTGCCCAGGCTCGGGGTCCCCACGTGAGTCTCCCCCGGCTCCTGCCAGGTGGCAGACAGAAAAAAGGACAAGGGTAAGGACCATGGATAACCCTGGTCGTACAGGGTACGTACCTTTTCAATCACGGTGTGCGTCTTATTATTAAGAAGAAGGACTTGCTTCAGGGGTTTGTCCATGAAGAAGAGACAAAGCGGAATCTCCAGGCGGACGTTCCTCGCGGCTGCGGCGACCGCAGCCCTGGCCGGAACGGTGGGATTGCCAGAAAAGGTCAGAGCCGCAGGCAGCGGGACCGTTGCCACCCTCATCGACCTGAGCCTGTGCGACGGGTGCCGGGGCAGAGAAACGCCGGCCTGCGTCGCGGCATGCAGGGCGAAGAACGCAGGCGTGGTGCCGGTCCCTGTCGATCCCATCCCGGAACTGTTCCCCAGGGGCAGGATAGAAGACTGGTCGACGAGGCAGGGGGTGAAGGACCGCCTCACCCCGTACAACTACCTCTTCGTCCAGAAGGCGGACGTGGAATACGAAGGCAGGACGCAGACCGTCTACATCCCCAGGCGCTGCATGCACTGCGACAACCCTGCTTGCGCCACCATCTGCCCCTTCTCGGCAAATCACAAGTATGAAACCGGGGCGGTTGCCATCGACAAGGACATCTGCTTCGGCGGCGCCAAGTGCAAGGAGGTATGCCCCTGGGCCATTCCCCAGCGGCAGTCCGGCGTGGGCATCTACCTGCACATCCTGCCGACGCTCGCAGGCAACGGGGTCATGTTCAAGTGTGACCTCTGCCGGGACCTGCTCCTCGAAGGCAAGGAGCCCGTGTGCATCCCTGCCTGCCCGAGAAAGGCAATGAGCATCGGCCCCAGGGAAGAGATACTCGCCGAGGCCGAGCGGCGGGCTGCGGCAATGAATGGTTTCATCTACGGAAAGGAGGAGAACGGCGGCACCTCCACCCTGTACGTTTCGCCGGTGCCTTTCGATGCCCTGAATGCGGCCATCGAGAAGGGTCCGGGCAGGCCCCACCTGGCCGAGGCGCCGCGGAGGATGGAGAAGACCGATCCCATGGGCAAGGCAGTGATGGCCTCGCCGCTCCTCGGTGTCGTCGCCGGTGTTGCCGCCGTTGCAGGCGTGCGGATGAAGAAAGACAGGGAGGAGCCCCATGAGTGACCGTCTGACCGATGAAAAGGGGCTGGTGAAGAGGCACGACATCATCGTGCTCATCGAGCACTGGGCCATAGCGCTCTCAGGGCTTGCCCTGATCCTTACCGGGCTCTTCGAGCT
>Ga0116151_10004953_pt1 | contig 11641 bp, 5 predicted proteins | sample AD_UKC117_MetaG_FD_89893 | JGI IMG/M metagenome (GOLD analysis project Ga0116151, IMG submission 89893) | Active sludge microbial communities of municipal wastewater-treating anaerobic digesters from Hong Kong - AD_UKC117_MetaG | ecosystem: Engineered > Bioreactor > Anaerobic > Digestate... | reverse complement strand
CCTGGCCGGTCGTCCCGTGGCGGGTGGGAGAACAGCTCCTGCCCGCCGCAAGCGAGCGACAGTGGGCGGGGAGGAGCTGTTCTACCACCAGCCAGGTGACGACCGGCAAGGTTAACCCGGCCAGTTGGTACAGGAACGAAGCAACCAAGAGTTGCAGCAGCAGGGCGCGACTGCCCGCCACCGCAAGCACGCGCCGCACATAAGCGCGCCAGATGGCCATTGTGGAATGCCCGCGATTGGCACGCACTCCGGCTGCAAAATCAGTGCTGGGCGTCAATGTCAGCGTGACACCGCTGTACGCTCGTGTAAACTCATCGGGCGTTAAAGTGCGTCGCCCCACGGCCGGATCGACGATCTGGACGGCGTCTTCACGCCACGCTTCCAATACAACAAAATGCACCCCCTGCCAGTGCACAATTGCGGGTAGTTGGGTTTGGGCTAGACCCTGGCAGGTGTGGCGAAAGGCTTGCACGTCAAAGCCAATGGCGCGCGCTGCCTGCGCGATCATGAGCGCGGTAACGCCGTGCGCATTGCCCCCCATCGCGGACTGGCAGGCGTGCAGGGGTATTGCTCCGCCCCAATAGCGCGTAATCATGGCAAGACAAGCCGCACCACAATCAGCAGCGCCCATTTGCAGAACAACCGGTACACGGTTCCGTGAAAAGATGCCCATTCGTAATTTCCGTTCACCCACTCGTTCCACGCTCCAGCGTGGAACGCCCATTGGGACGCTCTGCGTCCGTTCACCCACCCGCTACATCCACCGCCAACCGCAACACACAAGGCAACATCCCATCGATCTCCCCGGTTACAGCCGCCAGCCGCAACAAGGTATAGCCAATCCCGGCAAGCCCCCGAAAGAAGGTCGGATTGAGGAGTTGCGGGGGTAACTCATCGTAAAGCTGAAAGTATCTTGCTGCCGCGGCCTGCGTTCGCGCAGCGTTGGCCTGCGCGATGGCCTGTGCGACCCACCGTGGTTGGTTCATCACCAGGCCCATTTCCAACAGGCTCTCAAGCTGACCAAAGTGCCCACAACAGAGTGTGTCGAGCGTTGCCGTGGGTACGGCTGCACCGGTGTGCAATAGGCGAGCGGCCCGTTCCGCGATTGGCTTGATCAGAGGTTGCATCGCCGGCGATGCCGCCGCGGCTAACCCAATGCCGGCCGCACCATTGCACCAATTGTGCAAATAGACCGGCGTCGGCCCACGCCGGTCTTGCCAATTGCCTGGAGATTCCTCGTAGAGCTGCTGTTGAAAAGCCCAACCCTGTTGCGCGGCAAGTAGAAATCTGCGCTCGCCACAGGCGTCATAGAGCGCGGCCAATGCATACGCAATGCCCGCCGCGCCATGTGCAAAGCCGCCCCAACTTTTGATGGGATGTAGCCAGCCTCGCTGTTGGGTACACAGGGCGTCGCCACAGGCAACCGCCGCGCTCAGAACGCGCTGGTGGCTTGTTCCCTCCGCCCGATCCGCCCAGTGCCGACAAACAGCTAGCAGCCCCAATAGATGACCGGCCATGCCATCGAGCACACCCCATGACGCGGTCTTCCCCATCCTAGGCGTAGCCTCGTTATCGACCAGGATCTGCGCAGTGAATTGCTCTAGGCAGTGGTCTAGCTGTGGGGCATCCAACAACGCTGCACATTGGCTGTATGCGTAGAGTTGTCCGCCGGTAACGAGCGAGGTGGTGGTAGCATGGCTATTGAGCGCGGCCAGCGCCTTGTCACGCCAGTCGCTGTTGCCGGTGGCGCGGTAGAGCGCAGCCAGAAAGAGTGCAATGCCGGCACGCCCCTGATAGAGATCGTCGCCGACCAGTGCATGTTGCCAACAACCGGACCGCGGCTGCCATTGTGGCGCAATCCAACCCAACGCGTCATTGCCAAGCGGTACCGCCCGTTGCACAAGAAGCTCCCCAAGTTGGAGTGCCTGGGCTAGAAATGCCCCACCAGTGGGCTGCACCGGCGCAAGATAGGGCGCACGCGCGGTGCTCTCGATGATGAGTTGCCGCTGCTGTTGCTGGACGGTTGCTGAGGGGAGTGTCGGCGCGGTCCATTGGAGTATCGCTTCAACCCGTACTTGACCAACCACGAGATCCCTTTGGTTGACTGGAACGGTGAACCGGGGCACATCGCCCTGCGCCACTGCGGCCCGTTCCTGCGCCAGCAGCGGCCAACAGTGTGCATGGGCCGGGTGCTGTAAATAGGTGCGCGCCAGTTGATCCGCGGCGATGATGAAATCGACCCCGTTACGCAGATAGGCGGGCTGCCGCAGGTGCGCGAGCAGGCGCAGATAGGCCGCGGTGGGTCGTGGCCCAAAACGGACTGCACCTTTCTGGAAGTGCGCGAGCGGGCCGGCGTCGGCAGCGAGTTGCTGCCACCGCTGCGCCAGACAGTGTTGGATCTGCTGGTAGCCCGTGGCAATGGCTTCACGCATCACGTCTGACAAGGCACCGTTGCTGATCCCCCCGATCTCGGCGATCCCCTGCGCGTTTTCCACCCACCGTGGCAACAACCCCGTGCGCAGCACATCGAGCGGGTCCGCGGCCTCTTGCCCAGCAACCTGTGGGTAGCGCACCATCTCGGCATCGACCAAAAGCAGTTGATCGCCCACAGTGAGCAGATTCTCGGCGTGGCAATCGGTGGCGTGGAGCAGGTGCAACAGACCGAGCACCATGCCGACCCGTTGATAGTAACGCTCGCTGTTGTGGGCAACCACACCCGGCTCACCTGATGCCCACGCCATCCAGCCGTAACCGCTGCGCGGCAACGTCCACAAATGGTCAAGCCGCGGCGTTACTCCCTGTGCGTTGCACCACGCCAGGAGTTCGTTCCAGGCCCAATCCAGGTGTAAATCTTTTGGTTTGTAGGCTACGGTCGCGTTGGGGCAACCGGAAGCGGCAACGGTGACAGCCCAGACTGTACGACCGCCAGCGTGTGGCTCGGATAATCCTGGCCACAACACGGCGATCACTCCTGCGGCGGGCGCAGCAGTCCAGCCATAGTGCGCGGCCAACAGTGGCCAATCCGTTGCGAATCGCTGTAGAAATTCGGCAACCTCCGTCACCCACTGGCCGACTTGGGTGGCGAGTTGGCGCGCCAGCACAGGAAATGCTTGGCTGATTTCCCTCATCGAGGGACAGTCTGTGGCCCCGCCGCGCACGGTAAGGAACCCTGACCCGCTTGCCAAATAATTGAGGATTGGCGTCGCTAGCGCGATGAGCCGCTCCTTGAGATAGGTGGTGAGCTGTTGGCGGGCCTGCGCGGTGAGCCAGGCAAGTTGCTCCCCGGCTGACTGGGACAAGCGCCACTCGGCAACGATAAGAAATGGCTCCACCAATGCGCCGCTGGTAGGTATACCATCTGCTGCCCCCGGCGGCAACGTGCAAACATCGGCCAACAGTGTGGCCCACGCGGGCAGCGTTGTATCCTCTGCCCAGTGGCCATCCGTCAACAAGGGTAACACAGCCTTGGTGGTCAGCGCGTCCCAGGCTAGCCGCTGCTGAAAGCGCACATTGTCGCCGCCGGCCGCCAACTGACACCAGCGTGCTCGCCGCGCCTGAGCACGGTGTTGATCCGCGACCGCTTGCGCTGGCACCCAACGGGGGGAGCGGCGTTCATGAAGAAAGGTCGCCCGATCGATAATCGCACGCAACTCGTCCTGACTCATCGTGGTAACCCCAGGTGGACGGCAAGAAAGGTGAGGCGATCAGTCGCGGCAGCAAGCTGCGCGGCGAGGGTAGGCCCATCCCCGTGACCGCTGCCCGGGTCGACGCGCAGCAAAATAGGGGAGGCACCGTTCTGTGCCTGTTGGAGCGCGGCGCTAAAACGCAAACTGTGCTCCGCTCCGACACGGGGGTCACATTCGTGGACGGTGATTAAGGTGGCGGGATATTCTTCTCCCTGGCGCAAGGTATGTAAGGGTGAATAGCTCGCCAATGCTGCCCGCTCCTCCGGCTTGTCCGGCGAGCCATACTCGGCAAGCCAATCGGCACGGCGGCCAAGCCGATGATAATCGAGCATATCGAGCAGCGCGGATTCGATTACCGCCGCGCCAAAGAGCTGCGGGGCCTGTGTCAAACAGGCCGCCGCGGTCAATCCGCCGTTGCTGATACCCCAGAGACCAAGCTGTTGTGGACTGGTGATGCCCTGCGCAATCAGCCAACGCGCAACAGCGAGGAGATCGTCAAAGGTGCGCTGTTTGTGGCGTCCTACTGCGGCTTGATGCCACGCCGCGCCCAGTTCGCTGCCGCCGCGCACGCACGCCGTGGCATAGCAACCGCCAGCCAGCAGCCAAGTCATGGCGTCAGCGGAAAAGTGAGGTGTGTGGCTCTCGCCCAAGCCCCCGTAGGCTGTGAGTAAGGTGGGACAATGGCACGGGGTGACGGCCCGGTGGTGCGTCAGGAAGAGCGGCACAAGCGTACCGTCGGCACTGGCAATCCATTCGCGGCGCGTGATAAAGTCATCCGCTTTGTATGGGAATGGATGTTGCGCATCTTCTGGCTGAAGCGTGCTCTGCCTTGGTTGCCAACGGTAGATCTGCGGCGGTCGTACATGATCTGTATATGAATAACGCAATTGGGGCGGATCATCAGCTGTTGCCAGCCAGAGGACGGTTCCCATGCCGGGCAGAGGAATCGTTATCTCGGTCAGATCACCTTCATGATAGAGCCGCAGCTCGGCACACGCACCGTTCAAGTAGTGCAATACCCAACCCTCCCCAAAGGGAATTGCGTCGACCAGCGGCAACATACCTTGCGGTAGGGGCACGGCATGCCGTACCCCTACGGGCCGCGCACCCACATCCTTCAAATCGACCACCAATAGCCGACCCTTTGGCGTGTCCGGTTCGACAGCGCGCAGGATGATGCGATCCGGTTGCCAGTGGAGCAGGTCATAGCGACCACTGAAGTCAGCCACGATCTCCATTGGGCTTCCTTCCCGATCTGCGTTTTCGTACAGGGGCAACAGAGTGAGCCGGTTACCGGCACGATGATTCAGGATCGTGACGGCGAGCCAGCGTCCATCAGGGCTAACCGCTGCTTGATAATACCAGGTCGGTTGTGCCGGTGGGTAGAAGACGCAATGATCCTGGCGTTGCGGCGTGCCGACGCGGTGGAAGTAGAGGGCGTGATGGCCGGGATAGGCGAGGTAGCGGTCGTAGTAGAAGCCGCTGCTGTCGGGTAGCCAGGCGATAGTGGTGGGATAGATGTCGGTGACACTTTCCCGTGGTTGGGCGGCTCCGCTTGTCCGTTGCCACAGTTGCCAACTTTGGAGATCGCTACCAACTTGGTTGGTGACAGTGGCGTACCACTCTCCATCAGGGCTCGTGCTCATTGGGGTCGATGTTTTCGCTTGGGGTAAGGCGGTGAGCAGTTGCTGCAAGCGCTGTGCCATCTGTTGCCGAATGGGTAAGTACGCAGGGCTGTGCAACCAGGCGTGGGTCTGCCGGTTTTGGGCGGCGACCCACGCCTGATCGGTTGGTTGTACAGCCGCGTGGTTGTGCGATCTACTCAACGCGCCAGCACTTTCTTGCTGTACCATTCATCATATTCATCGACCAGGTGATCGCCAAAGGCGCGGCGCGACCAGCGTAACATCGGCTCATTGTCGGGGGCGACGCGCCAGTACGCGTAGTTGCCGTTGCCACTGTAGTAGCGCCGGGTCGATTCGCCGACCAACATAAAGCCGCGCCCTAACCGCTGCAACGGGGGATCGACGAACATCGTCTCAACAAAGAGGCGATCCGGCGCTTCACGGATGGTGAGCACCCACCCCACCACTTCCCCTTTGTAGCGTAAACCAACACTCGTCTCGGGATCCCAGGCGGTCATCGGGCGATTGAAGGGCGAAAAGTTGGGGGGATACCAACCTTCCTCACCGCGCTTGGCGATCTTTGCCTCCGCGTCCGCAGAGAGATCGGTCCAGGTGAAGACTTCATAGGGTGGACGAAATTGGTAGCGGGCAACCCACTCTGCGCCGCGCACCGTGCGACAGTTCCAGAAAACACGGCTCATCCGTTCCGGTTGGACCCAACCGGCTTTGGCCAACAGCGCGTGCCAGGCCGCGGTATGTTCGTCGGCCCGATAGAGCGCCTGGATCGCTGTCATGGCGTGTTGGGCTAGCTCGCTTTCGATGGCTGTCAGCAGCGCGGCGCCAATGCCTGCACCGCGATAATCGGGCAGGACATAGAGATCGAGCAGATCAGCGCGCTTTTCCAGTGTCACAACAGCTGCGCCGGCCGGCTTTCCCCAAAAGGCAGCGCCGAAGACGCGGAGGCGCGGATCGGTGATCTGTTCCAGCAATGGTGCGCGCAATGTGGGTTTGATCAGCAGCAGATAAGGGCGCACGGTTCTCTGATTGAGGCATTCAATAGAGAGCATAGGTAAAATAACCGTCATTCAACAAGAGGTGCGTGGACGGTTGCTAGGACTAGCTGCTGCGATCAACGTGTCAGTGCACATGACCGGTATGGGACGAAGTGTACGGCCGCCACCAACCAGGGCCAGTTCCAGATCGTCCAACGGCAGCGCGTCCAACGGTGGGGGTGGCAAGATCAGGTAATGGTGTCCCGGTTGCTCTTCCAAAACGGTGATGGCCATTCCCGCCGGTAGGGTGATCCCCAATAAGTCGGCGACGGCGGCTTTGGCATCTTCCAAGAGCCATTGGCGGAAAGCGGGATCCTGTTCAGCTTGCGCTAGAATGCGTGCTTCGATTTCGGCACGGCTTTGGTGTGTCATTGTCATCAAATTGCTCCTATATCTATACTCAGCTCGATTTGAAACTAGTGTTTTGTGAAGTAACCATCCAGCTATCGGCGTAGAAAGCGGCGGTTGAGTGCGAAGCGTATCGAAACCAAAGCGGCGGCATTCACTACACCTGGATAGTTACTTCATAGACCAACAGGCCCTTACCGTTCGATCCCTTACCGTTCGATCAAAGGTAGGTAGATGCGTGATGATTCATCGGTCGTCAGATCGGGCGTTGCCGATGGGGTTGCAGTTGGCGGCGCGGTTGGCACAAGGGTGGCTGTGGCCGATGGGGTGACAGTTGCCGATGGGGTGGCTGTTGCCGTTGTATCGGGATTGACCGATGGTGTTGCGGTAACTGTTACCGTCGGCGCGGTCGGTGTCTGGGTTGGTGTTGTGGTGGGCGTAGCAGCCGGTGCATTGCCCCCCTCCCAAATGGTCATGACGCGATTGTTGCCGTAGTCCGCGATGAATAGATCGCCGGCCGCGGTCACGCCAATGCCATTTGGCCGACTCAACCCTGTACGGCCTAAGCCTGATCCGTTCTGCCGTGTTTGTTGGCCGAGATTGGCAAGATTCTGTGTAAAAGAACCGCCTTGGCCATAGACGAGATCGGCGATCTGGTCACTAGAGAGGGGATCATCGAAACGCAGGACGCGGTGATTGTCACTGTCAACCACATAGAGAGCGTCGTTTGTATCGATGGCGAGCCCCATGGGGTAGTTCAGACTCATGGCGCTCACCCCCCCTTTGTTCATGACGCCGGTTGTGAAATCCCCCTCTTGGCCAAAGACCAGATCTGCACTGGTGTCGCCGTGCAGTGGGTCGAAGAAGACGAGGACGCGGTGGTTGTTGCTATCGGCCACGTAGAGATTGCCGGTGCTGTCCATGGCCAGGCCACTGGGATAGTGCAGCGTGTCGGCACTGATGGTGCCGCCGGCGTTGGGGGCCGTCGAGTTCAAATCAGCTTGACCAAAGACCCGATCGGGGATCGTGTCGCCACCAGAGAGTGGATTTTCGTAGAAGAGGACGCGATGGTTAAAGGTATCGGCCACGTAGAGATTATCGTTCTGATCCAGCAACAGATCGAGGGGATTATAGACGCCGCCAAAGAGCAGATCGGCGGCCATACCGTTGGTAAAGGGCTGCCGATAGGCGATGATATAGCTGTCTTCTGCTTCGGCGACATATAGATTGCCCTGGCTATCCAAGGCAAGACCGGCGGGCCTATTGAGGTTAAGCCCCGGCGCTTTGTCGTAGAAATAGGTCTCAAAATCCGGTTTACCTAGGACGAGGTCGGCGCTGCTGCCAGTGGCACGCGCCGCTCCGTTGGGCCAACTGAGGACGCGACCGTTGTTCATATCGGCCACAAAGAGACGGCCGCTTTGGGGGTCGATGGCCATGCCGGCTGGGCCAAAGAGGGTATTGGCTTTGGTAGGGGTAAAGGGGCCATTAGCGGTAGTGAAGCCCCGTTGGCCCAAAACATTATCCGGCAGATCATCGGCTGTTTGGGGTTGATAGACCGTGAAGGTGGCGGGCAACGAACGACCGCCACCCGGTGCTGGATTGCGCAATGTAAGCGTCAGTTCGCCAGGCGAACTGACTTCGGTTGCGCTGATCGGTACACGGACCAAGCCAAGGTAATCAGAGCCTATCGTACGGGTGATGCCATTTACCTCTACTACACTGTCTTCAACCAGAAAGCCTGATCCCCAGATGTCGAGGATAAAGTTATCTGTGCCAGCTTCGATCGTACCTGGATCTAGCTCCATGATCAGCGGCATTGGATTGGGGAGGGGCTGGAAGTAGTGTAGGACGCGGTTGTTCCCTTGGTCGGCGACATAGAGATCCATGTAGATAGCATCGGTGGCGAGGCCACGTGGGCTGCTTATGCTTGTCGCACTGATGCCGCCGTTGTTCGCGGTGTTGCTTGTGAAATCGGGCTGGCCGATCACGCTATCAGCAATGGCGTCCGGGTTACTGCGATCAAAGTGCAGAACTCGGTGGTTGTCTGTGTCGGCCACATAGAGTTGATTGCCGGCGTCCATCTTCAGCCCTAGTGGGTTGTTCAGGCTTGTTGCACTGACACCGCCATTGTTGGGAGTGTTACTGGTAAAGTCGGGCTGGCCAATGAGGGCGTCAGCAATCGCATCTAAGGGATTACTCGTAAAGATCAGGATTCGATGGTTGCCGCTGTCTGCCACATAGAGTTCATCGCCAATCGGATTACGGGCAACCGCGGTCGGTCCATTCATGCTCCAATTTGTTGGTGGATTCGGTGCAACATTTCTCCGATCGAAGCCCTTGTTCTCCCCTTGACCAATCACCCAGGAAGCGCGTTTGCCGTTTGCCAAGGGCCATTCATAAATGAGTACTCGGTTGTTATCATGATCGGCAACTACTAGATTGTCATAGTAGTCAACCACAAGCCCCATCGGATGATGAAGAGTGGTTAGGCTAGTGTGCCACAAGCCATTGCTAGTTAGGTCCGGCTGGCCGAGCGCGTAGTCAGCGTCCATGCCATCGAAAAAGACTGGTGTGTAATATTCGGAGAAGGGATCGCCCTCAAAACACCAGAAGTCGTCGTAAACCTCGTAATATTCACAGATGTTGTAGGGAATAAAGACCAGAACACGATTGTTGCCGGTATCTGACACATACAGAATGCCATCTTCCCCCATTGTGACGCCGGTGGGGCCATTCATCGTGGCCGCGGTGGGCGGGTTCGGCGCATCGTTGGTCCAATAATCCGGTTGGCCCAAAACCAGATCCGCGGGATCACCTTCAAGATAGTCAGCGGTGCTGTTCCAGCCCAACACGCGGTTGTTGGCGGTATCGGCAACGAAAAGTTGTAGTGTCAGATCAAAGACAAAGAGATCCGCGGCTTGCAGAAGAGAGGTCGCATCGGTGAAGAGCGGGGCGTTACCGGTTGTAAAATCAGCTTGCCCATAGACTTTATCGGCGACGCCATCTAGCTCGCCCTCATACTCAATAGTCTGTTTCCGGTCATTGCGTTGTGTTTGCGCCGCCTCGTTGGCAAGCGTGTGGACTCTGTTGGGGCTGTGGAGGGCACCGACCTTGAGCTTCGTGATTGTGCGCTCAGGTAGCGGCACGTTGGGCCAGGAATAAATGCTGCCGACTGCCACGAGCACTGCACCAACGATCAAGCAGGATACAAGGATCAGAGGTAACCGTACGAAAGTACGGGGTTTCTGTTCAATGGAAGTGGGGGATTCCATAGCAATATTCTCACTTATCTATAGTTGACTCTGGCTTAGTTGTTTGGCTGCTTAATTTTTAGAAATCGAGCAGCATGTCGCACACTGGAGATTGGTCGTAACGATTTCTAAAAATTAAATGTTCGCAGCACTAGACGAAAGTGGATTTTTCGACTGACAGTATCCCAATTTCATCTACGCCCAACCGCGGTATGACTACATTACCATTTTGAGTAGCATAGTGATAGATCGTTGCAAAATCGTTGCAAACATTGGCAAATTTCGTTTCTTTTTTGTTGATTGATCGTGGCAGATTCGTCGTATCCGCGTTCATCTTGGGAATAATTTGATGATATGCGACATTTGTCTCAATGGTTACTTGCAAAAACAGAGTGTTTCCAAACCCTTTGCGCGGTCATTAGGTCAGGCTCCTCTATCACTGATATAATGAACGATACTTTTAAACAATTTATACTGAACTGCGCCATAAAGTAACATATTCCCTCATGTGTAAAATGTGGCCCTTTGGGATCTTGTGTGGTTGACCCGCTTAGGCCATTGCAATAAAATAAATCCTCCGTAGGTGCCTAGAAGGCAACCGCCCCTTGCGGGCGCCCGCAAGGGGCGGTTGCCTTCTAGGCGCCTACAGGATGGGGTGTTTGATAATTTGCAAGCGCCTTAGGTTTCGATGCGCGATGCTACTCAACCGCCGCTAGCTCTTTGTCAACCACATGAAATCTCGTTGAAACTATACTGCGGTTGAAATGGAAACCGGAGTTTCTACCTCAGACAAAAACTCGGTTTCCATTCAGAGCAGAGTATAACATGTTACTATGTGCTGCGGCGGAGGATATAAGGAAGGCACGGCTGCGCGTGTTTCGATTGACTTTATTTGGCTATCCCAAAGTGGAAGTTGATACCGATTTGATTCATTCCAGTCGACGCAAAGCAGTCGCACTACTGGCTTATCTTGCCGTGACGGAAAAAAGCCATGGCCGAGAGACATTAGCGAATCTTTTGTGGTCCGGCTATCCAAGTGCAACTTCGCTTGCCCATCTACGCCGTACCCTCCATACGATTCGCACCGATTTGGGCATAAAAGCGCTAATTGTTGAGCGCAATCAGATCGCTCTGGATCTAACCCATGATGTGTGGTGTGATGTCACACATTTTCGCCATGTACTTGGGACCTTTTCTGCTGACTGTCAACATCACCCTTATGAGAGTTGTGCCACTTGTCTGGCCCATTTACACGAGATCGCTGACCTTTATACGGATGATTTGCTGGCCGGATTTTCGCTCAGTGATTGTCCTGAATTTGAGCTGTGGCAGTCCGTAGAAACTGAGATTTTGCGCCAGGAAGTGGCCATCGTATTAGAGCGGCTTGCCGTGGTTGAAGAATGGGCGGGGCGGCTCGACGTGGCCATTAGCCATTGGGAACGATTGTCACAAATGATGCCGCTTCACGAACTCGCACAGCGTTCACTCATGCGTCTCTATGCGCGGAACGGACAGCGCGACAGGGCTTTGCGCTTGTATCATGCATATTGCCAGCAACTCAAGCTTGAATTGAACGCGTCGCCGTCACTGCCACTGATCCAACTCTATGAATGTCTTCGGAGTGGGCAGGAGATCGGTATGCCTTTGCACAAGCAGAGTTCCGAACCGGCAGCAAGTGG
>Ga0116151_10004949_pt1 | contig 11647 bp, 10 predicted proteins | sample AD_UKC117_MetaG_FD_89893 | JGI IMG/M metagenome (GOLD analysis project Ga0116151, IMG submission 89893) | Active sludge microbial communities of municipal wastewater-treating anaerobic digesters from Hong Kong - AD_UKC117_MetaG | ecosystem: Engineered > Bioreactor > Anaerobic > Digestate... | reverse complement strand
CTACGGATCTTTGCCCGTTTGGCCATGTCGTTTGCTCAATACGGCACACGAGACGTGCCACATCGCTACGGCCCGTTCTGACACAAGGGGATGGAAGTACGGTTGAAGGAATAGATGAAATTTCCCAGACCTTGACCGAATTTCGTTCCGGCGGCCCGGGCGTTTAAGAATTTGTACTCAGGTTCGCCCCTATGCTTTTTCCGCGCAGGAAGTGCACACACGCGGATCGTCGGACACGGTCCCGTTCAGGGTTGGCACTCGTGGCGAATTCCATGGTTATTCCTGCGGCCCGCAGGGGATCCGCTGTGCATCCGGCAGGCCACCCGATTGGACCTGCCCGGCGGCTCAGCGCAGGTACTCGCTCCTGCACGCCAGGATGGGAATTCCGGCATACGTACCGACGCTTTTCCGATACGGCTGAGGCACCAATTCTCTTGGCGCGGTGTTCCACCCTTGTAGAACCGCGTGAAAAATGTACCCAAAGAAACTTTATACGGACGCCGTGGGATCTGCTCAGCTCGGCTTGCTGCAATGTGGTGCATTTGCTACAGAATCTGACTATTCGCATGGCGTCTGCCATAAGTTTTTATCGCAGAAGGAGAAGGCCCTCGAGTCTGTTCGGCGAGATATCGCTCAGAATTCATTTGCGGTCGCAACTCTGGCTGGTATTGAGAGGGCCGGATTTGCCCTCAAGTGGGGACAACGAATGGCACATCCAGGGTACGCTTCAATGAAAGACGAGAAGAACGAGCCGGGGCTGCCGCGGGAGCCGCATGGGGTCCACCTCGATGGTGCATCGCGGGCATTGAGCACGGCCCTCCAGAAGACTTTCGAATCGCTTCTTCAGGAGCCGGTGCCGGAAAAGTTCAACGAACTGATCGCCCGCATCCGGGCCGAAGAATTGCGCAAGGCAGCGGAAAACGAAAACAAGGAAGAGTAGGCGACCCGGATCGGCACTCCCGGTCCACGGCCGCCTCATTGTTACCCGCTCGTTAAACATCCCTCCACACCGTGTCCGGACGATAGCCTTTCCGGTTGACCTCGTCAGAGTTGAAACCCAATCTGTCGGGTAACTCAGCTTGAGAGGCGACCTCATGACCCTTAGCTCGTTCCGTTCCGGCGGCCTTCTGCTCGGCGCCCTGATCGCCCTCACGCCCGCCGCCATGGCGCAGGGCGGCTTCCAGACAACCGACCAGTCCGAGATAAAGACAGAAGACAGCACCACCACCGTGACGGGCGGCAGCTTCTCAACCAGCGACTCTTCCAGCACGAACAGCCAGCAAAGTACGGTCACAATCGGCGGCGGGCCCAAGGTGAAGGACTCCTCCAGCCTCAAACTCCCCGGCCAGAGCGGCGTGACCATCACCGGCGGCGGTGTTAAGACGCCCGATACGTCCAAGGTCAAATCGACCGGCAAGAGCAAGATCGAGGTCACCGGGTCGAAAGCGAAGACGACAGCCGCCTCGAAGCTCAAGACCGAACAGAGCTCGGTCACCGTGAAAGAGTCTGACGAGGACTAGGCCCGCGACAGTGCCGCGTCAGAGCCCGGCAGTCGCCACCAGCCAGTCCAGATGCGGCGCGAGGTCGAAACCCTCCGCCGCGATCCAGGCCGGATTGTAATAGGTGTCGAGATAGCGCTCGCCGCTGTCGCAGATCAGCGTCGCGACCGACCCGGCCTGACCTGCCGTCCGCATCTCCACCATCAGCTGCAGCGCCGCCCAGACATTCGTGCCTGTCGATCCGCCGCACCGCCGGCCCAGCACGCGCTCCAGCCAGTGGGCCGCCGCGATCGAGGCCGCATCCGGCACCTGCATCATCCGGTCGATCACACGCGGCTGGAACGAAGCCTCCACGCGCGGTCGTCCGATCCCCTCGATCCGTGACTTTGTCTGGATACGGAGTGACGGGTCGCCCGTCCGGTAATGGTCATAGAAGACGGAATTTTCCGGATCGGCCACACAGAGCTGCGTCTTCGCGGCAAGGTCGCAGCGATAGCGGATATACCGCCCGATCGTCGCCGATGTACCGCCCGTGCCCGCGCTCATCACCACCCAGTCCGGCACCCGGTGCTCCTCCAGCGCCATCTGGGCGAACAGACTGTCGGCAATCGAGTTATTGCCGCGCCAGTCGGTTACCCGTTCGGCATAGGTGAACTGGTCCATGAAATGGCCGCCCTGCTCGCGGGCGATCCGTTCGGCCTCGGTATAGATCTCACCGGGCGGCACTTCGTGCGTTTCGCCGCCATAGAAGGTGATCTTCTCGATCTTGCTGCAGGCCGTACCCTTCGGCATCACGGCGATGAAGCGCAGGCCCAGCAGCCGCGCGAAATAGGCTTCCGACACGGCCGTCGACCCGGAGGAGCATTCGACGATCACCGTATCCGGCCCGATATGGCCGTTGCAGAGGCCATAGAGATAGAGCGAGCGCGCCAGCCGATGCTTCAGGCTGCCGGACGGATGGATCGACTCGTCCTTCAGGTAGAGCGTCTGGTCCGGGAAACCTGGCAGGTCCACCTTGATCAGGTGCGTGTCGGCCGAGCGGTTGAAGTCCGCATTGATCTTCTGGACCGCCTCGCGCACCCAGGCGCGGTCTGCCAGCGCCACCGTACAACAGCCTTCCGCCATGCATGCCTCCGCAGCTTGAATCGTCCTGTCCCTCAATGCGCCAGAAGGACCAGCGCGACAACACCGGCTGCCACAAGCAGCACACCTGCAATCTCGCGCGCCGTCACTTTCTCACGGAAGAACAGGATCGACGCAGTGAGCGTGAAGATCACCTCCACCTGCCCCAGCGCCCGCACATGCGCCGCATTTTCCAGCGTGAAAGCGGTGAACCAGCAGAAAGACCCCAGCATGCCACTGAGGCCCACCAGTGCCGCCGTCCGCCAGGCCGCCATGAGCCGGGCCACCTGCCCCCTCTCCCGCCAGGCAAGCCAGCCGAGGATGGCACAGGCCTGAAACGTGGTGACAAAGGCCAGCGTCGCTGACGCGCGCAGGATCACCGCCCCTTCAGGCAGGGAGAGCGACGCGCCGCGATAGGCAACGGCGGAAAGTCCGAAAAATCCGCCTGAAAGCACCCCGATCCAGACCTTGCTATCCAGCGTCCAGCGCCCGGCCACTCCTCGTCCGGGCACGGAGACCAGCACGACCCCAACCAGGCTGATCAGGATCGCCACAATCGCGCCCAGTGTCAGCGTATCGCCCAGCAGCACGATGCCGAACACCGCCGTCTGCAAGGGCTCGGTCTTGGTGAAGGCCGTCGCCACCGCAAAGTTCGTGTGGGAAAACAGGCTGATAAGCAGCCCTGTGCCGAGAATCTGCGCCAGCCCTCCGGCCATGCCATAGGCGAAGAAAGCGCCGGGCGGGGCGCCGACACCTTCCCTCGTCAAGCCAGACAGCCCCGCGAACAGCAATACGGCGAGCGGCGCGGCAAAGACGAAACGGCTGGCCGTTGCGCCCCATGTGCTGAGCCGGCCCTTCAGTGATTTCTGCAGCATGTTGCGCAGGTTCTGCAGGAACGCGCCTGCAATCGTCACCGGTATCCAGAGCGCCATCACGGCCTCCTGTTTCGTGCACAGCCCGGCACACCCGCGCTCAGACGCGGGCGGCCACGGCCATTATGTTTCAGAGGAAAATCAGGCGGCGGCCTGACGCTTCGCCTTGCGGGTCTCGAGCTTGTTGACCGCGTGGAGATAAGCTTTCGCGCTTGCCACCAGCGTGTCCGGGTCAGAGGCCCGGCCCGTCGCCATGAAGCCATCGGCATCGTTCAGGCGCACCGACACGGTCGCCTGCGCATCCGTCCCGCCGGTCACGGCATGCACCTGGTAAAGGTCCAGCCGGCCCGTATGCGGGATCAGCGACTTGATCGCGTTGAACACCGCATCCACCGGACCGTTGCCGCGGGCGATGGCGAATTTCTCCTCGCCATTCAGCATGAGGTCGATCTCGGCCGTCTGCGGGCCTTCGGTACCGGCCACGACGCGCAGGCGCTTGAACATCGCGCGCTCGCCCTCTTCCGCCAGCTGATCGTCCACCAGCGCGACGATGTCGTCGTCGAACACGTGCTTCTTCTTGTCGGCCAGTGCCTTGAAGCGCTTGAAGGCATCGTTCAGCGCATCGTGCTCCAGCGCGTAGCCGAGCGATTCCAGCTTGTCGCGGAAGGCATGGCGGCCGGACAGCTTGCCCATGACGAGCGACGTCTTCGCGACGCCGACATCTTCCGGCTTCATGATCTCATAGGTCTCGGCATTCTTCAGCATGCCGTCCTGGTGGATGCCGCTTTCATGCGCGAAGGCGTTCTTGCCGACGATGGCCTTGTTGTACTGGACCGGGAAGCCCGTGATCCGGCTCACCATGGCCGAGGCGCGCGAGAGGTATTCGCTCTTCACGTTCGTCTCGTAGGGCAGCGAGTCCTGACGTACGCGCAGCGCCATTACGACCTCTTCCAGCGCCGCATTGCCGGCGCGCTCACCAAGCCCGTTGATCGCGCATTCCACCTGGCGCGCGCCATTGGCGACGGCGCTGATGGAGTTGGCAACCGCGAGGCCGAGATCGTTATGGCAATGCGCCGACCAGATCACCTTATCGGAATTGGCGACATTCTCGATCAGGCGCTTGAACAGGGCGCCGTATTCGTCCGGATGCGAATAGCCGACCGTGTCCGGGATATTGATCGTCGTCGCGCCGCTGCGGATGGCGAGGTCGATGCACTGGCACAGGAAATCAAATTCGGTGCGCGTCGCATCCTCGGCGCTCCACTCGACATCCTCGACAAGGTTGCGGGCCTGCGAGACCGACCGGCCGACGGCTTCCAGCACGGCGTTCGGGCCCATCTGCAGCTTGTGCTTCATGTGCACGGGGCTGGTGGAAATGAAGGTGTGGATGCGTGGGCGCGCGGCATTGCGCACGGCGGCGGCGCAGCGCTCGATATCGTTCGGGGTCGAACGGGCGAGGCCGCAGATGATGGCGTTCTTGGACTGTTTCGCGATCTGGCTGACGGCGGCGAAGTCGCCTTCGGAGGAGGCCGGGAAACCGGCTTCGATCACGTCGACGCCCATTTCTTCCATCAGGGCGGCGAGTTCGATCTTCTCGCCATGGGTCATGGAGGCGCCGGGCGATTGCTCGCCGTCACGCAAGGTGGTGTCGAAAATGCGGATCTGGTTCGTGTGGGTCATGGCAGGCTGCCTGGAATCTGGGGGAATTTCGGAAAGGGCTGGCTTGTTTTCCCCTGACCGCGCGCCTGCCCCCGGACTTAGAACGGAGCAGCCGGCACCGGCCAGGGGCCGGTAAGAAGCAGAAGTAGGGGCAAATTCTTGCGCATGGCGGGTTTATTCCGGCAGATCGGCTGAATTGTCAACCGCGTCAGCGCCGATCAGCGAAACAGATTGCCTCGATTTTTCGTTACGGCGGCGCAACCACAAGGCGATCACGGCATAGACGCCGATCGACGCCACAGCGGCAAGCACAGCCGTAAAGACGTTGCCCTGCAGCGCCGCCAGCAGGCTGCGGCCGGCAAAGGCGATCAGCACGATCTTCGGCAAGGTGCCCACCGCCATGCCCGCCATGTACGGCCAGAAGCCCGCGCGGCTGACCCCGAACGCCATGTTGACCAGAAGGAACGGGCCGGTCGGCACATTGCGCACCACCGCGCTGGCCACGAACGCATTGCGGCCGATGAAGCCGGCGATCCGGTTGGCGGACTTGCCGGCATAACGCCGGAAGGCCTCCTCGCCGGTCAGGCGGCCGACATAGAAGGTCATGGCGCCGGAGATCAGCGTTGCGATCCAGGAATAGGTCGCCCCGGCCCACGGCCCGAAGACGGCGACCGCCGCGGCGATCAGCGCGAATTGCGGCATGCCGAAAAAGGCGGAGACACAGAACACGAGCACCAGCGCCGGCAGGCCCCAGGGGCTGTCCGCCATGCCGTCCATCCAGGCCGTCATGGTCTCGCCGCTGGGCAGGATTCCCAGCTTTCCAAGCCCGAAGACCACAAGGACCACAGCCAGCATCACGCCGCCGAGCAGCATGGCGCGGCGGGCCGGCGTATCCGTCGCCTGCGGGGTCGGGGACATGTCCTTCATGCGCGCAGCCTGTGATCCGGCGGCCCCCGTCCGTCAAGCATTCCCGGACGCAAAAACTGGTGTCCAAATCTGGGCGGGCTTTTTTTGTCACGCCGGACCGGACGGCCGTCCCTTACTCCGCGGCGCTGAGTTGCTGGCGATGCCTCACCGCCAGCTCGACAATCAGGGCTGCGAGGCCGTGGCCCGCGACGCCGACCGTCCACCAGATCATCGGCCATTTCATGACCCAGACGCTGCCCCCGATGCCGAGGCTGATTCCGGCGAACAGGATCATCCCGAACACATAGCTGCCGAGAGAAATGAAAAAGCCGAGCCGCATCCCCGACAGGAGTTTCGCGTCCTTCTTCCGAACGATGGCGTCGGCTTCCGCCTCGGGGTCGACCGCCAGCGCCATGACATCGACATTGAAGGACGCTGCCAGCGCCATCAGGGTTTCGCGCGAGGCGGGGTCACCCTTCTCGATCCGTTGGACGGTCCGAAGGCCGATCCCGGCAAGCTCGGCGAGGTGTTCCTGCGACCAGTGACGCTCCTCGCGCCAGCGTTTGATCCTGGCGGCGTCGGCATTGAATTGCATGGCGGTCTCCTTCGATGGCCAGTTTAGTGCCTCCAAAGGAAAAGGGAAAATCCGCCGCCCCGCCACGCCATCAGGGCGTCACGGACCCGCCAGCACCACGCCACGGGCCCGCCAGAACGGCCCGGCCTACTCCCGCGCGGCCGCGCTCTCGTCCCGCAGGCCCTTGAATTCCGATGTCGGCTTCAGCTGCGGCCAGACGTCCGAATTGGCGAGATCGCGGGTCAGGTCGAGGAAGAGGTCCACGTCCTGTGCCGCGCCGCGCAGGTCCCAGTCCGGGTCCCAGGCATCGTTCTGGTTGTGGTAGCGGTTGGCGACATAGCCCGCGACCCATTCGATCCCGGCATCGCGTCCGCCCTCCACGAGGTCCGGACCGCCCGCGATGCCCATGATCAGCAGCACCGGCACGCCGCGCCGCGCGAGCGAGAAATGGTCCGCGCGGTAGAATAGCCCGTTCTCCGGCAGGCCTTCCGGCGACACCGTCCGGCCCTGTTTCGCCGCCGCGGCCGCCATCATCTCCTCGAGGTCGCTCTGCCCCTCGCCCACCTGGATCACATCCTTCGCCGGCCCCGCCGTCTGCAGGATGTCCAGCGTCAGGTTCGCGACCGTCGTCTCCAGCGGATAGATCGGGTCCTGCGCATAGGCTTCCGAGCCGAGCAGGCCGCTCTCCTCGCCCGTCCACGCGGCGAACACGACGGTCCGCTCCGGCGCGGGGCCGGCCTTCAGATTGCGCGCGATCTCCATGATCCCGGCAAGGCCCAGCGCGTCGTCATTGGCGCCCGGGCGCACGGTACGCCCCTGCGCGTCCGGAATGCCCATGCCATAGGCGTCCCAGTGGCCGGACAGCATGATCGTCTCGTCCGGCCGTGCCGTGCCCGTGATCTTGCCCAGCACGTTCTGGCTCTCGACCGTCTCCACATCGAGGCCGAGATCGGCGTTGAACTTCAGGTCGCCCAGCTGGAAAGCCTTGAAGTCCCGCGTCCGGGCCTCGGCCCGCAGCGCGTCGAGATCGTAACCGGCTGCCGCCAGCCATTGCTTCGCCATGTCCCCGTGCAGCCAGCCCTGAAGGCTCACCGCCGGCCTGGTGGAGTTCTTTCCGGCCACGGCATAATTCTCGCCCGGCGAGGAGGCCGCGACATTCCAGCCATAGCCGGCCGCCTGCGGCTCGTGGATCACGAAGGCCGCAATCGCACCGCGGCGCGCCGCTTCCTCATATTTGTAGGCCCAGCGCCCATAATAGGTCATCCGGCGTCCGCCGAACACGCCCGCCACCGGGTCATCCTCGGCCACGCCGAAATCCGGATCGTTGACCAGGAACAGCGCGACCTTTCCGGTCAGGTCCATATCGCCATAATCGTCCCAGTCGCGCTCCGGCGCGGTGGCCCCGAAGCCGACGAACACGACCGGCGCATTCGCGACCTCGATCGTCTCGCGCGGATTGGCGGAACTGATGGCGATGTCGAGCCCTTGCCGGATCGGGATGACCGTATCGCCCAGTGTCGCGTTCAGTGTACGGATATCGTTGACCTTGGAATGCTTCAGCGTGACCGGGTCGGTCCAGCCGCCGTCGCGTCCGCCGGGCTCCAGCCCGAGGCCCTTGAAACGCTCGATCAGGTAGGCGACCGTCTTCGTCTCGCCCTCGGTGCCCGGCCCGCGGCCCATAAATTCATCGGAGGCGAGCACTTTCACCGTCTCGGACATGTTGGCCATATTGATCTGGCTCTCCACAGCGGCCGGCGTCTCGCTCGCGGCATCCGTCGACGCAACATCCGCCCCCGGTGAACACGCCGCCAGAACCAGACCCGCACCCGCCGCCAATATCGCCCGCATCATCATCGCTGCCCTCACGCACCAGAAAGCGCGCAACCTCGCGCCGGGCGCCGGGCGGGTCAACCGGGACGCTACATGTCGAAAGCACACGACGTCCGGACGTATCCGGTCGTTTTACCTTATCCCGTGCGCATCCAGCCAGGCGAGCGTCGCCGGCATGTGCTCTTCGCGCGCATGCTTACGGACCGCGCCCGGCTCATCCCCCGCTCGCGGGTCCGCGCCCGCCCTCAGCAGAAGTATCGCAACGCGGTCGTCAGACACTGACAGAAGCGCCGTGGTTCCCTCATCATCTGATACATTGGGATCGGCCCCCGCCTCCAGCAGAACGCGCGCGAGTTCAGGATCGTTGGTCCCCATGAGCGGGGTCCATCCGCTATCGTCCCGGGCCTCCAGCGGAACACCAAGCTCCATCAGCACCCTGGCCATCTCGGCCCGCTCCTCGGCCGGAGTTTCCGAACATGAGCCATAGTCCGATCTCAACTCATGCAGCGCATTCCCGCGAAACCCGTTGTATTCGGGGTTCGCACCCGCCGCGACGAGGGCCCGCGCGATCTCCGGACGGCACCCCATACCCGTCGCGAACGCATCGTTGAGTTCCTGCTGGCTCATCCGGGCCAGTTCGCCCATTTCCGCGAGCTTGTCGAACAGGACGGACTGGCCATGGCTGGCTGCGTAGCTGGTGAGGATCGCTCCTATCGAGGCACCATAAGGATCGTCGGCATTGGCGGGCATCCGGAGATCAAGTCCGGCTTCCAGTGCAGCCAGCAACAGGGCGCTGACATTGGAATTGTCCGTGGACCACCTGTTCAGTTCGATCGCGGTTCGGACAAGTTCGGCTGCCCGCTTCGACCCGAAGTCAAAACCTTCAGATTTCAACTGGGCGATGGTCTCAGCATTGCCGCGCACCCAGATTTGCGTCCCGGCCAGATCATCGACGCCATCTTCCAGGGATGTGACGAACCGCGGCATCCCCACATCGCGTCCGACATAGTCGACAACACGCTTTTCAGAGCCGCCGGCCCGGAGGGTCAGAACATATGTCGGGTTGTCGGTGACAGACGATTGAAATCCGTCCTGCAGGCCCATGAAATGCTGATCGCGGAAGCGGCCGATCAGTGCCAAGGCCTCCTCCGGGTCGACAGTAGTTTCGTGCGCCCCAGGCCACAAAACGTAGTTCGTGCCGAAGTCCTCCGCAGACTGTCCAGACCTGATTCTGAATGTCGGATCATCGATCGTGGAAAAGCGGACCCGACCGTCACCACGGATCGACACGGAATAATCGGGACAGGTTCCGAAACAGGCTGTTCGCTCAAGGGTAATTTCGACATCTTCCGGATCACCTTCCGGAAATGGAATGGAAACGTCTGGCAGAATTTCCGGCGGGGTGTATTTGATTCCGATCAGGCCCACCGCCTGAACAGGCTGCCCCTCGAATGTCTGTGGACGAAACGTCCACTGTCTCGCGGCTTCAAGCGCAGGCTTTGCATTCGCCTCGTACAGGTTGTCCGCGATCTCGGCACCGATGACCCGTCCATCCTGACCGACAGTCACGAGGATGGTGACGCCCTCATATCCATTGGTGCCGGGAACCGTCAGCGCCGGCTCACCTGTGAGCCTTTGCGAGTCGAGATCCCAGATCCTGAATGTTTCGGCTGGCGGTGCCGCCGGGGCGCATGCCGTCCCGGCAAGAAGCACAAAGAGCAAAAGCACAGACGTCCGGAAATTCATGCCAAACCTCGCCCCTCACTCCGCCGCAGCCGCACCGCTCGCCCAGGCCCACTGGAAGTTATAGCCGCCGAGCCAGCCGGTGACGTCCACGCATTCGCCGATGAAATGGAGGCCCGGCACATTGCGGCTTTCCAGCGTGCGGGACGAGAGCCCCGCCGTATCGATGCCGCCCACGGTCACTTCCGCCGTGCGATAGCCTTCCGTGCCGGCGGGCCGAACGGTCCAGTCCGTCAGCTGCGCGGCGAGCGCCTCAAGGCTCGCATGCGACAGCTCGGCGAGGCGGGCGCCCGCGGCAAGGCCCGCGCGGCGCAGGATCAGGTCGGCCAGCCGCTTCGCAAACAGGCCCTCCAGCGCGCCGGCCAGCGTCTGCGTCGGCCGCTCGCGCTTCGCCTCCTTCAGCGCCCCGGCAATGTCGGTGCCCGGCAGCAGGGTCAGCTGCACCGCCTCGCCCGGTTGCCAGTAGGACGAGACCTGCAGGATCGCCGGACCCGACAGGCCGCGGTGCGTGAACAGCATCGCCTCCTCGAATGCCTTGCGCGGGCTCGCCGCGCGCACCTCGCAGGCAACGCCGGAGATCGACGCGAAGTCTTCATGATCGGCCCCGGTGAACACGAAGGGCACGAGGCCCGCCCGCGTCGGCACGATGGCATGGCCGAACTGGCGGGCAATGTCATAGGCGAGGCCGCTCGCCCCCATTTTCGGAATCGACAACCCGCCGGTCGCAACGACCAGTTTCGGCGCGGTGAACGCCCCGCCCGGCGTCTCCACCCGGAACCTGCCGTCCGCATGGATGACCGCGCTGACCGGCGTGCCGAGGCGCAGCTCCCCGCCGCCTGCCGCCAGCTCGTCCAGCAGGACCTTTATAATTGCTCCCGATTTCTGGTCGCAGAACAGCTGGCCCCGCGTCTTCTCGTGCCAGGTCAGCCCGTGCCGGCTGATCAGTTCGATAAAGTCCCAGGGCGTGTAGCGGGCGAGCGCGGATTTCGCGAAGTGCGGGTTCCCGCTGATGAACCGGTCCGGCGCGGTTTCGAGATTGGTGAAATTGCATCGCCCGCCGCCGGAGATCCGCACTTTCTCCGCGGGCCTCTCCGCATGGTCCAGCACGAGGACGCGCTTTCCCGCCTGCCCCATGCGCCCGGCGCAGAACAGGCCCGCGGCGCCCGCGCCCAGAACGATGGCATCGTAGGAAAGAGGATCGCGCGCGCCGGTCATCTGCGGCCTATGCCGCAGGCACCGCCGCCTGCGCAAGCGCCCTCCCCCTTTCCGCCGGGGGGGTGCAGGCCTCTGTAAGGTTACGTATTGCCTCTTCTGGCGACCCGTCCGACCATGCGCGACCATAGACGCAACCACATGGAGGCGATCATGGGCAATGATATGGGGGCCGGCATGGCAAGCCATCATCTGACGGTGGACGCATTGGCGATTGGCGGACTGGTGGG
>Ga0116151_10004947_pt1 | contig 11650 bp, 13 predicted proteins | sample AD_UKC117_MetaG_FD_89893 | JGI IMG/M metagenome (GOLD analysis project Ga0116151, IMG submission 89893) | Active sludge microbial communities of municipal wastewater-treating anaerobic digesters from Hong Kong - AD_UKC117_MetaG | ecosystem: Engineered > Bioreactor > Anaerobic > Digestate... | reverse complement strand
GGTCCTTGATCTTAAGCGCACAGCGGTTCTTAGGCCGCGAAGCGGAACCGGCCTTTGCGAAGCAAAGACTGGCCACCCAAGGTGACTGGCTTTGAATTTCTCGTCTTCTCGTGAGCGCAGCGAACGTCTCGAAAGTGCTCTTTCTCGATTGTTCTTTTCGGTGGACTGGTTCGCGGTGTTCTCGGACGGTTGACCCGTAACGGTCAACGACGATCATTTCTCGCACTCTCAAAGCAAAACTCCCGACAATGATTTTTCTCGGTTGGTCTCACAGACATGCGCCAAACGCCAGGAGTTTCAACAAAAAAAGAGAGCCCGAAAGCTCTCTCGTGATTTTCCAGCACTCTCTCAGAAAGTTATGAATGATCTCGTCTTGAGAATCTCAACTCTCACTTTCTCTATCTGCTCTGTAACTTCCTTCATCGATTTCATCTGATTTTCTGACACCTATCATCCCTCCCCGGTTCGATACATCTCTTACGTTATTATTATGACACATAGTTAGATGAATGTCAAACATATTCATGCAAATTCCGCAGTTATCTAACTATAGAGTGAGCTAGCTCGACCGGTTTGTCAGCTGATAATTATCGACATCTTCTTCAGAAATGTTATGCTCTGCTAATCTTTTCCCACATTGAGCATCTGTTATGGCCAGTAAATCACTTTGAGGACCTATTCACTCTTAGTCTTTCTCGTTCTTCATTGTGCAGCGAAACACCGATGCTGGTATCCGTTAAAGGGATTCCTCCGCTCAATGGCAGGACAAATCATCAGCATTTCCTTGGTGTTACCCTTCTGACAAGCGAGAATACGATATGATAGTCTCATGGAGAGTCTGTATTGGTAGTGAAAAAGGATGGTGATAGAGACTCATGTTCTTCCTAACTAAGGAGTTCACATTTGATGCGGCTCACAATCTGACCAGTTATCACGGAAAGTGTGAGAAGCTTCACGGCCACACCTATAAGCTTCAGATAACAGTTGCCGGAGAGAAGAATCAAGAAGATATGGTCATCGATTTTCTGCGGCTCAAAGACATAGTCAAGTCAGAAGTGTTGAGCTTGCTCGATCACGCATACATAAATGATGTTATACCTCAGCCGACCGCAGAGAACATAGCCGAGTGGATATTCAAACGCCTGGCTTCCAGGGTTGGAGGAAGCGATTATGAGCTTTACGAAGTGGCGGTGTGGGAAACACCGACTAGTTTTGTTCGTTACAGGGAGAGAGATGTTTGGTAGGAGTTCCTTTTGGGCGATTCGTTTCAACGAACTCGGTGATTCACAAATTGTCACCGATAGCAAAGACCATAGCCTTTGTTTCGCTTTCAATAGGCTCGCTGTTTCTGAGCGGGATTGCAGATTTCACAGTCTTCCTATCACTCTGGATTGTTCTCTCCGCACTTTCAGCAGTTCCTTTCAGGGAGTTCGTGAAGACGCTACGGGGGATAAGGTTGTTAATCCTGTTGATCGTAGTCTTTCAGATCCTTTTTACTCACGGAAGAGTCTTGCTGGACTTAAAGGTTTTGAGGATCACAGAAGAGGGTTTGATAAACGCTGCGGTGCTTTCGGCCAGAATGATTCTTGCGGTGCTTTTCAGTATAATGCTTTCACTTACAACAACACCCCTGGAGATCTCTTCTTCTGTGGAAGAGATTATTGGGAAACTCCCCGGGGGTAAGAAGCGGTCTTCTGAAATTGGAATGGCGCTTTCTCTAACTCTCACTTTCATCCCCCTTATCTCCCTTCAGACAAACCGAATAATCTTGGCACAGAAGGCGCGGGGAATAGAGTTCGACAAAGGGAGCATATTCTCGAGAGTGAAAAACTCAATCTCCGTAGTGATCCCGGTAATTGCAACCTCGCTGAAGAAGGCTCAGGACACTGCTGCCGCCCTTCAAATAAGAGGCTACAGACCTGGACACAAGTTAACTTGCCTCAAGGAAAAAAGCTGGTCTTTGAGTGACTCGATTCTCTTAGTAGTAACGATCCTTTCGATTCTGACCGCCATCATACTGTGAAGCCGAAAAGTTCGGCCAGACGAGAAGGATTTATCCTTGCCATAGCTCTTGCCGCAGAGATTCTTAGGCGGCTTTCAATGGAAGCATTTAGAGCGATTTCTTCAAGATAAGGAAGAGGTCCTTCCAGTTTTAGAAGTCCCGTTACGGAAGAAGCGAGTACTCTTGTCTGAAGGTCCTCTTTTCTGTTAGAAAGAATTCTAGTAATATGATCTTCGATATCGATAGTCTTAAGTTTCTTCACGGCCCTTAGCGATGCCTTTTTTAGCCGGGATGATGTTGATCTAAGAGATTCATCGATAACATCTGCAATAGAATGATCCATAAGACTTGCCAGCGCCTCCATACATACGGCTCTCACTCTGTCAGAAGGATCTTCTAATCCAGTGTGTAAAATCTCTGCTGCAGACGGTTCTACAAGACCTTTAATATACTGTGCGCCTGCGAATCTCATCTCTTCATCCTCAGAATCCATGAATCTCTCTGCTGACTGAAGCATCGAAACATCGTACCCTTTGATCTTCCTGTGAGTTTTCATTGCGGAGATTGCAACTGTTCTATCATCGGAATCAATCAATTTCTTGAGAGTGGGAAGTGCGATATCATCAGGAAAGGACTCGAAAGTCTCAACAATTATCTGTTTGACTTTTGAGGATCGGAAATCCTTCAAGAGAACTAGAAGCTCTTCAGCGGCGCCTGAGTTTCTCTGGCCCAATCTCGAAAGAAGCGCCACCTTCTGGAACTTGCCCGAAAGAGATGAAAGCTCCTCTTCTTCAAGCCTGAGCTGCCCTTTGCAGGCCGCCAGGATACTCCGAATATCGTTACTCGGGTCTTCGTCAAACTCCTTCAGGAGTTCGTTCTCCCCGGCTTCAGCCAGAGCGACAACAAAAGTCTTCCTAACCTTTTTGGAGGGGTCGGCGGCGATTCGCCTCGCAAGATCCTCGTCTTCATAGCCAAATTCCACGAGTTCTTTCGCTGTTGTGCTTCTGACAAGATCTGACGGATCATCCAATGCTTTGAGAATAGAATCTCGGTTCTCACTCAATTTTGCCATAGTGACCACTGCATTCTTTCTGACCTCGGGAGAAGGGTCTTCGAGAAAGCTTTCAATATTCTCTATTCTCATCTCTCTATCAGCAGCAGACTTCACAGCTCTTGCCCTTACGTATGCCGAAGGTGAATCCAGCATCTCTTTTACATCCATTTCTGTTCTGGAGAGAATCTCCTCTTCTATAGCCTGAAGCATCTTCCTGATATCCTTTGGATTCATCCTATCCACCTTTTGTCCCTATCAAGATTTCTCTTTTATCGATTATGAATCTGACTGTCCCTTCTTCTTCAAAGAAGCCTGCAGACTCTCTAAACTCGGTCACGGTATTATATGAATTTCCAGACCTTCTCATTATCCTGTTTCCAGACACGTAGTACCTTATCCTTTTGTTTTGACCATCAACAATTGCATCGAAGCTTATAAAGGAAACCCCCCATAAGAAGTTTCCCGTGGAACGATTAAGGTCCCTTTCGACGATGTCGAAGGTTCTCGACAAAGACATGTTCGTTTTCGTTTCCTGAACTATGCTGGAAGACATAGCCAGCCACATGTTAACAATTTTGAAGATCGAAATCAGTAAGAGAGCAGATACTGCCAGAGAGACTACCATCTCAATCAGCGATATTCCCTTCCTCATACTCAATCAACTCGAGCAGGCTCTCCAATCTCTCAAGAACTCTATCTCTACCAAGTACGGAGATCGTCTCAAAAAGTCCCGGAGTCACAAGCCTACCAGTTACCCCCCCTCTTAGAGTTTGAAAAGTATTCTTCTTGGATGTTATCTTCTCATCCGCAAGTTCCCTAACAGTCTTCTCAACACCTTCAACGGACCAGTCGCGTGCGTCTTCAAACCGCCTGATAGCAGCAGAAACAAGATCTTTGCTCCAGTCATTTTTAAGATACTTGACAACGTAGTCTTCCTGGTAATCAACCTCTTCGCAGAAGAAAGGCGCCGAGAAATCGAACAGCTGCTGTAGAGTATTGATCTTCTCGCGGCACATCGTTAGGACTTCTCTCGAGTAAAACTGATCGGCTTCCATGTTCACGTAATAGTCAAACCTTCCAGTGAACTTCAGCCACAATCCAAACTGCACAGCCAGTTCGTCGGGATCAAATAACCTCAAGTGCTTTCCGTTAATCCACTCAAGCTTCTCGTAATCGAAGACGACTCCTTTGTTGGAGATATCTGATGGAACGAAGTCCCTGACCTTTTCGTGATAATCAAAGATCTCCTGATCAACCGTCCATCCAAGAAGCGCAAGGTAGTTCATCAGTCCCACACTCAAGTACCCTTCTCTTCTGAAATGATCCACACTAGTATGACCATGCCTCTTCGAAAGAGGAGCCCGGTCACTACCAAGAATCAGAGGAATATGCATGAATGTTGGTGGTTCCCATTCCAGGGCTCTATAGATCATGAGCTGCCTCGGAGTATTTGTGAGATGGTCTTCTCCTCTGAAAACATGAGTAATCTCCATCATATGATCATCTACAACTACAGCGAAATTGTAGGTCGGGAATCCATTCGATTTGATTATTATGAAATCGGAGAAATTCTCGTTTTCGAAACTCATCTCTCCTTTAGACAGATCGGAAAAGCCGGTCGTACCGTCCGGTATCTTGAACTTCACTGTATATATCTCATCATCAGATAGCTCAGGAATCTCCTCTGAAATCCGTAAAACCTCTTCCTGATTTGACTTGGAGTAGACTGCAAAATATGCCCGACCTCTTTCGACGAGCTCTTGAGCAAACTTATCGTAGAAACCGAGAGCGACACGCTCGCTCTGTCTATAAGGGCCATAATCCCCGCCTACATCCGGCCCTTCCGACCAATCAAGTCCACACCATTTCATGGAGGAAAGGATCTGATCCTCAAATCTCTTCTCAGAACGCTCGATATCCGTATCTTCTATTCTCAGCACAAAACCTCCATGTTGGTTTTTCGCAAAGAGCCAGTTGAACAGCGCCGTCCTAACACCACCAACATGAAGATTGCCGGTAGGACTGGGCGCAAATCTACACCTTACCATTTTCAGCCTCCTCAAGGTACGTCTCAAGATCTTCTATATTACTTGCCAGCTTCATTTCTACAGTCTTTCTCTCGTCAAGATACTTGCCGTCAATTAACACAGATCTGATTCTGTCTGTCCAGCCGCCGGTACCCTCCATTAGGATTACTGAACGGCCATATGAGTACGAGGAAACTACTTCCAGCAGAGTTCCCGCCTGACCTCCAATAGAGATTACTACATCGGCGGATTTTGTAAGTATCAGGGATCTCATAGCAAAATCCATCCCCGTTCTTATCCTGATCTCATTGTGCTCGTTGCCCTCGTCTCCGATAGGAAGTACTCCAACTACCCGACCTCCCTCTTCCAACATAGATCTTGAAACAAGTTCCATTACTCCGTCTCTCCCACCTGTCATCGCAACGTGACCACGCCTTGCAAGAGTTCTTCCAACTTCTTCACAGACTACTTGAAGCTCCTTCACGGGACTTCTGTCCGTGGGGCCCGAATAACCAATTACAGCGACATGAAGCATCAATCGTCACTTCCCAGATACTTCTCGACAACCTGGCTGTCTCCAAGGACCTCTTCCGGGTCTCCGGAAGAGATGACTTCTCCCTTGTACAACACATAGAGTCTGTCAACAACTTTTGCTATAGAAGAGACATCGTGGTCCGTAACTATAACACCTATTCCCCTGCTCTTAAGCTTTCTGATCATCTTCTGAATATCCTTCACAGTCATAGGATCTATTCCAACGAAAGGCTCATCGAGAAGTATGAATGAAGGAGAAAGGGTCATCGTCCTGGCAAATTCCAGTCTTCTCTTCTCCCCACCCGATATCGACGAAGCAACCTGATCTTTCAACGAAAGGATTCCGAACTCATCCAGTATCTCGCTCGCCCTCTCATAGTGACTTTCTTCTTGACCGGTAAGTCTCATGACCATCGTCAGGTTTTCAATCACCTTGAGTCCCCTGAAAATCGATGTCTCCTGCGGAAGGTAAGCTATTCCTCTCTTGGCTCTTTCGTGGATTGGAAGATGAGTTATATTCTCGCCATTGAGAAAGATACTCCCGGTGTTCGGAATAACTATTCCGAGAATAGACTTAAAGGCGGTGGTCTTGCCTGCACCGTTGGGTCCAAGCAGTCCCACCACCTCAAGCGATGATGCCTCTATTGATACATCCTTCAGTACTCTTCTTCTTCCGTAGCGCTTGTCAAGATGTTCGCATTTCAGATAAGAAGGATCACTCAATTCTGAAACCCTTTCATATACTCGATTATCGCGTCAGTAATATTGTAAGCAGAAGAACCATATACAACTATTTCGTCGGATATTACCATGTCTATACCAATAAACGTTGCGTAATCTCTGATTCTCTTGTTAACCTGTTCCAATATGACCTGCAGTTTTGCATTGTAAGTAGTTTCCAGTGTCTGTTCGTACTGACTCTTCTTGGTAAGAATCTCCTGTTGCTTCTGGAGAAGCGCTTCTTGACTAGCTCCAGAGTTCGCCAAGTCCTGATACTCTCTACTCAAGCTGTCCAACTGGCCCTGATAAAACTGAGTGTCTTTCTGATAGTCGGTATTCAATGTAACCCAGTCTCTCGTTGACTCAAGGACTTTCTGCATATCTGCAAACGCGATTTTTGCAGGATTGGAAGGCCCCGCACTGCTCTCAGAGACAACAATCGCCCCGACCGCCGCAACCATTATTACGATAAGAATAAATTTCATGGATCTCTTCACAAGAACACCTCCTAAAATACTCTCTTTGAATCCAATAGAATCGTTACCGGCCCACTGTTAACAAGCTCTACATCCATGTGAGCCTGGAAGATCCCTGTTTCAACTTTCACAGTCTTAGACGCCATCTGGAGAAAATCGTTGAAAAGCGCTCTGGCCGCTTCCGGTTCGGCAGCTTCGGTGAAAGAAGGCCTTCTTCCCTTTCTGGCGTCGCCCATTATTGTGAATTGTGAAATGGCAAGAAGCGCTCCCGAGACATCTATTAGCGAAAGATTCATCTTCTCATTTTCGTCTTCAAACACACGAAGATTGAGTGTCTTATCAACCAGCCATTCCACGTCACTCCCGTCATCGTCTCGACCGATCCCAACAAGAACAAGAAGGCCCTTATCAATCTCTCCAGTTATTCTCCCACTTACGGTTACCTTGGCCTTGCTAACTCTTTGAACTACGGCCCTCACGCAACCCCTCCAAATCTCTTCACGTTTTGAACACCCTTCATACCCCTGAGGTTCTCCATCACCAAAGTCAGATGGGCAACATCCTTTACAAGGATATTCGCAATCAGTGTATCATATCCCCACTTTCCTGCTTCAACGGAGTACTTCATTACTTTTGCATTCTTGTTTTCCAGTCTCTCAAGAAACTTATTTATAAGAGTTCTATCCGTGCTGTCAAACTCAACAACAATCCAGGCACTGAATCTCCCTCCCGTTACAAGGTTCCAGTGGGCATCCACGAGCTTATCCTCACTTATGTCTTTCAGATTTCGGCAGTTGCGGTTGTGAATTGATATACCCCTGCTGCTCATCACCGCGATTATGTCGTCGCCCGGAAGAGGAGTACAACATTTGGCAAAGTAGACGGCGATTCCAGTCTCACCGCCAACAACGACTTCGTTCCCCTTCGCCTGTTTCTGTTTGATCAATTCGGTCTCTTCGGGAAGAACATCTATCTCTTCTTCCTTCGGCGCAAGAAGACTGAGTACCTCTCCCATCGTTATCGACCCGTCGCCAAGCTTGCTAAAGAGATCGTTTTCGTTGTGCGCCCCCAGTCGGCTCATCAGGGACTTTATCTGCTCTCCCTCTATCAAGTCATCCATCGATACGGAGAGCCGTCTGCTGATCTTTCTGAATATCTCCTTACCTCTTTCAACGAGTTTCGCCGAATACTCATTTTTGAAGTATCTCTTTATCTTTGCCTTTGTAGAATTTGCCCTGACATACTTCAACCAGTCAAGACTTGGACCTTCACTTGCCTTGTTTACGACAACCTCAACTCTGTCTCCGAGCTTTAGTTCATAATTGACAGGAACTAGCCGGTCATTAACCTTCGCACCCGCGTAATGATGGCCCACTTCCGTGTGAATTGCGTAGGCAAAATCGATCGGTGTGGCTCCTTTTGGAAGATGAACAACCTCGCCTTTCGGCGTGAAGACAAACACCTCTTCGACCTCAAGTTCGCGAGAAATCGACTCCATGTCCTTGAAACTCTCGATGAAATCCTTTTGCCAATCGACGAGCTGTGTAAACCAGGTTCTATCCCTTACATCAATTCCCTCTTTGTAGACCCAGTGAGAGGCCACTCCATATTCGGCCTCCTTGTGCATTCTCTCGCTTCTTATCTGAATCTCAAGAGGCTCTCCTCTGTGGGTAATCAAGGTTGTGTGAAGCGACTTATAACCGTTCGACTTCGGTGCGGCAATGTAGTCTTTGAACCTACCAGGCATCGGAGGCCATAGAGAGTGTGCTGCGCCCAAAATCTTATAGCAATTCACTTCGTCACCCGTAATTATCCTCAGGGCAATAAGATCGAACACCTCGTCGAAGGATCTGTTCTTCTTTATCATCTTCTGCCATATGCTATAAAGGTGTTTCACTCTGCCTTCTATCAAAGCAGGTATCCTGTTCTTTCTCAGTTCTCTGAGCACTATCTCCTTATACTCATCCATTATGTCCTGACGCTCTTTAAGCTTCTTGTTGACCTTGAACTTCAGTTCCTTGAATTCCTCAGGATACTCGAACTTAAAGGCAAGATCTTCAAGCTCTGCCTGTATTCTGTGCATACCTATTCTGTGAGCTATTGGAGCATAGATTTGGATCGTCTCTTTGGCCTTGTCGCGCTTCTTCTCTGGATCCTTGAGGAAGTCAAGAGTTCGCATGTTGTGAAGCCTGTCTGCAAGTTTGACGATTATGATCCTCGGGTCTTCTGATAACGCGAGAAGCATTTTGCGTAGAGTCTCGACCTTCATTCTCGACTTCACTATCTTCGACTCAAGCTTTTCGTTGAGCTTCAAATTGCTTATCTTCGTCACACCATCGACGATCAGAGCAACCGTATCACCGTACTTCTCAGCTATCTCGGAAAGCGGCACATCGCAATCTTCAACTATGTCGTGAAGTATCCCAGCGACTATAGTATCATTGTCGGCCGAGAACTGGGCAAGAATCTTCGCGACTTCTACCGGGTGACTTATGAACGGCTCACCCGAGTCTCTCATTTGCTCCTGATGATGAAAGCGTGCAAACTCGTAGGCGTCGAAAATCCGCTCCTTGTCTCTCCTTTTGAGGCGATATTGAAGAATACTTTCGAGGTCGCTCAGAAGAATCTGAGCATCAATTTCTGTTCTGGCCACTCTCTCACCTTCTATTTGTTTATTTTAGCATGAAGCAAGTTCTGAATGCAGTGGGAAGCCTGCATGCCACTTAGATAATCGAGTCTAAGCGCGATTTCACTGATGAGCAAATTCTGGCCCTAGTTCCTCTTCAGAGAGTAGAATGGAATCGATAGTGCAAAAACACGGAGGTGAACAGTGAAAGGACACTTCTTAAAAGAAATTCTGATTCTATCCGTTTTCATTCTGCTTGCAGTATCATCGCATGCAGCCCTTTCCGACTCAGAGTACATTGTCTCAGAGACCGCCGTCCACTTCTACAGTGAAGGGCTGAGAATAAACGGAGTTCTTACCATACCGGAGCTCCAAGAAGGCTATGTACCAATTGTGCTGCTCCTCCATGGATTTCTTGGCCACATGAACGATCTAATCGTGTATGATTCGGAAGAATCGCTATTTGAGATCACCGCAACGGCTTTCGCCGAAAAGGGTATTGCCACTTTGAGATTCGATTTCAGAGGCTCGGGAATCAGTGAAGGAGAGTGGAAGGACACTACTTTTAACAAGCAGATCCTTGATGCTGTCTCCTCCATTGACTTCATTACATCTCTAGATAGCGTTGACAGTAGAAGAATAGGCGTGGTCGGCCTCAGTCAAGGCGGTCTGGTCGCTGCTTGCCTTGCCGGTCGAGATTCAAGAGTAAGAAGTGTCGCTCTCTGGTCTGCGGTTGCAATACCTATACACTCGTACTCAGCTCTTCTCGGTGTAGATTCTGTTGAGAGGGCAATGATAGCCTCTCCATTGGAGGAGATAGAAGCGAACATTTCCTGGGGAGGTTTTACTGTACTGAGAAGGGAGTTTTTTGATGAGCTTTTTTCAGTCAATCCTGTGGCCGAGATAGTCTCTTATGAAGGGCCTCTTCTTGTCGTATCAGGGCTTAAGGACGATATTGTATTCCCTCAGCCGGAAGCTTCAAGGCTCTTTACCAGATACCACAAGGGAGTCGACAGGCTCCTTGAACAGGATTCGGGCCACATATTCGATCTTTTTGATAGGAGAGATAAAGTAATGGAAATCATTGAAGCCACTCTCGAATGGTTCCTAATAACTCTTTAGCGATTCGGAGGTGCAACGTGAAGCTGAGAGGAAAGAGAGTCGTAGTTCTCATAGAAGACGGATTTGAAGATCTCGAGTTCTGGGTACCCGTAATGCGACTTCAAGAGGAGGGCGCAGAAGTTACTGTCGCCGGAAAAGAGAAGAACAGGCTGTACAAGGGCAAGGGTGGGCTTACCGCAATATCAGATGCGGACTTCAAATCGATAGATGTTTCAGAAGTAGATGGGATTCTAGTACCCGGCGGGTGGGCACCCGACAAGCTCAGACGATTTGAAGATGTTAAAGACCTCATAAGGACTGCAAACGAGCAGAAAAAGATTATTGCTATGATTTGTCACGCAGGACTTGTCGGCATTTCAGCCGGAATCGTAGAAGGTTCAAAATCTGTCGGCAGCGACGGCATAAAGGATGACCTGTTGAATGCAGGCGCAATCTGGTTGGATGAACCAGCTTTCAGTGACGGCAACCTAGTTTGGGGGCGTGTAGTGAAGGACATTCCTGACTTCTGCAGAGAACTTGTCAGAGCAATGGAAGGCAGAATCCGCTGATACTCAATCTCAGCAAGCGGGTTATTTCAGACAGCCAGATTAGATCCTAAACAATCATATAACTTCCAAGGAGAAAAGAATCTATCTAATAATTCTCTTCAACTTTCTTCAGAACTTTTTATAGGGTACAAATCCCAGAATCAATTCAGATTCGTTGAAAACCGACAGAATTTATTGTATTATAATAATACCTCCCCCCAGGGAGGGGAGTTGTAAGATGATTTGAGTTTTGCTCTTTACGAGCATTATGAAGAAGAGTTTGCAGCCAGTTCATGGAAATAGGCCGATTTTCGAATTTCTCAGTGTAAGGAGAGTTTGGTCATAGAAGGAACTGGAAAAGTGCGCGGTCTCAACTAGATGCGGAAAGTGCTTAGCGAGAACCAGAAGGAGAACCAAAAATTAAGGGGAGGATTAGATTTGAAAGAAGAGTATATCGTTGAAGGTATGACCTGCGCAGCCTGTGCAAAAGCGGTTGAAAGAGCTGCCTTGAAAATCGCAGGGGTGAAGAGTGCGACCGTCAATCTTTCAACGGAAAGACTTT
>Ga0116151_10004942_pt1 | contig 11655 bp, 8 predicted proteins | sample AD_UKC117_MetaG_FD_89893 | JGI IMG/M metagenome (GOLD analysis project Ga0116151, IMG submission 89893) | Active sludge microbial communities of municipal wastewater-treating anaerobic digesters from Hong Kong - AD_UKC117_MetaG | ecosystem: Engineered > Bioreactor > Anaerobic > Digestate... | reverse complement strand
CCAACTGTAATTGGGCACCGTAGTGGTTGAGGATACGAGCGTGCCGTCGGGAAACCCCTTTTTCCAGCCCATTGTCATTCGTTAAATCCACTTCAGGAAAAACATCGCTGGCCGGGTCTAGACGGCCCATATGGATAGCTTTGTTCAAAGCGGCTTCCACTTCTCGACCAGACTCGATTATTTTTAGACGAATTGACAAAGGGCCGGTACCTTTGATCAGATGACCGGCTTCGCCGTCTTCTTCATCCTCACCGACCCAACCAATCTCATCTGTTCCTAGAGGATCCGTACCCCGGCGGTCATCTTCTAGAAGATAAGTTCCACATTCACTACAAAAAAGTGTGTTTGCTACGTGAGTGGTTCCACAAAATGGACACTTAATCACGGTTTATCTCCTTCGGTAATATCGATAAGCTACGCGTACCATACTTTATTTTCTTACGACCTTCAGCGGATAAATCACCGGTACGAGCCAGCCGGCCCGCTTCGAGAAGCGCGGCCCTGGCCAAATCAGTTTCACCCAAATTCAGTAGTCGCGTGGCCATAGTTTCTAAACGTTGTGTCGCCGCACTAATATGCCCCTTTTCTAAATCATCCATCGCTTTTTCCTGCATTTTGAAGATGGCTAATTTACCCAGGGCGGTAATGATCGAAGCCGGAATTTCCACATTATTCTGCTGGCTCTCGACAAAGTTACCCATAATATCAACCCATTCCCAGTTGCGCCGGTTATTTTGGCCCGGCACATCACTATCGACGGTAATTCGCAGCAAACGCTTTTCGCCGGGTGTGGCGTGCGCGTGAATTCTGAATTCCATTAATAGGGTTTTGCCGTGGCCTGTGCCCAGCGGGCCTAGAATAGCTTTTTCGGCCCGGCTATCCAAGCGATGGATGTGCGGCGTTATCTGAAACAATTCCTTAAGGCTAACACCCTCGCCCGGGTTGATGCTCAAGGTCAATTCACGGGCTACAACGCTGCTAAGATTACGAATAGTATCTTTGAAAACATCGACAATTTTCCGAGGCGAGTCGATATAAACCGACGTCCCTCCGGAAGAGGTCGCCATTTGGTCCAACAGATTTTCATTCCAATCCGAGCCAATTCCCATCGTAGTCAGGCTGATCTGATTAAGCCCCCCCCACTCGGCTTTTTTGAGACAGTCCTCTTCATCGCCGTAGGTTTGACCATCGGTTAAGAGAATCAAATGGTTCACGGACGAATTGGTCCGATTCTTTTCCAACTCATCGAGCCCGGCTTGCAGCCCTTGGAACATTTCTGTTCCCCCACTGGGTTGAATGGTACTGACAATGGATTTAGCCATCGCTTTATCAACCTTACGCTGGCTAGGCAAAATCACCTCGGCGCGGTCGCTGAAGATCACCACGCTGAGCGCATCATCGTCATTGAGCCGATCAACGATCTGGCGGGTGCCCTCCTTAACCTGCTGTAAGCGCATCCCTTGCATCGAGGTACTGCGATCAAGCACCAGGCACAAATTCAGCGGCAGCCGAGATATGGGCAGATCGGTTGCCGGCGTGACATCCATCAAGACATAAAAAGCTTGTTCATCAACGTTGGTTAACAGATGGCTATGACTAACCTTCGCACGCAGCGAAATAGAGGACGATTTATCCAGCCCTTCTGCTTCTCGCAGCCGATCATACGTACGCCGCTGGTCGGGATCGCTGAGAATTTCATAAGCTTCTTGAATATCTTTGAACGTCTCACCCGCCTCAGGGTCAGTATTGATATCGGGGTGGTACTTGCGCACCAAAACTCGATATGAACGTCTTATTTCATTCTCAGTAGCAGTAGCCTCTACTTCAAGAATAGCGTAATAATTTTTGCTAGCTTGCATTTGACTGCTTTCAATAATGCTCTTTTATGTAAGAAGACAATAGCCGTTAAGTTAATCGTTTTGGGTTTCAACGCCCAGCGAAACAACAATCGCGGTGATGTTGTCCCGGCCGCCGTTATCATTAGCCTTGGCTACTAATTGTTCACAAGCCTGCTGCGGGGTGTCAGCCGTCATCAGGATATGGTGGATATCATCATGCTGAACTAATCCCCATAACCCATCGGTACACATAAGTAGTGATGCCCCCGCCGGTAGGTGTTGCACGTAAGTGTCAACATCGGTCTCAACCAGATCACTTTGCCCAATGGCTTTGTACAAGACATTTTGGGCCTGTTCTATTTCTTCCGGCGTTGATTGGCCTAATTCTTCAAGGCGGCTGGCCAGAGAGTGGTCTTTGGTGATCTGTTTTAACGCTCGATCTTTAAAGAGATAAACCCGCGTATCGCCAATGTGGGCAATATAGGCGTTATTACCCATCACCAAGGTCATTGTAAGAGTTGTACCTCCCTCGGGTACTTCACGCTGCACGGCCGTATTGGCCGTTGCCACCGCTGACATTAGAATCTCATTAAGAGGCCGGCTATCAGAATTTTGTTGGCCGATCAACTCAGGGAGGTAGATATCATTTAATATGGTACCGGCACAGGTTTGGGCGGCAAGCGCGCTGGCAAGTTCACCTTTTTGATGTCCTCCCATACCATCAGCCACAATGAACAATCCAAACTGTTCCTGACCGTACTCATGCCCCAAAAATGATTGTAGGGTAAAGAGCGAATCTTCGTTTCGCTTACGTTGGCGGCCCACATCTGAGCAGTGACCAACGTGAATCCCAGAGGGTAGTTGACTCAACAAAATAAGACTTTCAGAGACAATCGTTTTTTGCTCACTTAACTTGCCATTTTTAGCCACTGATGGTTGAGGTTTAGCCTGGGCGACCTTAACTTGTGGTTGAGAGAACAGTCGTCGAAGAAAATTCAAGAGCGTAGATCCCGATTTTAGTTAACTGTGAAAATAAGGCAATCTTGGACTGTCAAAAATACAATCCGGTTAAGCCGGTAAGGCATAAACATAATGGTCGGTTGAACCAATGTAGACAATGCCGTCCACAACCAAAGGTGACGAGGGCACCGGTCCACCCGTTTTAAATCGCCAACGAATCTTTCTATCTTTGCGATTAACGCTAATTAACTCGCCTTTTTCTTTCGATACGGTACCAAAGTAAATCGCATCGTCCGTCACGGCCGGCGTTGAAACAATAGGCGCTTCAGCATTGAACTTCCACTGAACTCGCCCCGTTTTTGCATCGAGCACATATAGCTGCTTGTCCGCGGAACCGACATAGACCGCATCATCGACAATCACCGGGCTGGAGATAACTTGTTGAGCGGTTCGATGACGCCAGACCACATAACCGGATTTTGCCTCAAGACCGTAAATATGCCAATCAGAAGAGCCGACAATGACCAGATCCTCAAACAAGGCTGGGCTAGAGGTTACGCCTCGATTGGCTCTAAATTTCCAACGGGCGGCGCCCGATGACAGATCTACCGCGTACACGTGTCCATCTTCAGAACCAAAATAGATCAACTCATCGCCCAGGGCCGGCGTTGAGCGAATAGGGCCGATCGCTTCAAATCGCCAAATAACTCGCCCGGTTTGGGCATTGACAGCATAGAGTTTGTGATCATCGGAGCCGAAAAAGGCATGGTCAAACTCAACCACCGCCGAGGAACGAACCCGACCCTGCGTCGGACACGTCCATTTTAGGCGTCCGGAGTCGGTTAACGCATAAACGATTTGATCTTCAGAGCCAAATATGACGGTATTTTTATAAACAGCCGGTTTGGTGGCAATCCCGCCTTCGGTGGGATATTTCCACTGAAACTCACCGTTCTTCAAATCAAGAGCGTAGACATTATTATCATACACGCCAACATAGAGTTTGTCTCTATCAGCCTGGACCGATCCCCTCACTTCATCTTCGCACTTAAACTTCCAAATGGGCAAAATCGAGTCGTTCAACTCATCTTCTTCACCGTCGAACGGCGCGGTCTGTTGGGGTGGGTAGGGATAAGGCGGCGGCGGATATTGCGGTGGATATTGGGGCGGGTACTGCGGCGGATATTGGTAACCCGGCGGGTATGTCCCTTGCGGGGGATAAGGCTGGGTTGGGAATGGCTGGGGTGGGGTTGGGGTCGGGTCAGTTAATAGGGTTGTGGAGGCTGCGTGAGGCAGGGCCTGCGTCCCGGCGCCGGCGCTCGGGGGGGAAGTCCCTTCCTCCAGCATCTTCAAAGTTTCAGTCAACGCTTCTTTGAATTCCCCGGCCGATTGGAACCGTTTTTGCGGATCATATTCCAGGGCTTTCATAATGACAACGTTTGTGCCTTTGGACAAGGCCGGATTGAGCAATATAGGTGGCTCTTCGTGAAATGTAAACGGCGGCTCTAAACGCGGATCGCGCTTAGTCAAAAGGTGGTGCATGGTAGCCCCTAAGGCGTAGACATCACCTCTGGGATCGGCCACGCCTTTGTACTGTTCCGGCGGTGAATAACCTTCGGTCCCAATCATGGTCCCTTTTTGCCCCACCTCAAACGCCTTGGCAATCCCAAAATCGATGAGCGCAATTTTGTTTTGGTCGCGTAGCATAATATTGGAAGGTTTAAGATCTCTAAAGACGATAGCCGGGTCACGTCCATGCAGATACATCAATACATCGCAGACCTGGATGGCCCAATCCACTACTATTTCCTCTTTGAGCATGCCTTGGGTGTTTTCAAGGACTTCCTCCAAATCGCTGCCTTTGACATATTCCATCGCCAAATAGCTGCGAACGCCTTCAGTGAAGAAATCGTAGATTTGAGGAATACCGGGATGATTCAGTTGGACCAGGATATTGGCTTCCCGCATGAAGCTTTGGACTGCCAAGCGGCGAACATGCGGATCAGGGGTGGTACTAATCATTTCCTTGAGCGCACACAGCCGAGTTACTCCGCTGAAACGCAAATCTTGAGTCAGGTAAACCGCCCCCATGCCACCAACGCCAAGCACCTTAATCACTTCGTATCGATTTTGAAGTACAGCGCCTTTTGGAAGAATGTTCTCGTCGTATTTGTCATCGCCGCCAGAGCCTCCGGAACCAAAATCTCCCAATCGTTGCGTGTCAATTGCCACTATATTCTCCTAACCCAAAACTCTAATTTTTTAATTATATCTATCTAAGCATCGAAATGCAATCATTTTCTAAGTTTTCCACCTGTTATCGAAATTATACTATATCCCTTCCTTTAACGTCAACCGGATATAGAAACAAATATTCTAATTACGCTAAAATAAAAAAACCACAGACCTATTGTCTCAAAGCATATTAATGGTATAATCTAACAAGAGATCTGTGACGATACTTGACCTTACACTCGTGGAGTTCTTTACTGATGACTAAAATCCTCTGTGTTGATGATGAACCGACTCAACTTATGCTTTTGCGCCTCGCTCTGTCACGCGCCGGTTACGAAGTATTGGAAGCCAATAATGGACAACAAGGCGTCGATATGGCCGAGGAACACCAACCTGCCTTGGTCATTATGGATTTAATGATGCCGGGTATGGATGGGGCCACCGCCATTGGCCACATTAAAAGTAATCAAACCACCCAACACATTCCGGTGTTGGTTTTATCGGCTTATATTAAAGGCGATCAAGCCAAGCGGGCGCTCGATGCCGGGGCCGAGGAACTTATTTCAAAAAGTTTGATTCTGACCGACTTACTTGATAAAGTAAAAACTCATACTAATTCAACCTCGTAAGCACTTTATTATTTCATTATTCAAGTTTTCCACCCCCGTACCTGACCGAATCGGGTAAAAAGCGGTGTAGGAGCATTGATTTGCACCTGCCTCATAAAACGACTGCCAAGGTATATCCCAATCTCTTAAAAAGAGACGCCGCCTGTAACCATTACCTTTCTTCGATCAATACTCAAGAGAGACCCATCTTTTTTTAATCTCCCACATTTTATATTAATATTAGCAACGGCGCGACAGCAGAGCTGAATAAAGAAAGTGAGGCAACCTCTTCTATGAGTACCAAAACAATGGATGACGCCAGGCCGAATACCACTACCGCCCCGTCGGGGATAGGGGAGCCGGAAAGTTATGACCTGGACAACCCGGATCTTTTCATCAACCGCGAGTTGAGCTTACTGGAGTTCAACTCGCGGGTGCTGGAAGAAGCCCAAGACGAGCGAAATTCCATCCTGGAGCGGGCCAAATTTTTAGCCATCTACAGTTCTAATACAGACGAGTTTTTCATGGTTCGGGTGGCGGGCTTAATGCAGCAGGTCGCGGCTCAAGTGCGAGACGTTCCCGCCGACGGTTTGACCCCAACCGAACAACTGCGGGATATTCGCAAAAAAGTGCGCTCCAACCTCATAATTTTGAACCACTGCTTCGATGACATCAAAACCAAGCTGGCTGCGGCCGGAATTCATTTGCATCATTACGATGAATTGACTAAAGATCAAGCCGAAGGCGTTGATGAATATTTTAACAACGAAATCTTCCCTGTCCTGACGCCGCTGGCCTTCGATCCGGGGCGTCCCTTCCCCCATATTTCCAGCCTGAGCCTCAACTTGGCCGTAATGGTGCGCGATCCAGACAGCAATGTGGAATACTTCGCCCGCATCAAAGTCCCGAACACGCTGCCCCGTTTGATACCGGTCGCCCGCATTAACGGCGACACGCGCCGCACCTACCGCTTTATCTGGTTAGAAGATTTAATCGCCCATAACCTCTCCCGACTTTTTCCCGGTTACGAGATCAGGCAGACCGCCGGCTTCCGCATTACCCGCAATGCGGATCTGGAAATTGAAGCCGACGAGGCCAGCGACCTCTTGGAGGCAATCGAAGCCACGGTTCGGCGGCGGCGGTTTGGGTTCGTGGTTAGATTGACGGTGGCGAAAACAATGTCCGCTCCCATTCGTGAGCTGCTCATTCAGAATCTGGACATCGCAGAAGAGGGCATGTTTGAAAGCAGTTCTCCCTTAGGTTTAAGCGGTTTGATGAGCCTCATGTCGCTTGACCGCCCCGATCTCAAAGACCCGCCCTACATGCCTGTTATTCACCCCCGCTTTCGCCAAATCGACACCCGACAAGAAATTTTTGATGTCATCAAACAAGGCGATGTTTTACTACACCATCCCTATGACTCGTTCATTCCGGTGGTCGATTTTCTACGGGCAGCGGCGCGCGACCCGCAAGTCATCGCCATTAAACAAACCCTGTACCGGGCCGGCAAAAATTCGCCTGTGGTCGATGCCTTGATGGAGGCCCGCGAAAACGGCAAACAGGTATCGGCCCTGGTCGAACTGAAAGCCCGCTTTGACGAAGAGAGCAACATCGGTTGGGCCAAAACGTTGGAACGTGAAGGGGTACACGTGATTTACGGCTTCATGAGCCTTAAAACGCACAGCAAAATTTGCCTGGTCGTCCGCCGTGAAGCCGACAACATCCGACGCTATGTTCATCTGTCCACAGGCAACTATAATGCCATCACGGCCAACATCTACACCGATCTAGGTCTGTTTACCAGTAAACCCGAATTTGGCGCTGATGCTTCTGATTTGTTCAATCTGCTCACCGGCTATTCCAAAAAAACCGACTACAAAAAGTTCCTGGTGGCTCCTATTACCCTGCGCTCTCGATTTGCCGAGTTGATTGAACGCGAAATCAACTGGGCTAAAAAAGGCCAGGAAGCCAAATTAATCTTTAAGATGAATGCGCTGATCGATCCGGCATTTATCAAACAACTCTATCGGGCCTCGCAGGCCGGCGTAAAGACGGACCTATTTGTGCGCGGGGTGTGCGGTTTGCGGCCGGGCATCCCCAACCTAAGCGATAATATTAATGTGGTAAGCCTGGTGGGCCGGTTTCTGGAACATACCCGCATCTACTACTTCCACAACGGCGGTAAGCCCGATATCTACCTTGGCTCAGCCGACTTGATGCCGCGTAACCTGGATCGCCGTATTGAAACCTTGTTCCCCATCGAAGACCCGGAACTCAAGCAGCAACTAATCGAAATCCTTAACATCGTTGCTGCTGACGAAGCGAACGCCCGCATTTTGCGTGCAGACGGCAGCTACGTCAGGATCGCCTCGTCAACCGAGGATACCGGCCGCTTTAACAGTCAAGAAGAGTTCATGAACCGGGCAAAAAATCGTTGATTTAATCTATCACTATTCTCAAAGAAAGAGACAAAAACCATGTTACTAGTTGGCGACATTGGTGGAACCAAAACGGATCTGGCTTTATTTCCTTTAGAAAACAATCCCTCGGATCAAGATGAACCACAAGCCGAGCTTCAGGTCACGTTTAAAAGCAGCAAATATGCCAGTCTCGAAGAGATTATCCACGAATTTATCACCAATAACAAAGTTACCCCCACCAAAGCCGTTTTTGGGGTAGCCGGTCCGGTTCACGACGGCGAGTCAAAAATCACCAATTTACCTTGGCACATTTCGGAAAAAACATTGGCCGATACGTTTCACTTTCAAAGCACAAAACTACTCAACGATCTGGAGGCCATTGCCCATTCCGTACCTTATTTAACTACGCGTCATTTGGAGCCGCTCAACGGCGAACTGGGCGAGCGAACCATGGGCCACAACAAAGCGGTTATTGCCCCCGGCACAGGCTTAGGGGAGGCCCTGCTGGTGTATGCCAACGACGCCTATCATGTTGTGGCTTCGGAGGGGGGGCACACCGATTTCGCACCTAAATCATTATTCGAGATTGAGTTTCTCAAGCACCTGCTCGGTAAGTTCAACCACGTTAGCTACGAGCGGGTCTGTTCCGGAGCATTGGGTATTCCTAACATCTACGATTATCTTAATGAAAGCCATTATGCAACCGAAACCCTCCAGGTTGCGGCCGCCCTCAAAGAAGCAACCGATCCAACGCCAATCATCGTTCAAGCCGCCCTGGACGAGGAAAGCGATTTATGCATCCAAACGCTTAACGCTTTTATCTCCATTCTTGGCTCCGAGGCAGGTAACCTGGCCCTTAAAGCGATGGCAACGGGCGGAGTTTATCTGGGAGGCGGCATTCCGCCGCGAATTCTGTCCAAACTCAAAGATGGAACGTTTATGGCAGCCTTTGTCAAAAAAGGCCGTTTCTCTGACACCTTAGCCCACATTCCCGTTTATGTCATTTTACACAAAAAGCCGGCTCTGTTTGGGGCGGCCTACTACGGACTAAAACAACTCTAATTCCCGGAGATTTTGATGATCGACTTAGCAATTGACCTTTCACCCGTTCGCAGCCAATTTCCGGCCTTGCAAGAAACCGATGAGCAGGGCCACCCGCACGTTTTTTTCGACGGTCCCGGCGGGACGCAAGTACCGCAATCTGTCATCGAGGCTATGGCCGGCTACTTTGTCAAAGCCAATGCCAACAAAGGCGGCTATTTCATCACCAGCCACCGCAATGATAAAGTCATCGATGATGCTCGCGCCGCAATGGCCGATTTTTTGAACGCCCCTTCGCCTCAAGAAATTGTGTTTGGCGCCAATATGACCACGCTAACCTATAGTTTGAGCCGCTCTATCGCCCGCCGGTTGAAACCGGGCGATGAAATCATCGTCACCCGGCTCGATCACGACGCCAACGTCTCCCCGTGGCTAGCCCTGGAAGAGCAAGACATCACCGTCAAAATGGCCGATTTCGATGTCGAAGATTGTCGCCTTGATCTGTCACATCTGGCCTCACTGTTAACGGATCAAACCAAGCTGGTCGCTGTCGGCTATGCCTCGAACGCGGTCGGCACGATCAACCCCATCCCGCGCATTGCGGCGATGGCCCACAATGTCGGCGCGTGGCTGTGGGTCGATGCCGTCCACTACGCGCCACACGGCCCTATCGATGTGCAGCGGCTGGGCTGCGATTTTCTGGTTTGCTCGGCCTATAAATTTTTTGGGCCACACGTGGGGGTTTTGTGGGGCAAGTTCGATCTGCTAGAGCAATTGTCGGCCTATCAGGTTCGACCGGCCAATCCCAAGGTTCCTTATCGGTTTGAAACCGGTACGCTCAATCAGGAAGGATTGGCCGGCGTCACCGCCGCTGTCGATTACCTGGCCGGAGTTGGCCGGGCCTACGGAGCTACCTTTGACGGCAATTCGGCCTTCGATGGCCGGCGCCAAGAACTGAAACAGGCTATGCAGGCCATCGCCACTTATGAACGGCGGCTCTTCACCGAGATGATCGCCGGCCTGCAATCTCTACCCGGCATTACCCTTTACGGCATCACCGATCCGGCCGAATTCGATGAACGCTGCCCAACCATCGCTTTTACCCGCGACGGGTTCACCCCGGCCCAAATAGCGGCCTATCTGGGTGAACGTGGCATTTTTGTGTGGGACGGCAACTACTATGCCATTAATGTCACGGAACGGCTTGGGGTTGAAGCATCAGGCGGCATGGTTCGGGTCGGTTTGGCTCACTATAATACCCAAGAGGAAGTGGATCGGTTTCTAACGGCCCTCAAGGAAATGACCTAATATGAGTACTATGACTAAAAGCCCGTTTACTTTTTCTGAAGTTGCCTATACAATAAAATTCCACTGTGAATTTTGTCACAAATTACCGCTTCTATTACAATTTTGGGACGTACGGTGGAATTCATATACCAACTAATCAAATTGACAATTAACCTTCACTCTGCCCAAACCGCAGAGTGATTTAATTTTAGTAATATTCAGGCCTCCCTTCAAGGAGAAAGACAATGTATGGAGAAATAGCTCTCTTCAGTGGAAACGGCAATCGCGAGTTGGCTGAAGAGATTAGCGCTGCTCTGGCCGTGCCGCTGTGCCCGGCCGATGTTTTCAAGTTTTCCAATCAAAACATCTTTTGCCGCCTCAAAACCAGCGTTCGTGGCAAAGATGTTTTCATCATCCAACCGATTGCCTTCTCTTTTGATGAGGATGGACAGATGTTGACCGTCAATGATAATCTGATGGAACTGCTGATTATGATCGATACGGTCAAGCGGGACTCGGCGGGACGAATAACGGCGGTAGTGCCCTATTACGGCTATGGGCGCACCGATAAAAAAGACCAGCCCCGCGTGCCCATTACCGCCCGCCTGGTGGCTGATCTGGTCTCCACGGCCGGCGCCAACCGCTTCTTGACGGTTGACCTGCACGCCGGCCAAATTCAGGGTTTCTTCAACATCCCCGTCGACGAAATTACCGCCTTCTACATCCTCAGCGATTACATCCGCCAAAAGAATATCCCCAACGCGGTCGTTGTCGCCGGCGATATTGGCGCCACCAAACGCTCACGTAACTTCGCCCAAGCCCTTGACCTGCCGCTGACCGTTATCGAAAAACGGCGCGTTCAACAAGAAGATGGCAGCAAAGCTGAGGTACTCAATATCATCGGCGATGTCAACGGCAAGAACTGCATTATCTTTGATGACGAGATCGATACCGCCGGTACGATGACCAAAGCGATGGCTTTTCTTAAAAAGGAAGGTGCGGCCGATATCTATGCTTGCGTCACCCACGCCGTTTTTTCCGGCCCGGCCATCCGCCGTCTCCAGGAGTCGCCCGTTAAAGAAGTGGTCGCCACCAATACCGTCTCGATACCCCCGCATAAGCGTTTCGCCAAATTCACCCAACTATCCGTAGCCTCCCTCATTGCCGAGGTTATCCGCCGCATTCACCTGGGCATCTCGGTGGGGGAGTTGTTCAACGAATGACATCGTACGACATAAATAGCTGCCCTAATTCGGCCACACCGTG
>Ga0116151_10004938_pt1 | contig 11661 bp, 10 predicted proteins | sample AD_UKC117_MetaG_FD_89893 | JGI IMG/M metagenome (GOLD analysis project Ga0116151, IMG submission 89893) | Active sludge microbial communities of municipal wastewater-treating anaerobic digesters from Hong Kong - AD_UKC117_MetaG | ecosystem: Engineered > Bioreactor > Anaerobic > Digestate... | reverse complement strand
TTGATCAGTTGCTGATGCTCATTGCGCAATTGCTCATGTGTATTAGCCAGCTGCCGATGTTCATTTTCCAGGCGAGCTAGTTCCGTCTTTACTTTGAGGAATTCACCATCCAGGCGCAGATTTTTGAATTCAAGTTCTGTTTTGCTGACCATCAGTTCAGAGGCGGTCATGGACAGACGGCCAATGATTTCATAAACGCTGTACAGTGTTTCGTCGGTGTAGTGCGCATGGTGTTTATCAAGGATGCGCTGATACTGGCGTCGATCGCATTCGGCATTTGCGCCGGTTGCGGCGTGGGTGATTTGTTCGACCGCGCTCCACTGGTTATAAATACAGGTCGTTTCAGCGAGATGGGCAAAGCGATAGGTACGGCTTAACCGGATCAGCAGATCCCAGTCTTCATAGAGATCGAAGGCAGGATCAAACGTGCCGGCTTCAGCGAAGGTCTCCCGACGAAAAAGCAGACAAATGAGAGGGATATAATTCAGAAACAGCAAGAGCGCCGGGTGGAAATCATAGGTAATAAAGGGACGGGCCGCGACAATAGCATAGGAGTCGGTCGCCGCATCATGGGCCAGAATATGAATTTTGCAATCCGAGTACGCTACCGCGAGTTGCGTCGTGCTCAGCATGCGGTAGAGCGAAGCGATATGTTCGGGCAGGAACTCATCATCATCATCCAGGAAGCCAATATAAGCGCCCTGCGCTTGAGCGATGCCCTGGTTGCCGGCGTTAGCGCGGCCGACATTCTGTTGAAGTTGTAGCGCGCTTAACGCGACATCGCCAAGTACGGTCTGTAATGTATGCAGATCAAGGGGGGCGCCGCCATCGTTGATGACCACCGCTTCAAGCGGTCGATACGTTTGAGTGGCGATGCTGGCCAAGGCGCGCGTCAGGAATTGAGGACGATTCTTGGTGCGGACAACGATGGAGATCAACGGATTTTCAGTCATGGAGAGTATTCTTGGTTTCAGGCAAGGTTGCCCTGGGAAAGGCAAAGAGGAATTAATATCTTACCACCATCGCCAACCGTGTCGGTTGAAGAACAGCCTTGCCGCACGCAGGAACAGCCCAGTGTGGCGCCAGCCCTTGCGCGCGGCGTGACCGCCCAAGTGCATAATCTTCATCGCAGGGACGTAGACCAGCCGTGTGTGGCGGGCCAGGCGCAGGCTCAGATCGTAGTCTTCGAAATAGAGAAAATAAGCGGGGTCAAAACCGCCGATGCCTAGCAGCGCATCGCGCCGGGCCAGCATGAAGCAACCGCTGACCAGGGGCGGATCCCAGCAAATGGCGTCGCCAATCCGGTCGCGCAGTTCATAGCGTTCCAAATGAACGCGGAACCGGCGTTTCAGCCAACCAGGCGCGAACCCGCGCAATACCAGATCCAGCACCGTTGGATACGCCCGGCACAGATACTGTCGTTGACCATCCGATCCCCATACCGCCGGCGCCAGCAGTCCTGCCTCGGGATAGGCGGCGAGGAACGACAGTCCCATGCTCAGTGTATCTTCCTCCATCAACACATCAGGATTGAGAATCAAATGGCAATCCAGTCCATGTCGGGTTAACGCCAGATTGTGGCCTGCGCCATAGCCGATGTTGCCATGCCCGCTGAGCAGCGCGACGGTAGCCGGTAACTCTGCAGCATCTATCAACCCCTGCAAGCGGTCGCGCCAGTCCACGCCTGGACCGTTGTCGACCAAGGTTAACCGCGCTTCAACCAGGAAACCGTGTTGCCAGGCATGCATCAAAGCAGCCTGGAGCCGCGCCAGAGTTTCCTTCAATACCGACAAATTCGGCGCATAGGTCACAATGGCAATGCTGAGCCGGTTCACGCGGTTTGATCCAAGTCTGTATCGGTCATACCGATGACCCGTGATCCAGTTGGCGGTCACGCATGGCCTGACGCCATCGCGCTTCGCGCTGGATAGTCGCGGTGGCCTGCTGTTGCGCCTGGGTGATGAGCGCCGTCGTCTGGCCGTCGTGGAGTCGGTGAAAGTAAAGAAATTCGGGAACATGGATAAATGCTGAAGTCGGGTAGCAACTAGCAATTCGCATCAGCATATCGTAGTCTTGGGCGGCATCGAAACGCGGATCGAACTGACCGACCTTGGCGAAGGCGTCGCGGCGGATAAGCTTAAAATGGGTGGCGAACATCCGCTCCAGGTTTTCCCTGAAATAATCCTGACGCGGTAGATGCTCAAAATTAATACGGCTGACTTCGCGATCCTGTTCGTCGATATTGATGCGCCCGGAGTGGGAGTAGACGATCTCGTCACGCCAATAACGCAGGCTGGTTGCGACCGCATCCGGCGTCAGGGCGTCGTCACCGTCGAGAAAACCGATAAGATCGCCGCGCGCTGCGTCCAGGGCGCGGTTCTGGGTGCGCGAAATACCCAGATTCGCCTCATTGGCGAAGACCCTGAGTCGGCTGTCCTGAGCAGCCAGACGTTGCAGGATCGTCTGAACCCGTGGATCGGACGAGGCGTCATCCACGGCAATGACTTCCAGGTTCGGCCAGGTTTGCCCCAGGGCGCTGCGCAGGCAGCACTCCAGATAATCAGCATGGTTGTAAACTGGAACGATAAGGCTGACCAGCGGTTGGTTTGCGGTCGCCCAGTCCGAGGCGATGTCTGGAGCCGCCGGGGGAGGACGCAGGCGACGCAACGCCTGTTTGCCATTTTCGGGGATGTGTCTGAGAAGATAGCCGACTGGGGTTCGGTAGAGGGCGACTCCCCAGCGCCAGGCGTTCTGCGCCAGCCAGGCGGCGTATTGGCCGCGCCTGACGCGCCACCAGCGCGCGCCCCGGCGCAAAGGTTCGGTTAGTCGCCAGGAGCGTGAAGCGATCATCTGGTTGTAACGCGCTTGCCAGGTCTGCTCGTGAGTGACGATCAGGTTTTCCAGTTCCTGGATGCTTGTCAGCAGACCGTTCATTTTGTCGCTGCCTGCGGTGCGGGAAAACGGAACGAATGGCCGGGTGCATTCTAATCCGTTTAACACCCAGTAGGCTTCCGCAGCGATCACTTCGCGCGGCAGGGTATAGGTGCGATAACTGTTGAGCGCCATGACGTGGCGATCATAGTCCTGAACAGTCAACTGGCCTGCGAAGCAGGCGATGGCTTGGCGCTTGCGCTCGACCAGATCGGTAATGTCAAGCAGGCGATTAGGTGATAATGGCGCGCCAATTTCGTAAAACGCCAAATTAACTTCAGCGCCAATCCGCCCTGCGGTTTCCCATGCCGCTAGCCCAAGCGTACGATGATCCGGGTGGATTTCATGCGGCGAGGGCGCGTACAGCCAGCGGGCGCCGACGCGCCGAACGGCGGCCAGCAAGCGATCCACGAGCGGTTCGTCACAGATCAACTCACGGTCGCGGTATTCCCAGAACTCGGGTTGGCCATAGCCGAGTACGGTAGCAGCGGCGCAGCTTTCCGCATGGCGCTGCGCCACATAGTCAGCCCGATCGGGTCGATCGTATCGGGCGCCGCCGCCATCGGTCACAATAATCACGGTGACGGGATCGCCTACAGCGACATGACGCATGATCGCCCCGGCGCAACCAAATACCTCATCATCAGGGTGTGGAGCCAGCGCCAGAACGGGTCCGTTTCCCAGGATACGCACAGCGTGGTACGGTATGAAATCGCTTTCGATGCTCATTGCGGGATTATTCTATGGAACTTATTCAACGATAAACAGAGCAGGCCAGAACCATTATATTCGAGACCTGTCCGGTGTTTTTCCCGGAAAATGGAGATAGACGCGCGAATGATCGCAACTTTTAATGCGCCACAACCCGTACTTGTCACGGGAGGAACTGGTTTTATCGGTCGCCGACTGGTTGCGGCGCTGCTGGCGCGCGGCGCGCAAGTGCGGGTGCTGGTCAGGGATCAGGCCCAATGCTCCAGACCCCACGCTGGAGAGGAGATCGAAAACATATCAGGCGATTTGACTGATAGCGCTAGCCTGACCCAGGCTTGCGCCGGAATGAAAACCATCTTTCATATCGCCGGTTTTGCCCACGCTGATGCCGGTGATACCCCCGAGTTCGCGACCCGGCACTGGGTGGTGAATGCACAGGGGACGTTTGATCTGCTTGATGCAGCGCGGGAAGCAGGAGTAAGGCGCTTTGTGTTTCTAAGCAGCGTCAAAGCAGTCGGTGATCCAGGCTCGCGTTGCGTGGATGAAGGTTGGGATGCGTCGCCGGAAACGCCTTATGGTCAGGCGAAACGGGCTGCTGAGGAGCAGGTGCTGGCGGTAGGGCGCGAATCGGGGATGCATACGGTTAATTTGCGGCCAGCATTGGTTTATGGACCTGGTATGCAGGCTAATTTGTTGCGACTGATCGAAGCCGTGCGCCGGGGCTGGTTGCCGCCATTGCCGGAAACGGGAAACCGCCGTTCGCTGGTGCATGTGGATGATGTGGCGCAAGCATTGTTGCTGGCTGCTAATCATCCTGGCGCGGCGGGGCGAACTTATTTCGTCACAGATGGCCGAGCGTATTCAGGGCGGGAGTTGTATCAACTGATCCGCCAGGCGCTGGGCCGACCGGTTCCAAACTGGGCCGTTCCGGCAAAGGCGTTATGGGGGTTGGCGGAACTGGTCGATAGCGTGCGCTGGATCGTTGGTTATCGCGACCGCAAAGCTCAGGCTATGTTGGATAAGCTTTTGGGCTGGGCTTGCTATAATTCCCACCGGATTACCGATGAGTTGGGCTATCAGCCGGTTTGGGATCTGGAGCGGGCATTGCGAAATGAACTTAAAATTTACCCACAATAGCTGAATTTTGGTATTAGCTGCTACATGAACACGGCTACGTCCACAATTGTCATTGGGAGAAACATAGTCCTACCGTTTGTGTTAGCGGGCCTGGGCGGCGCGCTGCTGACCATAGTTGGATTCCTGCTCTATTACCTCGGCGGGGGATTGGCTAATGACTATCCTCCATTGACGTGGCAAGGTGAACAGATCACGGTGGCGCTTGGACAAGGTCGGCTAGTAGCAGGTGTCCTAGAGATCGAGCCAGTGAATGGCGCAGTACTCATCAAATTTGCTAATCAGACTTTCATGGCCCGTCCTTATGGCAAGCTGGTTTGGAATATCGAAGGCCTTAGCCCTGGCCACGATATTCGTCTGATCTGGTCAGTGCAATCGGATGTAAACGGCCCCAAGCAGACATCACTTTTGTCGGTGCGTCAGCAACACGCGCAGTGGAATTTGCGTGATGAAAAAGAATGGGAAGGTTATGTGGTGAGTTGGGGAATATATATACGCGGCTTATTTACTCAGGCACTGCATATTCATCAGGTTCAATTAGTTCCAGAGGCGCTGGATACAAGCGCCTTGCTGCAACAGTTTTGGTTAGAATGGACTACTTCTGAATACTGGAGCCAGCGATCCGCCCATTATGTCAGCGGCGCACCCCGCAAGGCGTTGTTCCATCCCATTATTATAACAGTGGTTTGGATAGTATTAAGCAATATCTTATATGGAGTTTGGTTAGTATCACAACGGCGCCCTCTAAGGTTGACGTCTTTCGGTGTTTTTTTCCTGATAGGTTGGGGGTTAGTCGATCTGCGCTGGCAAATGGATCTGACGCAACGCTCTATAGTTACATATTATCGGTTTGCTAATGAGGATTATATAGGTAAAAAAATTGTTGCTGATGATGGAGATCTATTTGAGTTTTTGCAGAAAATCCATCGACATCTACCGGATCATCCTGTGCGTATATTTATTGTTAACGATGACTTCGCAAATCGAGCAGCGTTGAGAAATTATATGGTTGCTCGTGCTCGCTACCATCTACAGCCTCACAATAGTTTTGCTGATCCAGCCGATGGAGCACAGCTGCAAGAAGCTAAAAAAGTCGACTATGTATTGATTCTATGGCCTCAGGGTTATCGTTTTGCACAGTCAAAGTTTCGCTATGATCCAAAGAAACGCTTGTTGCTGTGGGGAGCAAGTCATTGGCCAGCAGAAATTATTTATACTGAAAAGATGGGGGCATTATTTCGGATGATGACGCCATGATCGCTGTAGTTCGTGAGATAGTGGCGCTACTAGCGCCGTGGTTATGCGGGACCCTTTGGGTGAGTTGGCGTCGCAATAGTACAGTGAAAGCAGGTTTTTGGCCAATGACGTTAGGTTATGGCTATATCCTGGGGATACTTGCAGTAACAGTGCTACTGAGGTTATTAGATGTACTGAGTATCCCCCTGAATTTTCTTCTGGTCATTGGAGCGTTGATTTCAGTAACTGGTTTTTTACTGTGGTGGAGCCGAAATAGATTGCCATCAAAATTGTTCAATTTAAATCACAGTGAGCCAGGGCCTTGCTGGGAGCGGATGATATGGATCTTGCTTTTGATTTGGCTAAGCGGCAGATTTTTGAATTTAGCCTTGGAGCTTTTTTGGTTACCGCTCTTTCCATGGGATGCGTGGAGTACCTGGATGGTGCGCCCTCAAGCCTGGCTGGAAGCCGGACAGTTGCTTTCTTTCCAGGATGAGAAGGCGTGGCTCAACGATTCTACCGGCCTTGTTTACCATATCGAAGCTTGGTCATACCCTTTAACTGTATCACTAATCGCTCTCTGGTCAGCTTTAGCATGGGGGCAGTGGCATGAAAACATTGTTAATTTTTCATGGTGGTATTGTGGGATTGCTTTAGCATTAGCTTTTTATGGGCAAGCGCGAATCCGGGGGGCAACTCCCTTGCAATCGATGCTATTTACCTGGTTATTGTTGTCGTTGCCGCTCCTGGATGTTCATATCGCTTTGGCAGGCTATGCTGATTTGTGGATGACGACAGTTTTTGGGTTGGCCGCGATCAGTTTTATGCAATGGACACAATCTCGTGATATTCGACAAGGGTTGTTGGCGCTGTTTTTATCGCTGTTTTGTCCTTTTATCAAACAGGAAGGCATTATGTGGTTGCTATTATTTTTTCCTGCTTTGATAGTTATTATTTTGCCAAGACGTTATTTAATAATACTATCTGTGATGATCATTATGATCATTTCAGGATTCCTATGGCATCAAGGAAGCTGGAACGTACCCGGTATAGGTGAATTTCGTATTAGCTCCGACCTAGTTATAATCCCATACATTGGCCAGTTGAAAATACATTATTGGAATAATTGGCAAGCAGTGATTGAAAGTTTTTTTATTCTTGATAACTGGCATTTACTAGGCTACCTATGGCTAATTATTATTTTTATGGTTACATCGAAAATTATACGAGGCCAAAGAAAAGACCTGCACATGGCTACTGTATTAGTATTGACATATTCTGTTGTTTTTTTTATGCTGTTTTTTTTTACAATAGCAGGCGCATGGGCAAAAGATTTCACCAGTTTAAATCGAATCGCTCTGCACTTTACTCCTGCGTTGCTATTCTGGATATTAATGGTGTTTACGCCGCCTTTGGCTGTTGCCGCCTCAGTACCTGCTGATATGAGTTGTTGATGGCCTTCGCGACCGGTCCGATGCCAAACTGTTCCCGCAGAGCCAATGCGCCAGCCTGTCCAAGTTCTGTGCGCCGCGCCGGATCGTTTTGTAATACCCGCAGCGCCGCCGCCAGGGCTTGGGCATCGCCAACGGCAACCTTCAATCCATGTCCCGCCGCGTCCACCACCCAGCCCGCGCCAGAACCGGAGATGTCGCTGACGACCACCGGCTTGGCAAACCGCATGGCTTCCAATAACACTAAGCCAAATGCCTCCGTGCGCTCCAGCGACGGCAGGCATACCACGTCGCAACTGGCCAGCAGCGCGTTCAGATCAGCCTCGGGCTGGAAGCCGGGCAGGACTACTCGTCCATCAAGATGCAGTGATTGAACCTGCTTGGCGAGTCGGTCGCCATGTTCACCGGTTCCAACGATCAAAACGCGGGTATTGGGCAGATCAGCGGCGGCCTGAATCAGAATGTCATGGCCTTTGTAATAGGTCAAACGACCGATGGCCAGGATGCGGAATGGAGCATCGCCCCACAAGGCTTTCGCCCGCTGTTGCGCGGCTGCATCCGGTTCAGGAATACGCGCCGGGTCGAGACCTAGTGGAATGCTGTAGCAACGCTCGCGCCACGGAGCCAGCGCGGCGCTGGCTTCGAGATAGGGCGGGGAAGTCGCAATAATCGCCCGGCTGGCGGCGAGCAGGCGCTGTTCAAAGGGTCGGTACAGACGATAGGCCAAGGCTAATCGCCGGTCAATGGTGGAAGCCACGACATCAGCGTGCCAATGAATGACCCAGGGCAAGCGGCGGGCGGCGGGTATCGTCAACGCCCAGAACGCCGAGGTATTGGGCAGATGCAGATGCAGCAGGTCCGGTTGGAATTCCCGCATTGCCCGGCGCAGCCAGAAGGGGAACGTGGGACTCATGGGCGCATAAAGTAATCGTCCATGACAAGGGGCGCGGTAGATCAGTGGATGATCGCCAGGGAGGGGAAGCTGCCCGGCCCGGCGTGGTTGTTCGTCGTGAACCAGCGCTGCGACCTCGGTGCCTTGTTGTTGCAGCGCCGGCAACAGGTCAGCCAGGAAGTGTTCGATGCCGCCGGCAAAGGGCGGATAATACTTCCCAATATGCAGAACACGCATGCTCTTTACTCTGCCCTTTCCCTTTTGTTACGGGAGGAAGAGGAGGGTTGTTCAAGGATTTCAGGCCGATCAAGCGGCTCCTGTGCTTCCAGCATAGCCAGGCGTTGCGCCAAACGGCGGATAAGCCGCTCCTGTCGGGAGCGCTCCAGATCCATCGTCAGAATTTTGACCAGTAACAGGCCCAAACCTAACACGATGGCCAGAATCGGCGGATAACGGACTCCGAGATAGACGGCCAGATAATCGAAGAAACGGGGGAAAAAGCCCAGTACGCCAACCGTTGCGGCAGCGCCAATCCACCAGATCGCGTAGGGACCGTGCAGATGATCGCGGCGCACCAGGAATAAAATGACAACGGCGATGGCAATCCCAATCGCCATCGAGGTAACTTGATAGGAAATCATGGTGGAAGGTTAGCAGTCAGCCGGTGGCGAATGGTTATAGCCGACCCGCGCGATGCAAAGCAGGCTGGTTTGCAACATGTATTTTCCGACGATCAACCAGGAGCGGAAAACCCGCGATGCGCCGTTGGCGCGTGGGTGCATAGGAACAGGCGCCTCCACAATGCGCAGACCCTGGCGGCGTAGAATCAGGAGTACGCCAACATCCTGATAATCGAACAAACTGGCTTCGCTGGAGGCGAGTACGCGCATTGCTTTGTGATTGTACGCGCGAAAACCAGAGGTAATGTCTTCCAGTTTGAGTCCGGTCAGCCAGCGAAAATAGCTCCAAGCGAGGCGCCGGGCGCGGCTGGCCCGTTCCGGGAATGCGCCGATGCTTACGTCAGCTTGATCCCGGACGAGGGGTTCGAGTAGCACGCCGATACTGGCCGGCCCGTGTTGACCGTCGGCATCGAGAGTGATGGCCGTGTGATAACCTTGACGCAGAGCATAGCGCAGACCCGTCTGGATCGCGCCCCAAGCTCCCAGTTGAATAGTCAACGGCAACACGGTGGCGCCAGCGGTTCGCGCGACTTGAGCCGTAGCGTCGCGGCTGCAATCGTCAATGACAACGACCGGACATTGCCACAATTCCCGAACTTGGGCAACAATGAGGCCAACTGTAGCTTCCTCATTGTGAGCGGGAATCAGAGCAATAGTAGAGAAGATGGGAGCGGCCATTCAGGGAAATAGGGCGGGTTTTATGCTTTTGCAGTCCTGGTTAGCTCAACGGCCGAATCCCGACGGCCCGCCGCAACTCTTGCAGGAACGGCGCGCTGTATTCCCGCGCCCGGGTTGCGCCGCGTTTGAGAATCTGTTCAATGTGATCGGGTGCCTGCATCAATTCCAGATAGCGCTGGCGCGGTTCGCTTAATCGTGTGTTCAGATACTCAAACAACATCTGCTTCATTTCGCCCCAGGCGATGCCTTGCGCATAGCGCTGTCGCAAAGCAGCCGTTTCTTCCACCGGCGCAAACGCCTGGTAAATCTGGAACAGGGTGCAAGTATCCGGGTCTTTCGGCGCTTCCGGCGGCAGCGAATTAGTTTTAATCCGCATAATCAGCTTGCGTAGCGCTTTCTCCGGTTCAAAGAGCGGAATGGTGTTGCCGTAGCTTTTGCTCATCTTGCGTCCATCCAGGCCGACCAACACCGCCGCCCGTTCATCCACGACCGCTTCGGGCAGCACGAAATGCTCGCCGTATAGATAGTTGAAACGGGCGGCGATATCGCGGGCCATCTCCAGATGCTGCACCTGATCCTTGCCCACCGGGATCTTGCTGGCCTTGAACATGAGAATGTCCGCCGCCATCAGGATCGGGTAGCAGAACAGACCCATCGTTACGCCCTTGTCCGGGTCCTTGTCGGAATCGGCTATGTTTTCGGCCACTGCCGCTTTATAAGCATGGGCGCGATTCATCAGTCCTTTAGCCGTGACGCAGGTGATGATCCAGGTCAGCTCCAGAATTTCCGGGATGTCGGTTTGGGCGTAGAAAATGACGTTCTCGACATCCAGACCCAGCGCCAGCCAGGTCGCGGCGACTTCCAGACGGGAGCGATGCACCAGCGCCGGATCCTGGCACTTGACCAAAGCGTGGTAGTCCGCCAGAAAATAGAAGGATTGCACGTCCTGGCGATGGCTGGCCTCGATGGCCGGCAGGATCGCGCCGACATAGTTGCCCAGATGCGGGGTTCCAGTGGTGGTAATGCCAGTCAGGGTAATTTCCATGGGATAACGATGAGACTCAAAGGCAATCAGAAGAAAAACAAGGCCAGAATAAAGTGACGAATGCTGATGATAATCGGCATCAGGGCGTTAAACAGGCCCAGCGCCATCAACCCTACCAGGATGATCAGTCCATAAGGCTCCATCCGCGCCATGGCTTCGCCGGCGCGATCCGGCAACATCCCTGCCAGCACCCGTGAACCATCCAGCGGCGGGATCGGCACCAGATTGAGGACGCCCAGCATGATATTCACGTCGGTACCGGCGACGCCCATCATCAACAAGGGTTCACCCAGCCACGGCAATCCAGCTTGCAGATGATAACCGATGGTCATCACCAACGCCCAACCGATCGCCATGACCAGATTGGCGCCGGGTCCAGCCAGCGCCACCAGCGCCATATCGCGCTTGGGCTGGCGCAGGCGATGATAGTTGACTGGCACCGGCTTGGCCCAGCCGAAAATAAAGCCGCCGAAAATCGCCAGCAGGGCCGGCACCAGCACGGTGCCGATGGGATCGATATGCCGCAACGGATTGAGGCTGAGCCGGCCTTGAGCCTTGGCGGTGGCGTCGCCAAAATGCAGGGCCATCCTCCCGTGAGCGACTTCATGCAGGGTTATGGCCAGCAGCAGCGGCGGCGCGAGCACGATCAGGAGTTGAATGGTATTCAGTTCTTGCATCATACGATTATAACTAGAGAAATGGACTGGCGTCGCCCAGCCCTTGGCGGATCAACTGTGGCGCATCGTCGGTCAAGTCGAGAACTGTCGTGGGTTCATGCTGGCCAGCGCCGCCGTCGATAATCAGATTCACTTCATTAGCCAGACGTTCCTCGATTTCTTCCGGGTCGGACAACGGCCAGTCATCGCCGGGCAGGAGCAATGTGCAGCTCATGATCGGCTCCCC
>Ga0116151_10004936_pt1 | contig 11666 bp, 12 predicted proteins | sample AD_UKC117_MetaG_FD_89893 | JGI IMG/M metagenome (GOLD analysis project Ga0116151, IMG submission 89893) | Active sludge microbial communities of municipal wastewater-treating anaerobic digesters from Hong Kong - AD_UKC117_MetaG | ecosystem: Engineered > Bioreactor > Anaerobic > Digestate... | reverse complement strand
TGCGGAACTGGAATGCCGGAGAGATTGGCACCATTTCCGCAGCAGTCGGCATCCTTGCCCACTATCTTGCGGTCCAAGCCGGGCTGCAGATGCAGTTGCGCGATGAACCGTCGCTGCTGCCCGCCGCAATCGACGAAATACTCCGGATTCACGGTCCCTTGGTTGCCAACCGACGTATGACGACCCGCCAAGTGGAAATCGGCGGTCGAGCGTTCGACACTGGCGAGCGAATCTCGCTCAACTGGATATCGGCAAATCGTGACGGGCGGGCCTTTGAAACTCCGGATGCTTTTCGCCTGGACCGTGACCCATCCAAGAATCTCCTTTATGGCTTAGGGATCCACGTGTGCCCAGGCGCGCCACTGGCTCGGTTAGAACTGCGAGTCGTGATGGAGGAACTGCTGAGACAAACCACTGCGATCGAGCTTGCCGCAAACAAAACTCCGACCAACGCTACCTATCCTGCGAGCGGATTTTCCACCTTGCCGTTGAGGATCCGGCAAGCCTCGTAACGCACGGCGCGACGCGCCACGACTGAGCCGGAACGTCGCCGTGCAATCACCTCGCCGATGTCGCAATTGTCTGGCATGCTCGAGTTGCGAGTGGTGTTCGAGATCGGCGAATCGATTCTTCCGACCCGTATGGCGGCTGGTATCCCGGAACAAGTCTCGTCCGATCTACTGCCGGATTGTGGTGAAAGACGTGCAGATGCGAACGGATTAAGTGCGGGATGAGGGTGATACTACGACTCTTACCGGGGGAGGATGAAGTTGACATCTGATGCCGCTATCGTAACTGCGGGCATTGCCTCGAACGGCGCGGACTGTCGCGTTGGGCGGCACGGCTAATGTGGCTTCGAGACCAAACAGCACCACCAGGCACCCATGATTGACTTCGTCGCTACGTTCATCTTCTTCTTCGCTGTGATCGATCCCATCGGGACCGTGCCGGTGTTTGTCGCAGTGACCCGCCACCACGAAAATCATGCTCGGCGGAGAATCGCTTTGGTCGCAACCCTGGCTTCAGCAGCCATTCTTTTGTTCTTCGTCGTTGCTGGTGAAATCATACTTACCGCTATGGCCATCCCGCTCTCGGCCTTTCAGATTGCCGGTGGCATCGTTCTCTTTTTATTCGCATTGACTATGATTTTCGGCGAGAGCAAGCCGGAGAAAGAGTTGAAGCTGGCGATAGGCGGTAACGAAACTGCGATCTATCCGCTCGCGGTCCCATCCATCGCAGGACCAGGTGCCATGCTCGCAGCGGTCCTTATGACGGAAAACGCTCGCTATAACCTCATGGAGCAGGCTCAGACCGCTGCCATGATGCTCCTGGTCCTGCTTGTGGTGTACGTGCTCATGCTGGGTAGCGCCTGGATCACTCGACTGATTGGTAACAGTGGAGCAAGTGTCGTTAGTCGGGTGATGGGTTTGATACTGGCGTCCGTCGCGACCAGCAATACGTTGGCCGGCCTCAAAGACTACTTCGGGCTATGATCCGGGGACGTCTCGTCCCTCGTATCGCTAAGCATTTATGTAGCTTCTACTTGTAAAGTGATGTGAGCGTGATCCTGCCGCAGCCGGCGATGTAGTGTTAGCGGAAGGACTGACTCGATAGGGAGAGGGCGGATGCGCAACAGAGGATGGTCAGTCAAGCCAATAGTCGTTTGTGGGTCAGCCGCAGGACCAGTGCGTCGTCAGGCAGCTGCCTCGATCGGCTGGACACGCTCATCGAAGGCGATGGACTGCAGCTCGTTCAAGCGTGCGAGCCAGCGCCGATAGGCAATGCCGCGCGGCAAATCCGCGGGGTCCCGCTTCGTAGATTGCTGCCAGTGGTCATTGCCGCACCGACGCGGGTTTGCGCACAGGGTGACGGGAGTCGGCCCGCTGGCCACCGATTTGTGCATAGTCCAACGCAATATCGATCGATTGCTTGGCGTACTTCGATTCCATGTATGGAACGCTGTTAGACTTTGCAGCCATGGCTGGGCTGCCGAACCATGACGTCTGAGCACCAGGTGCTGATATGCGCGCGATTGGCCTTTCCATATTGCTTCTCACATTAAGCAACGTGTTCATGACGTTTGCTTGGTACGCACACCTCAAGGAGTTCAGTGCCAAGCCCTGGATCGTCGCTGCACTTATCAGCTGGGGCATCGCTTTCTTCGAGTACATGCTGCAGGTTCCTGCCAATCGGATTGGCTACAATGCCTTGTCGCTCGGGCAGCTCAAGATCCTGCAAGAGGTCATTACGCTTTCTGTGTTCGTCCCGTTTGCCGTCTACTATATGAAAGAACCGCTCAAACTCGATTACGTTTGGGCAGGTCTGTGCATTCTTGGTGCTGTCTACTTCATCTTTCGGAGTAGGTATGCCGGTGCCTAGCGACGTTATTGCGGACGATGAGCACAAGTAGAGTGGCGCGTGAGTCCACTTGAGTAAGAGCGAGACGGGCATGAGCGATGCGCTCGAGATTCCAACAGACTTCTGGGAGGACTCGGACTACGCCCGCAAGGAGTATGTCGGCGTTCCGCCAACGGAGGATGTGCTAACTGCTGTCGAGGCCGCCTTGGGCTACAAGCTGCCGTATGCATACATCGCGCTTGCGAGACAACAGAACGGTGGGATTCCAAAGCGAACGAACCATCGTACGATGCAGCGCACGTCGTGGTCGGAGGACCACGTGGCCATTGCGGGTATCTACTCCATCGGTTTCGACAAACCGTGCTCTCTGTGCGGCGCGTTCGGCAGCAAGTTCTGGGTGCAGCGTTGGGGCTACCCCGACATTGGTGTTTACTTTGCCGATTGCCCTTCAGCGGGTCATGACATGCTCTGCCTGGACTACCGGGAGTGCGGGCCGGTGGGCGAACCTTGCGTCGTGCACGTCGATCAAGAGCTGGAATACCGGATTACACACGTTGCAGACAACTTCAAGTCATTTGTTCTTGGATTGCAATCAGATGACGAGTTCTGAGGACCAGGGATAGCAGGGCGCCTGACGGTTTACGGCGGGCTGAAATCTGTTTAACGTGCGAGGCTGTGCCTGGTGCCGGTGGCGTGCCGGGTCGCTCAATGGAACCTAAGGGAGGTCTCAATGAACAATCCGAACCCGATCTCGGGCGGCAATAACCCGTATGCGCCGCCGACAGCTGCCGTCGGGGACATCTCGAATCCGGCGGAGCAGGAGCGCGCGGGTCGTGGCACGCGGCTGGTCGCGGCGATCATCGACAGCATCGTCATCATGGTGTTCATTTATGGTCCGATGCTGCTGCTGGGTGGTCTCTCGAACATCGCGGCAGCGGCGCAATCCGGCTCGACCAATCCGTTTGCGTTATTCAGCGGTGTGGCCGGCATTGGCGCACTGATCGGCGCCGTTGCGGTGGCCGCAATCAACTATGTGCTGGTCAAGCGCAATAGTCAGACGATTGCCAAGAAGCTGTTAGGAATCAAGGTAGTACGTAGCGATGGTTCCGAGGCCACGATCGGCCGCATCTTTGCGATCCGCAATCTGCCCTTCTGGATCGCGAGCATGATTCCGTTCGTCAACTTGATCGTGCCCCTGGTCGATTCGCTCATGATCTTCGGTGAGAACCAGCAATGCCTGCATGATCGAGTGGCCGACACGATCGTTGTCAGAGCCTGAGTCGTCTGGGCGCGGTTGCCGAGGTTCGCGAGCTCGACACCGTCATTCAGGTGGAGACACCTGAGGGTGTGATGCTCGAATTGCGGCCGGCCGGTCTGCCGGTCCGTCTCTATGCATTCATGCTGGATTCGATGATTCGCTGGGCCATTCTGTACGCGCTGGCCATGTTGCTGCTGGCGTTGGGTGGACTTGGCATGGCCGTAATGTTGATCGTCTTCTTCCTGCTCGAGTGGTTCTATCCGGTGGTGTTCGAACTGTCGCGGGCCGGTGCCACACCGGGCAAGAGGCTGCTCGGTCTCATTGTGCTGATGGACAACGGTCTGCCGGTGACGCCCGGTGCGTCGATGACACGCAATCTGCTGCGTACCGCAGATTTCCTGCCATTCGCGTATGCTGCCGGGATTACGTGCATGCTCTCGCGACACGACTTCAAGCGCCTGGGTGATCTGGCGGCCGCCACGTTGGTGGTCTATCGGCCAGTGGCACCGCCGCCCATGGCACTCGCACAAGTCGAGGCGCAACCACCGGCCATGATGCTGCCACCACGTACGCAATCAGCCATCATTGCGTTCGCCGCGCGGTTGCCTCGGCTAACTGCCGCGCGCGCCAACGAGCTCGCGAGTCTCGCGGCGGCGGCCACGGATCGAACACGGACGGCTGCCGACGTGACCTCCACCAGTCGGCTGGTTGCCGTCGCGCAGTGGCTGATCGGGCGTCGTTGAGCCGAGCGTCATGACGCCATTGGCATTCGAACAACGCCACGGATCGGGCTGGGCGGAACTCGCCCAACTCCTGCAGCAGGCGCGCGGCAGCAAGCCACGGAACAGTCGGGGCGCACCGCCTGCGGTTTCCGGGCAGCGTCTCACGCAGTTGTATCGGCGCGCCTGCGAACAACTGGCGCTGGCGCGCGCGCGGGCTTTTCCGGCACACCTGATCGAGCGGCTCGAGAGCCTGACACACGATGCGCATCAACTGATCTACCGCAAGCAGGAGTACGGCCTGCAGGCATTGGGGCAATTGCTACTAACCAAGTTCCCGCAAGCCGTGCGGACGCATGCGAACTACGTCTGGGTAGCGACCCTGGTATTCGTGCTGCCGACGCTGATACTGGGTTGGCTGGTGTATCGGCAGCCGGAGCTGATCCTGGCGGTGGTCGGCGCGGATACGGCGGCGCAATTCGAGCAGATGTACTCGCCGGCGGCCGAATCGATCGGTCGACGTCGGGATGCTGAGACGGATGTCGCCATGTTCGGCTTCTACATCCGTAACAACATGACCGTGGCGTTGCAATGTTTTGCGAGCGGCCTGGCCGCGGGTGTCGGCAGTCTATTCTATCTGGCGTTCAACGGCGGCTACGGCGGAGCGATCGCTGGTTATCTCACCAATCGTGGGCTGAGCGAAACCTTCTATTCGTTCATTGCCACGCATGCGTCGTTCGAACTCACGGCAATCGTGTTGTCCGGTGCTGCCGGCCTGCGCATCGGGCATGCCTGGCTCGTGCCACGGCGTCGCACCCGCACACAGTCGCTGGTGCGAGCCGCGCGCGAGGTGTTGCCGATCATCTACGGTGTCCTGGCACTGTTGCTGATTGCCGCCGCGGTCGAGGCATTCTGGTCGTCGTCGTCGCTATTGCCATCTTGGGTCAAGTACAGCGCAGCGAGTGTTTGCTGGGCGGCGGTGATCGCCTGGCTGGTGTTGCAGGGTCGTGCCGGTGCGCGTTGACGCGTTCGCCGTTCGATTGCGCGCACGGTCGCCATGGGAAGCCGCTGATCTTGGCGTGCGGCTCTGTCAGCAGGAGTTTCGCTCGGTCTACCGTTGTTACTGGTCGGTGGCGTTGCCTGCGATCGCGCTGTCGCTCGCGACCTTCGAGATCGCGAGCTGGCTGCCGGGTTTGTTGATCTGGTGGCTCAAACCGTGGTTCGACCGCAGCATCCTGTTCGTATTGTCGCGCGCCGGGTTCGGCCAATCCACGTCTGTTCGTGATCTATGGCGCGTGCGACCGTCGGTGTTGTGGCGTCAGCTATTGCACTCACTGACATTGCGCAGATTGTCGATTCGGCGCTCCTTCACCCAACCGGTCTACCAACTCGAAGGTTTGTCGCTTGGTGAGCGGCGCGACCGTCTGAGGCTGATTCGCCAGCGTGGCGGCGGTATTGCAGCGCTGCTGACAGGCGGATTCTCCCTGCTGGAGACCTTGCTCACGCTCGGGCTGTTGTCACTGCTGCTGTGGTTCGCGCCGCCGGGTGACGCACCTGGCATTGCGGACTATTTCAGTGCCGAGTACGGCGAATTCTTCAGTCTGGCATTCGCTTGCGGCTATGCACTGATCGTGCTGGCGCTCGAGCCGTTCTATGTGGCTGCAGGCTTCGGCCTGTATCTCAATCGTCGCGTCGAGCTGGAGGCCTGGGATATCGAACAGGAGTTTCGCCGTGCGTTCGCGACCTGAGCGGCTGCTGGCAGCGCTGTCACTGGCGTTGATAACTTGTTCGGCGCCCGCCTGGTGCGCTGCGCCTGCGGTAGTGCCGGCCAGCTCGATATCCGATGCTGAGATCGACAGTGCGGCGGAAGCATTGGCGCGCGATCCCAACCTGGCCGAGGAGCGTACGGTGCGCATGCTCAGTTTCCAGCGCGATCAGGACGAAGCGCCGCGCAAGAAGCAGAGCTGGCTCAAATGGCTGGGCGAGTTGTTTGCCTGGCTCGCCGTTTCGGTGCGCTGGCTTTTCTGGCTGGTTATCGGTCTGTTGCTGGCGACCCTGGTGTACTGGATCGCACGCATGGTCTTGACGTCGCGTCGCTGGGAGCGGGAAGCCAAGGCCTGGGCGCCGACGCACGTCCAAAGCCTCGATATTCGCCCGGAAAGCCTGCCGGGAGACATCGGTGCTGCCGCCAGCGCGCTTTGGCGGGCAGGCGATGAGCGCGGCTGTCTCTCGTTGCTCTATCGCGGCCTGCTGTCGCGACTCGTGCACCTGCACGACGTGCCGATCCGGGATTCGAGCACGGAAGGGGATTGTCTGCGTCTCGCGAGTGCCAGTTTGTCGACCTCGCGGACCGAGTATGTCTTGCGGCTGGTACGCACGTGGCAGCAGTCGGTATACGGCGGCCAAACGCCGGATGTGCATGAGATTGAATGGCTGTGCGCTGAGTTCGCCGCGGCGCTCGATCAGCCGGCGCAGCGCAGGGACGGCGCCGCGCTCGCGGCCGCAGGCGCTGCATGAGTCGCAGCAGGATCGTCGCGCTCATCGTCGGCGTCGGCATACTGGTGCTCGGCGGTTATCTCGCGTCGATTTCAACCTGGAAGGACCAGACGATCCCGACACCCCTGGGTGGCGACGCGGCGATCAATCCTTTTTACGCGGCGATGCGTCTGACGGCCGAGCTGGACGGCAAGCCGGTCTGGCGACGGACTCTGGGGACGCTGACGCCGGACGATGATGTGCTCGTACTCACGGCCTGGCACTGGTCGATCAGTGAGCCGCGACGCACGGCTATTCAGCACTGGGTGCTGGCGGGCGGCAGGTTGGTAGTGGATAGCTCGTTGCTGGGCGTCGACGAACTGCTCGATTGGGCCGGCATCGAGTACCAGTATCCGGAGTACTCGGATGAGGACGAGGGCGAGGACGAGGAGACCAGCAGGGCGCCTGCGGACTGCCGCGATTACGAGCAGCGCGGCGCTGCAGGTGAACTCGACAGCAACGCAGCGTCCTTGTACTTGTGCGGCATGGAGCCCTACGGCCGATTCTGGCCGAACGACCACGTTACGTGGGCACTGGCCGACACGGACGGCATCCAGGTAATTCGCGTAGCGGCCGGCAAGGGCAGTGTCACGATTGTCGATGGCACGCCTTTCACGTGGCGGAGTCTGCAGATGCATGACCATCCGCGCCTGCTGATTCGAGCCTTGAATCTGGCGCGCGGCGATCGGGTGGTGTTCTTGTCGGCCGACCGGGAGCAGAGCCTGCTGGCGCTGATCTGGCAGTATGGCGCGCCCGCGGTGATGCTCGGCCTGTTCGCCTTGGTGCTCGCGCTGTGGCGTGGCGTGGTGCCGTTTGGCCCGCCGCTGGCGGACCCGCCGACGGCACGACGCTCCCTCGTTGAGCAGATTCGCGGCACGGGCCAGTTTCTGCTGCGAACGAATGGTGCAGCAGTGCTTTATACGGCGGTGCGCGCGGCCCTCGATCGGGTTGCCGAGCGGCAGGTCCGGGGCTGGGCGAGCATGTCTGAAACGGAGCGCGTAGCTGCATTGAGCAAGCTGACCGGTGTCGAGCAGACACGTTTGCTGGCGGCACGCGACTGGCCGCGGCAGGCGCGCAAGACCGAGCTCGCGCCCAGCATCGCCTGTCTGGAATCTACTCGCCGTCTGGTGGCGGCAAACCGAGCTGGCCAAGGCCAGCACTTTCTAAAGGATAGTTAGTCATGGAAGCAGAGAGCTCAAACGCCAGTCGCGCAGCCGATGCATTGCGCAAGCTACGTAGCGAGATTGGCAAGGCGTTGGTTGGTCAGGTCGCCGTGGTCGACCAGATCATTGCGTCGCTAGTCGCATCGGGCCACGTGCTGATCGAGGGCGTGCCAGGGCTCGGCAAGACATTGCTCGTGCGCGCCATGGCGCAAGCGCTCCAGTTGCGCTACGGACGTGTCCAGTTCACCCCAGATCTCATGCCGTCCGATGTCACCGGTCACGCCGTGCTCGACTCGGCGACGCGTGAACTGCGGATCGTACGTGGACCGATCTTCGCCAATGTTCTGCTTGCCGACGAAATCAACCGCGCGCCGGCCAAGACACAGAGTGCGCTGCTCGAGGTGATGCAGGAGTATCAGGTGACACTGGAGGGCCAGACGATCCCGTTACCCAAGCCATTCATCGTGCTGGCGACGCAGAATCCACTGGAGACCGAAGGCACCTATCCGCTGCCGGAAGCGCAGCTTGACCGGTTCCTCCTGAAAGTGCTGATCGACTATCCGCCCGTTGACGAAGAAGTGGCGGCGGTTGCGCGCGTCACGGTGAATCAGACCGGCGACCAGTTGACGCTGGACGCCGTCAAGCCATGTCTCAGCGAGCGGGCTGTGGTTACGTTGCAGCAGCTGGCAGCGCGCCAGCGTGTCGATGCGAAAGTGATCGAGTATGCAGTAGCGATAGTTCGGGCGACGCGCGACTGGCCGGGCCTCGCGATCGGTGCGGGCTCGCGCGGCGCGATCGCGCTGGTGCGTACTGCACGGGCGCTTGCACTGATGGACGGCCGTGACTACGTAACGCCCGATGACATCAAGCACATCGCACTGCCGGCGTTACGCCATCGCGTCGGTCTGTCGCCGGACGCGCTGATGGAAGGCCGCAAAGAAGCGGATGTATTGTCCGCCGTGATCGAAAGCGTGGCCGCGCCGCGCGTTTGAGCGCTCGCTAGCATGCTGGCCATTCCGTCGCGCTTCACGGTAGCAGTCGCACTCAGCTTCGTGCTGCTCGCGAGCATCGCCTGGATGCTGTCGTTGTCGCTGGTGCTCGTCAGCGTCGTTGCGGTGCTGCTGGTCGCATTGCTGTTGGCGGCGATCGGGCTGGACTATTTCGCGACGCGTCGCGCCTGGCAGCAGGATGATCTGCAGCTTGCGCGGCGATTGCCGGCGGCTCTGGCCGTTGGCGTACGGACGGAGGTCCCCGTGCGGGTACGTAATCCTGGCGCCCACTCGTGGCGCGCGGTGTTGTTCGATCACATCGACCCGGCGCTGCGGGGTACGGATCTGCCGATCGAGGTGCTGCTCCCGGCCGGGGTGGCCACGGAGGTTCGTTACCATGTTTGCGCCGAGCGTCGCGGCGATGTTGAATTTCAACCGGCGATGCTGCGCCTGCGTTCGCTGGGCGGCTTGCTGGATCTGCAGGTGCGACTGGGCGACCGCGAGCGCCGTCGCGTCTATCCGGACTTCGCCGAGGTGGCACGATTCGCCTGGCTAACAGGCAATCACCGACTGAACGAGATCGGCATCAAGACCTTTCATCAGCGCGGGGCCGGCACGGATTTCAAGCAGCTGGCGGAGTACCAGGCGGGCGACCCGATCCGTCACATCGACTGGAAGGCGACGCTCAGGCTGCAAAAGCCGATCGTGCGACAGTTCCAGGATGAGCGCGACCAGCGCGTCATGCTGCTGATCGACGGCGGCCGGCGGATGCGTGCGGACGACCGGGAGAGCGCGGGCGGACGCACACACTTCGATCAAGTGCTGAATGCCGTGATGCTCGTGAGCTACGTGGCGCTCAAGCGCGGCGATGCCGTTGGCGCGCTGACTTTCGGTACCCCACCGGGGGAGGGTCGCTACGTCCCGCCCAGCAAGGGCATCCAGACGGTCGAGACGGTGATGGGCGAGCTGTATTCCGTGCAGCCAACGCCGACGCACTCCGATTACCAACTGGCCGCCGAGGAGTTCATGCGACGTCAGCCGAAGCGTGCGCTCGTGATCGTGGTGACCAACTTCCGCGACGAAGACGCCGGGGAACTCGGTGATGCGCTCAAGCTGTTGCGCTCCCGGCACCTGGTGTTGCTCGCGAGCTTGCGCGAGCGGATCGTGCGCGAGGTGGTCGAGCAGCCGCTCAAATCACGGCAGGCCGCGATCGAGGTAGCCAGCGCCCACCTGTACGCCGAGGCGCGCCGCAAGTCGTTCGCGCGCCTCGCGGCGCGCGATGCACTGCTGGTGGACGTGGAACCGCAGCGGCTGGGCGTCGAGCTCGTGAACCGCTATAACGCCATCAAGAAGGCCGGATTGCTGTAAGCGGCTGCGTTCAACCCAAAGACGGCCGTTGCTTGCGCGCCTGGCCGTCGCCGATGTCATAGTCTTCGAAGTCGCTGGTCAGTTCCGCCGTGTGCTTCTCTTCGCGCAGGCGCTCTAGCCGGCGCCACGCCGGATCGCCCAGCTTGGTGCCGCGCTTCTTCGCGAGGTCGAGGTCCTTGATCGCGCGATCGACATCCAGCTCGTCGCCGTCGTCGCTGGCCTCGTCATCCTCTTCGTCGTCGAAGTCGTCCGATTCAGGCTTCTCGCTCATGTTCACCGATGTTACGTGTTGCTCGTGCAACTGTGGTCGATGGCGCGCTTTATAAAACGATCGGTACCCATTGTGCAATCACCCAACGCGCGATTTCCTGGGCGGCGTCTGCCCGTCGCGATTCGCAAACGTGCGCGACGTCACCGAATCAGATTGTTCATCTCGAAGATTGGCAACAGCATCGCAAAAACAATGCCCATGACAAAGAGGCCCATGAAGATGATCAGCAGCGGGCCCAGCAGTCCGACCAACGCTGCCAGCAGTCCGTCCAGTTCGCGCTCCTGGCTGAGTGCTGCACGCTCGAGCATCGAATCGAGCTCGCCGCTCGATTCGCCGGAGGAGATCAGGTGGATCGTCATCGGAGGATAGAGCTTGCTGACACCGAGCGACCGGCCGATGGGCGCACCTTCGCGCACGCGCGCGGCGGCTTCCGCTACCGCATCGCGCATCGGCAGGTTGGTGACGACATCACCAGCGATACGCATCGCTTCGAGCACCGGCACGGCGCTGCCGGTCAGGATGCTGAACGTGCGCGTAAACCGCGCGGTGTTGAATCCGCGTGTGACCCGCCCGAAAAGCGGGACGCGCAACAGGAAACGATGGAAGCGGCGACGCGCATCCGGTGCGCGCAACCAGCGTAGGAACACGATAATGCCGATCGCAGCGGCGATCAGGATCCAGATGCCATAGTCGCGCAGGAAATCGCTCGTATTGATCAGGATACGCGTGGCCAGCGGTAGCTTGGCTTTGCTCGACTCGAATACGTCGATCACTTTCGGCACGACGTACACGAGCATCATGGATACGATGCCGAAGCAAATCACCGACAGTACGATCGGGTAGAGCAGGGCGCCGATGATCTTCTGGCGCATGCCCTCGCGGCTCTCCGTGTAGTCCGCGAGCCGCTCGAGTACGTTGTCGAGGTGGCCGGACTGCTCGCCAGCGGACACGGTCGAGCGGTAGATCTCGGGGAACACGCGCGGGAAATCAGCGAGGCCGTCGGCG
>Ga0116151_10004935_pt1 | contig 11668 bp, 6 predicted proteins | sample AD_UKC117_MetaG_FD_89893 | JGI IMG/M metagenome (GOLD analysis project Ga0116151, IMG submission 89893) | Active sludge microbial communities of municipal wastewater-treating anaerobic digesters from Hong Kong - AD_UKC117_MetaG | ecosystem: Engineered > Bioreactor > Anaerobic > Digestate... | reverse complement strand
GAGTTGGAGCCCATGATGATGCCGACGACGGGTTGGGTTTCGCTCATCTCGCAGTCCTCACTTGCCGGCTGCGAGCTTGCGATCACTCGCGGCGCGCTCGGCGGAAATCACGGTGTTTTCCAGCAGCATGGTGATGGTCATCGGCCCCACGCCACCCGGCACCGGGGTGATGGCGCCGGCGACTTCCTTGGCGGATGCAAAATCCACGTCGCCGCACAGCTTGCCGGCGTCGGGGCCGTCCTGCAGGCGGTTGATGCCGACGTCGATCACGGTGGCGCCCGGCTTGATCATGTCGCCGGTGACGAAGCGCGGCTTGCCGATCGCCGCCACCAGGATGTCGGCGCGGCGGGTGTGGAAGGCGAGGTCCTTCGTCTTCGAGTGGCACACGGTGACGGTGGCGCCGGCGTTGGTCAGCAGCGTGGCCATCGGCTTGCCGACGATGTTCGAGCGCCCGATCACCACCGCCTCGGCGCCCTGCACCTGCACGCCGGCGGTCTCGAGCATCTTCATGACGCCGTGCGGGGTGCATGGGATGAAGGCCTCGCGGCACTGCGACAGGCGGCCGACGTTCTCGGCGTGGAAGCCGTCGACGTCCTTCTTCAGGTCGATGGCCTCGAGCACCGCGGTCTCGTCGAGGTGCCTGGGCAGCGGCAGCTGCACCAGGATGCCATGCACGGACGGGTCAGCGTTGAGCTCGGCGAGCCGGGCCATGACCTCTTCCTGGGTGGCGGTATCGGGGTAGTCGAAGCGCAGCGAGCGGATGCCGGCCTTCTCGCAGCCGGCGACCTTGTTGCGCACATAGACGGCGGAGGCCGGATCGGCGCCCACCAGCATGACCGCCAGGCAGGGCTGCACGCCACGCGCCGTGAGCGCGGCCGCGCGTTCGGCGATTTCGCCGCGAACCTGCGCGGAAAGCGCGTTGCCGTCGATGATGCGAGCGGTCATCCTTCAAGCCCCCGAAAAAAGCGGGGATTTTACAGCATCGCGGCGGGCACGGCCCGTACGACGGATTCGCACGAGGATGCTGCCGCCCGTGCGGCCCGAATCAACGCCCCCCGCCAAGCGGCGGGCACTTGAGGCCGAGCGCGGTGATGCGGCCCTTGTCGCCCATCTCGCGCACGGTGAGCACGAAGGCGCCGATCTCGACGCGGTCGCCGACCACGGGCGGGCGGCCGAGGCGGACGGCGAGCAGCTCGCCCATCGCCAGTTCGCGCTCCGACTCCTCGATGCGCAGGCCGTAGGCGTCGGCGAGGTCGCTCGCGCGGCTGTCGGGATCGACCACGAACTCGCCGAAGAAGCTGGCATTGGCGGTGAGCTCACCACGGCTGCCGGCGAAGCTGCGCGCAAGCTGCTCGGAGATCTCGTCGGGCGCGATCATCCACACCGAGTCGCCAGGACGCAGGCGGGTGTCGGGGGTCAGGCGGTGCAGCCCGCCCTCGCGCACCAGGGCCACGCAGCGCACGTCGTGGCCGGGATGATCGCTGCCGAGCGCGTCGGGGTGGCGGCCCTCGGCCTTGGCACCGGCGCCGACGCAGAACTCCAGCATGTCCACCGCCGCCACCTCGCTCACCCAGACCTCGCGCTTGTCGCGCGGCTCGTCGCGCGGCGGCACCTCGACGCCCAGCCAGCGCGCAGCCATCGGCACCGTGGCCCCCTGCACCAGCAGCGACAGCAGCACCACCGCGAAGGCGACATTGAACAGCAGCTGCGAATCCGGCACGCCCATCACCACCGGCACGATCGCGAGCACCACCGGCACCGCGCCGCGCAGGCCCACCCAGCTCACGTAGAGCAGCTCCTTGCGCGGATAGCGAAAGGGCGCCAGCCCGATCGCCACCGCCAGCGGCCGCGCCACCAGCATCAGGAACACCGCCATCGCCAGCGCCTCGGGGAGGTAGTCGATCATCCTGGAAGGCGTCACCAGCAGGCCCAGCACCACGAACATCCCTGCCTGGGCGAGCCAGGCCAGGCCGTCCATCACCCGCAGCACGTGCTCGGTGGCGTGGCTGCGGCGGTTGCCCACCACCACGCCGGCGAGATACACCGCGAGGAAGCCGCTGCCGTTGAGCAGGTTGGTCGCCGCGAAGACGAGCGTGCCGCCGGACAGGATCAGCAGCGCATACAGCCCGTCGGGCAACGACATCCTCGCCATCAGCCGCGACAGCACCCAGCCCCCGGCGAGGCCGAGGATGGCGCCGAGGCCGAGCTGGCTCGTCAGCATCCAGACGAAGCTGCCGAGCGTGGCGGTGTCGGGCTGCAGCAGCATGCCGACCAGCGCGGTGACGAGCAGGATCGCCATCGGGTCGTTGGCGCCGGACTCGATCTCCAGCGTGGCCTGCACGCGCTCGTTCAGGCGCACCCCGCTGTTGCGCAGCAATGCAAACACCGCGGCCGCGTCGGTCGAGCCGACGATCGCCGCGAGCAGCATGCCCAGCCGCCAGTCGACATCGAGGAGCCAGGTGGCGAACACGCCGAGCAGGCCCGCGGTGCCGATCACCCCCCAGCTCGCCAGCACCGCCGCCGGCCGCAGCGCCACGCGGAAGCTGCTCACCCGCGTGCGCAGGCCGCCGTCGAGCAGGATCACCGAGAGCGCGGCCTGGGCGATCAGCGAGGCGATGAAGAAATCCTCGAAGACGATGCCGCCCGGCCCGTCCTCGCCGGCGAGCATGCCGACGCCGAGGAAGAGCAGCAGCAGCGGCAGGCCGAGCCGGGCGGAGATGGTGCTGGCGAGCACGCTGATGAACAGCAGCAGGCCGGTGAGCAGGAAGAGCGCGTTGATTCCGGTCATTCGGAGGTCGGGTCCAGCCGCTGGCGAGGGACGTTCGGAGGGTGCTCGAGGCGCGCGGCGATGGCGCGCCCCTGGGGCGGAGACGCCCGGGCGGGAAAAAGTTCCTGCACGCGCCGCCGCGGAGGTCTGGCCATGGCGCGCAATTGCGCGCGCCGGGGTCAGCGCGTGGAGGCGCCGGGCTCGAGTGCGACCACGTGCTGGACGAGCTCGGCCAGCGAATGCGCGCCCATCTTCTCCATCACGCGCGCGCGATGCACCTCGACGGTCTTGATGCTGATGCCGAGCACGTCGGCGATCTGCTTGTTGAGCTTGCCCACGATGATCAGCTCGAGCACCTCGCGCTCGCGCTGGGTGAGCTGCTCGAGCCGGCGCGCGGTCTCGGCCTCCTGCTGGCGGCGGTCGCGGGTCTCGCGCTCGAGGCGCAGGCACTGCTCGACCACGCGCAGCATCTCGCGCTCGCCGAAAGGCTTCTCGACGAAATCGACCGCGCCCTGCTTGAGCGCGGACACCGCCATCGGCACGTCGCCATGGCCGGTGATGAACACCACCGGCAGTCCGCAACGCCGCCGCCCGAGTTCCTCGAAGACCTCCAGCCCGCTCATGCCCGGCATGCGCACGTCGAGCAGCACGCAGCCGGTCATCCCCGGCCCGCAGGCGGCGAGGAAGGCCTCGCCCGACTCGTGCGCCGCCACCGCGTGGCCGTTGGCCTCCAGCATCCAGGCGAGCGAGTCGCGCAGGGCTTCGTCGTCATCGACGACATGTACGATCTGGTCAGGCGCTGCGGGCACTGCGCTCAATTGCGGACTCCGTCGGCAGGGTGAAGGTAAATATGGTACCGCCTTCGGGGTTGGCGTCGACCAGCAATCTGCCGTTGTGGAACTCGATGATCGAGCGGCAGATGTTGAGGCCCATGCCCATGCCCTCCACCTTGGTGGTGTAGAAGGGGGTGAACAGCTGCGCCCTGCCCTCCTCGCTGATGCCGTGGCCACGGTCGATCACCGCGACCTCGACCGCATCCGCCCCGACGGTGCTCACCCGTACCGTCAGCACGCGCGCCTCGGGCAGGGTGTCGGCCATGGCGTCGAGGCCGTTGCGGATGAGGTTGAGCAGCACCTGCTCGATCATGATGCGGTCGGCGTACACCGGCGGCAGGTCGGGCGCGAGCTCGGTGTGGATGCGGATGCGGGTGCGGTGGGCGTCGATGTCGGCGAAGCCGATCGCGTCCTCCAGCACCTCGACGAGGTCCACCGCGCAGCGCTGCGGCTCGCTCTTCTTCACGAACTCGCGCACCCGGCGGATGATCTTGCCGGCGCGCTCGGCCTGGAAGCTCGCCTTCTGCATCGCGGCGAGCACGTCCTCCGTCCTGCCCTTGCCCGACTGCAGCCGGGTCACCGAGCCGGCGCAGTAGTTGGCGATCGCCGCCAGCGGCTGGTTGAGCTCGTGCGCCAGCGTCGAGGCCATCTCGCCCATGGTGATCAGGCGCGCGGTGCGCTGCAGGCGCTCCTCCTGCTCGCGCGCCACCTCGGCAGTCCGCTTGCGGTCGGTGATGTCGGTGGCGATGCCCATGCGCACCACCCGCCCGTCCACCCAGCGCGTGGCCTGCTCGCGCACGTGGTACCAGCGCCCCGACTGCGGGTGCAGCAGTTCGCCGTCGAAGAGCTCGCGCGGCACGTCGGCGGGCGACAGGTTGCGCGGGTCGACGCGGTAGTCCCCGCGCTCGGGTTGCGGCACCGCCACCCCGCGCACCGTGCGCCCGACGGCGTCGAAGCCGTGGATGCGCTTGAAGGCGAGGTTGGCGAAGAGGATCTCGTCGGTGCGCGCATCGGCCACGAACACCGCCGCGTCGAGGCCGTCGAGCTCCGCCTCGAAGCGCTCGTGCGCCGACTCGAGCGCCGCCCGCACGCGCTTGGGCTCGGTGATGTCGGTGATCGAGGCCATCCAGCCGGTCTGCCGGCCGGTGAGGTCGATCAGCGGCGAGAGGTAGAAGCGCGCATCGAAGCGCTCGCCGTTCTTGCGCAGGATGCGCATCTCGAAGCCGCTGCGCGGTGCGCGCCCGGACAGGGTCATCGACAGGTTGCGCTCGCACTCGGCGAGCTGCTCGGGCGGCCAGTAGGGGAAAGGCGGCCCGGCGCCGACGAGCTCGTCCTCGTCGAAGCCGATCATGCGGCAGAAGGCGGAGTTCACATAGATGATGCGCCCCGACAGGTCGATCGCGCGCAGACCGGTGACCACCGAGTCCTCCATCGCCTTGCGGAAGGCGGACTCGGCGCGTAGCGCGTCCTCGGTGGCCTTGCGCCCGGTGACGTCGTGCGCTACCGCATACACCAGGCGCTCCTCGCGCACCGGGTTGATGCTCCACATCAGCCACTTGTAGCTGCCGTCGGCGCAGCGGCAGCGCGTCTCAAAGCGTACCGGCTCGCCGCTGGCCAGCCGGCGCAGCATGGAAAGCGTCTCGGCCACGTCCTCGGCGTGCACGAAGTCGATCAGCGAGCGCCCCGGCAGGGACCGCGGATCGTGCCCGAGCACACGCTCGAAGGCCGGGTTGCAGCGCCCGAAGCGGCCATCGAGATCGATCACGCACAGCAGGTCGAGCGAGAGATCGAAGAGCTGGTCGCGCTCCTTCTCCACCCGCACGCGGCGCTGCACGTGGCGGCGCAGCGTCCACACGCTCCACAGCACCACCAGCGACAGGCCCACGATGAGCGCGGACGGCAGGTAGCGCAGCACCGCACCGCCGGGCCGGAAGGCCATCGCCTGCAACGCCAGGCCGTTGCCGGGCGGATCGAGCGCCAGCGTGAGCGAGAGCGGCTGCTGCGCCTCGGGCAGCGCCGAGCTGAGCGCGAGCACCTGGCCGGCGCGATCGAGGATGGCGAGGCGGTACTTCTCGGCGAAGCGCGCCGGCACCAGGCGGCTGAGCATGCGCTCCAGCGAATACACCGCGACGATCGCCCCGAGCGATTCGCCGCGCCGCAACACCGGCGCAAAGACCTCGAGCACGGCGGCACCGCGCGAGTCGACGTAGGGCCGGCCGTAGGTCAGGCGAGCGGACAGGACGCTGTTCTGGAAGGCCTCCACCTGGTCATCCACGAGGATCTCGCCGGTGAGCAGGTCGCGGGTATCGAAGGGCGCCGGCCACGTGATCACGTGCTCGCGATCGACCCAGGCGAGGTTGCTCAGGGCGGGGTTGATCGCGAGGTGCTCGTTGGCGCGCAGCTGGAAGCCGTCGTGATCGAGCGTGCCCGCCGACAGGTCGCGCGCGAGCTGGACGAGGAACTCCTCGGTGGTGAGCATCGCGCGCCGGATCGACTGCTCCGTCCACTGCAGGTCGCGTGCGAGCGCGTCGCGCTCGACCTCGGTCTCGCGCTCCTGCAGCAGCCACACGACCGCGAGCATCGACAGCGCGAGCACGGTCACCGCGAGATAGGGCACGGCCCAGTACCAGCGCGACAGGGTCGCCCGGGCAGTGGCGGAGGCTTGCATGGATGTAGGAATGGCCGGGCGAGCGGTGCGGGGACAAGGATCGGGATGGCGATTGTTGTCGAGCACGCCCGCCCGCGTCATCCGGTGTAACCCTGATCGGGGTCCGCCTACCCGGTGTGGATGCGGCGGCGCAGCAGGCGGCGATGGGGTTTCCGCCAATTTGTGGGTTCGGCCACGCTGCCTAGAGTGAGGGAATGAAACCCTTCCTCGCGCTGCTCGGGCGCGCCCTCGTGACGCTTGTGCTCCTGGCGCCGCAGCTGTCGGCGCAGGCCGTCCCGGCAGAGGCCGTGGGGGTGGGCGCGCGCCCGAGCAGCGGAGAGCGGGCACCGATCCGGGTGGGCGTGTCCGGGCCCTTCTCCGGCCCGTCGGCGCCGATGGGGCTGTCGATGCGCGAAGGCATCCGCATCGCTGCCGCGCAACTCAACGCAGGCGGCGGCCTGCTCGGCCGCCGCATCGAGCTGGTCGAGCGCGACGACGAGGCCAGCAACGAGCTCGGCGCGCAGATCGTGCGTGACTTCGTCCATCGCGAGCGGGTCATCGCCGGGCTGGGCATCGTCAATACCGGCGTCGCACTCGCCAGCCAGCGCCACTACCAGATGGCACGCATCCCGGTGATCACCTCGGTGGCTACCGGCTCGCTGATCACCAAGCAGTTCCAGCCCCCCGAGTTCCCCGAGAACTACGTCTTCCGGGTCTCCGCCAGCGACACCCTGCAGGCGGCGGTGATCGTCGAGGAGGCGGTCGGCCGCCGCGGCCTGACCCGGCTCGCGATCCTGCACGACGCCACCAACTACGGCGTGCTCGGCAGCCAGGACCTCGTCGCCACCCTGCGCACGCGCGGGCTCGCACCGGTGGCGGTCGAACGCTTCCAGCTGCGCGAGACCGACATGCGGCCGCAGCTCGAGCGCGCCCGCGCCGCCGGCGCCCAGGCCGTGCTCACCTACGGCATCGGCCCCGAGCTTGCACACATCGCCAACTCGATGGCCCAACTCGGCTGGCAGGTGCCGATGATCGGCAGCTGGACGCTGGCGATGTCGAGCTTCATCGAGCTCGCCGGGCGCAACGCCGAGGGTGCGCGCATGCCGCAGACCTTCATCGCCGCCGCGCGCACCCCCGCCCAGGCCGCCTTTCTCGCCGCGTGGGAGCTTGCCACCGGCAGCGCCCGCATCCCGGTGCCGCCGGCCGCCGCGCAGGGCTACGACTCGATGCTGCTGCTCGCCGCGGCGATCCGCCAGGCCGACAGCCTGGACGGTCCACGCATCCGCGAGGCACTCGAGAACCTGGAGGCAGAGGTGGCGGGCGTGATCATGCGCTACCGCCGCCCCTTCTCCCGCGACAACCACGAGACCTTGCACAGCGCGCGCCAGATCCACCTCGGCGAGATCCGCGACGGCGCGGTGGTGTTCGCCCACGAGGCCACGCCGGACCAGCCCCGGCCATGAATGAAGCCATCACGGAGCCAAATATCGTTCATCAGGTGAAAACCTATTGCACATCGCGAAAAGACGTTTTATATTTTGAAACGCTGACCGTGCGGCAGCCGGCATGGTCGTGCCCGTAACCAACAACCCGCCTGTCCCGCCGGACAGGAATCGCCAACTGAACGTCATGAGGAGACAAACCATGACCGGAATCAGCACCGTTCTCCCGCAAACCGACACGGATGCGCTGGAAACGAAGGAATGGCTGGACGCACTGGCCGCCGTCGTCGAACACGAAGGCCCCGAGCGCGCCCACTACCTGATCGAGACCCTGATCGCGACGGCGCGCCAGGAAGGGGTGAACATTCCCTACTCGGCCACAACGGAGTACATCAACACCATTCCGGCCGAGCGCCAGCCGCCCTACCCGGGCGATCCGGACATGGAGATCAAGATCCACTCCTACATTCGCTGGAACGCGATGGCGATGGTGGTGCGGGCAAACAAGAACACCAACGTTGGCGGGCACATCGCCTCCTTCGCCTCGGCCGCGGCGCTCTACGACGTGGGCTTCTCGCACTTCTGGCACGCGCCCTCCGAGGCGCACGACGGCGACCTGATCTACTTCCAGGGCCACTCGGTGCCGGGCGTGTATGCGCGCGCCTACATGCTGGGCCGCTTCACCGAGGAGCAGATGGACAGCTTCCGCCAGGAAGTCGGGGGCAAGGGCATCTCGTCCTACCCGCACCCGTGGCTGATGCCGGACTTCTGGCAGTTCCCGACGGTGTCGATGGGCCTGGGCCCGCTGTGCGCGATCTACTCGGCGCGCTTCATGAAGTACCTCGCCAGCCGCGGCCTGATCGACGCCGCGCGTGCCGAGCAGCGCAAGGTGTGGGCCTTCCTGGGCGACGGCGAGACCGACGAGGTCGAGTCGCTGGGCGCGATCGGCATGGCCGGCCGCGAGGGCCTGGACAATCTGGTCTTCGTGATCAACTGCAACCTGCAGCGCCTGGACGGCCCGGTGCGCGGCAACGGCAAGATCATCCAGGAACTCGAGTCCGAGTTCCGCGGCGCGGGCTGGAACGTCATCAAGGTGGTGTGGGGCACGCACTGGGACGCGCTCTTCGCCCGCGACAAGAAGGGTCTGCTCAAGCAGCGCATGATGGCGCTGTGCGATGGCGAGTACCAGACCTTCAAGGCCAAGGACGGCGCCTACGTGCGCGAGCACTTCTTCAACACCCCCGAGCTGCGCGCGCTGGTGGCCGACTGGACCGACGAGCAGGTGTGGAACCTGAACCGCGGCGGCCACGACCTGTTCAAGATCTATGCCGCCTACAAGGCCGCCTCCGAGCACAAGGGCCAGCCCACGCTGATCCTCGCCAAGACCATCAAGGGCTTCGGCATGGGCCAGGCCGGCGAGGCGATGAACATCAGCCACCAGCAGAAGAAGATGGACGTCGAGGCGATCCGTCGCTTCCGCGACCGCTTCGGCCTGCCGGTGCCCGACGACAAGCTCGAGGAGTTGCCCTACCTGAGGTTCGCCGAGGACTCGCCCGAGCACAAGTACCTGCTCAAGCACCGCATGGACCTCGGCGGCTTCCTGCCGCAGCGCCGGCGCAAGGCCGCTGCGCTGGAGATCCCCGGCCTGGACGCCTTCGCCGCGCTGCTCAAGGCCTCGGGCGAGGGGCGCGAGCTGTCGACCACCATGGCGGTGGTGCGCATCATGAACACGCTCCTGAAGGACAAGCAGATCGGCCGCCACGTCGTGCCGATCGTCCCGGACGAGAGCCGCACCTTCGGCATGGAGGGCATGTTCCGCCAGTACGGCATCTGGAACCAGCAGGGCCAGAACTACGTGCCGGAAGACCATGACCAGCTCATGTTCTACAAGGAGAGCCAGACCGGCCAGGTGCTGCAGGAAGGCATCAACGAGGCCGGCGCGATGGCCGACTGGATCGCTGCGGGCACCGCCTACAGCGTGCACAACGTGCAGATGATCCCGTTCTACATCTTCTATTCGATGTTCGGCCTGCAGCGCACCATGGACCTGTGCTGGGCGGCGGCCGACCAGCGCACGCGCGGCTTCCTGATCGGGGGCACCGCCGGACGCACGACCCTGAACGGCGAAGGCCTGCAGCACGAGGACGGCCACAGCCTGATCATGGCCAACATGATCCCCAACTGCATCAGCTACGACCCGACCTTCCAGTACGAGGTCGCGGTGATCGTGCAGGACGGCCTGCGCCGCATGTTCGCCGAGCAGGAGGACGTCTATTACTACATCACGGTGATGAACGAGAACTACGAACATCCCGAGATGCCCGCCGGCGCCGAAGCCGACATCCTCAAGGGCCTTTACCTGTTCCGCAAGGGCGGCGAGGCCGCGGCGCCGCGCGTGCAGCTGATGGGCTCGGGCACGATCTTCCGCGAGGTGATCGCCGCCGCCGAGCTGCTCAAGGCCGACTGGGGCGTGGAGTCCGACATCTGGGGCGCGCCCAGCTTCAACGAGCTGGCCCGCAACGGCCACGACGTCGAGCGCTGGAACCTGCTGCACCCGATGGAGGAGCCGAAGAAGACCCACGTGCAGCAGAAGCTCGCCGGCTTCGAGGGCCCGATCGTCGCCGCCACCGACTACATCCGCATGTTCCCGGAGCAGATCCGCTCGCAGCTCGACCGCAGCTTCGTCACGCTGGGCACCGACGGCTTCGGCCGCTCGGACACACGCGAGCAGCTGCGCCACTTCTTCGAGGTGGATCGCCACTGGGTGACGCTGGCGGCGCTGAAGGCGCTGGCCGACGCGGGCACGATCGGCCGCGACAAGGTCGCCGCGGCGATGGTCAAGTACCAGCTCGACCCGTCCAAGCCGAACCCGATGTCGGTCTGAGCGCGCAAGGAGACTGAGAACATGAGCCAACTCATTGAAGTGAAAGTGCCTGACATCGGCGATTTCGACGCGGTGCCAGTGATCGAGCTGTTCGTGAAGGTGGGCGACACGATCGCGGTCGATGACGCGATCGCGACGCTCGAATCGGACAAGGCCACGATGGACGTGCCGTCCTCCGCGGCCGGCGTCGTGAAGGAAGTGCTGGTCGGGATCGGCGACAAGGTCGGCGAGGGCACGGTGCTGATCAAGATCGAAGCGGCCTCTGCCGGCGCGGCGGTAGCGTCCTCTGTAGGAGCGGCGGCAGCCGCGAATGCAGCGCCCGCTGCCGCGCCCACGCCCGCCCCGGCGCCCGCCCCGTCCGCGCCTTCCGGCGCGGCTGCAGGCGGTGTCGTCGAGGTCGTCGTGCCCGACATCGGCGACTTCGACGCGGTGCCCATCATCGAGCTGTTCGTGAAGGTGGGCGACACGATCAAGGTCGACGACGCGATCGCGACGCTCGAATCGGACAAGGCCACGATGGACGTGCCGTCCTCGGCCGCCGGCGTGGTCAAGGAGGTGCTGGTCGCCCTCGGCGACAAGGTCGGCCAGGGCAAGGTGCTGATCAAGGTGGAGACCGGCGCTGGCGCGGCGGTCGCCGCCATCCCGGTCGCCGCAGCCGCGGCCGCGGCGCCCGCTGCAGCCTCCTCGCCCGCCCCGCTCGCCGACGGCGGCCCGGCCGCGAGCGCCCCGGCGGCGATGCCCGCGGCCGCGCCCTCGGCCGTCACGCTCGGCGGCAAGGTGCACGCCAGCCCCTCGGTGCGCGCCTTCGCCCGCGAGCTCGGCGTCGATCTCGGCCAGGTCAAGGCCACCGGTCCCAAGGGCCGCATCCTCAAGGAAGACGTCGCCGGCTTCATCAAGGCGGCGATGACGAGCGGTGTGGTCCCGGGCAAGACCCCGGCGGCGGCGGCGGCGGGTGCGAGCCTGGGTGGCGGGCTGGATCTGCTGCCGTGGCCGAAGGTCGACTTCGCCAAGTTCGGCGAGGTCGAGGTCAAGCCGCTGTCGCGCATCAAGAAGATCTCCGGCCAGAACCTCGCCCGCAACTGGGTGATGATCCCG
>Ga0116151_10004926_pt1 | contig 11681 bp, 15 predicted proteins | sample AD_UKC117_MetaG_FD_89893 | JGI IMG/M metagenome (GOLD analysis project Ga0116151, IMG submission 89893) | Active sludge microbial communities of municipal wastewater-treating anaerobic digesters from Hong Kong - AD_UKC117_MetaG | ecosystem: Engineered > Bioreactor > Anaerobic > Digestate... | reverse complement strand
CTGAGTTGCGTAGCAACTCGTAAGTGCGCCCTTCTAAACTCAATCGCTACGCTCTTTCGCTGCTCGGTGTGGCACTTGCGGCAAAGTCGATGCGATGAACTGAGGCCCGAATTGTGCTACAAAACTGCCGAAAACTCAAGCGCAACGGGCAAACGCTGGAAAAGACGGCCGGGAATGATAGTCTAGGCGAACAACCGGAAAAGGAGATTGGAGAATGGCGCGCAAAACGATCGAACAACGTCTGGCCGAACTGGATGCACAGCGCGCCACACTCAAAGCTCGTCTGACCAAACAGGAACGCGCCAACGATACACGCCGCAAGGTGCTGCTCGGCGCGCTCGTCCTGCATCGCCTCGAAAACGGCAAGGATGAGGAATTTTCCCGACACCTGCGCGAATGGCTCAAGCGTGAGCTGCCCGACTTCCTGACGCGCCCCGGTGACAAGGAGCTGTTTGCCGATCTGATCGGCAACGCGCCGAGCGGGGACACGACAGGCAGCGCTGGAGGGACGGCCGCATGAGTCAGGCACGGCTTGCATGGGCTGCGTTCAAGAACATGATGCGCGCCGCCGCGCGTGATCCGCTATGGGCGTTCCTCTCCCTGCTCGCCGCACCCTTTCGCATCTGGCAAACGCTGCTCCGCGTTCTGTTCATCCTCATCGTCGCGCTTTTCGTCGTCGGCTTCGGCGGCCGGTTCTTCCTCGAACAAATGGGCTTCGGCCCCGGCTCGGTTCCCTTTATCGCGCTCGATCTCGTCACGATGCTGGTGCTGGCCGCGATCACCTTCCGGCTCGTCACCAATCCGCTGATTATCCATTTCGGGGATATGGACGGCGAAACCCACGGCTCGGCCCGCTTCGCTACGATCAAGGAAGTGGCTCCCCTCACCCGCGCCGATTCCGGCCTGCTGATCGGCCGCGATCCGAAATCGAAAAGGCTGCTGCGCTATGACGGCCCGGCCCATCTGCTGACGATGGCACCGACGCGCACCGGCAAAGGGGTGGGAACCATCATCCCGAACCTGCTCACCGCCGACCGCTCCGTGATCTGCATCGACCCCAAGGGCGAAAATGCCAAGATCGCCGGCCGCGCCCGCCAGACCTTCGGCCCGGTCTTTTGTCTCGACCCCTTCGGCGTCACCGGCCAACGCTCGGCCGCCTTCAATCCGCTGGAAGGACTCGACCCGGCCGGCCTCGATGTCGCAGAAGATGCCAGCACCTTGGCCGACGCCCTCGTGTTCGATGAACCGGGCATGGCCGGCGAAGCGCATTGGAACGAGGAAGCCAAGGCGCTCATTGCCGGCCTAATCCTCCATATTGCCGCCACCGAGCCGCGCGACAGGCGAAACCTCGCCACCCTGCGCGAAGCTCTCACCCTCGCCCCTGAAGCCTTCGCCGCGCTCCTGAAGGACATGCAGGCATCAACCGCCGCCGGCGGCCTGATCGCCCGCGCCGCAAACCGCCATCTCGGCAAATCCGACCGTGAGGCGGCCGGCGTCCTTTCCGCTGCGCAGCGCCATACCCATTTCCTCGACAGCCCCCGCATGGTCGCCGTCCTCGGCCGCTCCGATTTCCGCTTTGCCGATCTCAAGCGCCGCAACGCCTCGGTGTTCCTCGTCCTGCCGCCCGATCGGCTCGCCACCTATTCCCGCTGGCTGCGCCTGCTCGTTGCGCAAAGCCTCACTGACATGGCCCGCGGTCCTGCCAAGCCGGCCGTGCCGGTTCTCTACCTGCTCGATGAGTTCGCCGCCCTCGGCCATCTCGCCCCCGTCGAGCGCGCCATGGGCCTCATGGCCGGCTACGGCGTCCAGCTCTGGCCGATCCTGCAGGACGTTCACCAGCTCCGCGCCACCTACGGGCAGCGCGCCGGCACCTTCCTGTCAAACGCCGGCGTCCTGCAGGTCTTTGGCGTCAACGATCACGACAGCGCCCGGCTTGTCTCCGATCTGCTCGGGCAGGAAACCGTGGTGTTCCAGACCATGAGCCGGGCGCTCGATTCCGAAAAATCCGGCCTCTCCTATGGTGAGCAACACACTGCCCGCCCGCTGCTGACCCCGGATGAGGTCCGCAACCTGCCGCAGAATGTCGAATTGCTGTTCCTCGCCGGGCAACGGCCGATCGTCGCCGGCAAGCTCGCCTATTACGCCGATTCCGAGTTCAAAGGACTGTTCGATGCCCCATGATCCCATGAAACCCGCCGTTCCCGTTGTCGCTGCCGTCGCGCTGCTGGCGTTCGCCGGCTGCACCACAGACGAAATCACGCAAGCCCCTGCCCCCGGCTTCTGCGATCGGGCAGCCGCTGAGCGACTGGCCGGCCATGCAAGCTTGACCGATGCCGAAGCCATGCGCCTGACCGGCGCGAGCATCGTGCGCCAGATCGCGCCCGGCCAGGAGGTTCAACAGGATTATACCGACGCCCGCGTCACCATCGAAACCGATCCGGCAACCGGGCGCATCGTGCGGGCCTATTGCGGATGATGCCCGATATGCCGCTTCTACAAATGCCGTTGGGCGTCCATCCGGCCATGCAGGATGCGGATGATGTCAATCCGGTCGCCCCAATCCCGAAAATAGACGATGTGCGATCCTGCCGGGTATTTGAGATAACCCGGTCGCACATCGACATTGCGTCCTTTCTTCGTTCCTACGGCCAGCCCCTCAAACACAGCATAAAGCTGGTCTTGATAGGTCTCGGCCTGTTCCAGAGACCAGCGGCGAGCCGTGTAGCGCCATATCTTCCGAAGGTCGGCCTTAGCGGCCGGCGCGAGCCGAAAAGGCCGTTCAGTGGCCATATTCAGCGCGCATTTCGGCTTTGAACGCTTCGTTATCAAATGGCTCCGGCTCGCCGGATTCTTCGCCCTCGATTAACGCGGCTTCCAGCGCCTTCACCTTCGCCTCGTGTTCTTCCAGAAGCCGAAGGCCAGCCCGCACTACGTCGCTGACAGAGCCGTAGCGGCCAGTTTGTACTTGGCTGTCGATGAAACCGGCGAAGTGATCGCCAAGGGAAATAGAGGTGCTTCTAGCAGCCATGGGCATGTCTCCCTGTTTAGAGCGCTATATACCAGCAATTGCTATTTAATGGCAAGATTGATCGAAATTCATGATTATATGTAACTATGTAATCATGATTAATCATCTATTCCCCACCCTCTCTAACGACCGGATAATTGTGTTTGGCGAAAAGCAGATTCAGCGCCTCGGCAACAAGGCGCTCCTTAGGAATCCGCTTGCCCTTCTCGTCCCTGCTGCGAAAGCTGAGTTCGTCCAGCGTCTCCCAATAGGCCGGCGGCAGGAAATGCGTTCTGCCGAGCTTGTTAGCGCGCGAGGGCGCAACATAGCTCCCCACCGACTGCGAAGCTGGTGCGCCACCTTCCGGCTCTGGCGGGGCCTCCGGCGTGGCTGCGGGTTGCTCTGCGGTCTTGATCGCTGTGGCGAGAAGCGAGGGCTTGCGGCTCATGCCTTCATCCTTTCATGCTTTCCTGTAATCATGCTTGCCTGTTCTGAAAGGAACGTGAACAGGCCCGCGACTTCCTGGGCCGCGCGGCCCTGCGGTTCCAGCTCTTGCGGCGTCTGCCCCAAGGCCGGGGCGTCCTCATAGGCTTTGAGGCGTGACATATGGATGGGTGCAACCGACACATTGAACCGATCCGCGATCGCAGCGGCATCATCGGCCGCCCTGCCCCCAGCGTTCGGATGCACCAGATTCAGCACCACGAAGGCCAGCGGATTACCCGCCATGTCGAGAAGCCGCTTTAGCGGCTCCAAGGTGTCGATCGCGAATATCTGCGCCTGCGTCGGGATCAGTACAATATCGGCGTGGTTAGCTGCCTCGGTCGAGGCGCTGTCCATTTTGCCGGGCGTGTCGATGAACACCCAATCCATGCCAAGACCGCGATAGGCGTCCAGCGAGCGCCGGATAGCACCGGCCTGGATCGAGGCAACGTCAGGGCCGTCCCCCTCGCGCCGATCGAACCAGTTGACGGCGTTCGTCTGAGGGTCGAGGTCGAGCAGCGCCGATTTCTTCCCGGCTAGGTGCGCCGCGACCGCAAGCGCCGTGGCGATCGTCGTCTTGCCGGTCCCGCCCTTTTGCGTGCAGAATGCCACTGTAATCATGATTGCATCCTTTCATGAGTTAAAGGCTACATGCTTTCTCATATACATGAAAGCATGTTTTCATCTAGGAAGGGTAAACTACTCCGCTTCCTCGGCAGCCGCCATCGGCTCGTCGCACTCGCCACAAATCAGGCGGACACCGGGTTTCGCCCAGGCGTTCAACTCACATGACGGACAGGTGTAACGGGTCTTGCTGGCCGATTTCGCCTTGCGCGCCTTCCGGGCGTCGGCATCATCCCAAAGCTCGACATAGAGGGCGGTAAAGTCGGGCTGCGCCGCCAGCTCGGCAAAGACGCGGGCATAGCGGCCGCCCTCGACAATGTAGTGACTGCATGACTGCCCGGTTTCCTTGCCGCCTGGCTGGTCGGTATCCGAAGGGTGCAGGCTGATCTCGTGCATTTTCGCCGCCCATTCCTTGTTGTGGTAGCCGGCGCGCGACGGCTTGCCAAAATGGTGCTGCCAAAGATGCGCCATCTCATGGGAGAGGGTGGAAAGGCTCTGCTCGTCGGTGCGGCTTTTGAAATGCGACGGATTTAGCGCAATTTCGTCGGTGATCTCCGCGCCGTCCTTCGATCCGAACCGGCCGCCCGCGAAATAGCCGTAGGCTTTGTTCTTGCGCTGCAACGTCACGAGGCAGGCCGGCAGCTCGCCCCCGAACAGGCGATCGTTGAAAAAATCGAACGCCTGATTCAGCGCGGCATAGGTCTTTGCGGTCGGATTGGCGGGGGACATGACGGGCTCTTTTGTATCGTACGAAACAAAAATCGCATATTTCAGGCTGACATGCAAGTATGTTTACATGATTTCATGTTTAAACGCCAGCCTTGCCCCTCACTCCCTCTCGAAAGCCCATGCGACGGTTGCCGCCGGCGCGAGGCTGGCGGTTTTTCTGTGAGGTATCCGCTTCCTGATCCGCCCTATAAGCGGATCGGAACCGCCGCAGGGCTGCGAAAGCAGCCCGAACAGCGGCGACCGCTTATGTTTGTCCTTTTAGATAAAGATGAGATGGGGATTCAGTCCGCTTGGCGGACTCACGTTGTTTCATAGATCGGGCAAGGCGGGCGAGTGCCTGTCCCAGCGGGTTGTCGCCGGCCTCAAACAGCGCCAGCTCGTCAAGGGGCAGGGCCTTCCTGTAGGCGTCGAGATCGGCCGCGCGAGCGGCCTGGGCGGCAACATGATCGTCGGGCGGGGGAGGGGACTTGCCGAGCCGGCCGAGAAGCCGCAACGCCTTTTCCGGCAGCGACAGCCGGTAGGCGTTGCTCGCCTGCTGCACCTGGGGGCCGCGCCCCTCGTTCCCGGTCGGCTCATAGCGCCGCAGCCAGTCGAGGAAGCCATGCGCCCGCAGCGCCTTCAACGCCCGCACCACGGCGTCACGCGAGCGCCGCACCTTTCCCATGATGGTGTCGATCGACGGTTCCAGCCGGCCGGTGCGGAAATCGACCAGGTTGACGAAAAACTCTAACACCTCGATCGCGACCGATCCGAGCGGGCCGGTGCGCTCGCCCTTCTGGCGCTCGGCCAGTTCATAGCGTTTGGCCGCAAGCAAGACCTTCTGCACCTCCTGGCGCGTCGTCGGCCGCCATATGCGGCCCTCCGATCGCCCTCGGATATGACTATGCCGGCGAACTGGCGTCGGGCATCGCTCGGCCGGGGGCGGAAAGACCAGACCTAGCGCGGCCTGTCCTGATCCCCGCAAGGCGGCCCGGCGTTCATGGGCGAGCGTCGTAAGCTCCCCGGCCTCGTCGTCGGTGAGCTGGCCCTTGCCGTATCGGGTCCAGACCTCCCGCATGATTTCATCAAGCGCGTTCCCGCGCGCGCAGCCGATCGCGGCCGCGTAATGCGTCCTCAACATATGCCTTCCGTCCTTCCATTCGGAGGACATGACGACTGTGTACGGCAGGCACGACTTTCACGTTTCCGCAAGAATCAATCTTGCGGATTGGCGTGCTCTAGCGTAGATAAGGGGAGAGCTTTCGTGCCCCGTCTCTACGGTGTGTCCGACGACCTATGAAGCCCCTAGCCGCTGCGAACGGTTAGGGGTTTCGTCGTTATGTCCCTGGCTGCTTCTCGAAATAGAACCTCAAAGCTTCCTCGATGATGAGCGCGCGGGATTGCGCACCCTTCTTCTGTTTGGCCTGGTCCAGTTGTTCGACCAGATCACCCGGCAGGTCGGCCCATACCCGCGCCATGCCCGCAGCCTCACGCCGCGCCCGAAGGGCGGCGACTCTTTCGCGGGCAGGAATGGCGTTTGTGCTACGGACTCGACTCATAGGTAAGTGGTAACGTCAAAACTAGTGATTCTGCAATGCCTTGAATCGAAACCCCTGAAATCACGGGGTTTTCGCTGTCACAATTCCTGCCGTCTCACCAACTTCCCCGCTGAAACGTCGAATCGGCGCGCAACATGCTTTCATGTAGTCATGCGTGCATGTCAGCCCGAAATGTGCGATTGTGTTTCGTACGATACAAATGCCGCGCCGATTAGCTCGCGGCCGAAGCACCGTCTAAAGCCCGGTAGAGGGTGGCGCGATGCACACCCAGGAGGCGGGCAACTTCCGTAACCGGCTTCTTTTTCTCGTTGATGAGCTGGCGGGCATGCGCGATCTGCTCAGCCGTGAGGGCAGGGGAGGGGCCAAACCGTACGCCCCGCGCCTTCGCCGCGATCCGGCCGGCGCTCGTGCGCTCCACGATCAATGCCCGCTCGAACTCGGCCATGCCGGCGAACACGGTCAGCACCATGCGCCCGGCCGGCGTCGTCGTATCAGCCCAAGGCTCTGCCAGCGAGCGCAGGCCAGCGCCGGCCTCCTTGATCCGCTCCGCGATCGCCAGAAGGTCGGCCGTCGATCGGGCGAGGCGGTCTAGCCGGGTGATCGTCACCACGTCGCCGGCGCGCAAGTGGTCGAGCATCCGCGCCAGCTCGGGCCGGTCTCGCTTCGCTCCGGAAGCCTTTTCCTCAAAGATGCGGATGCAGCCGGTCGCGCCAAGGGCGGCCCGCTGCTGGTCGAGGTCCTGGCCGCGCGTCGAGACGCGGGCATAGCCGATAAACACCCGGCCGGCGTCGGAATCTGATTGGCGGTTCACGGCTGCTCCTGTCGCAAATCATGTCGCAGATGTTTTAGCACTTGCGACAAAGACATGCGACAGTGACGGTTCCACCTAAGCCTCTGAAACGCAAGGGATTCGGATTTTTCCGCCAAAGTGCTGCTTAACTTAGGAATTGCGCGACAACATGGACTTCTAACTGCGGTATCCGATTGCAGGAGGCGCGGAAGCTCTTTGGTGATCGCCTTCATGTTCTCTGTCGACAGTGGGTAGGGAATACCCTACTCGTGGAGGGTCCGAGAGGTAAATAGTTTTTCATACGTGCAGGATGGATGTGTTAGAAAATGGCGGCACCTACAGAAATTCATATCGATAGGTTTTCGATCGCCGATCAGGTCTATGAACATCTCCGTAAAGCGATCCTCTCCGGACAACTTGAGCAGGGCTCCCGCGTGGTGGAAGCCCAGATCGCGAAATCCCTCGAGATCAGCCGGGCGCCCGTCAGGGAAGCGGTAAATCGCCTTCTCCAGGACGGCCTCCTAGAAAGCAGGACGCATTTTGGCACGTCCGTCGTGCGAATGACCATGTCCAAGATGCGCTCACTCTATGAATTGCGTGCGGCGATCGAGGGGCTAGCCATCCGCGACGTCACGAGGAACCGGCGCGACATCGACTTCTCACCCTTGAGTTCCTGCATCGCGGCCATGAAGCATCACGCGCGGAAAGGGGAACTGGGCGAATTCGTCGAAGCGGAGATCGAGTTCCACCGCATCCTCTGTGAACTCTCGGGCAACCCTTACATCATCAGGGTCGGCGAGATGCTGAATGCCCAGATCAAGCTGGCGCTCACGATTGACAATTCTTCTTATGAGAATCTCGCCGATGCGGCCGACGAGCATGAGCCGGTTTTGAAGGCTATTGAAGCCGGCGACGCCGAAAAGGCACGCACGCTCATCGAAGAGCATATTCTTTCTTCGCTCGAATCGACGCTGATTAAGAATTCCTACGCCGAGGATTGATGGTCCCCGTATCGGGATGTAATTCATCCTGAAAGAATTGCAGGCGCAAGTGTCTATTGTGCGGCATCCGGCGCTTCGATCACGCCTTCCAGCCGCTGCGAGAGCGTACTGCATGCCTCGAGCAGATTGGACAGGATGTCCTCGCGGGTCAATTGCTGGAAGCGCTCCGACAGGCCGACCAGACCGATGGCGAACATCACACCCCAGCCGTCGACACGAACCGGCGCTGCGAAACTCAGGACGCCGGGGTCGAGTTCATTGTCGCAAATGGCATAGCCCTGGACCTTCACCTCCTCCAGTTCCGCCCGCAACACGCTCTCTGCGACTTTCGTCAAGTCTGTGAAGCGTCGCCGGGGTTCGGCAAGTTGCTGGTTGACGAAGTCGGATGACTGGAAGGCGTAGATCACCTTGCCTGATGCCGAGGCATGGAAAGGTAGGATCCGCCCCGGCTGAACAAACGACTTCTCGTCCGACCGTGGCATCTCCATCGCGATCGATTCGATGGCCGTGCCGCGGAGTTTGGCGAGATAGGCCGTCTCGCCGAATGTGGCCACGAGATCACGCAGGATCGGCCTTGCCGCATTGACGATTGACGGGGGCGTGACGGCAAGAAAGCACAGATGGATCATCCGAGATCCGAGGGTATAGACCTTGGTGCTTTTCTGCTTTCTCAAGAAGTCGATTTCACAGAGGGAATTGACGAGCCGGTGGGATGTCGCCGGCTGCAGGCCAGTCATCTCGGCGATCCTGCTCAGGGTGATTCCCTCTGGCGCGGCGGTAACGACCTCCAGAATCCGGGCGTAGCGGGAAAGCGGATTGTCAGCCATCGATCTTATTCCGGTTTTCGGAAAGAAAGGTATCTACAACCGATGGATATTTCAAGCGCTCGCCTGACGCAGCAAGCAGGCGGGCGGACGCCACGCCGAAAGGCGAATTCGAAGACCTTCGGCGTGACATTGCCTGTGCGCAGATACAGCCTGCGATCGCACTTCCTATTCGGCGGCCAGGAGCTCGTTTGTGGAGCGGCGCAGCGCATCGGCGATGAGATCGACGCCGGCTTGGTCGAGCACGAGCGGCGGCAGGAATTTCACCGCGAAGGGCGCGATTTCGGACACGCTGTGCGCGAGCACGCCGTTCCGGAACAACGCCCGGGAAAGGTGCCGTCCGATCTCCGCGGTGGCCGCATTCACGGTGACCAGCCCGCCGAAGGCGACGCCCGGGGAAAGAATCTGCGAAAATTCCCCGCATACGTCGTCCAAGGCCGCTTTCAGGCTGCCCATCACCTGCTGGACGTTTGAGAGAAATGCGGGCGCGCTCGCGGTCTCAAGCACTTTTCGCGCCACGAGGCAGGAAATTTCATTGCCCCCGAGGCTGCTGATATAGGCATATCGGTGCTGGTTCATGCAGGCATCGTAGATGTCTTCGCGAACGAGAATGGCGCTTGCGGGGTATATCCCGCCGGACAAGCCCTTCCCGGCAATGATCATGTCGGGCTCGATATCGTAGGACGAACAGGCCCACAGCTTTCCGGTTCGACCGATGCCGGTGCGCGTCTCATCGAGAATGAATAACGCGCCGTTTCGCCGGCAGAGTTCCTGCATTCGTTTCAAATAGTCAGCATCGGCGGGCGCGAACGTCTCATAGTCGATCGCTTCTACGATGATGGCAGCGATATCCTTGTTGATGCACGATTCGAGTTCGTCGAGGTCGCCATAGCGCTCGAAGAACGTGGAAAGGTTGGTCGGCAGATTGTAGTGATCGATGACGCCTTCTTCCAGCGAGCCGGTGACAAGCGCGGCGAAGCCGCTGTGACCATGATAGCCATGACGGTAGGCGAGCATTTTCTGGCGGCCGGTGAAGCGGAAGGCAAACATGGTAGCGACGTCCACGGAGGTCGTCGAGGCGAGGGTTATTACGCTTCGGTTGAGTGAGGGAACCGGCGCCAGTTCGGCAAGAAGATCCTGAAGCTCCAGATAGGCTGCATTCGGGACAGACCAAAGGCCGGTATCGCGGCCGTCATCGAGAGCTTTGCGAAGGACATCCACCACAGCGCGTGGATGATGGCCGAGGGAATGGACTCCGCCGGCGGAACCGCAATCAACCCAGCGTCTATCACCTTCCAGATTCCAGACAAAATAGCCGTCGCGCTTGCCGATGACGAGATCGACACCTTTATCGAGTTGGCGCTTGGCGTTGGACTTCCACGATCGTTCGAGATAGGCGTGAAGAATATCCTTGCTTTTTACAGTGTCATTGTCTGACATAGCCGAGTTTCTCATGGAAAAACCTGAATTCTGAAGAAATATATTTAAGATACTTGAGTATCAGGCGAGATCGTAATGCCATGCCTTGGTGACGATTAGCCAGCGGCCATCGACATGGAGAAAAACAAGCTCGTCGGTGAACAACTTGGGAAGCATCACCGATCTGACTCGGGCTCTGGCCATTGTCGGCGCCAATATCTCGATTTTCTCAATGGCGTCTGCCCTCACCTCTCCTTTTTGCGAAGGGGAAGTCCGTCCAGCCACTATATTTATATAATCTTCTACGGTAAGGCTGACAAATTGATCTTGCGATGCGCAATATAATTTTGCATCTTTATGATAAATATCTTTAATTTTGCTTGTGTCCCCGAAGTAAATAATATCGAAGTAGGAGGGTAGCACTTTGCGAATTTCTTCTTCGGCTTGCATGTTGGCGGTTCCGGAAAAATGTGTCGATAGTCGACAATTATGAAAACATCAGTGCCGATTCATGTCAACTGCCTTGAATCGTGCAACTTCCGGGCAGTTCGGGATCGCCGGATGCCTAAAATTTGTGCCCGCCAACGCCGGACGTTGTGCCCTTGGGGGAGGGGGCAGCGGCTAGGCCGCCGGCGCAGGCTGATCCTGCGCCCCCATGCTCGACGCTGTCAGGGTCGGTTGAGGAGGGAGCCGGGAACGGTCCATCAAATGGATTGCGCTCGAGAAAACCAACCCTGTTTCGCGACATGGGGCAGGGCGGTTGCTTGATAGGCAAATACGGGTAGCCGACCTCATGTCGGAGGGGCTGCCGCCACGCTGCCTCTTTGCGGCGCATGCCCCTGTTGTGGATTGCCGGTATCGATGGCGGTCGCGGCGTCGCCGGTATCGGCAAGTTAGCGCTTGACAAACAAAAGTACGCTTCTCAATATTTCGATATTCAATAAATATTTCCGATAAACGGAAAATATAGCAGCACTAGGGGATTTTCAAATGGCTATCGGCCTTCGGTTGTCTTTTTCGATGATGCGCCGTGGAGTTCTAGTGACCCGCCTTCTCTTGCGCCGCGCAGGCGTCGGCGAGTTCCAGCGTGGTGATCTGGATGAGGGTCGGAGGACTTGGTAATGGGCGCCAGATGGCAGGTCGGCATCGATATCGGGGGCACCTTCACGGACGTGATCGCCCTAAACCCCGCTTCCGGTGAGGTACGTTCAGCGAAGGTCGATACGCGGGTCGACGACAGGGTGGAGGGGCTTCTCGCGGCGATCG
>Ga0116151_10004924_pt1 | contig 11683 bp, 10 predicted proteins | sample AD_UKC117_MetaG_FD_89893 | JGI IMG/M metagenome (GOLD analysis project Ga0116151, IMG submission 89893) | Active sludge microbial communities of municipal wastewater-treating anaerobic digesters from Hong Kong - AD_UKC117_MetaG | ecosystem: Engineered > Bioreactor > Anaerobic > Digestate... | reverse complement strand
AGTTGGGGCAAATGTTTGTGCTGGGGCTGATTCTGGCGGCGCTGGTGGTGTATTTTCCGCCGTATGCCCGCGCCTGGGTGGGCGATGATTACGTGCAGTTGGGCTATATTTTGCCGTTTGTGGAACGGCCGTTCACCGCCCTCCAACTGTTCGACCCCACTACCCTGGGCTGGTATTACCGCCCGCTGCAAAACCTGTGGTTTCTGGCGAACCGGCTGGTCTTTGGCCTGAATCCGGCGGCGTTTTACTGGCAGCTTTTGTTGTGGCACGCCCTGGCAACGGCGCTGGTCTACCGGACGGCGCGGCAGTGGGGCATACGGCCGTTTGCTGCCGCCTGCGCCGCCGCCCTGTTTGCCATTCACGGCCATTACGTGGACGTGGTGGCCTGGGTCAGCAGCGTGGCGATTGTGATGACGGCCGTTTTCTCCCTGCTCAGTCTCAGCTTTTACCTGGACTACCGCCGCCGCCCGCAAAACAAATCCCTCTGGCTCACCCTGCTTTTCTTCGTGCTGGCCCTCTTCAGCCACGAAGAAGCCATCCTCCTGCCCATCTTCTTCCTCCTGCTTAATTTCCTCCCCCTGCCACCCCGTCACCGCCCCACGCGCTCACCTGCTCACCTGCTCACCCTCACAACCATGCTGGCGCTAACGGCCGTCATGGTCATCATCCAGTTCACCCGGCCCAACCTGACCATCGACATCAGCCAGACGCCGGCGACGCAGTGGCTGAGTTTGCTCTCGCCGCTGCAGTTTGGCCAGTTTTGGCGCGATACGGCCGTGCATCTCACCCTCTTGTTCAACCAGCAGCCCCTGATGGGCAGCGGCGCTTGGCTGTTTGGCTGGGGTGTGCTGCTGCTGTTGGGCGTCTGGTTTTGGGTGGCCACACCGACGGGGCGCTGGGGGCTGCTGTGGTTTGGGCTGCACATGGGCCTGATCTACGCCACCATCTGGCTGCAAAAGCCGGAATTGTTCGCCGGACGCCATTTTTACAACGCGGCCATCGGGCTGGCGTGGGCGATTGGGGCCGGCATTGACCAGATTCTGGCGCGTTGGCCGGTGGGGAAGAAGCGCAAGGGGAAAAGGGATACGGCCGTTTTCGTCAAGTACGGCGTGGCGGTGGTGGTAACGGCCGTGCTGCTCTACCACACCGTCCAGATTCGCCAAACCGCCGGGCGGTGGCTAGAACGCGCCCAACGCGACCAGCTCGCCGAGCAGCAAATGAAGGCCATCTTGCCCGCGCTGACGCCAGAAACCCACGTCTTCGCCAACCGCTTCCCCATCACGCCGCAGTTCTTCCGCGCCGTCACGGAGGTGTGGTATGGCCAGAGCAGGCGGCTGCCGCCGCCCGTGGGCAGCTTCACCCAACTGCAAGAAGCCGGGCGAGCTACCCGCGATTATTACCTCTTCGATTATGACGATGGGCGAGTGTATAACCTGATGCCGGAGCTGCAACGCAGCGACGAGACTGTATTTCTCTGGAACAGCGATCCGCGCCTGGACGTGGTGGACGATGACGGCAAGGTTTTAGAGCCAGCCACGGAGAAGGCGGCAGCCAGCTTTGCCATCATCACCACCAATGGCGCACCGCGCTTCGCGGTGCAGACGGCGCCCACGGCCGAGCCGGGCGGCTGGCTGTCGCTGCTGTACGTCGTGCCGCAGGTTCTGGCAGGCAGCGATCTGCGCCTGGCGTTCCACACCGACGCCGACGGCGAAACGCCGTTTCGCGTGCGCCTGGTCCGCCCGGACGAACCGCCAATCACCCTGGCCGAAGGCGTGTTTACGCCGGAGCAGGGCTGGGCGGAGGTCGTTGCGCCGCTAACCGAGTTTGGCGGGGAATCCGTGGAGATCGGGTTGGAAACGGCCGTATCGCCCCCCCACACAGCCTACTGGGCCAACCCTAGAATGACCGTTGACCGGTGAGTGTCATCGGCAAAGGCTTGACAGGTTTAAGAAAACCTGTCAGATCTAAACGGCCAAGAATATGCTTCTGCAACGGCCGTTCCCCTGTCACCCCCTCACCCCTTCATCCCTTCACCCCTTCACCCCTTCACCCCTTCACCCCTTCACGCATCTCCCGCACAAACGCCGCCGCCGCGCCCGGCTTATCCGCCGCCGCCTGATCCACCGCATTGATCAGAGCGCTGCCCACGATCACGCCATCGGCCAGACGGCCAATCTGCGCCGCCTGCTGCGGCGTGCTGATGCCAAAGCCCACCGCCAGCGGCACACGGGCCTGGGCGCGCACGCGGGCCACAAACGCGGCCAGATCAGACTGCACGGCCGTGCGCGCCCCCGTCACCCCCGTCAGACTGACCAGATAGATAAAGCCCTGCGCCCGTTCAGCCACCCCCGCGATGCGCGCCGGGCTGCTGGTGGGAGCCAAAAAGTGGATGAGCGCCAGGCCTGCCTGGGCCGCGGCCTGCTCCAACTCGTCGGCCTCTTCCGGCGGCAAATCGGGCACGATAAAGCCGTCGGCCCCGGCAGCGGCCGCGTCGCGCACGTAGGCGGCGACGCCGTAGGCCAGGATGGGGTTGTAATAGCCCATCAACATGACCGGCGTGTCGACGCCGCGCGCGCGCAGTTCGGCCAGCATCTCCAGGCAGCCGCGCACGGTGGCGCCGTTTTCCAGGGCCACCTGGGTGCTGTGCTGGATGGTCGGCCCGTCGGCCAGGGGATCGCTAAAAGGCACGCCCAGTTCCAGCAAATCGCTGTACGGAGCGATGGCGGTCACCACGTCCAGCGCCGTCTGGCGGTCGGGATAGCCCAGGGTGTAATAGGGCATCAGGGCGGCGGCTTGATTTTGTTGGGCGCGGGTGAAGGCGGCGGCGATGTGGACACGGCCGTTGGCGGTTGGGTTCTGGTTCGTCATGGTATCACCTCGTGAATGGTTGTGGTTGAATTATAACAGCCAATTGAGCCCTGTCTTATTTTGGCGGAGATGGGCTATAATGGTCGTTAATGAGCAGTCGGTAAGCCAGGAGAGGAAACGGCCGTACGGCCTGCAACTCCTCACACCTGGGCGCGTATTAAAAAGTGAGTTGGCTGGGTTGGTTGACCAACAAACCAACCAACAAACATTCATCAAACCAAAAAGGAAAAACAACATGAGTCTCATAGGCAACATCATCTGGTTAATTTTCGGCGGCTTTTTGGCCGGGATGGGTTACATTTTGGGCGGGCTGCTGCTGTGCCTCACCATCGTAGGCATCCCCTTCGGCATCCAATCTATGAAGCTGGGCGTGGCCACCTTTGCCCCATTTGGCAAAGAAGTGGTGGAGAGTAAACGCAGCGGCGGTTGTCTGACGCTAGTGTTCGACATCATCTGGATCGTCTTGTTCGGCTGGGAAATCGCCATTGCCCATCTGGTCAGCGCGTTGGTGTTGGCCATCACCATCATCGGCATCCCCTTCGCCAAGCAGCACTTCAAACTGCTGCCCGTGGCGCTGTTCCCCTTCCAGTATCGGCTGGAGTAAGGAGTGTTGGGGTGTGGGGGTGTGGGGGTGTAGGGGTGACGCATCACCCCATCACCCCTACACCCCTACGTCCCTACACCCCTACACCAATCTATTGACACCCCCATTTTTCACTGCTACAAAAGAATATATGGACTATAAAGTTTTGGTGGTTGAAGACGAGACGACCCTGTTGGAGACTTTGGAGTATAACCTGGCGCATCAGGGGTATGAGGTATTAACGGCCGTTAACGGCCGTGACGCCCTCACCCTGGCCCGCGACAACCAACCCGATCTCATCGTGCTGGACGTGATGCTGCCGGGCATTGACGGCTTCGAAGTGTGCCGCATTTTGCGCAAAGAACTCAGCGTGCCCATCATCATGCTCACCGCCCGCAGCGAAGAAGTGGACAAAATCGTTGGCCTGGAAATGGGCGCCGACGATTATCTGACCAAGCCATTTAGCATGCGCGAGCTGCTGGCGCGGGTCAAAGCGATGCTGCGCCGGGTAAAACTCATCCGCGAAGAGCTGGCCGCCGAACAGGTAATGGAAGATGCGCTTCCCGACGTGCCGGCCAACGCCATTCTCACCTATGGCAACCTGGTGATCGATCAAACCCGGCGAGAAGTACGCCTGGACGAAACGGCCGTGCGCCTGAAACCCAAAGAATTCGACCTGCTCCTCTTCCTGGCCCGCCATCAGGGCATGGCCCTCTCGCGGGATCTGATCCTGGAGCGTGTCTGGGGCTGGTCTTACGATGGCAACAGCCGCACCGTCGACGTCCACGTGCGCTGGCTGCGCGAAAAGATCGAGCCCGACCCGGCCAACGCGGCGCGCATCGTCACCGTGCGGGGCATCGGCTACCGTTTTGAAGGTTGATCAGGGTAGTCCAATCTCAAAAGATTGGGCCATTCTTAACGCGAGACCCTCATGCTTTCGCAACTGCGCTGGCGCATTGCCATCCCCTTTGCCATTTTAGTCTTGCTCGTATCTGGGATTACGGCGTATGTGGCCAACCAGCCTGTCTGCCGCGGCGACCCAGCTTGCCTGCGCATAACCCTGTGGGTCGGCGCAGGGGTGATGGCGATCACGGCCGTTACCCTGGCCTTCATTCTCTCCGCCCGCATCACCCGCCCCATCAAAGAACTCACCGGCGCCACCCAACGCATCCTCAGCGGCGACCGGCACGCCCGAATCATGCGTTACGGCCGTGACGAAACCGGCGAATTCATCCGCACCTACAACCAGCTCATAGACCAGGACAGCCAGATCATCAACGAATTAACCGAAGAGCGCGACCAGCTCGCCTCGGTGCTGGCCTACATGGCCGACGGCGTGATCATCGCCGACGCCTACGGCTACGTGCGCCAGGTGAACCCGGCGGCCATGCGCCTGCTGGGCACAACCGAGAAAAAAGCCCTGGGCCGCCCCATCGCCGAAACGCTGCGCCACCACCAGCTCATCGGCCTGTGGCAGCAGTGCCAGCGGGAGAAAGAGGAGCAAATCGCCGCCGTCGAAGTGGGGCGCGACCTCTTTTTGCAGGCCGTGGTCACCCCGGTTATGCGCCGGGGATCGCTGGTTTATCTGGTCATCTTGCAAGACCTGACCACCATCCGGCGGCTGGAAACCATTCGCCGGGATTTCATCAGCAACATTTCCCACGAACTGCGCACGCCGCTGGCCTCTTTGCGCGCCGTGGTGGAAACCTTGCAAGACGGCGCCCTGGCCGATCCGCCGGCGGCGACGCGCTTTTTGAGCCGGGCCGAACACGAGGTGGACACGCTGACCCAGATGGTGGAAGAACTGCTGGAACTGTCGCGCATTGAATCGGGCCGGGTGCCGCTGAAGTTATCGGCCACGGCCGTTCGCGACCTGATCCAACAACCGCTGGAGCGCTTTCGCGCCCAGGCCAGACGGGACGAGGTACAGTTGGTGGTAAAAATCCCGGACGATCTGCCGCTGGTGCTGGCCGACGCCAGCCGGGTGCAGCAGGTAGTCAACAACCTGGTGCATAACGCGCTCAAGTTTACGCCCCACGGCGAGGTCACGGTTTCCGCGTTTGCGGACAGCGACGCGCCGCGCGCCGTGCGCGACAAATTGGCCGGCGCGCCGCCTTCAGTGGTGATTGCCGTGGCCGATACCGGCGTGGGCATACCCGCGGAAGATTTGCCGCGCATTTTTGAGCGGTTTTACAAGTCTGATCGAGCGCGCACGCGCGGGCGGGGCGGCACGGGCCTGGGTCTGGCCATTGCCCGGCACATCGTTCAGGCGCATAACGGCCGTATCTGGGCCGAAAGCAAAGAAGGCAAAGGCAGCACCTTTTATTTCAGTCTGCGTACCAGTTGACCCTCTTAACCGGTTGTTAACACCCCCTTATTCAACCGTTAACCGACTTTAAATGCCACGTTAAATGGTCTGTGCTATCCTGCCCGACAATTATGACCCGCGGCGTCTTTGAACATCAACTGGAAAAGTTGCAAGAGCTGCTGCTCATCATGAGCAGCCAGGTGGAGGGCAACCTGGTGGCCACGGCCGTTGCCTTGCAGCACGCCGATCATACCCGGTCGCAAGAGCTTATCGAGGCAGACGCGCACATGAACGCCGCGTACATCCACATCGAACAAACCTGCCTGGGCCTGATTGCCACCCAACAACCCAAAGCGCGCGACTTGCGGCTGATTACGGCCGTGATGACCATCGGTGGCGAACTGGAGCGTATCAATGACTATGCCAAAGGGGTGGCCAAGATCAATCTCCACCTGGGACACGAACCCCGGCTAACGGCCGTGGCCGACCTCTGCGCCATGGCCGAAAAAGCACGCCTGATGCTCACCCAGGGCATGAACGCCTTTCTGGCCCGCGACGCGGCCCAAGCATACGCCGTCCACGCCGCCGACGCCGAAATCGACGCCCTCTACACCCAGATTCAGCAAGACCTGCTGGCCGCCATCTTGACCAACGTACAACACACGACCCAGGCCAACAAGCTCATGTGGGCCGCCCACAACCTGGAACGCGCCGGCGACCGCATCGGCAACATTTGCGAGCGGATCGTCTTTTTGGTGACGGGCGAGTTGATAGAACTGCCAACGGCCGTTCGCCCGCCCTAACCCTGCCGCCCGGTGATATACGCTTCCGTCAAATCCTCTTGCGGATTAGTAAACAACTCCGTCGTCTGATTAAACTCCACCAACCGCCCCAACCAGAAAAAACCCGTCCAATCCGAAGCCCGCGCCGCCTGCTGCATGTTATGGGTCACAATGACGATGGTGTACTGCTCCGACAGGCGGCGCATCAAATCCTCAATGTGCAGCGTCGCCACCGGATCCAGCGCCGAACACGGTTCATCCATCAGGATCACCTCCGGGCGCACGGCAATGGTGCGGGCGATGCACATGCGCTGCTGCTGCCCCGGATTCAGTTCCAGCGCCGGTTTGTCCAGTTTGTCCTTCACCTCATCCCACAAAGCCGCGCCCTGCAAACTTTCGGTCACAATCTGGTCCAGGTCCTGGGTCTTGGTCATGCCCAGCACGCGCGGGCCAAAGGCCACGTTGTTGTAGATGCTTTGCGGAAAGGGATTCGGCCGTTGGAACACCATGCCCACCCGATGGCGCAAATCGACCACGTCCACGTCCGGATCGTAAATATTTTTGCCATCCAGCAGCACCTCCCCCTCGGCGCGGGCGATGCGGATGGTATCGTTCATACGGTTTAGCCCACGCAAAAACGTCGATTTGCCGCAGCCCGACGGGCCAATCAGAGCGGTAATCTGATTGGAGCGGATGGGCACGTTCAGGTCGATCAGCGCCTGAAAGTCGCCGTAAAAAAAGTTAAAGTTGCGAACCTCGATTTTGTTTTCCATGGGATTGTCTAGAGATTAGCCAAAACGCCCGGTGACGTAATCTTCCGTTCGTTTATCCTTCGGGTGAATAAAAATCTGCTGCTGCGAACCGATTTCCACAACCTCGCCGTTCAGCAAAAAGGCCGCACGGTCGGCCACCCGCGACGCTTGCTGCACGCTGTGGGGCACCATGATGATGGTGTACTGCTGCTTCAGCTCAAACAGCGATTCCTCCACCATGGCTGTCGAAATGGGGTCCAGACCAGAGGTGGGATTATCCAACAAGATCACGTCCGGCTCCAGCACCAGGCTGCGCGCCAGGCACATGCGCTGCTTCTGCCCGCCGGACAGAGCAAAGGCCGAGTCTTGCAGGCGATCCTTCACCTCCTCCCACAGGGCCGCCTGGCGCAGCGAGCGTTCTACCCGCTCGGCGATGACCTGGCGGTCGCGGATGCCGGCCATTTGCAGGCCGTAGGCCAGGTTGTCGTAGATGGAGCCGGGCAGCGGTGTCGGCACGGCAAAGACCATGCCAATGCGCCGTCGCAGGTGGATTACGTCGACGGTGGGGGCATAGATGTCACGGCCGTTTACCAAAATCTCCCCGGTCCGCTGCGTGCTATCTAGCAGATCGGCCAGCCGGTTCAGCAGGCGCAGCAGTGTCGTCTTGCCCGCCCGTGATGGGCCAAAGAGCACAAACAACTCATTGGCCTGGATATCCATGTTGATCTGCCGCAGCGCTTGCGCGCCATCGGCATACGTAAACGAGAGGTCGCGGATGGATAGTTTGCTCGTCATCTCGCCCCTCACCATTCCCGGCGGCGGCGCATGACGGTGCGAATCACCGTGGCCACCAGGGTAAACGACAACACAATAAACAGCAGCACCAGCGCCGTGCCATACTGAATCGACAACGGCATGCCAGGAACCTGCGTGGCAATGACGTAGAGATGGTAAGGCAGGGCCATCGTCTGGTCGAAGATGGATTTGGGCAGTTCCGGCAGGTAAAAAGCGGCCACTGTGAAGAGGATGGGGGCCGTTTCCCCGGCGGCGCGGCCCAATCCCAAAATGACCCCGGTGATGATGCCCGGCAGGGCGTGGGGCAGCACCTGATGGCGAATGGTCTGCCAGCGCGACGCGCCGAGGCTGAGGCTGACCACGCGGAACTCCTGCGGTACGGCCAGAATCGCTTCCTCGGCCGTGCTGATGACCACGGGCAGGGTCATCAGGCCCAAGGTGAGCGCCCCGGCCAGGATGGAGGTGCCGAAATTGAAAAAGAGGACGAACATGCCCAGGCCAAACAGCCCGTAAACGATAGAGGGAATCCCGGCCAGGTTGACGATGGCCAGGCGGATTGCGCGGGTGATGCGGTTGTCCCCGGCGTATTCGGCCAGGTAGATGGCCGCGCCGATGGCCAGGGGGATGGCGGCCACGGCCGTGCCAAATGTCAGAATAATCGTGCCCAACAAGGCCGGAAAGATGCCGCCTTCGGTCATGCCGTTGCTGGGCGGCTGGGTGAGAAATTCCCAGCTAATGGCGCCGATGCCCTTAACGATGACGTACACCACGACGAGGACAATGGGCAGGATGACGATAACGGCCGTAACCGAAATCAGTCCCGCCGCCAGTTTTTGCGATTGCTGCCGGGTCATATCTGCCCTCCCCGTCGCCGCGTCCGGCCGCCGATGAAGCGTGTTGCCAGTGAATTGACCAGGAACGTGATCAGAAAGAGGACAATGCCAATGGCAAACAAGACCGAATAGTGCAGGCTGCCCTGAGCCACCTCACCCATTTCGGCGGCGATGGTCGCCGTCATGGTGCGCACCGGCTGGAAAAACGCGCCCAGGCCAAACTGGGGGATGTTGGCCGCGTTGCCCGTCACCAACATCACGGCCATCGTCTCGCCGATGGCCCGGCCAATGCCCAGCATGACGGCAATGACGATGCCGGAACGGGCGGCGGGCAGCACCACCCGCCAGATGGTCTGCCATTGGGTAGCGCCCAGGGCCAACGCGCCGTCGCGGTACTCTTTGGGCACGGCATACAGCGCATCCTCAGTGATGCTGATGATGGTGGGCAGGGACATGTAAGCCAGGATGATGGCTCCGGTGAAGGCTGTCAGGCCGGTGGCCGCCCCGGCGGCCTGGATGAGCGGAGCCAGGGCCACCCAGCCCAGAAAGCCCAACACGATGGAGGGAATCCCGGCCAGCACTTCGATGACCGGCTTCAGGATTTCCCGCTGCCAGGGGGGGGCAAATTCGCCGAGGTATACGGCCGTTGTCAGGCCCAACGGCACAGCGATCACCACCGCGCCAATCGTCACCAGCAGCGAGCCGACCAGCAGCGGCAGCAAGCCAAACATATCCTCGATAGGATACCAGCGCGCGCTCAGCAGGTTCCTGATGGGTACCTGGACAAAGGCCGGCGCGCCCTCCTTCAGCAAAAACAGGAAGATCAGCGTGATGATCACCACGGCCGAAATCCCGGAGAGGCGAATTAACGTTTCAATAATGAGTTCTGCCCAGTTTCGCCTGGCCGGCGCATCCGCCTGCGGCTGCTCTTGCCAGGAAACCGGAGCCTCGTCAACAGTGGACATAGGCAAATCTCCGCGTAAGGATAGGTGTTCAGGTGCCTAAGTGTTCAGGTGTTCAGGTGATCTCTTGCTTCCTGAACACTTAAAAACCTGAATACTTGAACACTGAAGCACATACACACCTTCCCCCAACAGTGCCAAACTTATTCCTCAGCCGCCAGGGGCACGAAGCCCAGTTGGGCGACAATGGCCTGGCCTTCAGGGCCAAGAATCCAGCCCAGGTATTCGGCGACGACGCCGGTGGGCGCGCCGGCCGTGTACATGAACAGGTTGCGCGAGAGGGGGTACTCGCCGGAAGCGGCCGTGGCGACGGAGGGCATCACGTAGAGGCCGGCGCTGTCAGCCGCGACGGCGATCACCTTCTCGTGATCCATGTCGACATAGCCCAGGCCATCATAGCCGATGGCGTTGGGATTGCGCCGGATCTCGCTGGTGATGCCCACCGACGACGGCATGAGCAGCGTTTGGGGGGCAAAGATGTCGGTGTCGTCGCTGTCGCCCTGGCGCACAACTTCTTCCAGGAAATAGACATGCGTGCCGGAGTTGGTCTCGCGCGAGAGCAAGACGATGGGCGCGTCGCGGCCGCCCACTTCCCGCCAGTTGGTGATGCGTCCGGTGTAAATGTCCGACAACTGGTCGATGGTCAGTTCGCCGACCGGATTCTCCAGGTTCACGATGATGGCCAGGGCGTCGATGGCCACGACGTGCTCAACCGGCTCAATGCCATTGGCCTGCGCCTGATTGATTTCATCTTCCTTCATGGGGCGAGAGGCGTTGGCGATGTCTACGGTGCCATTGATGAGGGCGGCGATGCCGGTACCGGAACCGCCGCCGGTGACGGCGATGGAGACGGTGGGGTCAACGACGCGGTAGGCTTCGGCCCAGGCCAACGCGACGTTAACCAGCGTGTCTGAGCCTTTGTTTTGGATGGCGCGCTGCTCGGTCTCGGGGGCGGCCACGGCCGTTTCCGCCCCGCCCTGCCCACACCCCACCAGCAGCAGCACAGCTACCAGTAACAACAAGAAAGCCCTGTTGCCAGGGCGCTTCACGTGCAAACATTGTTGGTGCATATGCGTTTGTTCTCTTTCTCTTGTCAGGCCATTGCCTGCACGCCAATTCTACTAGGTTAACAGATTGTTAACACGCCGCTTCTGTTAAGGATTTGTTAACAAACAGGCCGTACCAGAGCGGTTTTGTTAACAGGTGGTTAACGGCCGTTGCCCATCACCGCCCTTCACGACTCTCACCAAGCAATCTTCTTAACCAACTGTTTACAAAACCATAGCGTTCCGTTAACCAAACAATCCCAATTCGTTAAAGAACCCGGGCTAGAATCCAGAAAATGTAAATTACAAGCGGCATATGTGCGTGTATTCCTCTGGAAAACACGCACTCTTTTTGCCCACACTATTTTCACAAATCTTTTTAGGAGAAAGAAGGAAAATGCGTTTGAGACTATTCATCCTGGCAACAATTTTTACCCTTTTCCTGGCGGCCTGCGGCGGCAGCGCAGCCACCACTACGGAGACAACCGCCCCAGAACCTGAAGTCATCACCGAAACCGTCACGGTAGAAGTGACCCGAGTACAAACCGAAACTGTCACCGAGACCGTCGTGGAAACGGTCGTCGAAACCCAAACGGTCGAGGTGGTTGGCCTGCCGCAGATCGACCCGTTAAGCGTGAGCGGCGACATCGTCAGCGCCGGCAGCTCCACCGTCTTCCCCCTGGCCGAACGCATGGCCGAACGCTTCCAAAATGAAGGTTACTCCGGCCAGATCACCATCGACTCCATCGGCTCT
>Ga0116151_10004918_pt1 | contig 11694 bp, 7 predicted proteins | sample AD_UKC117_MetaG_FD_89893 | JGI IMG/M metagenome (GOLD analysis project Ga0116151, IMG submission 89893) | Active sludge microbial communities of municipal wastewater-treating anaerobic digesters from Hong Kong - AD_UKC117_MetaG | ecosystem: Engineered > Bioreactor > Anaerobic > Digestate... | reverse complement strand
TTGACGCTGAAGCCTTGCCGAGCCGACGATGCGTCCGGGGCGGCCAGGGTAAAGGGTTCGATTGGGGTGATGACGCTATCCGGCCAATGAGTTGCCAGCGCGGCGGCGATGTCCTCCTGCCGTTCTGCTTCGCTGACGACTAGCAATTGTCGGGGCGCGTTTTGCAGCCGGTCGCGCAACCGCTCCAGGCGGGCGGCAAAAGCGGCTAGCGCCTCGGGGTCATCCAGTGCATCATCGAGCGTCTTGAGGTCTTTCAAACCGCGTAAGCCTTCCCAACGATGGCTGAGTGCTGCGACTGGACTGAGATCGGCGCTGGCGGCGGTGAGCGCCAGAACATGACCGTGGTCGGTGATCGCTTCCTCGCGGTGGGCGCGCATCTGCGCTACCAACTCCCGCAAGCGAGGCAACTCGTCGAAGCGGGGGCGGGTCAGAGTTTCCCACAACAGTTCGGACAAGGCAGCCTGATTGCGGGCCAGCGCCTTACCGGCTAAAACCAGGACGCCTTTGACCTGATGCACATCGTCGACGCCGCCGCGCACTGTGGCGCGGGCGCTGATGCCGCCGGTGACCGCCGCTTGGCGGGCCTGGGTCGCGCGATAATCACGCCCGGCGCTGCCGACTTCGCTTAAACAGGCGCAGAACAGCGGCAGCAGATCCACTTCATCTGGTTGCAGCGCGGGCAGATCGAGAACGGCTTGCAGGTAAACCATGCCATTGGTGCCTTGGGCATACCAGGTCGCAGGCAGCTTGCCGACCGGTCGGGCGACGCCCTCGGCGATCTTCAATTCCGGCGGCACGTCATGCAGGGTGACCTTGGGCAAGAGTTCCGGGTCATCCTGATGCTGTTGGCGTTCAGCGAGGATGCGCGCCTGTTCGGCAATCCGGGCCTGGTCGCCTCCGGTCAGCGCCGCACGGATTGTTGCCAGCCGTTCCCGTTCCGCTGCTGCCTGTTGGACGCTCAATTCGGCGTCCGGGGCCATAGTCAACCGCACCCGGTGAAGATTGTTCAGCAGCAGTTCCCGGACCAGACGTGGAACGAAGTCAGCATCACGGCTTTCCACCTGCAATTGCGCCAGCAGGGGATCACTGTCCAGCGCCGGCAAGGGATCAGCGCCGTGAATAGCCGGGGTCAGGACTTCCATCAACAGGCGCAAACCGTAGGGAAAGCCGTCGCCGGTGATTTCCCGTTCGCTTAATTCGAGTTGATGCAGAGCGGCGTCGATCGCCTCTTGCGGCGCGCCTTCGGCGGCGACCTGCTGCAACACCTTCAGCACTAATTCTTCGACCGCTTCCGCGTGTTCCGGGTTGGAGCCTTCCAGACCACAAACAAAGGTGGCCTCGCGGGTGGACGTGTCGAAACCGCACAGGGGGGAGGGTGCAGCGCCCAGGTCGGAAGTTTCTAACGCATTGCGCAGTGGCGAACTGCTGTTATCCAAAAGAATATCGCTGAGTAACCGCGCCCGCAGCGTCGCCAGGGGGTCAGTAATCGGGCCGAGCAGCCAGCCCAGGACGATATGGGTCTGGTCCTGCAGATCGGCAACGCTGTCCAGAGGATAGTGGATGAGATCGGCGATGGGCGCAGGACGACGACGTTCGTCAGGAATGGCCAGGTTTAGCGTGAGCGGCTGGAAACGATCAAGGACCCGCGTGGCGAAATGTGCCTGATGTTCATCAGCCGGAATGTCGCCGTAGGTGAGAAACAGCGCGTTTGAGGGATGATAATGCCGGGCATGGAACGCCTTGAGTTGCTCGTGAGTCAAGCTGGGAATCGCCTCAGGGTCACCGCCGCTGTTATAGTGATACGTCGTCGTCGGAAACAGCCGATGTTGTAGTTCTTGACCCAGGCGCTGCACCGGAGAACTGAACGCCCCTTTCATTTCGTTGAACACCACGCCCTTGAATAATAATTCCGACTCTGGGTTGTCGGACTGGGCGAACTCCAGCCGGTGGCCTTCCTGGGCGAAATCGCGCTCGTCGAGCAGCGGGAAGAAAGCGGCGTCCAGATAGACATCCAGCAGGTTATTGAAGTCCTTTTTATTCTGACTGGCAAACGGGTAGGCGGTCCAGTCGCTGCTGGTAAAGGCGTTCATGAAGGTATTGAGCGACCGGCGGATCATCATGAAGAAGGGATCGCGCACCGGATAGCGCTGGCTGCCGCAGAGCGCCGTGTGTTCAAGAATATGCGCGACGCCGGTGGAGTCCTGGGGTACGGTCAGGAAGGCGACCATGAAGGCGTTATGCGGATCGTCGGCGGCAAGATGAAGATGCCGGGCGCCGGTGGCCGTGTGGCGATATTCCTGGAATTCCAGTCGCAGGGCGGGAACGGAATGGCTGCGCAGGTGCTGAAAGGCTGGATGAGTCATAGGATGAGTCATAGTCTGGGAATCGTGTGCGAATGCTAAGGAGCGGATTAAAACTTCATCGGCGGCAAACTGCCTGGCGGTAACCGGCCCTGCAAGCCGCGCATCATCTTCATCATGCCGCCGCCTTTCATCTTCTTCATCATCTTTTGCGCCTGGCTGAATTGCTTGAGCAGACGATTCACATCCTGAATCTGGGTTCCCGAACCGGCTGCGATCCGGCGTTTGCGCGAGCCTTTGATAATATCCGGGAAGCGGCGCTCCCCCGGCGTCATGGAATTAATGATGGCAATTAAGCGCTTGACCTCTTTATCAGTCGCCTGCTCCTTGAGCGCGGACGGCGCGGCGTTGAACCCCGGCATTTTCTCCAGCAACCCGGCAATGCCGCCCATGCCCATCATTTGCTCCATTTGTTCACGAAAATCCTCCAGATCAAAACCTTTGCCTTTTTGAACTTTCTGAGCCAGTTTGAGCGCTTTCTCCTTGTCGACCTTGCGCTCCATTTCCTCCACTAGGCTCAGGACATCGCCCATGCCAAGAATCCGGGAAGCCACCCGGTCGGGGAAAAATGGCTCCAGCGCAGCGGTCTTTTCGCCCACGCCCAGAAATTTGATCGGTTGGCCGGTAATCTGGCGGATCGACAACGCCGCGCCGCCACGCGCATCACCGTCAGTTTTGGTCAACACCACCCCGGTCAACGGTAGCGCGGCGTTGAAGGCCTGAGCCGTGTTAGCAGCGTCCTGACCGGTCATGCTGTCGACCACGAACAAAGTTTCAATTGGCTCCAGCACAACATGCAGCCGCTGGATTTCCGCCATCATTTGCTCATCGACATGCAGACGACCTGCAGTATCAACAATCAACGCATCCATCCCGTGCAAGCGAGCATGCTCCAGAGCCTGGCGGGCAATGGCTTCAGGTTCTTGCCCTGGATCGCTGGGGAAGAATTCAGCGCCGACCTCGCTGGCCAGCTTGCGCAACTGTTCGATGGCCGCCGGTCGATACACGTCGCAGCTGACCACCATCGCCTTCTTGCGCTGATGCTCCTTAATCCAGCGGGCCAGCTTGGCGACGCTGGTGGTCTTGCCTGAGCCTTGCAGACCGGCCATGAGCACTACCGCCGGCGGTTGCGTTCGCAGATTCAATTCAGCATTGGCCTCGCCCATCGTGCGGATCAGTTCTTCATGAACGATCTTGATCAACACTTGGCCAGGGGTCAGGCTGAGCAGCACCTCCCCGCCAACAGCCCGTTCGCGCACCCGATTGATGAATTCGCGCACGACGGGTAACGCCACGTCGGCCTCCAGGAGCGCCATGCGAACTTCGCGCAAGGCGTCCTTGATATTGTCCTCGGTCAGGCGGCCCTGGCCACGCAGGTTCTTAATGGTGCGGAGCAGTCGTTCGCTGAGATTTTCAAACATGCGGAATTGACCTTTAATGCGCTTTGAATCAGATGGACTATATTACCGGTCGCTGTGAATTGAGCAAGATTGGATATCTTGGCCTTCTTGCAGCGGCCAGTTGCAAGCGCCCTCGACGACCTTCACTCCAGCGCCGCGCCGGCAGGCCCGCTCACTCAATGTCCGCCGCCACGCCCGCGCGCCCGGTACGCCATGAAACAGTCCCAAAGTATGCCGGGTTATGCAGTGCAATGGCGTTCCCTGCCGCAGCTGTCTCTCTATATAAGGAAGCAGCGCTTCAATGATCTGATGACGACTCGGCGGCGGCGCATCCGAACCGAAAAACCGCGCATCTACCCCGGCCAGCCAATACGGGTTCTCATAAGCCGCTCGCCCGATCATCACCCCATCGACTTGCCGCAACTGTTCCGCAATCTGATCCAGGGTCCTCAATCCTCCATTTAACACGATCGTCAGTCCGGGAAAATCCTGTTTCAGGCGATGCACAACCCCATAACGCAGGGGCGGAATTTCCCGGTTTTCCCTGGGACTTAAACCCTGTAGCCAAGCCTTGCGCGCATGAATGATAAAGACCTGACAACCGCCTGTCGCTATCTGACCGACAAAATCCGCCAACTCCTCATAGGAGTCTCGTCTGTCAATACCGATCCGGGTCTTCACTGTGATAGGTAGCTCCACTGCCGCCCGCATCGCCGCGACGCACTCCGTGACCAAAGCCGGCTCTGCCATCAGACAGGCGCCAAATCGGCCGGATTGCACCCGGTCGCTAGGACAGCCGACATTCAGATTAACTTCATCGTAACCCCAATCCGCTGCAATCCTTGCGCACTGCGCCAATTCATCGGGATCGCTGCCGCCCAATTGCAGGGCCAAGGGATGTTCAGCCGGGTCATAAGCCAGTATACGTTGCCGATCGCCGTGCAACACCGCACCGGTCGTCGTCATCTCGGTGTAAAGCACTATCCGACGGCTGAGCAGCCGCAAAAAAAACCGACAATGTCGATCCGTCCAATCGAGCATAGGGGCAATCGAGATCAGACGGTTTAACATGATTTCTGCCCGGACTGCTCACGCAACGCCTCAACGGCTTCCCGGATCAATGCCGGCCCTCGATAAATTAGACCCGTATAAATCTGTACCAGACGGGCGCCCGCCGCAATCTTGGCCGCTGCATCGGCCCCGCTCAGAATGCCGCCAGCAGCAATGATTGGCAGCTCGCCGCCGAGAATGTTCGCTAATTGCCGGACGACTTCGGTAGAGCGCGCCATCAAAGGCGCACCGCTCAGACCACCCGTTTCCTCGGAGTCAGGTAGGTGCTCGACTCCAACGCGGGAAAAAGTCGTATTAGTGGCAATCACCGCATCCATTCGATGACGGAGCAACGCCTGCCCTACGGTGGCCAAGTCTACATCGGCCAGATCCGGCGCAATTTTTATCGCCAAGGGGACATAACGACCATAGCGATCCGCCAGGCGCTGCTGTTCCGCTTTCAAAGCGGCCAACAACCGGTTAAGCGCCGCGCCATACTGCAGATCGCGCAAGCCGGGGGTATTGGGTGAAGAAATGTTGACGGCGACGTAACTGGCCCAGGAATAGACCTTGCGCAGACCGATCAAATAATCCTCGGTTGCCTGTTCAACAGGCGTATCGGCATTCTTGCCAATGTTGATTCCCAGCACGCCCTTGAAATGGGTCCGCTGCGCCTGTTCCACTAAATAATCAACGCCCCGGTTATTGAAACCCATGCGGTTGATCAATGCTTGGGCCTTTGGCAACCGGAACATGCGAGGTTTCGGGTTGCCGGGCTGCGGACGAGGCGTCACGGTTCCGATCTCAATAAAGCCGAAGCCCAGCGCTTCCCAGGTCCTGATGCACTCACCGTTCTTGTCCAGACCTGCCGCTAACCCGACTGGATTTGGAAAGTGTAGTCCCATTACCTGCAGCGGCGCGGCGGGAACGCGGCGCATGAAGAATGTTTTCAGAGGAAACGGGGGCGTGATACGCAAAAAAATGCTCATCCACTGGTGAGCATTTTCAGGATCAAGTTGAAACAATAGCGTGCGCAGAAAATGATAAGACATTGAAATTCTCAACTTAAGTAACAAAAGTAATCAATAACAACGGTTGCCAAATCCCGGACTTGGTGTAACCAGGAAAATTTTTGTTGAGTAAATAGTATTCATTATTCCGAATGTTTTGTAATATTATGCTCAGTAATGGTTTCATGCATGGTCAATGAAGCGATTTGGCTTGTATGACGAGCTAAAATGAGTATACGCCTGGTTGTGAGGCAGTTTGAAATCCGCGCTCATTATGGCAGTATATTTTTGATTTAAAAATAAATATCGGACGAAAAGCCGATATATTTCATTCGACCTCTACGCGATAATTGTCGATTTTGCGTGACTGTCAAAATGACCAAAAGGGCAACCTTCATGAGACTTCAAGGTCGAGACCCCTACAGACAATGACAAAGAGCAGGTAAATACGATGCGCAAGCTTCTAATTCTGAGCACGGGAACAGTTGAGGAGACGCTACTCCAAAAGATTGCGGCGGCTGACTGGGAAATCTATTGGGCCGACGAAGTCACCCCAGCTAGAGCCTTGTTGACGGAACATCAGTTCGAAGTCGGACTGGGCATCCTGTTCAGCTGTGAATCCGAGCGATCCATTCAATGGCTGACTGATCTGATCCTGGCCCGTCGCAAGATGCAATGGGTGCTGGCTTTATCTCGCCAATGCATTGATCGCAAGCAGCTTTCCAGTATCGTCACCGAACGCTGCTACGATTACCATACGTTGCCGGTTGACGCGCAACGCCTCGTCGTTACCCTGGGACATGCCTACGGTATGGCCACTCTAGGCGAGAGCACCCTTCGGCAACAGCACGAGCTGGAATCACAATACGGAATGATTGGCAACAGCGCCGTCATGCAAACGCTGTTTCGCGGGATTCAGAAAGCCGCGGAGGTCGATGTGCCGGTGCTGATTACCGGCGAGAGCGGCACCGGCAAGGAGCAGACCGCCCGTTCCATCCATGATTATTCAGCCCGGGCGGTGTCGCCGTTCGCGGTGATGAACTGTGCAGCCCTGGCGCCGAACCTGATTCAATCCGAACTGTTCGGACATGAGAAAGGCGCGTTCCCTGGCGCCAACGAACGTCATGTTGGTCTGATGGAATCGGCGAATGGCGGCACGGTGTTTCTGGACGAAATCGGCGACTTGGCTCCAGAACTGCAAGCGAATCTGTTGCGGTTTCTGGAAGAGAAGAAAATTCGCCGGGTGGGCGGCACCAAGCCGATTCCCAGCGATGTCCGGCTGATTACCGCAACCAACACCAATCTCGAACAATCCGTGCAGGAAGGCCGGTTTCGCGAGGATTTATATTATCGGCTGAATGTATTGCACTTGCGCACGCCTGCCCTGCGCGAGCGCAAGGCTGATGTCGAACTCCTGTCCCGGCACTTCTTCACCAAGTTTTCCGCAGAAACGCGCACCTCAGCCAAAGGGTTCAGCCGCGATGCACTGGAAGTGATCAATCGCTATGATTGGCCAGGCAACGTTCGGGATTTGATGAATCGGATTCGCCGTGCGGTGTTGTTGAGCGAAGGTCCCTACATCGTTCCCACTGATCTGGAGCTGGAGCGGCGCACTGACATTCGCGAGTTTGTGACCCTGGATGAAGCGCGGATGGCGGCGGATCGCGACGTGATACAAGCAACCTTGTTGCGGACGCGCTTTAACATTGCCCGCGCTGCGCAAGAGCTAGGTGTGTCGCGCATGACCCTCTACCGCTTGATGGAGAAATACGATATCCGGCGGGATAGTATGTGACATTCGATCCGAAAGCCTTTCTCAGAACCCTGACCACCTTGCCCGGCGTCTATCGGATGCTGGGCGAAGATGGCCAGATGCTCTATGTCGGCAAGGCCCGCAATCTTAAACAGCGGGTTTCCAGTTATTTCCGGGAAAACCAGACCTCGGCTAAAATCCGGAGTCTGGTTTCACAGATTCATGCCATTGAAGTTACGGTGACCCACACCGAGGTCGAGGCGCTGATTCTGGAAAGCGTGTTGATCAAGAAATTGCAGCCTCGCTACAATATCCTGCTGCGCGACGATAAGGGTTACCCCTACATACATGTTTCCGCCGACGCATTTCCCCGTTTGTCGCTATATCGTGGCGCCAAACGCAGTCCAGGTCGGTATTTCGGACCCTATCCCAACGCCAACGCCGTGCGCGATACACTAGATCTGCTGCAGAAAATCTTTCGCTTGCGTTCGTGCGAAGACAGTTTTTTCCGCGCCCGCGCACGTCCCTGCCTGCAATACCAGATCAAGCGTTGCACCGCGCCCTGCGTGGGTTTGGTTAGCAACGAGGCTTACGAGCGCCAGTTGCATGACGCTGTATTGTTCCTGGAAGGTCGCAGCGGTCAGGTGATTGAAGACTTGGCGCAGCGTATGGAAACGCTGGCGGCTGAATTGAAATTCGAAGAAGCGGCGCGCTGTCGCGATCAGATTATTGAGTTGCGACGCATTCAACAGCGCCAGCATGTCGAAGGGGAACGCGGCGATCTGGATGTCGTGGCTTGCGCGTTGTGCGATGGCGCAGCCTGCGTACAAGTTTTTGTGTTTCGCGAGGGTCGTTTGCTGGGCAACCGAGCCTTTTTTCCGACGTTGCCGGAAAATGAGGAACCCGGCGCCATCCTGAGCGCCTTTCTAGGGCAGTATTATCTGGACAAGGTTATTCCCGCCGAGGTGCTACTGAGCCATGAACCGCTGGATGCGCCACTGCTCGCGCAGGCGCTCCAGGAGCGGGCAGGCCGACGAGTTGCGCTTATTCCGCATCCACGCGGCGAGCGGGCGCGTTGGCTGGAACTGGCGCAGCGCAACGCCGAACAGGCGTTGGCCGCGCAGTGGGCCAGTCAGGCGGGAATGCGCCGCCGTTTAGCGGCGTTGCAGGAAGCGCTGAGCGTCGATCATGCACTGTCGCGCCTGGAATGCTTTGACATCAGCCATACCCGTGGCGAGGCAATGGTTGCCGCCTGCGTCGTTTTTGGCGCCGAAGGTCCCCTCAAGGCGGATTATCGCCGCTACAATATTGAAGGAATCGCGCCCGGCGATGATTACGCAGCCTTGCGTCAGGCCCTGACCCGGCGTTATTCCCGATTGCTTGAGGAAAATGGACGCTTACCTGATATTCTTTTTGTGGACGGAGGCAAGGGACAATTAACCGAGGCGGGTGAAATGCTGGAAGAGCTGCAAATAGCGGGGGTCATGCCGGTCGGTATCGCCAAGGGGCCGGAGCGTAAACCGGGCCTAGAGACGCTCTATCTGTTCAATGAACGCCGTCCGGTGATTTTATCCGCCGACTCGATTGCCCTGCATCTGGTTCAACAAATCCGCGATGAAGCGCATCGCTTTGCAGTCACCGGTCATCGTCAGCGGCGCGCCAAAGCACGGACTGGGTCGGCGCTGGATGATATTTCCGGGATTGGTCCCCGCCGGCGACAAGCCTTGTTGAGACAATTCGGCGGCGTGAAACAGATGACGCAAGCTGGCATCGAGGATCTTTCCCGGGTAGAGGGCATTAGTGCGGAGTTGGCTCAGCGGATTTATGACGCCTTCCATGGCGATGGTTGATCGTGCGTTGAATTATGCGATTGAATCTGCCGACTTTATTAACGCTGTTGCGCATTGCCCTGATTCCGGTATTCGTCGGCGTCTTTTTCCTGTCGTTTCGCGGCGCCAATCTGCTTTGCACCGCCCTGTTTGGGTTGGCGGCGCTGACTGACTGGCTGGATGGCTATCTGGCGCGGCGCTGGAATCAGACCTCAGCGTTTGGCGCGTTTCTCGATCCAGTTGCCGACAAGCTGATGGTGACGACAGCGCTGGTGTTGTTGGTGCAAGCGATTCCGACGCCATTGATGGCGATTGCGGCGGCAGTGATCATTGGGCGGGAAATCGCTATTTCGGCGCTGCGGGAGTGGATGGCGCAGATTGGCGATCATGGGCGGGTCGCGGTCTCCATGATCGGCAAGTTCAAGACTACTGCGCAAATGGTGGCAGTGTTGCTGTTGTTGTATCGGGAGCCGGTCGGATTGTTTCCGACACTCAAAGCAGGGCTGGGTTTGCTGGTGGTTGCTGCAGTGTTGACGCTATGGTCGATGTTCCATTATCTGGCGGCGGCCTGGCCAGCGTTTCGGCGGCAATAGGGGCTTGACAGGCCATTTTTTCAGGATAAAATGCCCGATCTACGTAGCGGGAATAGCTCAGTTGGTAGAGCACAACCTTGCCAAGGTTGGGGTCGCGAGTTCGAGTCTCGTTTCCCGCTCCAAATTTCCAGGCCTCGATTCTTCGGGGTTTTTTTATCGTCCGGGAATGGACCGGAATGCCCATTCAGGCTAGGTGGCAGAGTGGTTATGCAGCGGCCTGCAAAGCCGTGGACGCCGGTTCGATTCCGACCCTAGCCTCCATTACAGGATTTAACACGGTTTAAGGAAGTCCAATGACCCGCTCAAACGCGGGTTTTTTCATGCCTTTAGCGTCCAATGACGTTTAACCTGTCTCATAGCATCCAACCTAAAAAGCGGGGTAGAAACCGGGGCAGCGTTCCAATATCTTAACCCGCTACCCCAAGGTTCTCGGGTTCTCTTTCAGTTCGGCCTGAATCAGTTTCCGGCGATGTTCCTGGCTCAATGGCGCATCAATCCAGGATAATCCATACTCGTTTAACCCCGTAAATTGGGCGCTTATTGGGCAAGTTCTAGCATGATACCGTAAAGGATGGCGTCCCCAAGGGGATTCGAACCCCTGTTATCGCCGTGAAAGGGCGATGTCCTAGGCCTCTAGACGATGGGGACGTGGAGGTGAGAATAAGAAAACAAACCGTCATCGCAATGACGGCTGATTTGGTGGAGCCAGACGGGATCGAACCGACGACCTCCTGCATGCCATGCAGGCGCTCTCCCAGCTGAGCTATGGCCCCTTTAAATCGAAGACAGCTATTCTAAAAAACTTCTGGGTGCTCGTCAATCCCCATTCAATCATTCAATCATTCAATTAATTCCCGCCAGTCCGTTGGCCAATAGACCCCAAGGCCCGCGCAACTCGCGCCAGGGTTTTTGACCGACCCAATAACTTCAAAGTCACATCGATCGGCGGCGACACTGCAGCACCCGATACCGCGACCCGCAACGGCTGCGCTACCTTACCCAGCGCTAGTCCGCAGGTTTCGGCAACCTGTTTGACGGCTTCATGAATGTCCCCAGCCCGCCATTCCGGCAAAGCCGCCAGCGTCTCATGCATCTGCCGCAAAGGCGCCTCGGCAGCGACAGTCAGATTTTTGCTGGCGGCTTTCGCATCGTAATCTGCAAAGTCTCGATACAAAAACAACGCCGCTTGCGCCATATCTTTCAGCGTATCAGAACGCTCAGCGAACGCGGCTACTACCTCAGTTAAATGCGGCCCTTCACTCGGATCAACGCCCAATTGACCGATCTGCCAGCTTAAATGCCGGGCAACATGCACCGGATCCAGCGTCTTCAAGTAATGCTTATTCAGCCAGATCAGTTTGGATGGATTGATCGCCGAGGGCGCCTTGTTGCAGTGGCTCAGATCAAAAAGCTCAATCATCTCGTCCAGTGAGAAAATTTCCTGATCGCCGTGGGACCAGCCCAGACGCACCAGATAATTCAACACCGCTTCCGGAAGATAACCCAGGTCGCGATATTCCATCACGCTGGCCGCGCCATGCCGTTTGGACAATTTTTGGCCGTCCGGCCCCTGAATCATCGGCACATGGCCGTATTGGGGAATGGGCGCACCCAATGCTCTGAGAATGTTAATTTGTCGCGGCGTATTGTTAATGTGATCATCACCGCGAATGACATGAGTGATGCCCATATCCATGTC
>Ga0116151_10004917_pt1 | contig 11695 bp, 15 predicted proteins | sample AD_UKC117_MetaG_FD_89893 | JGI IMG/M metagenome (GOLD analysis project Ga0116151, IMG submission 89893) | Active sludge microbial communities of municipal wastewater-treating anaerobic digesters from Hong Kong - AD_UKC117_MetaG | ecosystem: Engineered > Bioreactor > Anaerobic > Digestate... | reverse complement strand
GTTCCATATCTCCATGGAGGGCCTTGGTTCGATACCCCTGCGCCTCGAGGTATTCGGCGAGACGTGCCGTTTCTCGTTTGGTTCGGCAAAATACGATGGCCTTTTTAGGATTGGCGACCTCGACCAAACGTAACATTGCCTGATCGCGTTCATGTTCATCAACCACATAGTAGTACTGTTTGATGTTGTTATTGGTGACGGCCTCGGCCTCGACCCGAATGAAGGTTGGTTTCGTCAAAATCGTCTCGGCGAGATCTTTGATTTCATTCGGCATGGTCGCTGAAAACATGAGGGTCTGCTTGCGACCCTCGAGGTGGGTAAAGATGTGACGCACATCTTCGAGGAATCCCATGTTGAGCATTTCGTCAGCCTCATCAAGAACGACGTAACGAGGATTGATATCAATCTTGTTCCGTTCAAGAAGGTCAAGGAGACGTCCTGGTGTCGCTACGACAACCCCTGCATTAGCGACGTGTTCAATCTGACGTTTATAGGAGGTGCCTCCGTAAACGGTCGCCGTACGGATTCCGAGGGTGCGCGAGAATTTATAAAATTCGTCAGCCACTTGGGTTGCGAGTTCACGCGTCGGTACAATAACAAGGGCGGCGGCCCCATCACGTTTCGTGATGTTCTGTAGAATCGGCAAAGCAAAAGCTGCTGTCTTTCCTGTTCCGGTGTGGGCCTGTCCGACGACGTCCTTCCCTGCAAGGATGAGGGGAATCGTTTGTTCCTGGATTGGTGATGGCGCCTCAAAGCCCGCACGTTTAACAGCGTACGCGAGGCGCGACTTGAAATTAAAATCTTTAAAAGTCATAAAAAGTTACGAGTTGTTAGTTACAAGTTAAAAGAAAAACGAAATATGTGATTTTTTTCTATAACGAGGTAGCTGGGCCAAAAGAGGATTCACTCTCTTTGAAATAAGAGAAAGCGTCCATACCAGAGGACGCGAGAGGCTCAGATACCCTGCTACTGTACCATAATCGTAGCAATCAGCAATATACAAGCGAATACCGCGACAAACGAACTAAATCGTACCCTTCTGACTACCTTCAAAAGTATATCAATCGTGAGGAGTCCAAAGACAAAAGCCGATGCCAAAGCAACCAATTCAGAAATACCAAGAATATTAACGGTATCGAGATTTAATATAATGTTCGCTCCAAGTACAATTGGAATCGAAAGGAGGAAAGATAATTCGAGTGCCTGTTCTTTGTTGATACCAATGATTCCCATTCCCGCAACCGTGGAACCTGAACGCGAAACCCCGGGAATCGCGGCAAGCCCCTGAAAGAGACCCGTGATGATGGCCCTCCCCGCCGAAAGAGGTGCTGGTATTTTATTACTATTCTTTTCTGAAATAAACAATAAGAGTGCCGTCAAAAAGAGAAACCCGGAAACCGAGAGGTTCACGACGACCTGATTGGAAAAGAGATGCTCGTTCGCCTCGATCACCTTCAAAAGGAGGATTCCAAGAATTCCAGAAATCACGGTGGCAATCGCGAGAAAGTTCAAGGTTCTACGGTCACTAGTATCAAGCGATCGGTAGTGAAAGAATTGTCGAACAAGGGTAATAAGCTTGGTACGATAGTAAAACACCACCGACAACAAGGTTCCAAGGTGTAGGAAGATGGCGAGGTTAATAAGATCAGAGAAAGATCCTCCTCCAAAGAAGTTCGATTTAACCAAAACCACCATGGCCTCTGACGATACCGGCAGCCATTCGGCGATGCCTTGAACGGCGCCGAGAATAAGTGATTCGAACATACAAGTTATTGTAACAGAAATTGAGTGTACTAACCCCCTGTAACCTGTATACTTGAGGATGAACTCTAAAAAATCTATTATGAAAAAATACATCGGTATCACGGACGCTAGAAGTCGTGAGGTTGTTGAACAACTACTCGCCGTAGTTCCTGGGGATTGCACGCTCGTTGTAGGTGAGATGATGTCTTTCAAGTGTTTCTATGGCATCCCCACAAAGTGGGAGTACGATGTTAGGAGTCTAGAGGGTACGTTTATAGATCATCCTAAGGTGTACAATGTGTTACACTACGCGGACTATCAGAAAATTGATGTACTGAGGACACTCAAAAAACTCTTACCCTACTGTGGTTCACACCTCGAGGCTGTTCAACTTGATATGGTACTAGCCCACAAGGAGGTAATAAAATTCCTCCGTAGTAAGGGTTTAGAGGTAATCATTCAAGTATCACCAATAATATTTGAGTACATGGAACACAACCCTGTACTCCTGCGTAAACGCTTACTAGAGTACGGACCTATTGAACATTTCCTGTTGGACCTCAGTCTAGGCAAGGGAATTAACATTGATACGACCTACCTCTCACCATTCGTTGACGAACTCCTAGGAACTACGAATTCAAACGTCATCTTTGCTGGAGCGCTAAACGAAGAAGTGTACGGCACCCTCGAAAATTGCAGTCACTACTTTCAAAGTGGCCGAGTGTGGACTGATGCACAAAGCGGGTTGAGGAAATCAAGAAAGTCAGTGGATCCTCTAAATATCAAGCTCGCAAGTAAGTACATAAAGGGAGTAGCTCAATTACACCGAGAAAAAAGGTAGGTTTCCCTACCTTTTCTTTTTGCCTAGTATTTAACAGGATAATTCTGAGCCTACATAAAGACTTCATCTAAAACAAAAAAGAAAGATAATTTTAGACTTCTTGAGAGATATCACAGTTCACACAATAACCGGGATGGTCGACCGGTTGACTAGGGTGAGATCGACACGGACCCTCGAAACACCAGTACATAGCGCTTTGATAATCAAAATCCTGTGCCCAATCCTCAATCGGAAAGTGGCAATTGTTGCCACTAATATCACAAAATCTGAGGCTTATCTGAACATATCCAAGCGTATCAAGTTTATTATCCCAATCGTAGACCGAACCAGGGTACGGTCCGTCTGGCCAGTCTCCGCGATTTGATAAATATTGTTCAAGACCTGATGGAATATCCCGATTTACATCATCGGGATAAGTATCGTTGTCGATCAAATACAAGATCATAGCATCACCGAAGACACGAAATTCCTTTAAAGCACGAGCCGTATAGGCTTTATTCCTTGCTGATTGAACGGCAGTGGTAATAAGAACCGCGAGGGCAGCAATGATAGCCATCACCACCAAAAGTTCCATCAAAGTAAAAGCGGGGCTTGATTTTTCAGATTTGTGAATCATGAATCGTAATCAAATTATACCAGATAAAAAACACGCGCGGTGCGTATTTTTTAGAATGGATTACGAACAGATTCCTTCGACATCGCCATGTTTAGTATGAGCCTTTAACGCATTTGAAGAAATACACAATGTATTACCAAAGTGACATACCTGGACCTTTGGGCTATCACAGGCTGGACCTCCGTATTCAAGGGGTGGCTCGGGGTCTGATTCGGGATCGGGATCGGGGGTTGGTTCTGGGGTCTCGACCGGATCCTCAGGGTCGGGGGTGTAATCAGCATCGCTACACGATGGGTAGACGAGGTTGTCTCCTGACCAGTGGGTAAAGTTGCTCTCAAAGTTGGAGTTCAGACAAAAGTAATTTCCAAAACTGTGAATGTTCGATTCTAACTCTTGAGCGTATGTGGGGTTGGCGAATGGAATCCCTTGATTGTGTGCTACAACAACCTCCTGGTTTAATTTTACAAAGATACGGTATTCATCCACCGTCGAATCACAATGCCAAATGCCGCCGTTATTTTCAACGCCGGTTCTAATTTGTTCAAATTCCCCGCCCGATTCAAAATCAAGACAAAGATCAGCGAGGCTATTCGGGTATTTGCTGGCATCAACCACCGCGTGAAGACTTGAGAGGGTTGTAACAATAGCAGCATTTCTTCCCTTGAGACGTGCTTCCTTGACCGAAGCAACAATAATGGTCGCGAGAATCGCGATAATGACGACAACGACGAGTAATTCAATGACAGTGAACCCAGACGCTAATGTTGTATTCTTATTTACTATCTTTTTATATTTCAGATATTCAGACATTGGTGTGGGGGTGAATTCTTTTTTTCTTTGCATACCTGTAGATTGTAACATGAAGCAAACAAAAAACACCAATAACATAGTGTTTGTTGTTAACCTTGTCGCTTGGTTTTTCGTCTCGATACGATTGCGTGATTCGAGTACTTTTTTGCGCGACGGGTTTTGACTCCGTAGGCTTGTTTTCCGTGACGAGTCTTTGGACCACGACGAAGACCAATACCCTGGCGCCCTTCTCCACCTCCGTGTGGGTGATCAACCGGGTTCATTGCCGTACCACGAACCGTCGGACGAATACCGAGCCATCGTGAACGACCAGCCTTTCCACCCTTGACCAATTTATAGTCAGAGTTTGAGACTTCGCCAACTGATGCACATGAATGGTCGGGCACCTTGCGGACTTCACCTGATGGGAGTTTGAGATTGGTGTAACCATTGTCATGCGCGGTTACCTGTGCGTATACACCCGCTGATCGAACGAGTTTAGCTCCACCGTTTGGTTTGAGCTCGATATTGTATACAAAGGTACCAACCGGAACCTTGTAGAGAGGGAGTCGGTTCCCTGGTTTCAAGGGAGCCTTTTCTCCAACCAGGAAAGTATCACCGACGACCACGCCTTTTGGCATGATTACATAGCGTCGTTCACCGTCCGCATAGCAGACGAGTGAAATAAATGCTGATCGATTTGGATCGTATTCGACCGTCTCGATCGTCGCAGGGATGTCATGCTTGTTATAGAGGAAATCGATTTGACGATACCGTCGTTTGTTTCCTCCACCTTTATGACGAGTGGTGATGCGACCTTGGTTGTTACGACCAACTGATCGCTTGCCTCCCTTGGTAAGAGCCTTATGTGGTTCTTTCGCGGTAAGAGTATTTCGATAGTCGAGCGTCACCATATTACGCCGCGATGGCGTTGTTGGTTTGTATTTTTTCATAGTGAATACATCGGTAGGTATCCGTTACCGAAAACGGTAGTTAATCACTCGATATCAGGGAGTGAGACCTATAGTAAATAAGTTGGGAAGGCTCGCCGCTAAGCGAATTCGATACTGTCACCTTTTTTGAGGGTGACCATCGCCTTCTTGATTGCTTTCCGGTGAACCGCGCGTCCGCGACGAGTTTCACTACGAGGGGCTTGCTTGATCACGTTCACGGCAATTGGGGTAACCTTGTAAGTTTGAGCAACCGCTTTTTTGATCTGTACCTTGTTCGCACGAGTAGCAACATCAAAAGTGTAGGTATTCCCGTCAGTGAGCATCGCTGCTTTCTCGGTAACCCGAGGATTCATGATAACCCATGAAAGGTCTTCATTGCTCGTTCTTGGTTCTTTATTCGAATCTTTTGAAAAGAGGGCCATGTTATTTCGTCGTTAGCTTCGTTTCTAAAAATTCGACCGTTTTTTCTGGGTTCGTCATCACGAGGTAGCGATGATTCAATACATCAAGCACATTGAGGTTTTCAACTGGTGCCAAGGTAACATGAGCAAGGTTCTTGGCTCCACGCTTGGCGAGGTCGTCTACCCCAGGGGTCGTCATAAAGACGTTGTTGTGCTTTTCAGTATTGAGGGTTTCAAATCCGACTACGCCTGCAAGGGCGAGGAGGGTCCCTTGTACTTCTTTCGTTGTACCCGAGATACCATCAAATCCTTCAACAAAGAGAATCTGTCCATTACGCATCTTTTCAGAGAGTGCGACAAGTAATGCCTTTTTACGCATCTTTTCGTTGATTTTCTTGTCGTAGTTTCGTTCAGTACGAGGACCAAACGTGGTACCTCCACCAACCCAGATTGGTGATCGACGTGACCCGTGACGAGCCTGTCCGGTTCCCTTTTGACGCCATGGTTTTTTACCTCCTCCTGATACTTCGCTGCGGTCTTTGGTGTGAGCCGTGTTAGCACGTGCATTTGATTGCATACCAACGGCTACCTGGTGTACGAGGTCAGCGTTCCATCCAAGTCCAAAGAGTGATTCGGGAAGGTCGATGGTTCGAGCCTGTGTTCCCTTGTGATCGTATACGTTCGTTTTCATACTCATGTGACTTAGGCGGCAACTACCTCAAGGACGGTTCCCCGTCGGCCTGGTAGCGCTCCCTTAACCAGTAATTGTCCGTTTGAAGCATCGACTGCAAGGATCTCGAGGTTCTTGACCGTCGTGCGATCAGAACCCATTCGACCTGCCATACGGGTTCCCTTAAACACGCGCTGTGGACCTCCGGCACCGATTGAACCCGGCCTTCGGGTATCGTGACGGTGACCGTGTGAGGTTGGCGCACCTGAAAAGTTGTGTCGCTTGACCACTCCTTGGAATCCCTTACCTTTTGAGATTCCTGAAACGCTGACTTTGTCGCCAGCTTCAAATACTGATGCGTCGATCGTGTCACCAACCTTGAGGTCAGATGATACACCATCCCCGAGGCGGAATTCCTTCACGAAACGAAAGTTTCCCTTCCCGGCAAAGTGTCCACGTTGTGGTTTTGCAATGTTCTTTTCTTTGCGTTCTCCGGCTGCGATCTGAACCGCTTCGTAACCATCGGTATCGAGGCTGCGAAGCTGGGTGACCGTAGCGGTAGGAACAGCAATGATGGTTGCTGGAACAACGACACCTTCTTCGGTGAAGAATTGGGTCATTTGTTCTTTGGTTCCAATAATGAATTTCATATAAGTTTCTGCTCATGCCAAAGAAATTCTTTAGTAGTGGAGCAGCTAAGTGGTTGATGGGGGCTGCCACAGGATACCGAGGACAAGCCCTAGCAAAGGGTTATCCCAAGTACCCCGGGCATCCCAGAGCATCAACATTAGTTGATAATTAATTTAAAATTTACGAATTTACGAATTTTCAATATCTGAAAATTCGTAAATTGAGAATTGAAAATTGGTTTTTCTACATCATCTTGACGTCGATATCGACACCAGATGGGAGGTTCATGTTCGTGAGCGCTTCCACAACCTTAGGAGTTGGATTGATGATATCAATCAGTCGCTTGTGAACGCGGGTCTCGAACTGTTCTCGAGCGTCTTTGTGTACAAAGGCGGCTCGGTTGACCGTATATTTTTTGATTTCGGTCGGGAGCGGAATCGGGCCACGGGTTTCAGCTTCATAAGAAGCTGCAGTATCCATGATCTGCTTTACCGAGGTATCGAGAATCTTACTTTCGTAGGCGCGAACTCGAATACGCAGAGTAGCTTCCGCTTTGGTCTCTTTCTTTGCCATGGTGGCAAGGATTATCGCCGAAGCCGAAGGCTAGGCAATAATCTTGGTTACCACACCGGCTCCGACAGTTCGTCCTCCTTCTCGAACTGCGAATCGCTGCTGATCGTTAAGAGCAACAGGTACCTGGAGCTTCACCTTAAGGGTGATGGTGTCACCAGGCATGACCATTTCAGTTCCTTCTGGAAGTTCGATTTCTCCGGTAACATCGGTCGTTCGAACATAGAACTGAGGCTTGTAACCCTTGAAGAATGGGGTGTGTCGTCCACCTTCTTCTTTCTTCAAGACGTAGATCTCAGCCTCGAATTCAGTATGAGGGGTAATCGATCCAGGAGCGGCTAATACCTGTCCTCGATGAATGTCTTCTTTCTTCACACCTCGAAGGAGGATACCAGCGTTGTCTCCGGCAAGTCCTTCTTGAAGCTGCTTGTTAAACATTTCAACTCCGGTAACGGTCGTCTTGGTCGTTTCCTTCATACCAACGATCTCGATTTCTTCTCCGACCTTTACTTTTCCTTGTTCGATTTTTCCAGTAACCACGGTCCCTCGACCTTCGATTGAGAAGATATCTTCTACCGGCATAAGGAATGGCTTATCGAGTTCTCGAACAGGGTCTGGGAAGTAGGTATCCATCGCGTCAACAAGTTCGAGAACCTTCTTTACCCATTCGTCATCAGCTGAAGAGCCTTCGAGGGCCTTCAACGCTGAACCCTTGATAACCGGTGCGTTGTCTCCATCGAAGTCGTACTTCTTGAGGAGGTCACGCATTTCTTCTTCGACGAGCATAACCATTTCCTCGTCGTCCACCATGTCCATCTTGTTGATGAAAACGATGATGTTTGGCACACCTACCTGCTTTGCAAGAAGGATGTGTTCACGGGTTTGTGGCATTGGACCGTCGGTCGCAGCTACCACGATGATCGCGCCGTCCATCTGAGCGGCACCGGTAATCATGTTCTTGATGTAGTCCGCGTGACCTGGCGCATCGATGTGAGCGTAGTGCCTGGTATCTGATTCGTACTCGTTGTGTGAGATCGAGATGGTAATTCCTCGTTCTCGCTCTTCAGGTGCGTTGTCGATTCCGGCAACGTCCTTCATTTTTACTGTCTTTCCTGCAAGGTTAAGTGAGTGCAAGATAGCAGCGGTAAGCGTGGTCTTTCCGTGGTCAACGTGACCAATGGTTCCCACGTTTACGTGCGTTTTGTCTCGGTTGAATTCTGACATGTTGTCTTTTTTTTACTTAAAAAATTAGTTCGGTACATTGCGTGACGGCTACCCGTTGGATGTCCAAGTGCGCGCTTGAACGAAGGGTATGTGTTGCATCCTGCAAGTGGTACGCGAGGGGTAATTGATTAACATTTTTCCTCGTTGCGTTTGCTTAAAGAAAAAACCACAACAACACAAGCTGTGATAGTGATCATACTAGTTTTTTCACCTTATCTGTCAAGGATTTATTCAGGAAAAACCTTTATTTTTTAAGGTTTTAAAGGACATTATACTGTCTTTTATAAAGGACATGGTTGCATAGCACACATGTCCTTGAGAAAGCCTTATTTTATAGGGAAATTCAAAAAAATACAATTTTAAATCCAATTAGCCATCCAAGTATCTCAATACATAAATATAGAGCTAGAGGAGCAACAATAAAAAATATAAAAAATACTCTAATAATACTGTCGTCAACCCAACTAATAATTTTACCGAAAGATCGCTCAAGGAAATTCTTTTGAGTTGGGTGTTTAGATTGCCATGATTCTCTTCCGCCGCAACTATAACAATACTCTTGCTCAGAAATATTCCGTAAAGTGTCACAATGACGACATTTTATAAAATTAGAATCTTCCATGCTTATTATCATATAACAAAAAACCGAATCTCTAAAATTCGGTCAATATTTCCGGTTCCCCATCAGTAATCAAAATTGTATGTTCAACGTGCGCTGAGGCTTGGTTATCAGCGGTGGTCACGGTGTACCCATCATCATGGAACACCACGTCAGAGGTTCCAAGGTTAAACATCGGTTCAATCGCCAGCACCATACCAGGTTTCAATTCAATTCCCTTCCCTGGTTTTCCGTAGTTTGGTACGTAGGGATCTTCGTGAACAGCAAGGCCCACCCCGTGACCCGCCAGTTCGCGCACATTTCCATAGCGTTTATTATTGAACGATTCGATCGCGTGACCAATATCACCGACGGTATTCCCTGCCCGAGCTACCGCAATCCCGCGGGCCAAGGCCTCGCGCGTGTCGTAGATCAATTGTGCTTTTTCCTTGGAAACCTTACCGACCAACACCGTCCGGGCAGAATCGGTAAAGAGTCCTTGGTAATTGAGGCCGAGATCAATCGATACGATATCGCCATCTTTGAACACCATGTCGTCAGTAGGAATACCATGGACGATGACCTCGTTCACCGACACGCACAAGGTCGCTGGATAGGCTGGGGTATGCCGATCGGGCCGATAACCCAAAAATGATGGTTCAGCACCTGCCGCGCGTACCTTGGCTTCGGCTGCTTGGTCGAGGTCTTTGGCCGAGGCACCCGGTACCACCATGACCTCAAGTTCGTCTAAAATCCGAGCGTGGATACGACCGGCTTCACGAAGAATCCTAATCTGTTCGTCGGTTTTAATCGTTACCGCCATACCTCAATACTATACGCGAATCTCTTCCTAAATCTATTCTACTATTCTATCGAATAGTAGAATAGATTTAGATTAGGTGGGGTCATACTCTATGAACAGTGAAAAAGCTTTCAATGCAACCTTGCCGTAACCAGAGAGGGTATGCTGTACCGCATTCCCTTGATACCTTTTATGAATAAGTCCGGCATTAAATAACTTTTTAGTATGTGAGTGTATGTTCTTGATATCTCCACCGACCTGCTGATTGATTTGATCCAAGGTTAGTCCAGGATGATCACGGAGTACCGATAAAATATTCATTCGGTAATCATTTCCCATCATCTTGAAAGCATTTGTAGTTTCATAATCACCAAAACGTTGGATGTGTCGCTTGGTATCTTTTTTTAACTTCATACAAAGCTAATTATATCATAATATTCTACTATTCGATCGAATAGTAGAATACTATTTAGTTTGAGGAATTGATTGATTTTGAGATAGATAAAAACCATCATGAAATGATGGTTCCATCGAAATCGTGACCCTTGAGGTACGCTTCGAGGTTTTCTACCGAGGCGCCGAGAATCGCGACGGTAATGCCGGATTCTTCAGCCAGGCGAGCACCTACGGGATCAAAGGGGGTTGAAAGTCCCGGCGTCCAGGTATCAGGGATGATGCTGCGATACTGATCCCAGGATAAGGTGTCGTAACGGATAGCATCGGGATTCTGTTTTGGATCTTCACTGTATACGTGCGAGACGTTCGAGAAATTGATCACGCGGTTGGCACCCACCACGCGGGCCATTTCAATAGCGTCGGTATCAGACGAACACCCGGGTTCATAGGCGCCGACGATGACGACTGGTTCATCCACCCCTTTGGCATCCTGCCAACGTTCAATCACCTTGGGATGCACATTGATATCAGACATAATCCTCAAGAAAAGTTCGGCATTCAAACGAATCGATGTGATACCGATCCAATCAAGATCGATATCGGTAACGTTCGAAAAGGTTCGGGCCGCCGCCTGATAATTGCGACAAGTCTTTCCCCCACCAAGGACCAAAAAGATTTGGTAACCCTCGTCGTTAAAGTGACGAACTAAATCCTTCATGCGTTTAATGAAATCAACGTCGATCTGGTCAGGAACAACCAGCGAACCCCCCATGGAAATGACAATAGTTTCTCGGTAATCAGACATACTATTAATTGTTGTTAAGCGAAGATAGTACCTCGATGATAGCCGCGTGAACACCTTCTACCGATTGTTCACCATCAATATCGTAGACGGTATAGAGGTCATGGTTCTTAAGGTAGTCAATCGTTGGAACAACGTTCTCGTTGTACCATTCGATCCGACGCTCAATGACGTCGTCTTGGTCATCCGCCCGGCCGCGACCCTTCATACGTTCACGGGCAACATCATCAGATACGGCGACATTGATAACTACCACCTTGCTACGCTGATAGTACGCCATCGCAGAATCGAGGGTCATCGCCTGATTCACGGTACGAGGAAACCCATCGAGAATCAGGATTTGATCGTCTTTTTTCAGTCGATTCACCAAGGCATTTACCAAAAACCATTCGGTAATAAAGTCAGGGGCCAGGTTCCCGCTGCCGAGGATATCGCGCATCAATTCGTTGGTATAGCCGTCCTCTTTGATAAAAGAACGAAAGTGTTGACCCGATTCAAAATGAAACAGTTCGGTGCCAGGAAGAGTCTTCGTAAGGTAATCTTTAAGGAGCGCAACTTGAGTTCCTTTTCCTGAACCCGAACGCCCCATCACAATAATCGTATCAATGTCATTCATGCCACAGCGAGTATAACAAAGCTGTAGAATAAAACAAAAAACCG
>Ga0116151_10004915_pt1 | contig 11696 bp, 5 predicted proteins | sample AD_UKC117_MetaG_FD_89893 | JGI IMG/M metagenome (GOLD analysis project Ga0116151, IMG submission 89893) | Active sludge microbial communities of municipal wastewater-treating anaerobic digesters from Hong Kong - AD_UKC117_MetaG | ecosystem: Engineered > Bioreactor > Anaerobic > Digestate... | reverse complement strand
GACGACGGCGACCCCTGCACCACCGGTGACGTCTGCTCCGCGACCGGCATGTGCACCGGCACGCTGTTCGACTGCAGCAGCCTGGACGGGCCGTGCACGGTCGGCCAGTGCTCAGCCGGGACTTGCGTCGCGATGCCGCTGCCCAATGGCATCGCGTGTGATGACAACAGCGCCTGCACGGTATCCGACACGTGCGTGTCCGGAACCTGCCTGGGCAACCCCGTGATTTGCGACGATTTCGACGCGTGTACGATCGACACGTGCGACACGTCGAGCGGGTGCGTGCACACTCCGTCAGGCGCCACCTGCGACGACGGCGACCCCTGCACGGTCAGCGATGTCTGTACGGTCGGTGGATGCATCGGCGTGCCGAAGGATTGCAGCGCCCATGACGACGCGTGTCACGTGGGTGCGTGCAACTCGGCAACCGGGGCCTGCCAGGTGACGACGCTGCCCAATGGCACGCCATGTGACGATGGCAATCCCAATACGACCAACGACGTCTGCCTGTCCGGCATCTGCATGGGGGCGCCGTAGGCTCATCCGCCGGCCCGCCGCGCCATCACAGGCCGCTCAGTTCCTGGTACGCGTGGTAGTCGCGCAGGTCCACGTCGTTGTCGGCATCAAGGTCGAACTGCGCGAGGCACGAACTGGCGCACTCGGCCGTCTCCGTCGGCGCCGGTGACTGCAGCGGTCCGCTGAGGCAGTCCGCCAGCGCCCGCAGGTCGGCGAAGGGCAGAACCGAGTCGGCCGTGCAAGCGTCGGTCGCCTCGTCGCAGTTGAGCTTGTCGCACACGTAACCGGTGGATACGCAGCCAGCCTCGGCGGAGCAGTACTCGCTCCCGTTGCAGAACAGGCCGTCATCGGGGCAGAGGCCGTCATCGGGCGTGTGCACGCATCCGCCCTGCACGCACGCATCCGCGGTGCAGGCGATGCCATCGTCGCACTGCCCGTCATCCGAGCAGGCGCCCAGGCGGAAGACGCTCACGCTGCGCGCGGGCACCGTGATGAGTGCTGACTGGCTGTAGCTGTCGTACGCGCCGAGGTTGGGGGTGACACTGCCGCCGTTACCCGATCCGCTGCCCCCGTAAACCACCGCCTGCGAGTTGAAGATCTCGTACCACGTGCCCGGCTGGGGAAAGCCGATGCGGTAGCCGTTCTGATCCTCGTTGGCGAGGCTGGCGACCACCAGCAGGTCGTTGCCCGACCCGTCCCAGCGGTGCATGGTGAAGAGGTCCTTGGTCTCGTTGATGTGGTTGATCTCCATGCCCGCGTTGGAGCGGAAGCCCGGGTTCTCCTTGCGGATGCGGATCATGTCTTTGAACGCCTGCAGGTAGCCGGCGTAGGTGGTGGCCTTGCTCCAGTCGATGCGGTTGGCCGAGTTCGCGCCGAAGTCGGTGTCCTCGAGAAACTCCGAACCCATCAGGATGATCGGAATCCCCGGCGAGAACAGCGTCACGCCGTAGCCGAAGAGCGTGCGGCCGCGGGCGTACTGATCGTCGTGGGGGTAGGTCGTGTCGATCGTCTTGACCATGCGCTGGCCGCCGCTGCTGGGCCATGCCTCGTCGTGCAGCTCGAAGTACTTGGCGGTCTGCGTGCGCGTCTGGCCGACGCTTACGACGTTCGAGCCGTCGTTGAAGTCGCCGTAGATCGCGTTGCGCAGCTCGTTGATGTTGGCGCTGCCCGTGCCGCTCGCCGCCGCGAAGATCGCGTTGCGCATCGCGTACTTGTAGCGGTCCTGGTACTGCGAGTCGAAACCGGCGCCGCCCTGGCTGGTCGGGCGCGTCACGTAGTAGTCATCGGGAAGCTGCTCGGCGTAGGCAATCTTGTCCACCGCGCGGCGGTCCATCTCGTCGTTCATACGTTGCATGAGCCCCCAGCCGGCGCCCTGGCCGTTCGGCGGGTTCATGTAGTCGGTCGCGTCGAAGCGGAAGCCGTCGAGGCGGTACTCCTCGAGCCAGTAGAGCGCGCTGTCGGCGTAGTAGTTCCGGACCTCGAGCGTGTCGAAGTCGGCCTGCGAGCCCCACAGGGTTTCCCACTGGCCGGTGACGCCGTCGCCGTCGAAGTAGATCTGCCCGGTCGTGCCGCCGCCGGTGTAGCTCCACAGGTAGTTGTCGGTGGGCGAGAAGTGGTTCCACACCACGTCGAGGGTTACGGCGATGCCCGCCTGGTGGAACTTGTCGATCATGTACTTGAAGTCGTCCACGTTCCCCGACTTCCACTCCACGCCAAACTGCGTGACCGGGTTGTAGCCCGCGGACCAGTCGGTGGGGAACTCCGTGATGGGCATGAGCTGGACCACGTTGATGCCGAGGTTGACCAGGTGGTTCAGGTGGCTGTCGACGATCGAACGGTACGTCGCGGGGGCGCTGCCGAAGTTATTCCCGTCGTTGCGCCCGGCGTAGGTGCCCACGTGGAGCTGGTAGACGATCATGCTCTCGTGATCGGGCTCGTGGAAATCAACGCTCGACTGCCAGTGGTAGAGGTTCGGATCAACGATGTAGGAGTTGTAGTTGTCGGAGGGGTTGACCCGCCGGGCCCGGGCGTCGGGTTTCCAGTGGTTGCCGTTAAACACGTACTTGTACTGGCCCCCGGGAGCGGCTGAGTTCACGCGCCCGGTGAAGTAGTCGCCGTTCTTGGTCATCGGGTTGGCGGTGCTGTTCCAGCCGTTGAAGGTGCCGGCGACGCTGCAGGTCGTCGCGCCCTTGCCCCAGACCTTGAACACGGTCCCGCCGCCGGTGACCGGCGTCGCCCCGAGCGGGGCGTGGCTGAGCGTGGCGTAGTCGATGACCCAGCCGCTGGCCGGCGGATCGTCGCTCATACCGGCGGGTCCGAGGTAGTCGGTGTCGCTGCCGTCGGTGAGCTCGATGTAGTACTCCACGACCGCGTTGGCGGTCGTGCAGGGGAGCTGGGCCTTCCACACGTCGTACACGCCCCGGTCGTGCGAATATGCGGCGTCGATCCAGCGCGGCGTGCCGTCGTCGTAGTGGACCCGGGCCGAGGTGACGTCGTAGTCGTAGGTCTGGAAAGACACGGCGAAGCTCTCGCCGTCGACCGGGCAGAGCGGAAGCCGGTCCACCGTGTCAATGTGGGAAATGCCGCTCCACTCCACGTTGTTGTCGTGTGTCGCCGCGGGCAGCATCGCCGCCAGTCCGAGCAGTGCATGAACTGCGAGCATATTCGCCATCCTCGTGAAAGTTCAGGGGTAATCAGGACCGACCATCCTGCCCGGCGGGTCGCGTGCGCGCCGACCTGTCTTGTCGTCGAGTCCCCCCCACACTCACCCCCTGGGGACCCACCGTTGCGCACCTTGGATTATAGCCCGGCGCCGGGGCGGTGCGCAGCCCAAAACCCATGAAAACGCCCGTCATTTCGGCATGAAAGTCGTTTCGCGCGCTGCAATGCTTGACCGCGCGCGGCGCCACCCGATAACCTGCTGCCGCGGTGATTGCGGCGCGACCTGCGCCGGCTCAGCACGACGCCGCGAGGCGAGCCTGCATTGACGCGTTCCATTCCTGTGTCCGGCCTGTGTCTTGGCGTGACGCTCCTCGTCACTGCGGCGCACGCGGCTGTCGAGATCACCGACCTGGGCGGCGATCGCTTCCTCGTCAACTTCCGCTTCACTGCTCCGCCGGAAGCCGAGACCGTGCACGTCGCCGGCTCGTTCAACGGCTGGGATCCGGCTGCCACGGCCATGCAGCGCCAAGGGAATACCCAGACCTTTTCGACCGACGTCGTGCTCGCCCGGGGCCGCTACGAGTACAAATTCGTGATCGACGGAAGCACCTGGCGGACGGATATGGATAACCCGAATCGGACCGACGGCTACCAGAACGCGCTGCTTTTCGTCGGACTCGCCGCGGACGACGCCGGCCCGACGGTCACGACGCGCGCCCCCATCGCGTCCGCGCCGCCCGCGCCCCCTCCCGCCGAAATCACCGCTGCCCTCGCCGCGATCACCGCGGCGGATCCGTCCGCCCGGGCCGTGCGTATCGCGGCGCTCTTTCGGGACATGCCCATGCCCCACGTGACCGACAAGACCGTCACTTTCATATGGGCGGGCGAGGCAACGTCGGCCCCGACCGTCCGAGTATTTGCCGAGGGGGCCCGCCTGGGGTATGCCCTTCAGCCCGTCCCCGACGTTGGCGGACTTTACGCCCTGACCCTCGCGCGCGAGCCGTTTCCCGACCGCTGGGCCTACCTGTACGCGATCGAACGCAGCGACCGGACCGACATCCAACTGGACCCCCATGGCTGGAGCGTGACGACCCGCGCCGGTGAGCCCGTCACCCGCGGCGTCGCGGCGTCGCCGCGCGTCGGCCGCATTGAACTGATCCCAGCCGTCCGGCCCAAGTCCGGCGACCTGCCGCCCCGCGACGTCTACGTTTACCTGCCTCCGGGCTACGACCGCGGCTCGGACCGCTACCCGGTGCTCTACATGCACGACGGCCAGAACTCCTGGGACGACCCCGTCGAGCCCTTCGGGCACGGCGGATGGACGGTCAACCTGGTCGCCGACAAGCTCATCGCCGAGGGCGAGGTGTCCCCGTTCATCGTCGTCGGCGTGGCCAACACGACCGACCGAATGACCGAGTACGGCCCGGGCGAGGACATCCTCGACGGGGCGAAGCACCCGTACCTTCGTTTTCTCAAGGACGACCTGAAGCCGCTCATCGACGCGAAATACCGCACGGAGCCGGACGCCGGTCACACCTTCATGGCGGGCTCGAGCCTCGGTGGGGCGATCTCCCTGCAGGCGGCGCTGCTCTTTCCCGGCGTCTACGGTGGTGCAGCCTGCCTGTCGCCGGCGCTGATGTTCAAGGACGCCGCCGGGCGAAGCTACTTTGACCTGCTCGCCAAGGTGGGTGCGCGCGACGTGCGCCTCTACGTCGACCACGGGACCGCGGGTGAGAGCCACGACGGTGCGGAGCGGACCGACCGATTGATTGCGGAATTGCAGGCGAAGGGCTGGCGGGATGGCGTGAATCTCGTACATTTCGTGGACGCAGGCGCCGCGCACAACGAGCGCGCCTGGCGGGCGCGACTCGATCGTCCGCTGCGCTTCCTGTTCGGTCGAGAGGCGAAGCAGCAGGACGCGCGGCAGAGCCCGCAGTGAGCGAACGGACCGCATGAGCCGATTTCGCCTGGTCATCACAGCCGTCGCCCTCGTCGCGCTCATGTGGTGGCTTTATCCCAAGCGGCCGCGCGCCGAACGCGGCGACGTCACCGAGGTGACGATCTGGTTCAACGGCGTGGTGGAGGGGCGGCACATCGACGTGGTCGATGCGTTCGAGCGCCGTTTCCCCGAGTACCGCGGGGTGCTCGGCTCGAGCGCGGCGCGCACCGGCCTGGAAGGGGAGGGCAATCCCCAGCGGCTCATGTGCGGGATCGCCGGCGGCGTGCCCCCCGAGGTGGTCGAGTACGATCGCTTCGCCATCGCCCAGTGGGCCGCCCGCAAGGCCTTCCTCGACCTCAACCCGCTGATCGAGAAGGACGCCGCCGACCTCGCCGCCGCCCGCACCGAACTGGCCCAGAAGACATCGTCCGCGGCGCCGGCGGCTGACATCGACGCGTTGCAGGCCCGCATCGAACGCCTCGAAAAGTACGCCGTCCGCCGCGCGGATTACTACCCCGCGACCTGGGACGAGTGCCTGTGGCAGGGCGGCCTCTATGGCATCCCCAACTACATGGACGACCGCGTCCTCTACTACAACTCCGACCTGTTCGTCCAGGCGGGGCTGGTCGATGCAGCCGGTGACCCCGTGCCCCCCAGGACCTGGGAGCAGATCGTCGGCAAGCTCGTCGACACGACCGACGCCACCATCCGCAACGATCGCGTCTCGTGCCCGTCGGTGGACTTCTCCGCCGCCGGCGTTCGCGCCGGCGACACGCTGACCCAGATCGTCGGTCACGAGGGCGTCTACCGCTGCCTCGTCAAGCAGGTGGTGAGCCCCCACGAACTGATCGTGATGAGCCCGCACGCGCGCCGGCCGCTGCTGATCAAGGACGGCACGGCGCGGCACATCAAGCTCTTCAGCCAGGAGAGCTACGTGCTGCGGCTGACGCGCTGGGATGACGAGGGGCAGATCAAGGTCGTCGGCTTCGAGCCGATGCACGGCAACGGCTGGCTGTTCCACTACGGCTGGCTCAACGGCGGGCGCTTCATGAGCGCCGACGGCCGGACGTGCACGTTGAACGATCCGCGGATCGTCGCGGCGCTGCAATTCACGACGGACGTCTACGACTCCATGGGCGGGGCGGCTGAGGTCAACGCCTTCAAGAAGAGCTTCCAGACCGCAGCCCAGGACCCGTTCCTGATGAACCAGATCGGCATGTTCATTCAGGGCGACTGGTTCCTGCGCGACCTGGCCCGCTACAAGCGCGACATGCGCTTTGGCACGGCTCCGCCGCCACTGCCCGCGGCGCGACTCGCGGAGGGCAAGAGCTCGGTGACGTTCCTGGCGGGTTTTGCCTACTGCATCCCCGCCACCTGCCCGCCCGAGAAGGTCGAGGCGGCTTGGTGGCTGGTCAAGTTCCTCTCCAGCCTCGACGGCGGGATGGTGCTCAACGAGCACGACGCCCAGCGCGAACGCGGCCAGGGCCGTCTGTACATGCCGCGCATGATGGCCAATCGCCGGCTCAACGAACTGCAGCTCGAACGCTACGTCAACATCCCGGAGATGCCGCAGCGGGTGCGCCGCGGACTGCAGACGCACCTCGACATGCTCGAGCACGCGCGTTTCCGGCCGGTGTCGCCGGAGGGGCAGAAGCTGTGGAACGCCCAGGCGGACGCGCAGGATCTCGCCTGGAACCACGGCGCCTCCCCGAAGGAGGCGCTCGACCTCTACACCGCGAAGGTCCAGCGGGCGCTGGATCGGTTTTTCGCGCCGCGCACCGGCCCGGTGCTGCACTGGCGCTGGGTCGTCGTGGCCTATGCGCTCGTGCTCGTCGCGACGGCTGGTATCGTCTTCATCCGCTTCCGGCGCCGCCACGAGCTCTCCGGCTACCAGGGCCGGCAGTGGTGGATCGGCCTGCTCTTCTCCTCGCCCTGGATGCTCGGGTTCATCGTCCTCGCCGGCGGCCCGATGATCTTCTCCATCGTGATGAGCTTCACCCAGTACGACGTGATCAGCCCCGCCACCTTCGTCGGCCTGGCCAACTACCACGAAATGTTCGGCGTCGACTGGGGCAACGTCGGCGGCGTCGCGGACGCCCTGGGCAACACGCTCTTCATGGCCATCGGCCTGCCGCTGAGCATGGCGACGGGCCTCGGCCTGGCCATGCTGCTCAACACCGAGGTGCGCGGCATGAGCGTCTACCGCACGACGTTCTTCCTCCCGGCGATCATGCCGGTCGTGGCGGCTTCGGTACTGTGGATCTGGGTGTTCAACGCGCAGAACGGCCTGATGAACTGGCTGCTGGATCTCTCCGGCATCGAGCACGTCCTGCAGTGGCTCGGGGTGCGCACGCCCATAAGCTGGCTGACCAACAAGCACACATCCAAGCCCGCGCTGATCATCATGCTGCTGTGGGGCTCGGGCGCGAGCATGATCATCTGGCTCGCGGGGCTCAAGGAGATCCCGCGGCATCTCTACGAGGCCGCGTCGCTCGACGGCGCCGGCCCCGTCCGCCGCTTCTTCACGGTGACGCTGCCGATGCTCTCGCCGTACATCCTGTTCAATCTGGTCATGGGTCTGATCGCGACGTTCCAGATCTTCACCCAGGCCTACATCATGACGCCCAACGGCTCCCCCGAGCGGAGCACGTACTTCTACGTCTACAAGCTCTTCGACGAGTGCTTCAGCTTCTTCCGCCTCGGCTACGGCGCCGCCATGGCCTGGGTGCTGTTCGTGATCGTGATCCTGCTCACGCTGTTCAACATGTGGAGTTCGAAGAAATGGGTGCACTACGCAGGTGATTGAGCCTGCGCTCACCAACCGGCTGTTGAGGACGATTTGTACGCGGAGTACCGACATGTGCCGATCCAAGTCGATGGCGAGGTTGGCCGTGCTCATGCCGCTGATTGGTTGCGGCGGGTGCGATCGAGCGCAATCGAGCAATGCAGGTTCAGCGCAGCGGCCCGTGGCCGGTCGGGACGATCGTTCCGGCCGTGTTGCATGCAGCCTTGAATTGCTGAGGGATGGCGTGGTAATCAAGGCTCAAGTGGTGTTCGCCAATCAGTCGGACAAGGTGATTTCGGTCTGGAAGAGGGACGTGCTCTCGGAACCGGAGATGACCTGGAACGCATTTGAGGTCACGCGTGACGGCGAAGAGGTGGACTACTGCGGTTGGATGGTGAAGCGGTCGCCGCCGACACCTGCCGACTGCGTGAGTGTCCAGCCGGGTGGCAGTCTGCGAAGCGAAGTGGGGCTCTCGAAGTATTATGACCTGCGCAAGCGCGGTCGCTACGTCGTCCGCTACGTGGGTTATTGGTCCACGATGTCTGATGCCGATGGATCGCCGCAGGTGCGCTCCAATTCCTGTGTGTTCGAAAACGATGGTCAGTTTATCGAATCTCCGATGAGGGTTGACTGACGCTAGGTCTCGCGATGGATACTCCGCGTAAATTCTGGCAATCCTCGCTGCTGCACTTCGTGCTGATCTTCGGCTCGCTGGTGTTTGCACTGCCGTATTTCTGGCTCGTGGGAACGAGCTGGAAACTCGACAAGGAGGTCCAGTCCGAACAGATCACCATCCTGCCGCAGAAGCCGGAGCCGCGGCTGGTGAGCCCCTACATCGACGAACGCCAGTTTCCTGACCTGGAGAAACCCGAGGACCTCGGCCGGCACCGCTGGGCGGAGTGGATGCAGGAAGTGCTCCAGCGCGAACTCGGCGCCACGGTCGATGCCTGGATCGCCCAGGGGGACGATCGTCTCGCGGGCCTCGATCACGAGAAGCTGCGCACCGAGCTCATCCAGGGCGCATTTCAGCGGCTCAAGAACGTGCTGCCCTACGACGCCTGGAGTTCACTGGACGAAATGAGCTTTGCAGCCGCGGTCCATGAACGCCTCGTGCCTGCCGATATCACCGAGCTCTTCGAGCAGGCCTACCGTTATTTCGCGGTGGGCAAGGTGTTGCTCAAGGACCGCAACTACCGCATCCACGATCTGACCGGCCAGACGCCCGTGGACGAGCTCTGGCACGTCGACGCGGGCGCGGACGTCGTGCGCATCGAGCCGCGTATCGAGGCCGACCGGCCGGTGGGGGTGCTGCACTACGATTTCTCCAAGGGTGAGGCCTTCGACATGGCGGCCATGCTGGATCTGCCCGTGTCGAGCGACGCGTGGAAGCGCCTCAGCATCTCGTTCCGCCGCGATCAGACTTGGCACGAGATGCGCGTCTTCGTCGAGCTGGAGGGCCGGTTGCTGCGCTCCGTCGATCCCAAGTACCTCGGCGAGGACACCTGGTGGGAGGTGAACCTGCAGGAGCCGAGCTCGGACGACGAGCGCATGTCCGCGCGCAACTACGTGCTGCTGCGCGAGGTGGATCACGGTCCGCAGTACGATCACGGCCAGGGGCGGATGCGGCTGCGGTTGCGGTTGACACGCAGCAGCATTCCCGAAGCCTACTGGGCCAAGGGGACGGAGAACTACCGCAAGGCGTTTGAGCAGGTGCCGTTCTGGCGCTACTTCAAGACCAGTGTCTTCCTGGTGATCGCGAACATCCTGGGCACGGCGCTGAGCTGCTCGCTCGTTGCGTTCGCCTTCGCCCGCCTGCAGTGGCCGGGCCGCGACCTGTGCTTCGTGCTGGTGCTGGCCACGATGATGATCCCGCCGCAGGTGACGATGATTCCGTCGTTCGTGATCTACAAGTACCTGGGGTGGTACAACACGCTGGCGCCGTTGTGGGTGCCCAACCTGCTCGCGGTGAACGCGTTCGCGATCTTCCTGCTGCGCCAGGCGATGAAGGGAATTCCCAAGGAGCTGGAGGAGGCGGCCCAGATCGACGGGTGCGGGTGGTGGCGGATCTACTGGACCATGGCCCTGCCGCTGATGCGCCCGACCATCGCCGCCATCTCGATCTTCACCTTCATGTTCGTGTGGAACGACTTCATGACTCCGCTGATCTACGTCAACGATCAGCGGCTCTACCCACTGGCCCTCGGCCTGTTCAGCTTCATGGCCGGCCGGGAAAACCAGTTCACGCTGATCATGGCCGGCTCGATGATCATGACCCTGCCGGTCATCCTCACCTTCTTCTTCGCCCAGCGGCACTTCATCCAGGGCGTGACCATGACTGGCATGAAGAACTGATTGTCCGGCGGGGGGGCTTCGGCATCAGCGCTGCGCCGGGCCCACCAGCAACTGCAGGCGCGCGGCGTCCGCCAGATCCACATCCGTGTCGTGATCGAAATCGAATACCTGGCGGCAATTCTCCCAGGCGCGGTCGCCCGGGCCGGCGAGGCAGGCGGTCAGGGCGGCGGCATCTGCGGCATCCACGACCCCGTCGCCATCGGCATCGCCGTCGGGCAGGGGGGCGGACGCCACCGCGATTTCCGGCAGCGTCAGTGCCCGCTGATAGACGAGCACATCGTCCATCCGTCCGTCGAAGTAGCGCGCATAGGCCGAGGACCAGACGTAGCGTCCCAGGTTCAGGTCCACCGAATTCGGCACCACCGGCCCGACCGCCGCGTCCGTCGATCCCACGAGGGCGCCGTCGAGGTAGAGGTGGACCGTACTCGTACCGTTGCCTGCGTACATGTACGTCAGGGCGACGTGATACCAGCGGCCCGACGTGACCGGCGTATCGGCCTGCACGACGGTTTTGTTCTCCTGGTCGCTGAACAACTCGCAGCCAAGCCGGTTGTCGTCCTCGATCCAGAAGTTGATGCCGCGCTGCGCGTCCCCCTGCTTCTGGATGATCGGCTGACGTATGCCGAGTGCGTCGAGGTTGATCCACGCGGCGAAGGTGAAGTCCAAGCCGCTGCCGTCACTCTTGGCGGGAAAGTCGCCGCTCAGCGCGGAATCCGAGCGTGCGGCGTAGTCATCGATGCCGTCGAGCCGCAGCGCATTGCCGTAGTAGCCCACGTCGCGCGTCGCTCCGCTGTGCAGTTGCATGCTGTTGCCCCGCGCACTCTGATCGAACGCCGTATTGCCGGTCGCCTCGTCGAACTTCCAGCTACCGATCAGTCCTTCCGCGGGCACGCCGACGTAGAGTGTCGTCTGTGCAGTCGCGCGGTTGCCCTGGCCGGTCACAACCGTCAGCGTCGCGGTGACGACGCCGTCGGTCGCGAACGTGTGCGTGACGGCCGGACCGCTCGCGCTGCCGCCGTCACTGAACTGCCAGTTGTAGCTCGCGATCACGCTCTGCGGCGTGGACGACGTGGCATCGAACGTCGCCATGGCTGGGGCCGGCCCCGGCAGCGAGTCGTCCACGCGAATCCGCGCCACCGGCGGCCCGTCTTCCGGTGCGGTCCCCGAGCCGTTGTCGTTCCGCCACAGGTACAGGTCGCTGTACGCGTCGAACGCGATGCTGAAAATGTCCAGGTCGCCGTCGTGGTCGAGGTCCGCCACGCGCGCTCCGAGGTGACCCTCCACGCCCGTGTCGACGATGCGCTCCGCGAAGTTGCCGCAGCCGTCATTGTCCCAAATTTGCAGCTTTTTCGTGCCTCGGTGCTCCTGGGTGATGATGTCGATGTCGCCGTCGTGATCCATGTCCGCGACGTCCATGCTGTTCGTCGTGTACTGCGTCACGAT
>Ga0116151_10004911_pt1 | contig 11704 bp, 10 predicted proteins | sample AD_UKC117_MetaG_FD_89893 | JGI IMG/M metagenome (GOLD analysis project Ga0116151, IMG submission 89893) | Active sludge microbial communities of municipal wastewater-treating anaerobic digesters from Hong Kong - AD_UKC117_MetaG | ecosystem: Engineered > Bioreactor > Anaerobic > Digestate... | reverse complement strand
TCTCGCCCATCCCCAGCTCGAGGTCGGTGCGGTCACCGCCGACTCCTCGGCCGGCAAGACCCTCGGTGAGATCCATCCGCACCTCGGCCCGCTCGCCGATCGGGTCCTCGCCCCGACGACCGCCGAGTCGCTCGCCGGTCACGACGTCGTCTTCCTCGCCCTCCCGCACGGTGCCTCGGCCGCCCTCGCCGCCGCCCTGCCCGAGGACACCGTCGTCATCGACTGCGGGGCCGACTTCCGGCTCGAGTCCGAGCAGGCGTGGACAGCCTTCTACGACACGCCCTATGCCGGGTCCTGGCCCTACGGCCTGCCCGAGCTGGCCGTCGACGGCCGGCCGCAGCGGGAGCGACTCGCCGGCGCTCGCCGGATCGCCGTCCCCGGCTGCTACCCGACCGGCATCACGCTCGCTCTCGCTCCCGGCCTCGCGGCCGGCCTGCTCGACCCACGGGACATCGTCGTTGTCGCCGCCTCGGGCACCTCGGGCGCCGGCAAGTCGCTCAAGCCGCACCTGCTCGGTGCCGAGGTGATGGGCGCGATGTCCCCCTACGGCGTCGGCGGGACCCACCGGCATACCCCCGAGATCGAGCAGAACCTCAGCACGGCCGCCGGCCGGCCGGTCACCGTCTCGTTCACCCCCACCCTCGCGCCGATGCCCCGCGGCATCCTCGCCACCTCGACGGCGCGGCTCGCCGAGGGCGCCGACCCTCGAGCCGTGCGGGCGACCTACGAGCAGGCGTATGCCGCCGAGCCGTGCGTCACGCTGCTGCCCGAGTGGCGCTGGCCCTCGACCGCGTCGGTCCTCGGCGCCAACACGGTGCACCTGCAGCTGGCCGTCGACGAGCACGCTGGCCGGGTCGTCGTGTGCTCGGCGATCGACAACCTCACCAAGGGCACCGCCGGTGCCGCCGTGCAGTGCGCCAACCTCGCCCTCGGCCTGCCCGAGACCCTCGGGCTCCCTCTCACCGGAGTCGCCCCGTGACCAGCCCTACCCCCGCCGCGTCGTCGCCGATCGTCGTGCTGCCCAAGGGCTTTCGCGCGGCCGGCATCACCGCCGGCCTCAAGGCGAGCGGCAAGCCCGACCTCGCGCTCGTCGTCAACGACGGCCCCGACCACCACGCGGCCGCCGTCTTCACGAGCAACCGGGTCGAGGCCGCGCCGGTGACCTGGAGCCGCCAGGTGCTCACCGACGGGCGGGTCGACGCTGTCGTGCTCAACTCCGGTGGCGCCAATGCCTGCACCGGCTCGCCCGGCTTCCTCGACACCCACCGCACCGCCGAGAAGGTCGCCGACGTCCTCGGCATCTCCGCCGGCGACGTCGCCGTGTGCTCGACCGGACTCATCGGGGAGCGACTTCCGATGGAGCGGCTGCTGCCTGGCGTCGAGGCGGCGGCCGCCGCGCTCTCGCCCGACGGACACGACGCCGCCGCGACCGCGATCATGACCACCGACACCGTCTCCAAGCAGGCGACCCACGCCGCGGACGGCTGGTCGGTGTCGGGCATGGCCAAGGGCGCAGGCATGCTCGCGCCGGCCCTCGCGACGATGCTCGTCGTCGTGACCACCGACGCGGTCGCCGACCCCCGCCAGCTGGACGCATCCCTGCGGGCCGCCACGGCGCTCACCTTCGACCGGATCGACTCCGACGGCTGCATGTCGACCAACGACACGGTCCTCCTGATGGCCTCCGGGGCCTCGGGCATCGCGCCCAGCCCGGACGAGCTCACCGCCGCGGTGACCGCGGTCTGCGCCGACCTGGCGCGCGGTCTGATCGCCGACGCCGAGGGCGCCAACCACGACATCGAGATCGAGATCCGCTCTGCCGCAACGGAGTCCGACGCCCTCGAGGTCGCGCGCTCGATCGCCCGCAACAATCTCTTCAAGTGCGCCGTCTTCGGCAACGACCCCAACTGGGGTCGGGTCCTCGCCGCGGTCGGCACGACCCAGGCGGCCTTCGACCCCGCCGATCTCGCCGTGACGATGAACGGCGTCCAGGTATGCCGCGCCGGCGGCGTCGGCGACGACCGCGCCCTCGTCGACCTGACCCCGCGGCATACCCACGTCGTCGTCGACCTCGGTGCGGGCAGCGCCACGGCCACGGTGTGGACCAACGACCTCACCCACGACTACGTCCACGAGAACTCCGCGTACAGCACCTAGAAGGACGGATCCGGATGGCCCCCAGCTCACTCCGCGGCGTCATCGACGCCGCCGCGATCCGCGTGGCGCAGGCCAAGGCGAGCACCCTCGTCGAGGCGCTGCCGTGGCTCGAGCGCTTCCGCGGCTCGCTCGTCGTCGCCAAGTACGGCGGCAATGCGATGGTCGATGACACCCTCAAGGCCGCCTTCGCCCAGGACGTCGCCTTCCTCCGGTATGCCGGGCTGCGCCCGGTCGTCGTGCACGGCGGTGGCCCCCAGATCGGCGCGATGCTCGCCCGGCTCGGTCTCACCAGCGAGTTCAAGGGGGGCCTGCGGGTCACCACGCCCGAGGTCATGGACGTCGTCCGGATGGTGCTCACCGGCCAGGTGCAGCGCGAGCTCGTCGGCCTGCTCAACCAGCACGGCCCTCTGGCGGTCGGGCTGTCCGGCGAGGACGCCGACCTCTTCGAGGGCCGTCGGCGGGGCACGATCGTCGACGGTGAGGAGGTCGACCTCGGCCAGGTCGGCGACGTCGTCGGCGTGAACCCGGCTGCGGTGCACGACATCCTCACGGCCGGTCGGATCCCGGTCGTCTCGACGATCGCGCCGAACCTCGACGCTCCCGGTCAGGTCCTCAACGTCAACGCCGACACGGCCGCATCGGCGCTGGCGGTCGCCCTCGGCGCGAGCAAGCTCGTCGTGCTCACCGACGTCCAGGGCATCTATGCCGCATGGCCGGACCGCGACTCGCTGCTGTCGCAGATCGGCCTCACCGAGGCCCGCGCGCTGCTCGGCCGGGTCGACTCCGGCATGGTGCCCAAGCTCGAGGCCTGCATCCGGGCCGTCGAGGGTGGGGTGCCGCAGGCGCACGTCGTCGACGGCCGGGCTCCGCACTCGCTGCTGCTCGAGGTGTTCACCGACGAGGGCATCGGCACCATGGTGCTGCCCGATCCGCCTGGGACGGTGCTGGCATGAGCGGCACCGACTGGCTCGCCCGGTATGCCGCGTCGCTGCTGCCCGTGTTCGGCACGCCGCAGATCGTCCTCTCGCACGGCCAGGGCTGCTACGTCGTCGACGTCGACGGCAAGCGCTATCTCGACCTGCTCGCCGGCATCGCGGTCAACACCCTCGGCCACGGCCACCCGGCCCTCGTCGACGCGGTGACCAAGCAGGCGAGCCAGCTCGTGCACGTCTCGAACTTCTTCACCAGCGAGCCCCAGGTCGAGCTCGCCGAGGCGCTGCTGCGGATCGCCGAGGCGCCGTCCGGCTCGGCGGTCTTCTTCGCCAACTCCGGCACCGAGGCGATCGAGGCGGCGATCAAGCTGTCCCGGCGCACCGGCCGCGGCACGATCATCGCCGCCGAGGGCTCCTTCCACGGCCGCAGCACCGGAGCCCTCGCACTCACCTGGAAGGCCGCCTACCGCGAGCCCTTCGAGCCGCTCATCGGCACCGTCGTGCACGTCCCCTACAACGACGAGGGGGCGCTGCGGGCCGCGGTCGCTCAGGTCGGCGACGACCTCGCCGCGGTCGTCCTCGAGCCGATCCAGGGCGAGGGCGGCGTCATTCCTGGCGACGCGGCATACCTCGGCCTGGCTCGTGAGCTGACCACTGCCGCAGGCGCATTGCTCATCCTCGACGAGATCCAGACCGGCATGGGCCGCACCGGCCGGTGGCTCGCCTTCCAGCACAGCGGGATCTGCCCCGACGCGATCACCCTCGCCAAGGGGTTGGCCGGGGGAGTGCCGATCGGGGCGCTGATGACCTTCGGCGCCGAGGTCACCGCCCTGCTGCAACCGGGTCAGCACGGCTCGACCTTCGGCGGCAACCCACTCGCCTGCGCCGCCGGGCGCGCCGTGGTGCAGACGATCGAGCACGACGGCCTGCTCGAGCATGCCCACACCATGGGCCAGCACCTCGCCGACAGCGTTGCGGCACTGGGCCATCCACTCATCGCGCAGGTCCGCGGGCGGGGGCTGCTGCGAGCCGTCGCCCTGACCGAGCCGATCGCCGCGGCGGCCATGACGCGGGCCCGGGAGGCCGGCTTCATCGTCAATGCGGTGGCCCCGGACGCGCTGCGCCTCGCCCCGCCGCTCGTCATCGAGGCCGCCGAGCTCGACACCTTCGTCGCCGCCCTGCCCCGCCTGCTCGACGAGGCCGCCGCCGACGCGGGGGTGGCCCCGTGACCATTGCGCCGACGACCCCGACCGCCCGTCGCGCTCGGATCGCCGAGCTCATCGCCACCCGGCCGGTGCGCAGCCAGGGCGAGCTGCTCGAGCTGCTCGCCGCCGAGGGCGTCGAGGTGACCCAGGCGACTCTGTCCCGCGACCTCGTCGAGCTCGGCGCGGTCAAGGTCCGCGAGGGCCGCGCGCTCGTCTACGCGATCGACGACGCCCCGCGCCGGGCCGGTGAGCAGCTGCCCGCCCGGCTGCGCCGGCTGTGCGAGGAGCTGCTCGTCAGCGCCGACGCGAGCGACAACCTCGCCGTCCTGCACACCCCCGCCGGGTGCGCCAACCACCTCGCGCTGGTCATCGACCAGTCCCACCTCGAGGGCGTGCTCGGGACGATCGCCGGCGACGACACGATCCTGCTCGTCACCACGCCCGGCGGCGCCGACGCCGTCGCCCGCCGGATGCTCGCCCTCGCCGGGCTGTCCGACTGACCCACCCGATCCAAGGAGCCCTGTCCGGTATGCCGCCCACCCCACCGCCCGCCGCACCCCACCGTCCCGACGCGGCGGCCTCGCCGGCTGCGCCGGCCGGCGGCGGCAAGCGGGTCGCCCTGTGGGGCGGGCGCTTCGCCGGCGGACCCGCGGACGCGCTCGCCGAGCTGTCCCGCAGCACGCACTTCGACTGGCGGCTCGCGGCATACGACATCCGCGGCAGTCAGGCGCACGCGCGGGTGCTGCACCGCGCCGGACTGCTCTCCGACAGCGACCTGGCGACGATGCTCGGTGCGCTCGAGGAACTGCTCGCCGACGTCCGCTCCGGGGCCTTCCGGCCGGCGCCCGACGACGAGGACGTCCACACCGCGCTGGAGCGCGGGCTCATCGAGCGGGCCGGCGCCGACGTCGGGGGGCGGCTGCGGGCCGGTCGCAGCCGCAACGACCAGATCGCCACGCTCTTGCGGATGTGCCTCCGCGAGGAGGCCAGGCGAGTCGGCGGCCTCGTCCTCGACGTCGTCGACGCACTCGTCGACCAGGCCGGCGCCCACCTCGGCGTCGCGATGCCAGGCCGCACGCACCTGCAACACGCCCAGCCGGTGCTGCTGTCGCACCACCTGCTCGCGCACGCCTGGGCCCTGCTGCGCGACGTCGACCGGCTGCGCGACTGGGACCGACGGGCCGACTGCTCGCCCTACGGCTCCGGCGCGCTCGCCGGCAGCTCGCTCGGCCTGGACCCCGAGGCGGTGGCCGCCGACCTCGGCTTCTCCGGCTCGGTCGCCAACTCGATCGACGGCACTGCCGCCCGCGACGTCGCGGCCGAGTTCGCCTTCGTCCTCGCGATGACCGCGGTCGACGTCTCCCGGATCGCCGAGGAGGTCGTCCTCTGGGCGACCAAGGAGTTCTCCTACGTCACCCTCGACGACGCCTACTCGACCGGGTCGAGCATCATGCCGCAGAAGAAGAACCCCGACATCGCCGAGCTGGCCCGCGGCAAGGCCGGGCGGGTCGTCGGCGACCTCGCCGGCCTGCTCACGACCCTCAAGGCCCTCCCGCTGGCCTACAACCGTGACCTGCAGGAGGACAAGGAGCCGGTCTTCGACGCCATCGACACCCTCGCGGTGCTGCTGCCGGCCTTCGCCGGCATGATCGCCACCCTCACCTTCCACCGGGAGCGACTGGAGAGCCTCGCGCCGCAAGGCTTCGCGCTCGCGACCGACGTCGCCGAGTGGCTGGTCCGCCAGGGGGTGCCCTTCCGGGTCGCCCACGAGGTGGCCGGCGCCTGCGTCCGCGCGTGCGAGCAACGTGGCATCGAGCTGTGGGACCTCAGCGACGGCGACCTCGCCGACATCAGCGAGCACCTGACCCCAGCGGTGCGTGAGGTGCTCTCGGTCGAGGGCTCGCTCGCCTCGCGCGACGGCCGCGGCGGCACGGCACCCCGTCGGGTCGCGGAGCAGCTGGGCGAGGTTCAGGCCGCGGTGGCGGCCGGCCGGGCGTTCACCGGCTGACCACCCGCCTCCGGCGTCATCGGGCGCAGTGCGCCGGCGACGCGGCCTCAGTGCAGGGACAGCTTGGCGCCGACGAGCAGTGCGAAGACGCCGACCACGGCGGCGATGGCCAGCATCCGGTGCCCGGCGCTCACCCCGCGCGAGCGCAGGCCGAACCACGCGACGGCACCGAATCCGACTGCCACCCAGCCCAGTCCGAGCCATACGGCGTCGGCCAGGTCCATCCCGGCCAGGTGGCCCAGGGCCGTGACGAGCATCGGGGTGAAGCCGGCGGTGACCATCGGCCCGGAGACCCAGGCGTGGTGGCGCAGCGACGTCTCGGGATCGACTCCGGGCCGGGGGACGATGACCTCGGCGAAGAGATGGGTAAGGAAGTAGACGACGTTCGTCGCCAGGGTGAGCAGCAGCAGTCGCAGCAGCGAGTCGTCGTGACCGGATCCGGCGATCATCGTCACGGCGGTGACCATGAGGCCGTAGACGGCCGAGCTCAGCCGATCGGCCCGGTCGAGGGCTGCCCCGCTGTGACCCGCCCCATCCGGCCCCGCGCTCGGGGAGCTCACCCGCGGGCCGGAGTGGAGCGGAAGGCCGGGTCGTTGCGCAGCTCCATGAACTCGCGCGCTCGGTCCCGCGAGGCGATGTCGGCGGCGGTGGTCGGCTCCCAGGCCGGCACCGGTGTCGGCCGCCGCTCGCCGTCGAGCGCGACGTAGACGCTCGTGCACTGGGTGGCCAGGGCCAGCTCACCGCTGCGCGGGTTGCCGGCCAGCACTCGGAGCGCGACGTGCATCGAGGTGCGGCCGGTGAGCACGAGCCGGGCTTGGATCTCGACGAGGTCGCCGATGTGGATGGGCCGGATGAACGACACCCCCCCGGCGAAGCGGGACACGACGTGCGCCCGGCTCCACTCGGAGGCGCACACGTAGCCGGTCTCGTCGATCCAGCGCATGAGGATCCCGCCGTGCAGCTTGCCGCCCCAGTTGACGTCGGTCGGGGCCGCAAGCATCCGCAGCGACTCACGGTGGGCCGTCGACTCGCCGTCCCAGTCCTCAGCTGACACCAGCTCGATCACCTTGGCGCGCAAGGCGATCCGTCGCTCGGCCTCGGCCTTGGCAGCGAGCAGCACGGCTCGTTGGGGGTCCCACTGCGGCACCGGGACCGCAGCGCCTTCTGCCATCGCGACGAAGACCATCCGGCACGCGAAGGCGTGCTCGACGACCCCGCCGCGCGGGTCGCCGGACGACACGTCGACGACGATCGTCATGCTCGACCGCCCGGTGAGCACGACCTGCGCCGACACCTCGACGAGGTCGCCGACCTGGATCGGTCGATGGAAGTCGATGTTGCCGACATAGGCCGTCACGCAATAGCGCCCCGACCAGCCTGCGGCACAAGCGAATCCGGCTTTGTCGATCCACTCGAGGATGCGCCCGCCACTCACCGACCCACCCTGCCCGGCGTCCGTCGGCGCGGCCATGAAGCGCAGGGTGACGTGCCCGGTGGTCGCGGTCGACGGCATACCGACAATGTATGCCGCGCGTGCGCGACACTGAGCGGGTGTCCCGCCGCCTCGGCCCACGCTTCTTCGACCGCGACGTCCACGTCGTGGCCCGCGAGCTGCTCGGCGCGACGGTGACGCACGCCGGCGTCACCGTGCGGCTGTCCGAGCTCGAGGCGTATGCGGGTGTCGGAGATCCGGGCTCGCACGCCTTCCGTGGCCAGACTCCGCGCACCGCCGTGATGTTCGGACCGCCCGGTGGGCTCTACGTCTACTTCACCTACGGCATGCACTGGTGCGCGAACCTCGTCTGCGGGCCGGTCGGGCAGGCGTCGGCCGTCCTGCTGCGCGCCGGCGAGGTCGTCGGGGGAGTGCCGCTGGCCCGTGAGCGGCGCGGTGAGCAGGTCCCGGTCCGCGACCTGGCCCGCGGTCCGGCGCGGCTCGCCGTCGCCCTCGGCCTGGGGCGGGACCAGAACGGCCTGCTCACCACCGCAGCCGACAGCCCGGTGGTCGTGCGCTCGGCCGCTGCGGCCGTCGACCCCACCCGGGTGCGGACCGGTCCGCGCGTCGGGGTGAGCGGCCCCGGTGGCGACGGCGCCGCATACCCCTGGCGGCTGTGGCTCGACGGTGACCCCACCGTCTCGCCCTACCGCCTCGGGCGCCGGGGCGGGTAGGGCGTCCGCGATCAGCGCGGTGACAGGTGCGCCTCCAGGCCCGTGAGCCGCGCCTGCGCGTCGAAGCTCGCGGTGAAGGCATTGCCGTTGTCGGGGTCCGTGACCTCGGCACGCGTCCACGCGGGGTCCCACGCGATCCGCCACCCGGCGAGCTCGGCCAGCCCGTGGACGGCGCCCCGGTGGTCGTGCACCTGCTGGTTGCCGAGCGCCTCCCCGATCCGAAGCGGCACCCGGTGGTCGATCCGCAGCGGGGGCAGGTCCACATCATGCATCGCGAAGACGACGCGCGTGTCGCCGGCCGGCGCCGAGTAGGAGTGCCGCACCCCGGTCGTGGCCACGACGACACTGCCGACCTGGTGGGCCAGCTGCGCGATCTCGTTGTCGAGATCATCCCCGGCGTCGGCGGTGGGCAGGGGCACCGTCCGGTCGGTGAGGGCGCGGATCCCGTGCTGCCGCCCCACCTCCGCGAGGCGCTCGGCGAAGGGCCCGGTCGACTGCGGGTGGGCCCAGCCCCAGAGCAGCGACCCTGCCCCGGGGGAGATGGAGGCCATGAGGTCGACCGTGGCCTCGACCTGGCGGCCGTGCGAGTCGGAGAAGACGAGCCGGCGGGCGGTCAGGTCGACGTCCCAGCGATGGTCGGCGTCGAGGGACGCATCGAGGTGGTCGCTGAGGTCGAGCTGGTTGAGGTAGGCGTAGATCGAGCCCCGATCGGAGACGGGAAGCACGTCGGTGAGGCGCATCGCCCGAGTCTGCCGCATCGAGCCATCCGTCGACGCCAGGCTTGCGCCGTCATGCCGACCGTCGGCCGATACCGACCGTCGGCCGATACCGGTTAGCCGGCTCGGCGCGGCATACGGCAGGCTGAGACCAGACCCGAGACCAGAGAAGGACGGACGACGTGACCGACATCCTCGACGAGCTGCGGTGGCGCGGATCGGTGGCCCAGACCACCGACGAGACCGCGCTGCGCGATGCCCTCGCGAGCGGACCGATCACGCTCTATTGCGGCTTCGACCCCACCGCGCCCTCGCTGCACTTCGGCAACCTCGTCCAGCTCGTCGTGCTGCGCCGCTTCCAGCGGGCCGGCCACCGGGTCATCTGCCTCGTCGGCGGGTCGACCGGGCTCATCGGCGACCCGAAGCCGACGGCCGAGCGGGTGCTCAAGACGAAGGAGCAGACGGCCGACAACGTCGCCCGGATCAAGGCACTCGTGCGACCCTTCCTCGACTTCGAGGGCACCGACCCGGCCTGTGCGCATCCGGCAACGCTCGTGGACAACCTCGACTGGACCGCGCCGATGTCGGCCATCGACTTCCTGCGTGAGGTCGGCAAGCACTTCCGGGTCAACCAGATGATCCGCAAGGAGGCGATCGCCCGCCGGCTGGAGAGCCAGGAGGGAATCTCCTTCACCGAGTTCAGCTACCAGCTGCTGCAGGGCCTGGACTACCTCGAGCTCTACCGCGCGCACGGGTGCACCCTGCAGACCGGGGGCAGCGACCAGTGGGGCAACATCACCGCCGGCGTCGACCTCATCCACAAGGTCGAGGGGGTCTCGGTGCATGCGCTGTCGACGCCGTTGCTCACCGATGCCTCGGGCCAGAAGTACGGCAAGTCCGAGGGCAACGCCATCTGGATGTCGGCCGACATGACCAGCCCCTACGCCTTCTACCAGTACTTCCTCAACGTCGACGACGCCTCGGTCGGCACCCTGCTGCGCTTCTTCAGCGACCGGGGCCGGGACGAGATCGGCGAGCTCGAGCGGCTGGCTCGGGAGGAGCCGTTCCGCCGGGCGGCGCAGCGAGCGCTCGCTGCCGACGTGACGACCCTCGTCCACGGCCCGGCCGCGACCGAGTCGGTCCAGCGGGCGAGCGAGGCGATCTTCGGCAAGGGCGACCCGGCCGGCCTCGACGAGCAGACCCTGCTCGACGCGACCGCCGAGCTGCCCGGGGGGTCGGCGTCGGTGGGCGCGAGCATCGTCGACGCGCTCGTCGTCAGTGGCCTGGTCGACTCGCGGAACGCGGCCCGGCGGGTGTTGGGGGAGGGTGGCGTGTCGCTCAACAACGTCAAGGTCAGTGACCCCGATCTCATTCTCGGGGCCGGGGACTTCCTGCACGGGCGGGTGGCGCTGCTGCGGCGCGGTCGCAAGGCTCAGGCTGCGTTGCGCCTGGCCGACGGCTGATCCGTTGCGGCACACCACGATTCGGTATGCCGCCCGCTCGCCTCGAGGGCGAGGCCGGCGGTTCTGAGCGCAGCGGAGCACCCGATTTGGCGTCCTGCCGAAGGTGTGGCTACAGTTCTCCGACGTCAGCCCGACCGGGAGGAACGGACGCCGCCAGCAATGGATGACGGCCGGTCCCACGGACTGACTCCCACCGAAAAGCCCCGGCTCCGGCCGGGGGGTCGCGCCCGCACCGGGCGTGCGGCGCTCGCCCCCAGGGGTGTGCTACAGTGGGACACTCACCCGCAGGAGCCAAGCGCGTTCCATCCGCGGCCCGGACGCCCCACGAGAGAGCGGCCGAGCGGATTTGACCGCGCAAGATAGACGCGGGTAAACTTGAAGGGTTGCCCCAAGACACCCGCCCGGAAGGGCTGGCGATTGGTGTGCGTCCGAACCTTGAGAACTCAACAGCGTGCCAAAAATCGATGCCAATAACCTCGTCTCGAGGTGGCTCGGTCGCGACCCACAGGGTCGTGGGCGACCACGTCGAACGAAAATCCTTTGGTTGACAACGAATGACTACTTCATAGCTAGTCGTTCTTGCTCAGTCAGTGAAACAACCCTTCGTAGGGTAGATGGTTTCCCCGTCCCTCGGGACGGCGGAGTCAGACATCAACGGAGAGTTTGATCCTGGCTCAGGACGAACGCTGGCGGCGTGCTTAACACATGCAAGTCGAACGGTGACGAGGAGCTTGCTCCTCTGATCAGTGGCGAACGGGTGAGTAACACGTGAGTAACCTGCCCCAGACTCTGGGATAACAGGTGGAAACACCTGCTAATACCGGATATGAGACGGAGAGGCATCTCTACCGTCTGGAAAGTTTCTCGGTCTGGGATGGACTCGCGGCCTATCAGCTAGTTGGTGAGGTAACGGCTCACCAAGGCGACGACGGGTAGCCGGCCTGAGAGGGCGACCGGCCACACTGGGACTGAGACACGGCCCAGACTCCTGCGGGAGGCAGCAGTGGGGAATATTGCACAATGGGCGAAAGCCTGATGCAGCGACGCCGCGTGAGGG
>Ga0116151_10004908_pt1 | contig 11706 bp, 12 predicted proteins | sample AD_UKC117_MetaG_FD_89893 | JGI IMG/M metagenome (GOLD analysis project Ga0116151, IMG submission 89893) | Active sludge microbial communities of municipal wastewater-treating anaerobic digesters from Hong Kong - AD_UKC117_MetaG | ecosystem: Engineered > Bioreactor > Anaerobic > Digestate... | reverse complement strand
GCCCGGTGATTATCGTGGAGAGGCCACACCCGTTCCCATTCCGAACACGGAAGTTAAGCTCTCTAACGCCGATGGTACTGCCTTTTGGTGGGAGAGTAGGTCGTCGCCGGGCTTTTTCTTTTTACCGCGTCGATCCAGCGTTATCGAGGAGCTTGGCGTGCGCGAGCCATGGCGTGGGCCGGAGCGCGGGGCCTATGGGCGCCTCGCGAGGCTGGCGATCGTAGTCCTACTACTAACCCTCTTCCCTTCAGCTGGCATCTCTGTCCCCTCGTCGTTCACCGTGGGCGCGTCCGGATGCGACTACGCTACCATACAGCAAGCTTCCGACGACGACTCTGTCCCCCCGGGATCGACTCTATCTATCGTCGACCCCGTCCACACCGAGGCGGGCATCGTCATCGCCAAGGACCTGGCGATCGAGGGCCTGGGAGCCGGGATTAGCGCGCTGCAGGCCCACGAGACGCGGGGGGAAGCCCCTGACAGGGTCATGACCGTGATGTACGGCGCCGCGGTGACCCTGCGCGACGTCACGATCCGGAACGGTCGCGCGAGCGATGACGACTTGTTCCGGTCAGGCGGCGGCATACTGAATTACGGCGACCTGGGGCTGGAGCGTTGCGTCGTGGCCGGCAACGAGGCGAATAACGGCGGCGGCATACTGAGCCACGGCGGTACCCTGACCGTCGATGCCACGACCATTCGAGACAACCTCGCGGACCGTACGGCCCCGCCGGGATACGAGTGCGGCAGCGGCGGCGGCGTGAAGCTCGAGGCGGGAGCCAGGCTCGTGATGCGCGATAGCGCGATCTTATCTAATCGCGCGCTCGGGAAGGGCGGCGGGCTGTACGTGGCCTGCGAGTCCGAGGCTGAGCTCGTCAACTGCACCGTCGGGCTGAACCGCGCCTCGAAATTCGGCGGGGGGCTATACTCGCGGAACGCGCTCGTACTGGCGTACTGCACCGTCTCGGCTAACGCCGTCGATTCGTCGAGGGCCGGCGGCGGGATCTACGTCAGGGGAACGATACGGATGAGCTGTAGCATCGTCTCGCGAAACGGGAGCGGCCTGGACTGCGTCGTCGGAGGCCCGGGCGATTATCGCGGCCGCGGGGCGGTGCTCGCTTGCGACTACTGCCTGATAGGTGACTCCAGCTACCCGGCCGCGCTATCCGGGGATCCGAGGCTCGGCGAGCTGACCGACGCGCCGTACTCTGAGCGTTCGGGACCGGCCGGCGGAGCTAGGCCTTCGCCTCCTGTGATGCCCCTGCTGCGCGGCAGCCCGGCGATCGACGCGATCCCGGCCGACGCGGTCGCCGTAGGCGCCGACCAGCGCGGCGCGCCGCGTCCGGCGCCTGTCTCGGAAGGGGAAGCCTCCGGTGATATAGGCGCTTTTGAGCTGCAGCCGCGGGAAGCGTACGATACGGCTACGGACGGCGGAGGAGCCGCGGCGCTTATCGCGTGGCTCGCGGCGGCGGTCGCGTTGGCGGCCTCGGCCTACGCGGTCGCGCGGATCGCGAAGAATCGGCGCGGCGGATAGGCATAGCGGGAGCCGCCGCCGCGTAGGCGGGGCGCTCGTCGTCTTCGGCGAAGAGGCCTTGAAATCCCCAACCCTTGCTTGCTGGTTCGAAAGATGCTATCCTTGCCGCAGCGCATACAATGAAAACAATGCCGGAGGGCCGCATGGTCGAGACTGAAGCTCTATTGCAGCTCGTTACGTTCCAGCTCAGCGAAGAGCTCTATGGTATAGATATAATGGACGTAAAGGAAATCGTTACTCTTCAAGAGATTAGGACGATTCCGAACGCCCCTTCGTTCGTCGAGGGCCTGTATAACCTACGCGGCGAGATAATTCCGATCATCAACCTGCATAAGCGATTCCACCTGAGGAAGGCGCAGCTTGGCGAGGACGAGACCTTGCTGTCCGGATTCATAATCCTGGATCTAGGCGGCATGAGGATCGGCGTTATAATTGATAAGGTAGAGCGAGTTATCTCTATCGATTACAAGGAAATACAGCCTCCCCCGCAAATGATTACGGGAATCGGGGCCGAGTATATTAACGGCGTCGTAAACCAGAAGAACGGCTATCTGATAATCCTCGATATCCGCAAGCTGTTCAGCGCCAAGGAACTTCAGAAGATCGAAGAGATCAGGAAGTAGGCTTTCCTGTCCATGGAAATTTTAGCGCGTAGCTCATACATCCGTAGAAAAGACATGGATTCGGTCTTGAACTGCCTCGTAACCGACCGGCTCGGCCCCGGGGCGTTCGCTGATCGTTTCATCAAGGTCGCCAAGGAGCGGCTAGGCTTCGAATACGCCGTCGCCGTCCGTAGCCCCATCGTCGCGCTTCGGGTATCGCTCGTATGCCTCGGACTGGGTCCCGGCGATACGGTCGGCATGTCGGCGCTCTCTCCAGCCTGGGCGTTCAAGGCCGTATCGTCGCTCGGGATGACGCCGGCCTGGCTGGACGTCGACGACTCGAGCGCGTCGCTTTCCGCCAAGGCCTACGAGCGTCTCGGCGAAGCCGCGGCCAAGGCGCTGTACCTGGCCGAGCCCTGGGGCGTCATGCCGGATCCCGCTCCGCTCGCGGAGCTCGGCATACCGGTGATAGAGGACGCCAGCTATTCTATCGGGGCGAAGGCCGGAGAGGCCAGGGCGGGATTCCTCGGCGCCTACGGCATCATAGGCCTCGAGCCGGCGTCGTCGATCACAGCCGGCGGCGGAGCCCTTCTCTACTCGCCGGGCCGGCGCGAGGCGCAGGTCCTTAAGAACGCCTCCGACGGTCTGACGGCCGAAGAGCTCATGAACGACATGAACGCGGCCTTGGCCGCCTCGCAGCTCAAGGACCTCGAACGCTTCATCGAGAAGCGGAGGGAGCTGGCCGACCTGTACGCCCAATCCCTGGCGCGAGCGCATCGCAGGCCGCTCGCCCCGACGGTAGAGTGCGAGCCGTCGAATTTCGGCTGCGTCGTCGTGCTCGATTCCGGGGTCAAGGACGTTCGCGCCTACGCCAAGAAGAAGGACGTCGATACCGCCATGGCCTTCGACGACACCTGCGTCGCGGCGGGCTTCGTGCCCGACGGAGAATGCCCCGTCGCCGCGTCGCTGGCGAATCGGTCGGTCGCCTTCCCGATGAACCAGCGCGTCGGTAAGAGCGCGGCGCAGAAGATCGCCAAGGTGCTCGCGACCCTGCCCTGATCGAGAGGACGCATGAAAGCGACGCGAGGACACGCGGCGATACTCGTAAATCCGCAGAAGGACGACGCCGAGCGGCTGTCGCGCGAGATCGACGCGGCCCTTCGGGCCGAGTCCTGGACGACGGAGCTCTTGTCGTTCGGGCTGGGCCGGGACGACGAGTCGTCGATAGCGTCGGCGAATATACTCGTCTGCCTCGGCGGCGACGGCACGGTGCTCTACGCGGCGCGAAGGGCCGCCCCGTTCGGCGTTCCCGTCCTGCCCGTGAACCTCGGCACGCTCGGCTTCATAGCATGGGTCAAGCGGGACGAATGGAAGGAGCGCTTCGACGAGGCGGTATCCGGCGCCCTCGCCGTATCCGAGCGCTTCATGCTCGACGTATCGGTCGAGCGCGACGGCAAGGCCGTAGCCGGCTTCAGCGCCCTGAACGACGGCGTCATCTCCGGCTCGGGCCCGGCTAAGATCGTCGAGCTATGCGTCTCGGTCAACGGCTCGAGGCTCGGCCGCTACCGCTCGGACGGCCTAATCGTCTCGACGCCGACCGGGTCGACCGCCTATTCGCTGGCGTCGGGCGGGCCGGTGCTCGACCCGGACATGGAGGCGATGGTCTTCACCCCTATCTGCCCGTTCACCCTGTCGAACCGTCCCCTCGTGCTGCCCGGCGGCGAGAGCCTCGAGCTGTACGTCGAGCGCGGGCAGCGCGAGCGCATCATCCTGACCGTCGACGGCCAGGAATACTTCGACTTGATGGAAGGCGATCGCGTCAGCTTCCGCCGCTCGGCCTTCAAGGCGCGCCTGTTCCGCCACGAGCGGGCGGCGTTCTTCCAGGTCCTGAGGTCGAAGCTGAACTGGTCGGGAGGTCCCGATGCTTGAGGAACTGTCCATCCGCGATTTCGCCATAATCGACAGGCTGTCTGCGCGCTTCGAGCCCGGCCTCAACCTGCTGACCGGCGAGACCGGCGCCGGCAAGTCCATCCTGATAGGCGCGATGGGTTTCATCCTCGGGGCCAAGTCAGACACCGGCATCATACGCTCCGGCGCCGACGAGACCCTCGTGACCGCGGTCGTGTCGGTGGACGGCAACCGGGACGCGCTAGCGTGGCTGTCGGAGCGCGGCATAGACCCGGAGGACGGCGCCGTCGTGGTGCGCCGCGGCCTCAAGCGCTCCGGGAGGGGCTCGGCCTATATCCAGAACGTGCCGGTCGTCAGGCAGGACCTTCAGGACTTCTCGTCGACCCTCGTCGAGGTGCACGGCCAGCGGGACGGCCACGCGCTGCTCAAGAAGGACCGCCATCGGCAGCTGATAGACCGCTACGCCGGCGTCGAGGGCGAGGTCGCGGAGTACGGCGACGCCTACGCCGAGCTGAGCGCCAAGCGCAAGGCCCTGGAGACGATGGCCGGCTCCGAGGCGGAGCGGGAGCGCGAGATAGAATTCCTGCGCTTCGCCATAGACGAGATAGACGCGGCGGCCCCCCGCGCCGGGGAGGAGCTCGAGCTCGAGGAAGAGGAGCGCCGGCTCTCCCAGCACGAGAAGCTGTTCTCCGCCGTCTCGGTGGCGCGCGAGCTCCTGTCCGACGCCGACGGCGCCGTCGCCAGGCTGAGGAAGGCGCGGCAGCAGTTCGAGATAGCCGGCGCCATAGACCAGCGGCTGGCCGACCAGGCCAGGCGCCTCGACGACGCGTACTACGAGCTCGAGGACCTGGGACTGTCGCTGACTACCTACGCGGATCAGCTCCTGTTCGACCCGGCCCGACTCGAGGAGATAGAGTCCAGGCTGTCGCTGCTGCAGAAGCTCAAGCGCAAGTACGGCGACGACCTCGCCGCCGTGCTGGCCCGCAGGGCCGATGCGGCGGCGAGGCTAGCCGGCCTCGAGAACTGGGAAGAGGACAGGGCCGGGCTCGAGCGCCAGGTAGCCGAGATCGAGGCGGACGTGAACCGCCGCGCCGAGCTCCTGACGGCCGCCAGGAAAGAGGCCTCCTCGAGGCTCGAGCGGGCGGTCACCGGCGTCATCGCGACGCTCGGCATGCCGAACGCCCGCTTCGTCGTGCGGATCGAGCGCTTCCCGCCGTCGGGAGGCAAGGTCGTCGTCGGGCCGACCGGCGCCGACGACCTGGAGTTCTACTTCTCGGCGAACAAGGGCGAACCGCTGCGGCCCCTGGCCGACGTGGCGTCCGGTGGCGAGCTGTCCCGCTTCATGCTGGCGCTGAAGACGGCGCTGGCCGAGGACGGCGGCGCCCCTACCATGGTCTTCGACGAGATCGACGCCGGCATCGGCGGCGAGGTCGCGCTCGGCGTCGGCTCGCACCTGCAGAGGCTCGCCGCCTCGAGGCAGGTTCTTTGCATTACCCATCTCGCGTCGATAGCCGCTCGCGCCGATAATCATCTTATGGTAGAGAAGCGCGTGGAGGGCGACCGCACGGTGACCCGGCTCTCGCGGCTCGACGGCCAGGGCCGCGTGAGGGAGGTCTCCCGCATGCTATCTGGCGACGCGGGGTCGCGGGCGTCGCTCGACCACGCGGCCGAACTGGTGGCCAAGCTCGGTAGCACTCGAGGAACGTAATGCCAAAGATAACGCAGGAACAGAGGAACAGGTACGCCGCGAAGGTCAAGGAATACAAGGCGATGACCGACGGCATCCTCGCCAAGGAGCAGTCCCTGCTCAACGTCCTGAAGCAGCCGAACGCCCAGGGGCAGGGCTACGTGCGCGTATCGCTGTCCGAGCAGATGCTCGTCCTGACCTCGTACCAGATCCTGATCAACAGCCTATCGGTCTCGCTGCTCGGCATCAAGAACGAGGACTCGCTGTCGGAGGCCAGGAAGAGCGTCGGCAGGGCCATCAAGTACCTGGAGGACATAGTGACCGGCTACGTCGACGCGCCGTTCTCCGAGTACGAGCAGAGCCTCGAGGCCATCGCTGAGATATCCTACGAGAAGCGCTACGCGCTGCTGCGGAAGATAGGCTTCGCGATAGGCGAGATCGAGGAAGGGTACGGCGCCAACTCCAAGTGGAAATGGTCCTTCGTCGAGCTATGGGGAAAGCTGGCGGTCGTGGCGAAGAACAGCCTGGACCTGAAGAAGGCCTTCCTCGACATGGACCTCGCGTCGCCCAACCGGATGATCGCGCTGTCGTACCTGGCGTTCATCAAGAAGCAGCTTCAGGCGACCGCCGACCGCTACCGCGAGAAGTACGAGGTCTCGTCCATGAAGATGGACGATTTCAAGCAGGCTATACTATTCCTGAACGCGCTCAAGCGCATCCACGTCGTGTTCGGGGAGCGTACGGAGGCCGAGGAGCTGAAGCGCAAGATCGAGATATGGTCCGCTAAGCTCGAGAGCGACCAGAAGAAGCGCGAAGAAGAGGCCAAGAAGCGCTGACGGCCCCCGCTCCGCGCCCCTCGCGGCCTAGTCGGCCCTGTCCTTGAGCTCGTGCAGCGCGTCGTGCGGGAACAGCTCCCCCATCGTCGAATCGACGTAGGAGTCCTTCGAGCAGCCGAAGCGGATAGGGAAGTCTGCCCCGACGAATTCGCTGATGAACTGCCTGCACGCGCCGCAGGGGCTGACCGGATAGTCGGAATCGGGCGTGGCGATGACGAGCTCGGCGAATTCCGTCTTGCCCTGGGCGATGGCCGATACGAAGGCGGATCGCTCGGCGCAGATGGCCAGGCCGTATGAACGGTTCTCTACGTTGGCGGCGCAGACGACGGAGCCGTCCGCGCATAGCAGGGCCGCCCCGACCCTGAACCTCGAATAGGGCGAGTATGACTTGGTAGCGGCCTCGGCCGCCAGCTCGAACAGCGCGGTGCGTTCCATGATGCCTCTTTCTGCCACCCCGAGTAGCGCTTCGTATTGACGGAATGGGACGATACTATATACCATCGACGGGGCGAATGCCAATGACGATCACCGGACGATTTCCACGGAGGGAAGCATGAGCGAGGGGAAGGGACGACGGAGCGTATTCGCCGTCCTCGTGGCGGTAGTGCTGATCGCCGTATACTTCTTCGTATTCGCCGAGCCCCTGCGACCGGAGCTTAGCGCGGCGCCCTTATGGACGATTAGCCTCTCCGCTTCGACCGCCGCGACGCCCCCGGACGGCGCCGACCCGACGGCCGTCTCGTTCTCGACAGCCAGCCGTTTCGGCTACTTCTATACGGACGGCTCCCCCGGCTTCGTCGGCGAGGCGTCCGGGCCCGTCCCCGTATCGGACTCGTCGTACGTCCGCGCCGAGGCCGTCCCGGGCGGCGTCAACTACTCGCTCCGCTCCCCGGCGGGGAGCGCCATCGCCGACCTCGACGCGAGCGCCCCGTTCTACTCGTCAGGGAGGCTGTTCTCGGCGGAGGCCGACGGCAGCGGCGTGGCCGCCTACGACGGCGGCGGGAACCGCCTATGGTCGTACGCGTTCCCTTGCCAGCTGAGCGCGTTCTCGGCCGGCGACGACCTCGCCGTCGGCGGTACCGTCGACGGCTGGCTCGAGGGCGTCGACTCGGCCGGGCGACGGGCCTTCGCGTTCGCTCCGGGCGGCTCCCGCCTGCAGGTCGCGCTCGGTCTCGGCGTCTCCAGGTCGGGCAAGTGGATAGCGGCCGTCACCGGCGTCGACCGGCAGCGGCTCGTGGTGCTCGGCCGCGGCGGCGCGGACTACCGCGTGGCGAGCCATCGCTACCTCGGATCGGACTACAGGGAACCCGTCCGCGTCGTCGTTCTCGACGACGACAGGCACGTGCTCTACCGCCGGCCCGACGGCGTCGGCGTCTGGTCGGTCGACGGGGAGGTCGATGAGCTGCTGCCCGTCAAGGCCGACGACTTCGACGTATCGCTGGACGAGGAGCGCGGCCTGGCCCTGCTCGTCGCCAGGCGCGGCAAGAAGGCCGAGGTCGTCGCGTTCCGCCTGCCGGCGACGCTGCTCGGGCGCGTCCCGCTGCCCGACGGCAGCGAATACGTCAGGCTCATCGGCTCCTCGGTCTATTTCGGCGCCGGGGATACCATCTCCAGGTTCGACTTCATGGAGGAATAGCGTGTCGATACGGGCCGTACGAATAGCCGCGGCGGGCGCCGTCGCCCTTGCCGCCGCCATCGCGTCCTCCTTCGCGTTCGATTGGCCTGCCGATTCGGGCCGCTACCGCTTCGGCTTCGGCTCGCCGCGGGACGGGTTCATGCGGGGCGTGGAGTTCGGCTCGTCGTACGGGACGGTCCGGGCGGCCGACGACGGCGAGCTGACTTTCGCCGCGTCCTGCCCGAGCCTGCCCGGGGGCTATCCCCTGATCGGCGGCTCGATGATCGTCGTCGCCCACGCCTCGGACATAACGACCGTCTACGCCGGCCTCGATCCCGGCTCGATCTCGTCCTACCTCCGGAACGTGCGGAAGGGCGACATCCTCGGCCGGGCCGAGCCGGTCGCCGGCCCCGGCCGCGGCGCCGCGTTCTACGCGTACGACGCCAAGGAGCGGCGCTACATCAACCCGCTCATCCTTATGCCGAGCCTGCCCGACGATAAGCCGCCGGTGATCAGGTCCGCCGTCCTGGTCAGCGACGGCAAGGAGACGGCGCTCGCGGCGTCGAAGGCCGTAAGGCAGGGTTCCTACCTGCTCCTCGTCGACGCGTTCGACCCGTCGCCGACCGGTGAGCCGGCCGCCCCGTACGAGGTCCGCGTCATGCTGGACGGCTCCGAACGGGAGCGGGTCGTCTACGACGCGGCCTGGGCGGAGGGCGGGCGCCCGAACCTGTTCAGCGGGGCTAGGCTCGGCGAGCACGACTTCCTAGCGAGCGACGGCAGGATGCGCTTCGGGCCCTACGCCCTCGCCAGGGGGCGCGCCGTCATCAGCGTGGCGGTCAGCGATTTCGCCGGCAACAAGAGGGAGCAGACGTATTCGATCATCGTCCAGTGACGGCGCCATCCGGACCTTCTCGACGAGCGCGCGACCGGAGTCGGCGCGGGCCGTTCCGTGCCCGCTCTGCGGCTCTCCGGCTCCCGGGCGAAGCTGGGAGGCCGACGGCGCCCGCTTCGTGCGCTGCCCGTCCTGCGGCCTCGTACGTCAGGACCCGCAGCCGGAGGCCGAGGCTGTGCTGCTGCGATACGGCGACGAGTACCTCGAGTACGAGACCGCGAGGCACCTCGAGTACCGCGCCATATCGCTCATGAGCCTCGGCGAGGCCGGGCTCAGGCCGGGGGACGCCCGGCGCGCCGACGGGGCTGAGCGCCGCGTCCTCGAGGTCGGATGCGCGACGGGAGCCCTGCTGTCGTCGTTCGGCGAAGCCGGCTGGCGCGCGAAGGGCGTCGAGGTCGGCTCCGCGATGGCCGGATACGCGCGCGATCGGTTCGGCCTGGACGTGGAGACCGCCACGATAGAGACGGCTTCCTACGAGCCGGGATCATTCGACGCCGTGGTCGCCACGCACCTGATAGAGCACCTCAACGACCCCAGGTCGTTCCTGGCCAGGGCCCGGGCGGCGCTCAGGCCCGACGGGCGGCTGTACCTCATAACGCCGAACGCCGACGGCCTGCAGGCGAGGATCATGGGCCCGCGGTGGCGTAGCGCCATCCGCGATCACCTATACTTGTTCTCGGCGAGGACGCTGCGCGCCGTGCTGGAGGACGAGGGCTTCTCAGTCGAGTACGTCGGCACCTGGGGCGGCTGGCCGGCCGGCATGCGTCCGGTCCGGCTGAAGCGGCCGATGGATAGGCTGGCTAAGCGGCTCGGCCTTGGCGACGTCATGGTCGTCAGGGCCAAGCCGACCGCGGGACCGGCGCCCCTGGAGGTACCATGACAGACGAGTATAGGTCGGCCGTCGCCCGGGCGGTGCGGCGGGTGGGCGAGAGGATACGCGAGGCCTGCGCGCGCTCCGGAAGGTCGCCCGACGAGGTGAGCCTGCTCGCCGTCACAAAATTCCATCCGTACGAGGCGGTGGAGGCGGCCTACGCGGCCGGCGTCAGGCTGTTCGGAGAGAACCGCGTCCAGGAGGCCGAGACCAAATTCTCCGCCGGCCTGCTTCCCGACGGCGCCCGCGTCCACCTGCTCGGCCACCTCCAGAGCAACAAGGCCAAGAAGGCCGCGGCCCTGTTCGACTGCGTCCAGTCGATAGACTCGATGGAGGTCGCCTCGGAGCTGGCCAAGCGAGCCGCCTCGCTGGGCAAGACCCTCGACGTGCTCCTCGAGCTCCATACCGGCGAGGAATCCAAGACCGGCTTCGCGAGCGAGGACGAGCTGTCGCGCGCCTTGGAGGCGATCATGGGGATGCCGTCGCTCCGGCCTCGCGGGCTGATGACCATGGCGCCGTTCACCGACGAGGCCGCCGTCGTCCGCGCGTCGTTCAGGTCCTGCCGAGAAGCCTTCGAGAGGGCCCGGGCTCGATTCGCCCCGGCCGGTTTCGACCTGCTGTCGATGGGCATGTCGAACGATTTCGAGCTGGCCGTGGAGGAGGGCTCGACGATGGCGCGCATCGGCACGGCCATCTTCGGAAGCAGGCCGCCCCGATGAGGCTCGCCAGGCCCGTAACGGCGCTGGCGCTCGCGCTCGTCGCGGCGACAGCTGCCTTCCCGCAGTCGGCCCCGACGCCGGCGGAGTCGTCGCTTCCGGAGCCGTACGAGTCCGGGGAATTCCCCCAGTGGCTCGACGCGGCGAGGCGCTTCGAGATCGTCAGCCTCGGCGCCTTCCCGATACTGCTGTTCTACGCGCGCTTCGCGGGCGACGCGGCCCGCTACGTACGGAACGGCTTCGACTCGACCTACGCCCCGTGGCCGTTCAAGAACGAGCAGTCCTACGAGCCTAGCGACGAGGAGCATTGGGAGAGCGTGCTGACGGCCGCCGGCCTGTCCGTCGCGTTCGCGGCGCTGGACGCCCTCATCGTCTGGCGCGTCCAGCTCGAGTGACGGGGAGCGGAACGCCCCGGTACTTAACAGGGCGGGCGGACCTGCATTAGTATTGCCGGTATGCATAGACAAGCGGACGCGCGCGACGCGACGGTGCTGGCCGTCGACGTCGGCGGGACGAATACCAGTTGCGCCGTCGTCGACGTACGCGGCGGCTTCTTCAGGAAGACCTTCGAGCGGCGCTATTCGACCAAGGCCGAGCCGTCGCTGTACGAGCCGCTCGGCCGCTTCATGGCCGAGGCCGGCGCCGCCGGCGTGGCCGGGCCCGGGTTACTGTGCGTCTCCGGCGCCGGGCCGGTCGTCGGCCGCCGCATAGCGCTGACCAACGCGCCCTGGGGCATAGACGGGGACGGCCTCGCCGATCGCCTCGGCCTGCCTACCTACGTCATCAACGACTTCAGCGCGATAGCCTGGGGAGTGCTGCTGCTCGACCCGGCCGACCCCGACGAGCTCGTCCAGCTTCAGGCGCCCGGCGGCGCGCGGGTCGCTCCCGATCCGTCCGGCCCGGTCGTGGTCATCGGCGCCGGCACCGGGCTCGGCTTCGGCTACGCGCTGCGCGACGACGGATCCGTCAGGGTCTATCCGTCCGAGGGCGGGCACGTCTGCCTGCCGGTGTACGACGACGAGTCGCGCGCGTTCTCTCGCTGGCT
>Ga0116151_10004904_pt1 | contig 11711 bp, 7 predicted proteins | sample AD_UKC117_MetaG_FD_89893 | JGI IMG/M metagenome (GOLD analysis project Ga0116151, IMG submission 89893) | Active sludge microbial communities of municipal wastewater-treating anaerobic digesters from Hong Kong - AD_UKC117_MetaG | ecosystem: Engineered > Bioreactor > Anaerobic > Digestate... | reverse complement strand
GTTACCCGTGTTGGTGGCGTTCTCCGCGAAGAAGCGGATGCTGGTCGAGACGATCTGTCCCGCCGCGTTCAACCGCAGCACCGCCGACACCTGCCGACCGTCGCTCAGCGTCGTCAGCCCGGAAAGGTCGCGGTTCAGGATGATGTAATCGAATACACCGTCCCGGTTGGTGTCGAGATCCACCTCGAGGAACTGGCCGACCGGTGTCGAGACCCGCTCCCAGGTGTTGAACGCAAACTCCCAGATGAAGTTCGCGCCCGGCGCTCCGCAGATGCCCGGATCGAGCACCGAGTTGACGCCGACTGCACGCAGATCCGGATTCGGTGACTGCTCACCGCGTCCGCCTTCCGGGATGTTCGGACTGAGTCCGAGCAGGGAGAAGGCCTGCAGCTGCGCCGTTCCGACGCCGAGGTTGAACAGCGTCTTCTCGCCCGGCGCACCGCCTCGCTTGTCGAACGCTACCACGCGCGCCGCCTTGCGCGGCAGCATATGCGCCGGCAGGTTGATCGCGTGTGTCTGCGCCTGGAAGGTGATGTAGCCGTCGTACTCGTTGGCGGTCAACGGCCCGATCGCGTTACCCAGCGAACCCGCGTTCATCAGGTTGTTGCGCAGCTTCTTGCCGTCGATGAACGTCAGCAGTCTGACGGTTGCCGAGCGGCCCGGCGCGACGCGCACGACCGATGGAATCGCGAACACCGAGACGGCACGCGTATCCGAATCATCCTGATAGCGGAAATTCGGCAGGACACGATAGGTCTCGTGATAGTGCGAGATGTTGGTGATACGCACCGTCCGCACCAGCGCCTGTATCGGCAGGCTCACGTCGAAGAAGCCCGCGCTGGAAGCACCGCCGGTGACCTCGTCGGTGACGTCGGTCACGAAGGTCGGCGAGAACAGCGCGCGATCGACGCGCACCTCACCACCACCGATCCGGGTGATCGGCGCAGCCTGGTCGGGGAAGACCGAGCCGGCTACCGACGGCTGTGCAACGTTCGGATCCGCCGTGTTGACCAGCAGCTGCTTGATCTCGAGCGGCTTGAGGTTCGGCCGTGCGCCGCGAATGATCGCCGCCGCGCCGGCTACCATCGGCGCCGCACCGGAGGTGCCGCCGAAAGCCGCCGTGCCAGTGAACGAGCCCGACGAAGCCGATACGGACGCGCCGGGCGCGCCGATTTCAGGCTTCGCAAGGTTGGCGTTCATGGTCGGACCGCGTGAGGAGGTCGAGGCGAGGGTGCCCGCCAACGACAGCTCGTTGGCCGGATCGAAGCGCACGACGCCGCCGGCGCGGATCGAGTTGGCATCCGTCAGGTTGATCATATAAGCCGGAATCGTGATCACGCCGCCGCCATACGAGAAGGAGAATGGCGCACTGCCATCGACCAGACCGATGATGCCGAGCGCCGCACCGGCGGCAGACACGATCGCCATCTTGATACTGCCGGCGCAGGCGCCGCGATCGATCAGGACGATCTGGCCAGCGAGCTCACCCGGTGCGAACGGACTGGCGCCCGCGGCATCGGGGCAGGCGAGACGCTTGGCGGCCGTGGCTGGATAGAACACCGGGCCTTCGATCGGCGCCGTGAGCGGCACCGCCCAGGCTTGGAACACCGCACCCGCATCGCGTGTGACCGGCGCCAGGATCTTCATGATCTGAAGTCCTGCCGACGGCACCGCGGTCTGTGCCACCGACAAGGCTGTCGGCGTTGCGCCGGGCGTGCCGGTGATGAACTGTTTGTCGGAGCTGTTGCCCGCTGATGCCACGGTCAGCACACCAGCCACGGTGGCGTTGTCCACCGCCGCCGACAGGTCGTCATCGAACGCCTGGCCGTAGGTGGCGCCGAGCGACATGTTGATAATGTCAACCCGGTCGCTGATGTTGCCGTCGCCGTTCGGATCCAGCGCAAACTCCATCGCCTGCAAGAGCGCCACACCGCTGCAGGAAGACGTTGGCTGTGAGCAGGCCTTGAGCGCATAGAGTTTCACGTCCGGTGCGACACCCAGCCGACCGCCGATGATGTCGGCGACGTGCGTGCCGTGACCACCGAACGTCGTGGCATCCGGCGCCGGAATCGGATCCGGATCGGGTGCCAGGGCTGGGTTGTTAGGCCATTGCTCACCGACGAAGTCGTAACCGCCAACGACCTTGGCGCTCGGGAACAGGCCGTCGTCAGCCGTCGTGCCCGGATCGTCGATCACGAGATAGCCCGTGCCCGGCGCGACGGTCGGGATGGGATTGGCCGCCGGATCGGTGGGGATCGGCGCCCAGGCTGCTTCATACGCAGCTTGCGTGCCGGGGCCGCCGAGATCGCGGTGGGTGTAGTCGATGCCGCTGTCGATGACCGCGACCCGCACGCCCTGACCTTTGGCGCCGGCAAATTGCGCAGTCTGCGCGCCGATGTACGGCACCGTCTCCGAGAGGTCCAGCCGGTAGTCGCCAACCGCGACCACGCGCGTGACCATCACGTCATTGGCGAGCGCTTCGAGATCGCTGCCGTCTACTTCGAGTACCACGGCGTTCAGCGCCAGCTGCACCGAGGCAACGACGGACGCGCTGGGTGCGATCCCCAAGGCACGATTGATGAACGCCGCTTGCTCGGCCTCGATCTGCCCGCGCGAGCTACCACCGGTCGCAACCGGCGCTGATGCGAGTCGCACCAGTACCAGCTGGCGCCCGGTGGCGTCACGCAGAGAGGGATGCAAGGTGGCAGCACCAGGATTCGCATCCTGGATAGCCTCGGGCAATGCCAATTGGCTGTAACGCCCACTGTCTGGCATGGCGAGCTTGTCCGCACCTGCCGCAGCAAGCGTGCTGGCCGTGAGCAGGGCACTCGCAAGCACCCAGCGCAGCGGCGCGCCACGATTTTCGCTCCGTCTAGTCATGTGTTTATCCCCTAACGAACCTGTTATTCCAGGGAAATACATGACGTCAACGCCCGCGCCGCGGTGGTTCTGTTGGTAGACCGCGCACGCAACGCGAGCTTGTGCGCTCGCGCCGTATCCCCAGGACCCGGTGTGACGCTACTCTCAGCAGACGGATTATTCAATTGCAGCGCGCTACCCTGTTTGCGCGCGATTGGACATAAGCTTGCGCGCCGCAGCGCACTGTCAGGACGGTGTCGCCGCCTTCTTCTTGCGGGGCGCCGCTTTCTTCTTTTTCTTGGCCAGTGCCTTCTTCTTCTTGGCAGCCGCTTTGGCACGTACCGGCTTCTTCGCCGCAGCGCCGCCTGCCGTGATTTCGCCGGTCGCTTTGTCCACGGTTTCTGTCTTGGTCTTGGCTGCTGCTTTTTTCTTGCCTTTGAAACGTGAGCCGCGCGGCGGCGCAGCGGCCAGTAGCTCGCGGCATTCATCGAGCGTCAAAGTCTTGGGATCTCGCTCTTTCGGGATTTTCGCGTTGCGCGTTTTGTCGGTGATGTAAGGTCCGTAGCGCCCGTTCAGCACCTGGATCTCATCGACGCCGAAGTCCTGGATGATGCGATTGGCGTCGGCTTCTTTCTTCGCCGCGATCACCTCGAGCGCGCGCGGCAGCTCGACCGTGTACGGATCGTCGTCTTTCAGCGAGACGTACTTCGTGCCGTACTTGATGTAGGGTCCGAAGCGACCGACGCTGGTCTGCACAGGCTCGCCTTCCGGCGTCTCGCCCAGCTTGCGCGGCAGCTTGAAGAGCTCCATCGCCTCGGCGTAGGTGATCTTGTCCATCTTCTGGCCCGGCCGCAGGCCGGCGAACTTCGGCTTGTCTTCGTCGTCGCGTGTGCCGATCTGCACGAACGGCCCAAAACGGCCCATCCGCACGCTCACGGGTTTGCCGCTGGCCGGATCGGTGCCGAGCTCACGCGCCATCGCCACTTCATCGCGCGACACGTTCTTCTCGGTGTGCTCCACCAAATCGATGAAGGGTTTCCAGAAGCGCTTGAGCGGCTGGGTCCAGTCTTCTTCGCCGCGCGAGACGGCATCCAGCTCGTCTTCCAGCTCGGCGGTGAAGCCGTACTCCACGTACTTGGCGAAGTGCTTCGACAGAAAACCGTTGACGATCTTGCCGATGTCAGTCGGGATGAAGCGGCGCGCATCCATGTCGACGTATTCACGATCTTTCAGCGTCGAGATGATAGTGGCATAAGTGGAAGGTCGGCCGATGCCGTGCTCTTCCAGCGCCTTGACGAGCGAGGATTCGGAGAACCGGGGTGGCGGCTCGGTGAAATGCTGCGCGCCGGTGATATCGATGAGCTTGACCGCATCGCCTTCTGCCATCGCCGGCAGGATGCGATCGGAATCGTCCTGCGGCTTCGAATCGTCGACATCTTCCTGATAGACGGCCATGAAGCCGGGCATCACGAGCGTGGAACCATTGGCGCGCAGCGTGTGGCGACCTGCGTCCTGCTTGATCTGCGAGCTCGGGACCATGTCCACGGCGACGGTATCGAACAGCGCATGCGCCATCTGCGAAGCCACCGCGCGTTTCCAGATCAGCGCATAGAGGCGGAACTGGTCGTTGTCGATCTTGCCTTCGATCTTCGCCGGAATGATCGCAGCCGAAGTCGGACGAATCGCTTCGTGCGCTTCCTGCGCGTTGCGTGATTTGGTCTTGTAGACCCGCGGCTCGTCGGCGACCGCTTGGCTGCCGTACTGCTGCGCGATCACCTCACGCATCTCGCGCACCGCGTCGTTGGCGAGGTTGACGGAGTCGGTACGCATGTAAGTGATGAGACCCACGCTGCCTTCGCCGAAATCCACGCCTTCATAGAGCTGCTGGGCGAGACGCATCGTGCGCTGTGCCGAGTAGCCCAGCTTGCGGGCCGCCTCCTGCTGTAGCGTCGAGGTGGTGAACGGCGGTGAAGGATTGCGGCGGCGCTGCTTCTTGTCGATCGCAACGACCGTCAGCTTGCCCTGCGCCGCGTCGCGAATGGCGTTCTCGACCGCGCGCGCGTCGGTCTCGTTGGTGAAACTGAATTGCTCGACCTTGTCGCCGGCGTACTCGGTGAGCTTGAGCGGAAAGGTCTGCGCGCTGTGTTCGCCGGCGGCGTCGAGTGTCCAGTATTCGCGCGGAATGAAGCGGCCGATTTCTTCCTCGCGTTCGCAGATCATGCGCAGCGCCGGGCTCTGCACGCGGCCGGCCGACAGACCCCGCCGCACCTTCTTCCACAACAACGGCGAGAGATTGAAGCCCACCAGATGATCGAGTGCGCGCCGTGCCTGTTGGGCGTTGACGAGATCGTTCGACAACTCGCGCGGCTCGGCGATGGCGCGTTGCACCTCGCCTTTGGTGATTTCGTAGAACACCACGCGCTGCACGGTCTTGCCGTCGAGCGCGCCGCGCTCTTTCAGGATCTCGTGCAGATGCCAGGATATCGCCTCGCCTTCGCGATCCGGGTCGGTAGCGAGGTACAGGGCTTTGCTCTTCTTCAGCGCCCGCGCGATGGCGTCGACGTGCTTCTCGTTGCGTTCGATCAGGCGGTACTTCATGGCGAAGCGCGCGTCGGGATCCACCGCACCTTCCTTGGCGAGCAGATCGCGCACGTGACCGTACGAGGCCAGCACCTCGAAGTCTTTGCCCAGATATTTCTTGATGGTCTTCGCCTTGGCAGGCGATTCCACGACTACTAAGTTGTCAGCCACAGCGCTCGTCGTTCGTTGTCTTCAATGCGGCGCTCGATCTTCGTCATCGAACACCAGGTTCTCCATCAGCGCATAGGCCTGTTCTTGTCCGGGTTGGCTCGAGAGCACCATCAGCACCAGCCACTTGAGCCGTTCGATATCGACATCGTCCATGTCGAGTGCCATCAGCCGGTCGATCACGATCTCGCGTTGCGACGGCGACAGGATGCCTTGTTCTTCGAGGCCCAGCAGATAGCCGCGACATTCGGTGCTGATCCGCTCGAGCTCCGCTGGCACATAGATGCGGATCGAAGGTATGGCTTCGTCGTCCGTCAGGTCGCTGGCGACCGCCGCCCGGTGGCGCTCACCGGCCAGGTCGGCGAGCCAGTCGAGCGCCCGTTCGACATCGGCCCGACCAAAACCCGCCCGCTCGAGATCCTCGGCTAGCGTGTCCCGCTCCGGCACTTCTTCGTGGTCGGTCAGCATGTACTGATCGAACACGTAAATAAGGATGTCTACGACGCTTCCGTTCATGTTCTCGGCTGGCTAAGGCTGTAACGACCGCCCGGCTGTGGCTGCACCAGACCCTCGAGTTCGAGGATCAGCAGCATGGAAGCAACAGATTCGCTCGGGAATTCCGTACGCTCGACCAGCGTGTCGACCGTCACGGGCTCGAAGGCGAGCGCATCTAACAGGATTTTGTAGTCGTTGTCCAACGTCGGCGCCCCTGCAGACGGGGCAACCGATGGCTGTTGCACCGCACTAAGCCTTTGTTTTTCCAGTTGAAATGGCAATTCGGACAAGACGTCTGCGGCGCTCTCGACCAGTTTGGCTCCTTGCCGGATGAGCTGGTGGCAACCGCGCGCCAGCGGGTTGTGGATGGACCCCGGGATGGCGAAGACATCGCGCCCGGCCTCGCCGGCGTGCCGGGCGGTGATCAGCGAGCCGGATTCGCGCGCCGCTTCGACCACCAGCGTGCCGAGCGCGAGGCCCGCGATGATGCGATTGCGCTGTGGAAAGTGCGCCTTGAGCGGCGGCACCCCGGGTGCAAACTCCGATACGAGCGCGCCATGGGCGAGGATTTGCTCCGCGAGCGCCGCGTGTTGCGGCGGGTATATCTGATCGAGCCCGTGGCCGCAGACCGCGAGGGTGAGGCCGTCGGCGGCCAGCGCGCCCTCGTGGCACGCGCCGTCGATGCCGAGCGCCAGACCGCTGGTGATCGCGAGCCCAGCCCGGGCGAAGTACTGCGCGAAGTCACGCGCCGTGGACCGGCCACCCGCGGTGGGATTGCGGCTGCCGACCATCGCGAGCTGCGGATGGCGCAGGATCGAGGCATCGCCCCGCACGAAGAGGACCGCCGGTGCGCCGCGCAGTTCGGCCAGTTGCGGCGGATAGTCAGGCGAGCTGCAGGCCAGTAATGTGCAGTTATATCGCTCGATCCAGCGTACATCTGCCGCAATCGTGTAGGTATCCACCGCCGCAAGGCTGGCGATGACCGCCGGCGGCCAGCCGGCAGCGCTGAGCGCCGAGCGTCGCAGCCGCTCGAGCGCCTGCAGGCTGCCGTCCTGGGCCAGCAGCGCGCGGATGTGCTCGGCTTGAATGGCGGGAGCACGCGCTACGCGTGCCCAAAGCGCAGGGCTGTCGGACATCGCAGCAGCATAGAACGAAAGAGCCGACCCCATGGTCGGCTCTTTCTGCGGTGCTTGCGGAGTTATGCGCTAGGGGTTGCGGACGTAGTCTGCAACTCGAATGGCGTTCTCCGCGGAGACGATCAGCCCATAGCTGATGCGATCGTAGACGCGGAACACCAACATCGTGCCTGCGCGTTCGTTCGGCAACCGCACCTTCGGCGAGAAGGCCGAGCCGGTCTTGACGCCGAGGAAGCTGCGCTTGCCGAAGTTGTCGCGTACGACTTCGCCGGCTTGGTCGACGGCCAACACATGGCCGGACTCGATGCCATGCCGTGCGCCACGGTTGATGACCACGATCTGGTACTGGCCAATCAGCTGGACCCCGTCGACCACCGAGATGATCTGCCCGGTGACCGGGCGGCCCGGGGAGCGCGGCTGGAAGTTCATCGGTGGCGTGAGGTCGTTGGCGATCAGGCGATCGCCCTGCAGCGTTTCGCGGGCCGTGTCAGTGAGCATCGCCTTGGCCGGATTGCCGGTCTTGGTGACGACCGCCGTGGCCGCGTAGATGCCCATGTAGCCGACGACATCACCATTTTCCGGATCGCGCAGCGCATCGCTGATGTGCACGACGTTGTAGCGACTGCGCTCGGGGCCGCGCAGGTCGCGCACGTAGATTTCATGATCGGAGCCGCCGACCATGTGCCCATCGCGGAACGCGAGCACGTGCGGCGCGGTCTTCAGCTGCTCGGCCGAGATCACGGACGGACGCGCCAGGAAGGCTGCGATGGCGCTGTAAGGGATGGTGGCGATCGGCCCGTCTAGATCCGAGCTGCGCAGCCGCGGCGACATGCGGGCGCCGCCCGCCTGCGACAGGCTGATGATCGGACGGCCGTCTACCCCATACGCCAGCGACAGCACGTCACCGGGGTAGATCAGGTGCGGGTTTTCCACCTGCGGGTTGATCTGCCAGATCTCGGGCCACAGCCACGGATCGCGCAGGAACAGCGACGAGATATCCCACAAGGTGTCGCCGCGCTTCACCGTATAGCTCATCGGGGCGCCCGGGCGAATCATCGATTCGGCGGACTGCACCGGCTGAGCCTCGTCGTTCAGGCCGGCGATAGCCGCCTCGGTGGCTGTCATGTCAGGCTCTGCGACCCGGGGTCCAGTGTCCTCCATGGCAACTGGCATTGGGGGCGCCGCTTCCTGCGAGCGACCGCCGCCAAATACGCCGCAGCCTGCCAGCGAGGCGGCCGCAACGACAACAATGGCGGACTGCGTCAGGCGCAGACCGCGAAATTCATAGTTCAATGACATCCACCGCTCCTCCGGCCTGGGTGGGGCAAGCGACCCCCCTGTTATAATCGGAACCAGCACACGGGCATACGACCTAATGTCCAGTTTGTGTACTGGTTCACGAGGATAGCGCCTCGCCACGCCTGGTGAGCCATCCGAATGTTCAAACATTAGCAGCAATCTCGCGGAACATCATGGCGCACTTACAAATTCTTGAGTATCCAGACCCCCGTCTCAGGACCAGGGCCGGGCCCGTGCGCGAATTCGACGGGCGGCTGTCGCGCCTGATCGACGACATGTTCGAAACCATGTATGCGGCGCCCGGGATCGGGCTCGCCGCCTCGCAGGTCGACGTGCACCAGCGTCTGATCGTGATCGATGTCTCCGAAGCCCGGGACCAGCCGCTCGTCTTCTGCAATGCCGAGATCCTGGCGCGTGAGGGCGTGGCCACTTTCGAGGAGGGTTGTCTGTCGGTGCCCGGCATTTTCGACGATGTCGAACGGGCGGCGAAAGTCCGCGTCCGCGCGCAGGACCGCACCGGCGCCGAGTTCGAGCTGGAGCTCGAAGGCCTGCCCGCGGTCTGTCTGCAGCACGAGATGGACCATCTCGAGGGCAAGTTGTTCGTCGACTATCTCTCGGACATCAAGCGCCAGCGGATCCGCAAGAAACTCGAGCGCGACCGCAAGGAGCGCGCCAGCCGCGACGCGCCCGAGCGCGCCACCACCGACGCGCCAGCACTCTGAGTATTCGCATAGTCTTTGCCGGCACGCCGCAGTTCGCCGTTCCGGCACTGCGCGAGTTGTTAGCGTCGCGCGCGCAGGTGGTCGGGGTGCTGACGCAGCCTGACCGGCCGGCGGGGCGCGGGCGGGCGCTGCGCGCCTCGGCCGTCAAGGCGTACGCGCTGCAGTCAGGGCTGCCCGTGGCGCAGCCGGCGACGCTCAAGACCGACGAGGGGCGCGCGGCGCTCGTCGACTGGCGGCCCGAGCTGCTGGTAGTGGTGGCGTACGGGCTGATACTGCCGCCGGAGGTGCTGGCGCTGCCGCGTCGCGGCTGCCTCAATATCCATGCTTCGTTGCTGCCGCGCTGGCGTGGCGCCGCACCGATCCAGCGCGCCATCCTCGCCGGCGACCGCGAAACCGGGGTGGCCATCATGCAGCTGGAAGAGGGGCTCGATACCGGTCCGGTGTTGCTCGAACGCCGGATCGCCATCGGTCCGCATGACACCGCGGGCGATTTGCAGGATCGTCTGGCCGAGCTGGGTGCTGTTGCGCTGCTCGCAACGATCGATGGCCTGCTCGCCGGCACCCTCGTGCCTCGGCCGCAGCCGACCGAGGGTGTGAGCTATGCTCGCAAGATCGACAAATCCGAAGCGCGCATCGACTGGCAGACGAGCGCCAGCGCCATCGATCGGCAGATCCGGGCGTTCAACCCGCAGCCGATCGCCGAGACGACACTCCACGGCGAGTTGCTCCGTATTCACCGCGCACGAGTCGTGACCGAGTCCGACGCGCCACACGCCGAGGCCAATGTCATGCAGAGTCCAGGTCAGTTGTTAGGTCTGCGGGGCGACGTGCTGCTGGTCGCATGCGGGGCGGGCGTGCTCGGCATCGAGACGCTGCAACGGGCCGGCAAGCGCGCGGTCAGTGCGCGCGACTTCGTCAACGCCCGGCCGGTCGACGGCGCGCGGTTGGGTACATGACGCGCCCGTCACGCGGCAACGCGCGGCCCGGAGCGCGCGGCGGTAACCGGCCGAACAGGCCACCTGCGCCGGGCGCTGCAACGCTCGCCGCCGCCAGTGAGGTGGTGGCGGCGGTCGTCAGCGAGGGCCGCTCGGCCGACGATGCCCTGCAGGCTACGGCCGAGCGGGTCGATCGCTCGGCGATCCAGGCGATTGCGCTCGGCACACTGCGCTGGTACCTGCGTCTGCTGCCGGCGGTGGGCGCGCTGCTCGATCGACCGATCACGGGCGTGCCGCCGAATCTGGCCGCACTGCTCGTGACTGGCGCACATCAGGTCGAGTACTCGCGCTCACCGGTGCAGGCGTCCGTGCACCTGGCTGTCGAGGCCAGTCGTCTGGTGGGCGCGGCACGCGCCAGCGGCCTGGTCAATGCGGTGCTGCGGCGCTTCGTCGCCGAGCGGGCCGAGTTGTTAGCGAACTCACAGCTGCCCGTGAGTGCGGCGCTGAGTGATGCGGACATCGCGCGGCAGACGGCCCATCCTGTCTGGCTAGTCGAGCAGTTGCGGGCTGCGTGGCCGGAGCAGCTGGCCGCCGTGCTCGAGGCGAACAACGAGCATCCGCCGATGACGCTGCGGCTCGATCTGACACAACTGACTACCGAGCAGTTCATGATCGAGTGGCGCGCGCTCGGTCGCGAGGCGACGCCGGTCGCCTGGCGACCGGGTGCCGTGACGCTGGCACGCCCGGCGCCGATCGGCGTGCTGCCAGGGTTCGCGGCCGGGCGCGTGTCGGTGCAGGATGCCGCAGCGCAGTTGGCAGCGCCCTTGCTGGATGCACAGGCCGGCATGCGGGTGCTGGATGCCTGTGCAGCACCCGGCGGCAAGACACTGCATATCGCGCAGCTCACCCCCGCTCTCGAGCAGCTCGTGGCGGTCGACAACGATCCTGTGCGGCTGCGCCTGGTGCAGGAGAACGTGGCGCGCGCCAGTGCCGGCGGCAGACTCGTTAGTGTGGAATGCGTGCAGGCTGACATGACTCGTTCGGCAGAATCCGAGTCTGAGCTGCTGCACCCGCAGTCGTTCGATCGGGTATTGATCGACGCGCCGTGTTCAGCCACCGGCGTCATTCGCCGGCATCCGGATATCAAGTTGCTGCGCCGGCCGTCGGATATCGATGGCTTTCGAACCACGCAGCGCGCGGTACTGACGACGGCGTTTCGGCTGCTGCGGCCGGGCGGTCGGCTGGTGTACTGCACCTGCTCCGTCCTGCCAGCCGAGAACGAACAACTCGTGCGCGAGTTCCTGGCGAACGAACCGCGCGCGCGCGCGTTGCCGTGGCCGGACGCTGTCCCGCAACCACCGGGCCTCGTGATTCGGCCGGTCGGCTGGCAGCTTTTGCCGGGACAGGGCGCAGGCTGCGACGGGTTCTATTATGCTTGCCTAGGCGCCATGGACTGAACGGCCCGGATTATCATGACGACGTCCCAGGTTGCAAAAAGACGCGGTAGCGCCGCGGTG
>Ga0116151_10004902_pt1 | contig 11716 bp, 4 predicted proteins | sample AD_UKC117_MetaG_FD_89893 | JGI IMG/M metagenome (GOLD analysis project Ga0116151, IMG submission 89893) | Active sludge microbial communities of municipal wastewater-treating anaerobic digesters from Hong Kong - AD_UKC117_MetaG | ecosystem: Engineered > Bioreactor > Anaerobic > Digestate... | reverse complement strand
CAACAGCGCGTTGTCCATAGATCGAGATGCTTTCTATGGACAACGCTTGTCGAAGAAGTCGATCCTGTTGTAGCGGCTACAGCGGTATGCCGAAACTTGTGTAAATCGCTGGTAACGATTCAGGGATACCACCTTCCTGGAAGGGGTACAGGCAATCTCATCAAGAAACCGTGCCATGGCCCCTTCCAGGAAGGATTGTCTCGTCAATCGCTGCTTTACCAACGAGCGCCAGGAAGTATCGTTTTGTACAGGAGTAAAATGATACTTCCTGTGCTGCTCGTAAGTATAAATTGTTGCCTCTATTGTACTGTACGCAAACTGTCTGCCACCTAACCCAAAGCTAACATGTCGGCACAGTATCCTCATTGTATAGGGGTGGCCCTTTGCGGGCACCAGGGGCACCGGCAAGCGGATGCCCCTACGCAGGGTATTGTTTCTTGCAAGCGCCTTAACGGCCAATCACGGGGCGGTTGGCATTGCGCTCGGTATGTTTGTCCATGAGTTCGTTGATCTTGGCAATGGTGTCGTTGGTGGCATCTTCCAATTCGGCTTGGACAGTCGTCAGATCGCTGGTGTAGGCGAGCCGGGTCCAGTAGCTGTTGTAGATCACGCCGAGCCAGGTGATAAATTGCAAATTCTCTTCGAGCGCCTGCAAGGGGCGATTGAGAAAGTAGCCGATAAAGGAGACGACGCTGAGCCCGCCGAAGATCGCCGTCGTTGGGGCGCCCAGCCCCAAGTAGGCCATGACCACGGCGACAACAAAGGCCGTCACCCCCACGCCAAAGAGGATGCGATACATCCAGACCGTGCTCCAGTAGGGGTTCATAAAGCCGGCGAGGACCTGTTCAAACATAGTTTGGTTGTTCTCGAAGCCGCGGCGCATGTGATCACGCCAAGCCGCATAGAGTTCGGGATCGGCTTCGGAAAGCGGTTTGCCCGGGACCGGCGATATGGGAATGGGCGCCCGCGCCAGCGCATCTGCCCCCCGTCGAGCCGTTGGCTCATAGGCCATGCCACGAGATGTGGCACCGGGCATGGCGACAAAGTCACGCAGGGCGGCAATGTTGATCACCGTCCATACCCGCTGGCCAAAGGGCTGGCCGTCTGCGTTGCAAAGCTGCCACGTGCTCATGTAGGTGCCCGCCTCTTGGGGCGCAACAAAGGGCACGGTAATAGCAACGGTTTCTCCCGGCGCACAGGCTGGTATCGCCACCGCGGTCGGCGCGCCCATGCGGAAGCCATCGACGTGTCGCAGCTTGTAACCTACCCCCCACGTGGTGGCGCCAATATTGGTCATCGACCAGCTCTGGGCAAAGGGCAGGCCGGCGGGCAGTACCGTGTAATCTTTGATCAGATCGCTCTCCGGCACATAGGTGGCGACGTCGGGTTGTGGCGTACCGAGCGCGTGCAGACCGCTGTCCGTGCCGGCCACCGCACTCGCTTTGGTGGTGACAGCGACGGCCGCGTCCACTTGCCGTGCACAATGTTGGTGGAGCACATCGTGGATGGGCTTGCGCTGCGTGGGTGAGAAGCCACCCGCACCGTAGACCCCATAGGGTTTCCCTGGAAAATCCTGGGTGCAGAACCAGAAGCCAAGCGCCACCTGGTCATCGTCGACAATGGCAGCGACCGTCGCTTCCAGCGCCGCGCGCTGCTGGCCGTCCAGACCGCCATCGTTGCGCCAGCCAATCTCCGAAACAAAGATCGGTGTACCGGGATCTTCGCGGTGGATCAACGCTCGCATTTCCGCCATGTACCGTCCATATTTTTCGCGCAGCGCCGCCCCCACATTGTGGCGCTCCCCCTCGGCGATGTAGAGATGGTAGCCGATGCCGTCAAAGGGGATTGGGGTGTCTGCCCTGCCCCAGCCCAGTGTCTGTTTACCAAAGTGGTAGACCTGCTCCAGGTAGCGCACGCCGGCATTGTCGTTGACATCAAAGCCCTCGACCGGCCCCGAAATGATCTTGATCTCTTGGAGGACCGAGTTGGCCCGTACGCGGTCGTGAACGGCCTGTAACATCACCGCCAACCATGTGGGATGGATCCAGTTGCGTTTCCACCGTCGATCCGGATCGTTCCAGTCATCGGGCTCGTTAAAGGTTTCGAAGTAGGCGACATCGTTGTGGAAGAGCTCAGCCACTCTGGCAAAGCGATCGGCGTACTTGCTAATCCAGCTGTTGGAAATCGGGCCGTCGACCCCGTCGCGAAATTGGTCACCGGGTGCCTCGTTGAGGATCTCATGGCCGACCAGGCCGTAGATCTGTAACCCCTCGTTGCGCAGGCCACGGACAATCGTGCGGTACGCTTCCAGCCAGGTGCGGCCGTGATGTTTCGTGGTGTCGTCGGGGCCGTGCCAGGGGCCATGGATGAAATTGAGACGCACCCAACCGACACCGGTCTCGGCAAGAATGCGTGGGTTGGCTACCTGCTCGGCAAGGCGACCATCGGCCAGAATGGGCGCGTTGGCGTCGATGCCGAACTTCTCTTTGGCCCGGATCGACCGCCGGTGCCCCATCTTCAGTTTGCCTGATCTCACGGCTGAACCGCCGGCCGGCGTGTCACTGGGGCCGCCGTGGGTACCATTGTTGCCGCCGTTGTTGCCGGTGAGATCATTATCGGTCGCATCGTCATCGGCTTCCTCTGTGGTATCCACCGCCACCGTGCGCTTCTCGCCCCGTTGAAAGACGATGTAATAGGAGTGGTGTCCTCGGGTATTGCCCTCCTCTTCATCGTCGTGGCGGGTGTGGAGGCCCTGCACCTGATCGCTGGGACCGTCGCCCTCGAGCCAGAGCGTGACCGTCATCGTCTTTTCGATGGGAATATCGGCCGCCGGCTCGTTGGCCGGTTTGTCGAGGCGTTTGGGATCGGCGGGGCCATCGCTTTTGCCCTCCCAGATCCAGCCGACGCGCATATTGGGGTTGTTTACCCGTTTGCCCTGTTCGTCGAGCGCTTCAATAAACGCGTTGTGGCGGCCGCGATTTTCGCTGCCGGTCAGGTGACGGACGCCGATGACCTTCCAATAGGTTTGACCCGTGGCAACATTGGCCGGCAGCACGGAGACGCCATAGGGTTTGGCCTGGTTGACCGGCGCGGCGCTGGCGCCATTTGACTGCGCCGTCAGATAACGTTGATTGTCGGCCTCAAAATCAAAGCCGGCAACACTGCCCCGTGCTTGTGTTGGGGAATGGGATGACTCTACGGTCGAGTCACGATCGAGCTGTTTTGTTTGGGGCATCAGGTTTCTCTCCTCTCACCATACAGTTTACACTGTCCTACATCGACCCTACATTGTCAATGCTGCCTATCATCAGCCACGGCGTCGCCCCTTGGGATGCTGCTCACGGTCGGCGGCGGCCGCGGAGTTCGGGGGCCATGGCACTGGGCTGTTGCAACGAACGGCTGCGCCCGAGCGCACCGGCTTCCATAAAGGACGACGGATCGCTAAAGCCACCCCAGCCGTCATTGCGGCGATAGGGGGTGATGCGAATGCCGAAATGGAGATGAGCGCCCGTGCCGGCACCGGTGTTGCCCGAAAGCGCAATCGATTCCCCTCGCTTCACACTGCTGCCCACGGCGAGGTCGATCCGGTTGAGATGGGCGTAGAGCGACTCACCCCAACTGTGACGCAGAATGACAAAGTTGCCAAACCCCTTTGGCTCAAAGTCCACCCGCATCACGGTACCATCATCGCAGGCCACGACCGGCGTATTCTCCGGCGTGCCAAAGTCTAGACCATTATGACCCTTGAGCGGTACACCGTCATAGACAAAGCGAGCGTAGAATTCTGGCCACGATCCCCAGCCTTGGGTCAACGGATATTGGGCGGCACAGGGGCGGCCAACCTGGATGGTCTCCGCCATTTCCGAGGAGAGAACCAGACGGGTGCCCTGTGGATCGGCCAGCGCCAGCCAACCCCGTAGCGCCGGTGTGGAGCCGGCGCGGCTTGCCACCTGCACCCAGGCAAGCCCATCCGCAGTGACGGGTCCACTGAGCAGGTCGAGCACCGTGCCTTGTGCCAACTCTGCCACAACATCGGTTGGTGGCTGGTTGAGATAGCCGGCCGTTGCCCGCAGATTCACACTGGTTGCCACAACTGTTACGCTCTTGGCGGTTATCCCGCCCGTTGTATCAAGTGTATCAAGCGGTGTGTCAAGCGGGCCCGTGCCGTCGTCATCGATCGTTTCGGGTGGTGTTGCCGCCAGCATGACAAAGCCATTGGGCGCCGTTTCGGCCACCCAACCGGTGCCCACCTGATTATCGAGGAGCGGCGCTCGCACATACCACCAGCGCAGTTCATCCACATCCTGGGGTCCATCGAGCACTGTCACCGGGGAACCAGGCAAAATTTGGCCGATCACATCGTCCGCCACCTTAGCCACGTAGCCGGCACTCTGGCGCAGATTGATAAAGCTCTGCGCATAGTCGGTGCGCAATCCAACCAGCACGTTATACGATGCACCGCGGGGCAATGCCGGTGCAGTATCGCTTAGAAGCAGTCCAGCACCGGTTGCCTCGGCCATCCAACCGATGACCGTCTCCCCATCGGCCTTGGTGCCATTGATAGGCCACCAGCGCAAGCCGTCTTTCTGGATCGGCTCTCCCGTCAGTGTGACCATGGCCCCCGGTCCGAGAAGACCGACCACATCATCGCCTGGTTTGCCCACGTGGCCGGCGCTCTTGCGCACATTGACCCAATCCTGCGCGTAGGCGGTCTCACCGGCTTTGAGCTTGGGCTGGATGGGTGTACCCAAGACGCCGGTGTGATCGGTGGGGCCGCCTGTCGCCTCACCGGTATCAGCGGGTTGCTCCGGCTCACCCAGGTTGTCGGCTTGGGACTGGAGGGTGGTAGCCCGCTCGCGATAGAGCTGGAAGAGTCCATCGAAGTCTTGGCCGTGGAAGGCACGGTCCATACCGGCATCGTCGTCACCATCACCGATATCCCACTGGGTGGGCATGAAACCCCACTGCATGTAACCGCTGGCGCCGAGGCCAAACCAGCGATCCATGTCACGGCGCACTTGTTCCACGCGGTTGCCGGGGCGGGCCTTACCGTAGCCGGCCTCTTCGATGATAAAGGGTTTGTTGAGTGCCTGCGCATAGGTGTGATCCTGCTTGCCCTCATATTCGTCGTTGTAACAGTGGACGGTGAGGAAATCGAATTCCGGGCCACCGTAGAGCTTGCGCCAGAGATTGTCGACATCGAGCGAGGCATGGCTGGTGCTGATCATGCCGGTGGTCACCAGGTGGTTGCGGTCGAGTTGCTTGATCGTGCGCGCCATGGTCAACATGAAGTCGAGGAAGGCGGCACGATTCGGATCCTCGTGGGCCGGCTCATATTTGAGTTCGTTGCCAATCTCCCAGGCGAAGATGCGGCTATCCTCTTTGAAGGCCTCGACAACTGTTTGCACAAAGGGCAGGTACCGTTCGCGATAGCCGCCACGGTAGAAGTCGCCCTTGAGTAGCTCGTGGTGGAAATTAGGGTCGAGCCGGGCATAGAAGTGATCGTCGCCGGGGATACGGAAATCCGTGCTCTTGTAGAAATCGACAAAGGCGGGAATCAGATAGAGGTTGTGATTGCCGAGAATGTCGAGCGTGGTGCGCAACAGGCCGATAGTCTGCTCCGCCGAGGCGTTGATACAGGGTAGGAAGACCCGTACCACCTTGGCGCCCATGGCGTGCGCCTGTTGCGCGGTCTCGTGGCGGTGACCCTCCGTCGTAAATTGCAACATGCCCGTGAGGCCGCTGCCATAGTAGACCAACCCCCGCAAGTTGACACCAATGAAGCGCACGATGCGTCGGTTGACGACAAACTCACGCCCAATCACACCCATGAATTGCCCGGCCCCGGTCCCACGCGCCTGCGCCACCGGTTGGCGCGGCTCTAAGTCGAGGAGTGGCAACATGGCCACTCCCACGTCCAATTCACGCTCACTGAGCGTTTCGTCGAGCGTGATTGTTGCCGTGAAGGCAACTGTTTGGGGTGCAGCCACTTCCAGTGTGTAGCTCCCGGTGCGCAGATCGCTGAAGCGGAAGCGGCCGGTGCCACTTGACGTGGTAGCCAGATAATAGCGGTCGCTCTCAACCGTGCGCGGCAAGAGATAGTCATCTGTCGCCAACAGCTGGCCTGTGTTAGCCAACGATGGGTTGTACGCCAGCAGTTGTGTGCGAAAGGCGGCATAGTCGAGGCCCGGTACCTTGCCCTGGACCAGATCGAGCCAGGCCTGATAGATCGAGCCGCTGTAGTCGTGCAACGGGCGATCCCAGAGATAAGCTGGTGAAACAGGTGAAGGCTCAGGCAGATAGTAGACTTCCGCGGCAACGAAGCGGTCGTCGGTTGCGGCCAAGTGGGGATTCACCGCTTGCACATCCCGTTTGAATTCTGTCCAGGTAATACCGGCCACCTCCCCGGCAACAAAATGATCCCACGCATTGCGCAGTGTGCCGCTATAGTCGGAAATCCGGCGCGACCAGCTGACTGCACCCGGTGCATCGATGGCGGCACCGCGCGTGGCCCCAAGTGTCTGACGATCTCCGATGATACGTACGGTCGCGTTGGCCAGGCCTTTCTCCGCCAGCAGCACATTGCCGGCTAGCGTGTAACGGTTTTCTCCAGCGCGTGGCTGTGGCTGTCGCGGCACACTGACGCCACGTGTGCCGACACTCTCCCGCAGTGCAACAAGCTTTTCAACAAGGTGGACCGGGTGTCCTTGGTTGTTCACACCCAAGTGACGGAAACTCGCCCACTTACCGTCGTGCCCCACCTCGTAGAGACAGGCGCCCAGCACATAGTCATCCTGCGCCATCTGATGGTTGTACCAGGCCAGAGCCGCCCAGTATTGATCCTCGCTGAGGGTCTGCTCGGTGTTGAGCCAGCCTTCGTCGGGGAAGGGGTGGCCATAGGCGCGCGTCAGCCCTGCTTCGGTCATGATGACGCGGTGATGGTTGCCTTTTTGGGCCCGGACGCCGTTGAGCACACGACGGTAGATTGTTGCACCGGTGGCGACGCCGGCGCCGGGAATCAAGGAAGGCCAGCCATACTCGTGGAAGCCGAGATAGGTGTAGGTATCAAGCGTCCGTGGGAAAAAGTCGAGGTAGTGGGCCGCTTCGGTAAAGTTGCCGGCGGCAAAGTTGAAGGCAATCGCTTCCATGCCCGACTCTTTCATGCGCGCATGAAATGCTACCTGAAATTGGTCGTAGGCAGCGTAGAGTTTGTGATACCGGGCCGGGTCCTCGCGGTAGCTGGCGGAGGCCGGGCCGGGCAGGCATTCGTTGAGGCTCATCCACGCGTCAACCAGGGGGCGACCATCAGGCGCGCGCTTGGTAAATTTGCCGAAGTCATAGGTGAGGATGCGCTCGGCAAAGGCTCGCCCGGCTCCGGCGGGGTCGGCACTTTCCAGCATGGCGCGCTGCTCGTCGTTGGTGACATACCAGCGTCCAATGACAAAGGCATTGGGCGCCCGGAAGGTTCGGATCTCTTGGAGCAGGATATCGTTGGCGGCGTCGGCGTGAAACAGAATCACCGGGGGCTTCACGCGATTCACGGCATCCCACATGCCAAATTGGTCGGTTGACAGGTGAAGGTAGAAGCCGAGCTTATTGCCGCGGGTAACGAGCACCGGTTCATGCTCACCCGAGTGATCATCGACATCGGTTTCAATCACTTCAGCTGCCTTGACGTTAATATCCACCCACAGGCGTTCCCCAAACCACGCACCGTCCGGATTTTTAAATTTCCAATAACTGCGGTAACTGCCTGGCGTTGCCGGCGCATCAAAGCTCAAGGGGATGGTCACCTCGGCACCCGACGCAGTTGCGGGCACGGCAAGGGCGTCAGCGTTGCCGAAGCGAACACCGCTTTCAAAAGCCAACACATAGCCGGCGCCCCACGTCGTGTCGCCGGTGTTGCGGACCGTCCAACGTTGTTCCACGCGTGCCCCTGCCGTAACAAGTGTGCCATCGGCGACAACATCGCTCACGTAGATAGCACCATCGCGTTGTGTTTGCAAGAGTGGCTGGAGAAAAGGCATGGGGTCGATGATGCCCGGCGGATACCCGGCAACCTGGGCCCCTTGCCGTTTGAGGGTGAGATGGAGATGGCTACCGTCAGAATTGCCCGTGCTATCGGCCGGCCCAAGTAGCTGCCCTGCGGCCACCTGCTGCCCCTGTTGCACCGCGACACTTTGCAGATGGGCATAGATCGTTTCATAGCCGTCACGATGCTGCACCCGCACGTGGATGCCATAGTTATGCCCTTCCGGTGTCGGTTTGATCATTCTGACCACCCCCGGTGCCACGGCAAAGACGCGCGTGCCGGTCCGAGCCACGATGTCTATCCCTTCGTGGCCGGGCAAGCCAAAGGGTTCATAGTCCGCGGGATTTTCGCCAAAGCGCTGCGTAATCTGGCGCACCTCCGTTGGCCACGCCTCGAAGCGGAAGGTGCTGGGCGCAAGGTTATCGACGGGGGTGACATGCTCCCCTTCGCCGCCATTTTCTCCGGTTGATGCCGCCTGTTGGCGCCGCTGAAAGAGGACGTAAAAGGAATGGTGGCCGATTGAATTCCAGGTTTCACCGTGTGGTCCCGGTTCGTCGGCATGTTTGGTGTGGAGATTGGAGACGGTGTCGCTCGCGATGCCATCGCCTTCTACCCGAATCCAAACATTTTGACCACTGTACATTTCGACATTGGTCGCTGGTTCATTGTCCGGTTTGTCGAAGCGCCGTGGCTGGACGACTTCGTCGGCGCGTTGCCCTTCCCAGCCCCAGGCCAAGCACAAGTTGGGGTCGCGCACCCGGTGACCGGTTTCATCGACAACGTCGACATAGACGACATGGTTGCCGCGATTCTCCTCTGGCGCAAGATGGTAGACGCCGATGACCTGCCAACATTGTTGGCCCGGTGCCGCCGCTACCGGTGCCAGCCCCACGTCATAAGCCTGGGCATTGCCCAGAATTTGCGCAGGTGTTTGGAGAAGCGGACGATTGAGGAATTCGGCGCGGCGAGTAGTGTGAAAAGACATTGAAACCTCCATTGATTGAGGTGGGAGCGGCGATGGCTGCGAATGAGAGAGCGTTCAACGAGATGGACCGTTCGTCAACAACAGGGGAAACCCATGTTGAAAATCCCAACCTGTTGGTGACCAAACCTCAATGACTTGAATCGTGTGTAACATGGACGACATGGTCGGCAAAAATCTGTCAGAAGCCGGATGAGAATTCTGTTGACCATTCCTGGCGATACTCCTTTAGGTTTATCCAAGAAATAAATAGCCGGCGACAGATCTTTCCATGGTGTCTATGACAGTCCGCACAACAATGGTTGGATATTTATTTCTTTGAGATGGCCTTAGAGAGGCTACGGGCTTCGCCTTCGTAGCTCGTCACAGAGATTTCCAGGCTAGATATTAAAGGTTTACTCCAATGGTGTAATGCGATGGACTGTCCGTAGATCGCGCAGCGACCATTGGCTGAAGGAGAGCGGTGTCTGGAGTGCACGGTAGGTTTGCGCTTTCTGTTCACCCAAAGACAGGGCATCTTCGAAAGAACCTGTGGCGATCTGGGTGGTCTCCAGATAGTGCCACTGGCCGCTCTTTTTGTCCGTTTCCCAGGCAACAAAGGCATGACGGGGAATGATCACGAGCGCTGGGTTGAGCGACGCCGCTTCCAACAGGCTGGCAAAGAGCAAGGTCCCGTCGATACAGTTGGCCTGTTTTTCGGCCAGGCTTTCGCTCGGTAAGCGCACCCGTTGTGAGCGGGCACTCTCTTCCGGGTTGAAGGTGACGGTTGAATTCACATAGGTGAGCTGAACCGCCTGCAACGCGTCAAAGATGGCACGGACCTGGCTGAGGACATCCTGTCCCTCTTGGTACCCAAACAACTGTTTTTGTGGATGATGGTCGGCCACCTCGCGCAGAAAGTGCATGATAGCCGGGGCATTGGGGGTGACAAAAGCCCCCAAATAGCGAGTGAGATCGTTCCAGCCGTTGGTCGAAGGGTCCCGTACATAAAGGGGCGCCGAGTTACGTGCCAGCAACCAGATTGGTGTGGTTTTGTGGGTTTCCACATTGCCATCCAGATCGTCGACGAGTACGTTGAGGGTGGCGCGTGTCAATTCCGTCAGATGTTGTAGCCGTTCCGGAAAGAGGGTCGGTAACTGCAGCAGCTCTGCCTGTTCATCACGCGGGATCTCCACTGTGTCGACTGCACGGGCACTGTAGCCTTCTATGTACGAGGTAAAGCGCAGCCGCCGCGTTTTTGTGGAGCGATTGGCAACCCGGCCGTAGACAAAGGGATCTGTTTCGGCATCGAGCAGGTGATAAATGGCTGTGGGTACGTATTGCATCTTAAGTTCGACCGTTGCCTCAAGGCCCGTGGTTTCAGCGCCTCGGGTCACACCACCCCGAGTCACGGGCTGGGGGCTATGACTCTGCAGTGACAAGATCGGCTCGCGTCTTTTGTCCCCGGGCTCGGCAGCGAGCTGTTGCTGGAGACGATCGAGTTGGCGACGCGCACCGGCTATTCGCTCCAATTGTGTACTGAGCGCAGCTGGCGTTGCAATGGCATGGAGTTCTTCTTCGAGCCGATTGATCTGCAAGCGCAGATCGTAGGCATCTTGTTGGAGTTCGATAATGCGGTCGCTCATGATGTTGGTTTTGGATAAAGTTGGGCGATAAACGTTTTGTCCAGCTCCGAAAGCTCGGTGTTCCATGGGGTGGATGAACCGTCGGTCGTCAGCTCGGCAGGAAAGTGATAGAGCATAATCGAGTTGTTGTCGAAATGGGTTGCCCGGTTGACCTGGATACGGTTGATGACTTGGGTGCGCGTCTGCTCTTCGGACCAGCCGTTGGTCCGTTTGTAGTAGGCAAAGAGTTTGGGAAGATCCCAGGGAATGGTGGCATTGGGGGAGAGATGCTCGTGGATCAGCCCCAGGGCGTGACCAAATTCGTGTAGCACAACCCGACGGTATTCCTGCTCCTCTGTATCAGCTTTGAGCCAGCCGTAGTTCATGCTGGGGCGATTAAAGAGCCAAAAGCTGTTTGACTGTACCCCGTGATAGGACCACGAACCGCCCTTGGGATCAAAGGAGATGCGAATATCGGCGCGGCGCTCCTTGACGAATTTGAAGGTCAGATTGGCATATTGGCTCCACTCGTGGGCAATGGGCTCAATCCGTTTATGCACCGCAGGATCGCCTTCGAGAAAAGTAACGGTAATCTCGGCGCCATTGGGCCACAGCCAGCGCGTATTGGCAGCACCCTCCAACGGATCGTCTGGGTCAAATTGCGGCGCGTTGGCCGGGTTTACCTGGATTGCGTGCAGGCGGATTTCTTCCAACACGTCATTGGGAATGGCAGTTTCTACACAGAGATGTATATCAGACATGGTTCCCTTCTCCTCTATTCAAGTTCGCTTATATGGGCATGTTGGCTCATCTAGGTATGCGGCTGCAAGTGCCCATTTTTTTCGCTGAAGAATGGTGCAAGTTCAGTTTGTCGTCGCTAGTACCAGTTGGCGTAAATAAGTGGACAGTGAACAGTCAGCAGTAATCAGTTTATGCGCCCACTGACAACTCTCTACTGATTTCTGCCCACTGGTACTAGTGCAATATAAACAGAGTTCTTTGGCAATCCTTCCAGGAAGGGGTCGGTAATTCACTGCCATCCGGGATCCGCGTAACCCCTTCCTGGAAGGTCCATGCAAAATTTCTTTGTTAATTTTG
>Ga0116151_10004901_pt1 | contig 11717 bp, 6 predicted proteins | sample AD_UKC117_MetaG_FD_89893 | JGI IMG/M metagenome (GOLD analysis project Ga0116151, IMG submission 89893) | Active sludge microbial communities of municipal wastewater-treating anaerobic digesters from Hong Kong - AD_UKC117_MetaG | ecosystem: Engineered > Bioreactor > Anaerobic > Digestate... | reverse complement strand
GATCCCGGCGGTGGTCGTCCGTGGAGTCAGGTCCGGGCCGACTTGAAGCGACGAACCTGAGCAGGATCGCCCTACCCCTCGCGGTGTCAACGGTTGGCTCGATGCCCCTTGCGCGCACGTCTCAAAGCCGCCGCCTCCCCCATCACCAGCAACAGCCCCGCACCCGGCTCCGGCACGAAGAACACGTTCGACTGCAGATTCGTGATCGTGCTGTTCCGCAGGATGATGTCCGCCAGCGTCGTGCCCGCGATCAGGTCGCGGATATCCGCCAGTTCCGGATCGTTCTCGTACCAGAAGCGATCGCCGTCGCGGGCCCGCAGAAACTGATCGAGAATCCCCGCCGTCAGCAGTTCCCCGAGGCTCGAACCCGGCAGGTGATCCTCCGCCAGCGCGCCGATCCACGGGTCGATGTTGTCCACGTCGCCGAACAGCGCCTCCAGCTCGAGCGCCAGCCCGTCGTCAGAAGTGATATCCCCAAACGTGAGCACCCGGCTGAGCCCGTACGCCGCGCGCACCGAGTTGTAGTCGCCCAGGCCGTGGTCGCGCCCGCGCTGGATGTTCAGCGACGCGAGATCCATCCCGCCGGTCGGAATCGTGAACAGAAAGCTGCGGATGTCCTCGACGACGTGGGCGTCAACCTCCTGCATGCGCTGCACAGCCAGCCCCTTGAGCAGCGGATCGATCCCACCCTCGTCGAGAATGCGCTGCGGCTGAAAGAACGCGTCGCGCAGCGCCACGTCGCCGGCTGCGATCGTATGGCCCGCGTTGTCCACCCGGCGCAGGTCCGACGACAGCATCGTGTGCCCGACGCGAAAGAGCGCCGACGCGAACTCGTTCGCCACCGTGCCGTCCACGTCATCGTGATACCGGTCGTACGCCGGCACCACGCCGTCACCCACCAGCGCCGGCAGCCACTCGTTGAACGTGATCGCTTGCACCTCCGCCCCGACGATCTTCCGCGCCCGCTGGTAGACCTGGTCGTTGCTCCAACCCGGGTTCGCATCCGCGACCTGCTGCGCCCAGCGGTTGTGCTCGCGCACAAACAGCGTCTGCACCGACGTCAGGCCGAGCTGCTCGTTGACCCGCTCATCGCCCGCCACGAACATCCCGCCGCTCATCGGCAGCAGGTCGCCCGTCGCATGCTCCGTCACGAGCATCCGCCCGCCCGACGCGTCGCGCAGCGCGCCGGCTGTCGCCCCCGTCGATCCGTAGATCGCCGAGCCGTCCAGCCACGACGAGTTCATGTTCATCTGGCAACGCACGTTGCCTGGCCCCGTGCCCGTCCCGCTGACATACGCCGACCGGTTGAACGGAATCGCCGGGAACGAAAACATCGGATCGCCGGCTGGCACGGGAATATTCACCGGCTCAGCCGGGTCCGCCGCCGGCGCGATGGTCAGGTCGTGATCGAGAAATTGCCCCCACTGCCACACCCAGTCGCTCAGCCCGCGCCCGTTCGGCATTGACGCCGTCTGCTGCACGATCGTGTTGCTGATCACCCGCGGGTTGGGCCGCGTATCGCCCCCCATCGACGCGAACCCGTCGGGATAACCGTTGGTCGACTTGCGCAGGAAGATCGCGCCGACCGCACCCCAATCGGGATGATCGACGTTGTTGCCGCTGCCGTCGTAGCTGCGGTCCTCCGCCCGCACGACACCCGCGGTGAGCGATGCGGCGCACAGCATCGACGCGACGAACGCGCGCCCCCGCCGCGTCTGGTGCATCGATTGATTTGTGGAATTCAAAAACAGACGGAGAACGACGGCGCACACCTGCCCGGCGAAACGCATGGCTATCTCCTCTCCCCATCGCACGCAGCCGCGCGCGATCTTCTCTCCTGCCGCGGCGCGATGCCCCGGCGCTGACCGGCCCGATCCGCCAATCAGCCACGATTGTACCTCGCCGCCACTCCGCGATTCAAGCCCGCACGGGCCGGCTGCTCGCCCCCCGCACCTACTGCACCGGCGGATCCAGGGTGTCTGCGCCCGCGATCGCCACGCCCGTCGCCACAATCTCGTACGTCGGCTGGGGGCCCACGATCTTAGCGATCTGCTCCTCCGACTGGCCCGCGTCATGCGCGTAGTGCCGCGCCTCCTCCTGCGGCATCTCCCGCTTCACGATCTTGCCCTGCACGTAGGCCTCGTGACCCGCTGCGTTTCGGGGCACGAAGAAGCCCTGGCTGCAGTCCGCGCTCGGCGTGAACCGCACGCGCACCTGCTCGCCGCCGTCCTCCAGGACCATCCAGCAGCCCCGCTTCGCGCACACCTCGTGGATCTCCGCCTTGGTGCACACCGACTTGTCGCCCTGCCCATCCGCACGGGCCACAGCCTTGCTCAGCCGGACCGCTTGGGAGGTCTGCACCGGCCCCCCGAACGTCGCCAGATCCTTCGGCGCCTGCTGGCTGCAACCCGCCGCAAATCCCAGCCCGATCACCACCGCCAACCCCGTCCACCTGCGCATCGCTGCTTCTCCTCGTCGCTCGTTCAAAATCGCCCGAAAGTCGCCCGCCAAGCCAGCCCCCAAAAAGGCCGCCGCCGGGCTCGCGTGCCCAGCATAGCCGCCCCCCACGCCCCACGCCAATCGCCCCCCTCAATTCAGAACGCCTCACGCGATGGGGGCCGTGTGCTCGCGAAGCAACCCGGAACTCTCAAGCTCTACAGACAATCCCAACAATCCGAACCGGCTCAGGCGATCGAATGACACACAGGACACGTCCCGAAGGGACTTCCCAAAATGCCCCGGCCCGACAGGGCCAGGCAAACGCGCGCCGTCTCCGTCCAAGTCCCGAAGAAACGGCCGTCGGCAAACCGTACCCTGCACATTGACGCCAAACATCGACCCGTGTTGCGACCCTGCGATACCCGCCCAGCCGCCCTTTGACCTGCGAGCCAAGCCGCTCATACTATGCCGTGAATACCTTGGCAAGCGCATGACCCCAGCCAGTCCTCGGCAGGCGCACACGCATGAAATTCCGATGTGAGCGATGTGGTCAGTACCACGGCGTGAGCGAGATCTCGTTGGGTGCAGACGCACCGGGCCAATGGAGCATACTGACGGACGCCGAACGCGCGGCATCGATCCTGACTCCAGACCAATGCATGATCGAGGCCGACGGCAAGTCAGCCTGGTTCATTCGCGGATGCCTGAGTGTGCCCATCCAACACACCGACGAAGAGTTCACCTGGGGCGTTTGGTGCTCGCTGAGCGCAAAGAGTCACGATGAAATTTCCCAGCACTGGGACGACCCGGAGCGCATACACCTCGGCCCCCATTTCGGGTGGCTGAGCACCGCGATCCCGCACTACCCCGATACCATGTTCATGAAAACGATGGTCCACCACCAGGCCCCGGGTCTGCGGCCGCTGATCATCCTGGAGCCTACGGATCACCCGCTCTCCGTCGACCAGCGCGAAGGCATTTCCTCGAAGCGTATGAAGGCTATCGTGGAGTCCGCCTTTCACGATTTCGATGAGTGAAGCTCGGCGGTATTTGCAGCGACCGAACGAAACAAAGGGGCGGTAAAATGGGTCGGCGGAAAAGAGGGGTCGGGTGTCGTTTTCGCGGCAAAGCGCCTTCATGCGCCGACTCCGGGCCACTGACTTGAGCTCGTCAACCCCCGAATGCTCTGCTCAACCTCCTCTTTTCCACGACCGCGGTATAGGCTTTGCGCCCATCCGCTGTTTCGCCCCCGTCCGCAGATCTCGTCCCTGGAACACGTCGTTCCTGCTCGCGCTTCCGCGTCTCGGTAATTTGGCACCCTTGACAAAGATACCTGGTAGTGCCATCGAGATCACCGGAATTCGTCACTGCCTTCTGGACCCGCACCTTGACACGAGGATAACGCTCCGCGTCGGGTGCTCCGCACCGGCCTCGGCGTGCCGCGGCATCCAGCGAAGAAATCGACTTGGCGGACGCGGACAGCCGCGCGTCTGGGTCTGGAGTCCACGCTCACCCCCAAGGCTGCCCCCGCAGCTGCCCGACACACACCCCCCGCCGTTACACCGAACGCGCTCCACCGCTCCCTCAGGTCCGGCTCCATTGGCACTGTGGCATACGTAAGGAAGGGTGGTGCCCACGTCAATGCCCCCCCAACGCATCAGGTTATTCCGCAATGGACCAGCATCCCCCCGTTGTGCAAATAGTCGCTGTACTTCGTGGCTTGGTGTCTTCCTGGTTCAATTCCCGCGTACCAACCGCGTGCGCCGCCAAACGCCCTCCGCAGTCCCCGCACCGCACCCGCCGAACCAGCCGTGGCCTCAGGGTTTGCCCGCCTCCACGGGCCGCAGAACGCGCAGAACCGGTCCGGACTTCAGAGGAAAATAGACTCTGTGCGTGCGCGCATCGACCGCAACACTGTGTGCGTTTTCGCCCACGTCCACTCGGCCGTCGAGCATAAGTTTCTTCATCGCATCATCCCAATGGAAGACCGTCGTCGGCCCCATCTCCGCCGCGACGTACAGGCGATTCAACCCGCCGTCAAACGCCAGCACGTCCGGTACCCGGCCGACAGCGAAGGAGTCGACGACCGTGTGGCTTTCGAGATCGAAGACCAGCAGCCGGCTGTTGCCCTCGCAGGCGATGTAGGCGCGGCGGTGCGCATCGTCGATGACGAAGCCGTGCGGATGCCGAGCGCCCTGCAGGTCGAAGCGGGCAGTGATGGCATTCCGGGTCGGGTCGATCGCGACAAACTCGTTCGTCGTCTGGATGCAGGCGTACATCAAATGCGACGTTGGATCGTATTGCGTGTTGCCCACTTCGCCCCCCATCGCGATGGTCGCGACGGGCTCATCCGCGTCCGTGTCGATCACAAACTCCGCCTCGCCCCCCTCATCCGACACGAACAACCGGTGCTTCTCCGGCGACCACGCCAAGCCATCCGGGGACTTCACGCCGGCCACGCGCTTGATGATCTTCAGCGTCACGGCGTCGACGACGACTACTTCGTGCGTTCCGGCGGCGCTGGCGTATACCTTCTTGATCGAGGGTACCACCAGCACGCCGCGCACACGCGGGAAACCGTCGAGGTGAGCGATCACCTTCTCACTGCGCGTGTCGAATACCAGCAGCGCATCGTCACCCATGTGGGCGACGTACAGCCGGCCGGTTTGGGGATCGAGACTCTGGTAATCGAAACGGGTCGAGCCTCCCGGCAACGGAATATCATCAACGGGCCTGAGCAGATCGGTCTTCTGCGCCGGGCACGCGGCGTTGCCGAGCAGGAGTGCGCACACCGCGGCAGCATTCCGCACCCTTCTGCCCCTCCAAGTTGGATAACCTTTCACCATGCCGGTCATCATTGTCGTATTGCTCGCACTGTTCGCACGAGGCCCCGTTCCGGCGCTGCCGAGCGCGTTCAACGCCTTTCAGTCGCATTGGCCCGTCTGCGCACTTCTCGATTATACCGCGCATGTGCTCGTTGGCGTCGTCAACGCGCCGGCGTGCTCAGCAGCATGTCTGGAGGATGGGTGTGCGGACGCCGTCAGGCGTCTGGAGGAGTCGGCGCTGGCTGGCAGCGCGGGACACTGGATCAGAGCGCGAGTCCGCACCGATAGACGGAACTTCCGGGCACTGGGCTATAGCGCCTCCACGCCAACGTCCTTGCCGGTGAAGATGCGATACAGCGCCGGCAGCACGATCAGCGTCAGCAGCGTGCTTGTGATCAACCCGCCGATCACCACCGTCGCCAGCGGACGCTGCACCTCCGCACCCGTACCCCGCGCCAGCGCCATCGGCACGAACCCCAGCGACGCCACCAGCGCCGTCATCAGCACCGGCCGCAACCGCGTCAGCGACCCGCGCACGATCGCCTCGTCGCGCCCCAGGCCCTCCCCCCGCAACTGGTTGATGAACGTCACCATCACCAGCCCGTTCAGCACCGCGACCCCCGACAACGCGATGAACCCGACCGCCGCCGAAATCGAAAAAGGCAAATCCCGCAACCACAGCGCCGCGATCCCCCCGGTCAGGCCCAGCGGCACCGCGCTGAACACCAGCAACGCGTACCGCACGCTCTTGAACGTGCTGAACAGCAGGATGAAGATCAGCAGAAAGCACACCGGCACCACCACCGCCAGCCGCCGCTTCGCCGCCACCAGGTTCTCGAACTGCCCGCCCCAGTCGAGCCACTGCCCCGACGGCAGGGCGAGCGCGTCCACCTTCGCCTGCGCCTCCGCGACGAACGAACCCAGGTCCCGCCCGCGCACGTTGCACTGCACGGACACCCGGCGCTTGCCGTTCTCCCGGCTGATCTGGTTCGTCCCCTCGGCCACCTCGATCCGGGCCACGTCGCCCAGCGGAATAAACCCCATCTCCGCCGGCGGCGGCGTGATCCCGCTGAGCTGCGCCGCCGACGCCAGCCGCGCCGCCCGCCCGTCCTCCTCGTGCGGCGGCAGGGGAATCCACAACTTCGCCAGCGTCGCCGGATCCGCCCGCAACCCCTCCGGCAACCGCACCACCACGTCGAACCGCCGGTCACCCTCGAACACCAGTCCCGCCGCACGCCCGCCGATCGCGACCGCGACCACGTCCTGCACATCCGCCACGTTCAGTCCGTACCGTGCAATCGCCCCGCGATCGATCTCCACCGTCAGCACCGGCATCCCGCTGGTCTGCTCGACCCGCGCATCCGCCGCCCCGGGAATCGTCTGCAGCACCGCCAGGATGCGCCCCGCGGACGCCCGCATCGCCGCGAAGTCGTCCCCGTACACCTTGATCGCCACGTCGCCGCGCACGCCCGCGATCAGCTCGTTGAAGCGCATCTCGATTGGCTGGGTGAACTCGTAGTTGTTGCCGGGCAACGCCCGCACCGTCAGTTCGATCAGCTCGAGCAGCTTGCCCTTGTGCCCCGACGCCGCGGGCGCGCCGTGCTCGTGCCCGCCTTCTGCATGTTCGTCCCCCGCGTCTTCCTCCGCGTGACTTGCGATGGCCTCCAGCTCCGCCGACTTCTCCGCGATCAGCGCATCGAGCTCCTCCGCGCTGCGCCACTCCGCCGGCGGCTTGAGGATGATGAACGTGTCCGCGACGTTCTGCGGCATCGGGTCCGTCGCCATCTCCGCCGTGCCGATCTTCGAATAGACGAACGCCACCTCGGGAAAATCTGCAACCGCCCGCTCCACGTCGAACTGCATCGCCTGCGATTGCGCCAGCGACGTGCTCGGGATGCGCAGCGCGTGCATGGCCAGATCGCGCTCGTCCAGCCGCGGCACGAACTCCTGCCCCAGCGTGCCGAACACCATCAGCGCGGCGGCGAAAACCAGCACGGCGACCGCCGCCACCGCCCACCGGCCCGCCAGCGCCCAGCGCACCACCGGCTGATACGCGCTCTTCGCCCAGCGGATGAGGAACACCTCCTTCTCCTTCACCCGCCCGCGCACCACCAGCGCGACCATCGCCGGCACGAACGTCAGCGAGAGGATGAACGCCCCAGCCAGGGCGAAGATCACCGTCAGCGCCATCGGGTGGAACATCTTCCCCGCCACCCCCGTCAGCGTCAGGATCGGCACGTACACCACCGTGATGATCGCCTGCCCGAAAACGGAAGGCTGGACCATCTCCTTCGACGCGACCATCACCTCGTGCAACCGTTCGGGCAGGGTCAGCAATCGGCCCTCCGCGTGCTGCTTCGCCGCGAGCCGCCGGATGCAGTTCTCCACGATGATCACCGCGCCGTCCACGATCAGCCCGAAGTCGATCGCCCCCAGCGACATCAGGTTGCCGCTGACGTTGTTTTCCACCATGCCGATCGCCGCGATCAGCATCGACAGCGGAATCGCCAGCGCGCAGATCAGCGCCGCCCGCATCTGCCCCAGCAGCAGAAACAGCACCGCGATGACCAGCACCGCCCCCTCCAGCAGGTTCTTCTCCACCGTGTGGATGGTCGCGTCCACCAGCTTCGTGCGGTTCAGCACCGTCTTGGCCCGCACGTCCGGCGGCAGGGTTTTCTGAATGGCGTCCAGCTTCGCGTCCACCGCCGCCGCCACCGTCCGGCTGTTCTCGCCGATGCGCATGATCGCCGTGCCCACCACGACCTCCGCGCCGTTCTCGCTCGCCGATCCCGTGCGCAGCTCGCGCCCGATCCGCACCCCGCCCGGCACGACCACGTCGCGCACGTAGATCGGCACGCCCGCCCGGGCGCCCACCACGATCTCCTCGATCTCGTCGATCGAGCCGATCCGGCCCGCCGCCCGCACGATGTACATCTCCCCCTTGTGCTCGATGTACCCCGCGCCGGTGCTGATGTTGTTTTTCTCCAGCGCGGCGATCACGTCGCCGAACGTCAGCCCGTAGCTCACCAGCTTCATCGGGTCCGGCTGCACGTGGTACTGCTTCACGTACCCGCCGATCGCGTCCACCCCCGCGATCCCCGGCACCGTCCGCAACTGCATGCGGATCAGCCAGTCCTGGATCTCCCGCAGGTACGCCACCTGCTCCGTCGGGTCAGTCAACCGGCGTCCCTCCGGCGTCAGGTACGCCCCGTCGCTCTGCCAACCCGGCGACCCGTCGCGCACCTCCGCCCCCGCGCCCTCCGGATGCTCGAACTCCACCGTGTACATGTAGATCTCGCCGAGCCCCGTCGCGATCGGCCCCATCACCGGCTCAGCCCCCGGCGGCAGACTCTCCCGCGCCTCGGAAAGCCGCTCGAAAATCTGCTGCCGCGCGAAGTAGATGTCCACGTCGTCCGCGAAGATCGCCGTCACCTGCGCAAACCCGTTCCGCGACATCGACCGCGTCGACTCGAGCCCGGGAATCCCCGCCAGCGACACCTCCACCGGAAACGTCACCTGCTGCTCGATCTCCACCGGCGACAGCGCGGGATATTCCACGTTGATCTGCACCTGGTTGTTGGTGATGTCCGGAACCGCGTCGATCGGCAGCGCAATCAGGGCGCGCACCCCGACGGCCGCGACGATCACCGTGAACAGCACGATCAACCAGCGGTTGCGAATCGAAAACTGCAGTATGCCTTCCAGCACGTTGAACTCCCCGGCATCCCAGTGCCGCTAGAGCAAGCTCTATTCATGTGTTGCGGGCGTGCTCTGATTTCCTGCGCGCACGGACCCGCACCTTGCCGCTACAGGTGGATTGGAGACGCGCTAGTGATGATGCTCCGCCGAGCCTTTCCCCAACTCCGCCTTCAGCAGAAAACTGCCCGCGGCCACGTACGCTTCGCCCGCCGCGAGCCCCTCCAGCACCGGCACCAGGCCCGCCACCGCGTCACCCACCCGCACGCTCCGCTTCGCGAACGTGTTCGCCTCGCCCGCCACCGGCACGAACACCGCCGGCCCGCCCTCCACCGTCTGCACCGCCCCCTGCGGTACCGCCAGCACCGCCGCACCGCCGTGCGTCCGGTCCGCCGACGCAATCTCCAGCTCTACGAACATCCCCGGCCGCAGCGCCCGATCCTCACACTCCACCGCGACCCGCACCGAAACCGTCCGCGTCCGCGGATCCACCATCGGCGCCACGTACGAAACCTGCCCCTCGTGCGCGTGCGGATCCAGCCGGCCCGCTCGCACCCAGGCCTTCGCCCCGCGCTCGATCTCCGCCAGGTGCGCCTCCGGCACGTCCGCGAGCACCCACAGCGTGTTCACGTTCGCCACCACCAGCAGCTTCTCCCGCTCCGGGCTCACCAGCTCGCCGAGCGTCACCTCCCGCTCGACGATCTCACCCGCGATCGGCGCCACGATGGGAAAACGCGGGTTCACCTCGCTCGACGTCCGCAACGCCTCCACCGCGGCCTGCGTCATCCCCAGCACGTGCAGCGTGTTCTCCGCCGCCACGGCTGCCGCCTGCGCCGTCCGCGCCTCCGCCTGCGCCGCCTGGTACTCGAGCTCCCGCTTCTGCACCGCGTCCAGCGCAATGCCGCGATTCTCGTCGTAGAGTCGCTTCGCCCGGTCCAGCGCACTCTTCGCCAGGTCCACCGCCGCGCCGGCGGTCTCCGCCGCGATCAGCTTCTGCAGGTAGGTGCTCTGCGCTTCCCCGAGCTGCGGACTCTCCACCACCAGCAGCAGATCGCCCGGCTGAACCGTGTCCCCCAGCCGGATGGGCAATTCCACCACCCGCCCGAAGAGCGTGCTCCCGATGTGCGCAATCGCCTCCGCGTTGAACGCGACCCGCGCCGGCGCCACGAACCGCGGCGTCAGCTTGCGCCGCACAGCCTCCTCGACGCGGATCCCATACCGCTCTGCCGCCTCCGCCGTAATCCGCACCTCATCGACGTGCTCGGTCTCACCCTGACCCTGGTGATCGTGCTTGGCATCACCATGCTCGGCGTGACCGTGGTCCGCGTCCGCGTGATCCGCATCTCCATGGGCCGCATGCTCGCCGCCCGCAGCGGCCTGCGCGTGCGCATCCCCGCCGTGCTCATGATCGTGCCCCTCGTGCGCCGCCTCCTGGCGACACCCGCAAAAGTACACGCATCCGCCGGCAAGAATCGCGATAACCACCAGCCAGGCGCACCGCGCGAATGCACGCCGTCGCCGAGTACTTCGATCCATATCAGTTCTCCGCACCATCCGCCGCTCCCTCCTTGTCCACCGCTCCGTCCGTATCCGCCGTTCCCTCCGTCGCTGCGTCGCTCCGTCGCTGCGTCGCTGGCCTCTCACCCAACAACGTCCCGAGCGGACGCGCCGTCACCCGCTCCAGCTCCGCGATCGCGTTCGCCGCGTTCTGCAGCGCCGCGAGCTGCGCCCGCCGCAACTCCAGCAGCGAGCGCTGCGCATCGATCACGTTCAGAATCGTCGTCTGCCCCCCTTCGTACGTGGATTCCGAAAGGTCCAGCGTGTCCCGCGCCTGCGGCAGAATCTCCCGCTCGTACAAACCCGCGACCTCCCAAGCCGTCGCGAGCCGGTCGGCAGCCTCCCGCGTCTCCTGCACGATCGACCGCTCCAACCCGTCCAGCGCCGCCGCGCTCTGCCGCCAAGCCATCCGCGCCTTCGCGATCTGCGCCTGATTCTGATCGAACAGCGGAAGCGTCACGCTCAGCGACGGCCCGAAGATCGCGTCGATCCGCTGGCTGTCCTCGAAACGCCGCTGCCCGCGCGACTGCACGTCCGGTGCGGTCAGGCCGCCGTTCGCAACCGACGCCCGCGCCGTGTCGGCCAGCACCTTGCGCCCCGGCTGACCGCGCCGATCCCCGCGCTCCAGCTCCACCCCGAGTTCCACGTTCTGGAAAACCCGGGCGTGCTCGAGCTTCACGCGCTCCGCCGCCGCCCGCACCGCGTGCCGCGCCGCCCGCGCATCCAGCCGCGCCGCCAGCGCCACCGCCTCGAAATGCTCGACCGGCAACGCGGCCTCACGCGGCGCCGGCAGCGGATCGACCAGTTCCAAGGCGTCCGCCGGTCCTGTCATCCCCAGCAGCGTCGCCAGCGTCCGCCGCGCGCTCGCCGCCGCCAACCGGGCTGTCCGCACATCCGCATCGGCCCGCAACGCCTGCCCCTTCGCGAGATTGACGTCGAGGGCGCCGATCGTGCCCGCCTCGAGCCGCGCATTCGTGACCCGCTCGAGTTGCCGCGTCAGCGTCGCGTTGTCCCGCGCAATCGCCAGCGCATCGTCCGCCGCCACCGCGTTGAAGTACGCGACCTTCGTATCCACGGCGAGGCCCACCAGCGTCTGCGCCGTCTCCAGCACCGTGCGTCTGAGGTCGCGCTGCGCCGCCCGCCGCCGCGGCGGAATCATCCACAGGTCCGCGATGTTCTGCGCGAGCCCCGCCTCGATGT
>Ga0116151_10004898_pt1 | contig 11718 bp, 12 predicted proteins | sample AD_UKC117_MetaG_FD_89893 | JGI IMG/M metagenome (GOLD analysis project Ga0116151, IMG submission 89893) | Active sludge microbial communities of municipal wastewater-treating anaerobic digesters from Hong Kong - AD_UKC117_MetaG | ecosystem: Engineered > Bioreactor > Anaerobic > Digestate... | reverse complement strand
GTCCACAGCCTTCAGCTCAACGCCGTTCTCTGACAGGGTGAACTTCACCTCGTCGACAAGAGACGATACCGCCTCCACAGCATCCCGCAGGGTTTCTGCGCTTATCACTGCCTTGAACATCCTAGAGCCCCTCCATCGGAGAGATCAATTTTATCTTAAATATAGATTATCCCCTCAGTCGTACTCTCTCCAGGTGAAATTGCATTTCGTGCATCTGAAGAAGCGGACTTCACTCTCGTCGGCGGACCGCAGCTGCCGCAGCCACCAGTAAGCGGTATCGTTCCCGCACTCGGGGCACTTGGACTTGGTGGTGGGAAGCCCCGCAGCCTCCGAATCCTCGATCACCGTCATGGTGCGCTCTTTCTGCTCGGTCTTGCTGACGAGGTTGTCGCTCTTCTTCATCTCAACCTTCTTGCCGCACCTTCTGCAGACCAGCACGCCCTCCGACGGCACCATAATGCTCTTACAATCGGGACAAAACTCCATCAGATGACGAGTACTCACTCGTCATATTAAAGTTTACCAGTTGAGTAAAGGTGTATGATGATGAGGAGAGCCACCCGAGCGGCTCCAACTCTGAGGTGATCATGAGCACTGCATTGAACGTAATCTGTGAGAACAGGCCCGGGGTGCTGCGGGACATAGCCGGGGTCGTCGCCAGCCTCGGCGGGAACATCGAGTACACCCAGCAGTTCGTCCTGGAACGGGGCGTGAACATCGGGAAGGCCACCGTCTACATGGAGATCGACCAGCTGGCCGCTGGGATGGTGGAGGACCTGGAGTCGCTCCCCTCGGTGATGGAGGTCTCCGTCCACCAGTCCTTCGAGAAGATCTACGGCTCCAGGGTGATCATCATCGGGGGCGGCGCCCAGGTCGCCCAGGCGGCCGTCGGGGCCGTCAACGAGGCCGACCGCCACAACCTCCGGGGGGAGAGGATCAGCGTCGACACCATCCCCCTGGTGGGGGAAGACCCCATCGCCGACGCCGTCAACGCCGTGGGCCGTCTCCACCGGGCCTCGGTCCTGGTCCTGGCGGGGGCCCTGATGGGCGGCAGGATCTCCGAAGAGGTCCAGAGGCTCCAGGAAGAGGGGATCCCGGTGATCGCCCTCAAGATGGCGGGATCGGTCCCCAGCTACGCAGACCTGGTGGTGACCGACCCCATCCAGGCCGGGACCTTCGCGGTGATGCACGTCGCCAAGACCGCGATCTTCGACATAAAAAGGGTCCAAGGGATGGAGTTCTGAGATCGCTTGGAAAGGACGGATCGTGAGCTCGGATCGGCAGAGGCCCGGATCGGCACGAAGATGACGGTGGCTTCCGACGGCCGGATTCGGAGGCGGCGGGCTTATCCCCGGAGTCCCATCGCCTCAAGATCCCTGACGGCATCGCCGTCGAATAGCTCGTCCACGGTGTAAAAGTCGTCCCCGACCATCAGGACGGGGGCGCTGAGGGTGAAGACCCCGTTGACCCGAAGCTCCGTCAGGGCCTCCGCGGTGGCCATATCCACCGTCTCGAACTCGACCCCCCAGCCGTTAAGAACCCTCTTCACCTGCTCGCACCGGGGACAGTCGGATGTGGTGTAAACGACGTACTTCAAAGGCAACTCACCCCTCAATATTCTTCTTATTTCCTCGCCCCATCGATTTCTCATTTCCTCGCCGAAGGGCGCGTTTCACCTCAGCACCATCGGATAGCCCTTCTCCGAACGGATGGCGTATCCCTCTTCGACGGCCCTGTCCGCGCAATCCCGGCAGCATGAGAAGTTGGTGAGGTAGGTCACCCCTGCCATCTCGTGCTCGAAGATGTTGTTGCAGCTGAGCCCCATGATCCGTCGGCAGTCGAGGCCTTTGCAGAACTCGTGGTCGTCTGCCACCATCGGAAACTCGTCCTCAAACCAGATCTTCGGCAAAAGGACCGGGAGTATCGCCATGTCCATGCCGCATCCACAGGGCCCGTAGGTGTCCTCGGGCCCGTCGTAGACGATGGCCCTCTCGATCTTATATTCCATATTCCGCCACCCCGAGCGGATCTCCCGCTCATCCGGAAAAGGGTCGCGAGACCTAAATAACCTTTCTCATCTTTAGGACGGATCGAGGATATCGTCAGCCCTAAAAAAGCCAGCCGGCACCGGAGGTCGGGCTGGGTCTGACCGTCAACCCGTCAACCTACCATATCGGGCGGGGTCTTCTCGCGATGAAAATAAAGTTTCGTTGGTGGATTTTTGACATAAGATGCCTATATCTCCCTTTTTCTTCGATTATTCTGTATAATATTGCCTTCGAGTTTACGAAAATTATATATAGTGACCTGTTGGACAACTCAGAGTCTATTAGGCTCTTTAGTCGGAGAATAAGCGGGTTAAATCCTTTTTCTGACTGTCAGAGCCGGATTTTGGGAGGAGAGGAGATCAAATGGCGATACTTCCGGTGGCACCGGTCAGCAGGCTCATCCGCGAGGCGGGGGCGAAACGGGTAAGCGAGGGCGCGAGGGACGCCCTGGCAGAAATTTTGGAGAGCTACGGGATGGAGGTGGCCGAAGAGGCCGTCGAATGGGCAAACCACGCCAAGCGAAAGACGGTGAAGGCCGAGGACATCCGTGAGGCGGTCAAGAGGGTCCGGCCTCCTCGGGCGCCCGGAACCGACTGAGGCAGATATTATTTAACCCTGGAGGTAAGGTCGTCTCTTCATGCCTGAAAGCTTAGACTACGCCTCCCTGGGTCTGGTGTGCGGGATCGAGATCCATCAGCAGCTCGATACCGCAGCCAAGCTGTTTTGCGGCTGTCCTACCAGGATTAGAGACGCGGAGGAGTCGGACCATCAGTTCTTCAGGTACCTGCGACCGGCGCGAAGCGAGCTTGGCGAGATCGACAGGGCCGCCCTGGAAGAGGTTCTGGTCACCCGGAAGTTCATTTACAAATCGTATGATTCCACCTGCCTCGTTGAGGCGGACGAGGAGCCCCCTAGCGTTCTGAACCGCGAAGCTCTGGAGATCGGGCTGGTCGTCTCGCGGCTCCTCAATATGCAGATCGCAGACGAAGTTCACACCATGAGGAAGATCGTCATCGACGGCTCCAACACCTCGGGGTTCCAGAGGACCGCCTACGTTGCCTCCCACGGCTCCATCGACACCTCCTGCGGCAAGGTGGGGATGGAGACGATCTGTCTTGAGGAGGAGGCGGCGAGGATCATCGACGACCGGGGCGACGAGGTCGTCTACTCCCTCGATCGGCTTGGGATACCCCTCGTCGAGATCTGCACGTCTCCCGACGTCGTCTCCCCCCAGCACGCCCGGGAGGTGGCCCAGAGGCTCGGGATGATCCTCCGGTCCACCGGCAGGGTCAAGAGAGGCCTTGGGACGATCCGCCAGGACGTCAACGTCTCCATCAGAGACGGGGCGAGGGTCGAGATAAAGGGCGTCCAGGACCTGAACCTGATCGAGACGATCGTGGCGGTGGAGGCGAATAGGCAGCACCTCCTCCTGGAGATCAGAGATGAGCTTCTCGGTCGGAAAGCTCAGGTCTCGGACCGGGTGGCCGACGTCACCGGCCTCTTCGCCGCCACCGAGTCGAAGGTGATCAAGTCCGCCCTCGGCAAGGGTGGCGTCGTTCTGGCGGTGAACCTCGCGGGCTTTGCGGGGCTTGTGGGGACGGAGATCCAGCCGGGACGGCGGCTCGGCTCTGAGATCTCAGACCGGGCCAAGAGGGCGGGGGTCGGCGGGATCTTCCACTCAGACGAGCTTCCAGCCTACGGCATCACCCAGGAAGAGGTGGAGGCGGTTCGGGCCGAGCTTGGGGCCCGCGACGGTGACTGCGTGGCGATGGTGGCCGCCCCAAAGGATCGGGCCGAGGCGGCGATGAAGGCGGTCATCGATAGGGCGAGGGAGGCCCTGGTCGGGGTCCCCGAGGAGACGAGAAAGGCCCTACCCGAGGGGACGAGCGAGTACATGAGGCCCCTCCCCGGATCGGCGAGGATGTACCCGGAGACGGACGTCCCTCCGGTGGTGGTGGCTCCAGAGTATGTTTCCTCCCTCGAACTGCCGGAGCTCTTCGACGAGAGGGCGGCGCGGTTCGAGAAGGATTACGGGCTGAACCGCGAGTTTGCGGGGCTGATGGCCGCATCGCCAAACTACCAGCTCTTCGAGGATGCCGTGAGAGATCTCTCCCTTCCCCCGGCCCTGGTGGTGAGAACCATCGAGATGATACCCCGGGAGCTGGCTCGGGATGGGGTTGCGGTCTCGAACCTGACCGAAGATCGCTACCTGGGCGCCCTCTCCCTCCTCGCCGAGGAGGGTGTGGCCAAGGAGGGGATCCCTCAGCTCCTGGAGACGATGGCGATGAATCCGGGGCTCTCGGCATCGGAGGCCGCGAAGGCCGCGGGACTTTTGGGCGTCGACAAGACAGGCGTCGAAGAGGTAGTGGCCGGGATCGTCGCCGAGAAGGAGGCCTTCGTCAGAGAGAAGGGCGAGGCGGCCCTGGGACCCCTGATGGGCCTCGCCATGAAGGAGCTCCGGGGGAAGGCCGACGGAGCCCTCATCAGCGCGGTGCTGAAGCGAGAGATCGATCGGATTCTGGCGGATTAAGTCCGCCAGAGTCTCCGAACTCGTCGTCGAGTTCGGGGCGGGGAACCTTATTTATTTCTGACCGGGCCAACTACTATTTTGTTTGCAGATATCAGTAGGCCGTTGGAGGCTTGAGGTATGAAACGGGAAATGCTTCTCTGGGACGAGACGATCTTCAAGGACCGGGAGGTCCTGGAGTTCGACCACCTGCCCGAGCACTTCGCTCACCGGGAGTCTCAGATGGAGTCCCTCAAGTTCTGCGTCCGCCCCGCCTTTGCCGGAGGCCGTCCCGTCAGCGCCCTCTGTCTCGGCCCCCCAGGGACCGGGAAGACGACGGCGATCTTCAAGCTCTTTTCCGAGATCGAGGCCCACTCCTCGAAGGTGGTCCCCGTCCACGTCAACTGCCAGATGGACCATACAAGGCACGCCATATTCCTGCGGATCTACAGCAAGCTCCTCGGCCACTCGCCCCCGTCAAGCGGCGTCTCCTTCAAGAGGGTCCTGGAGAGGATCGCGAAGACCCTGGCCAAAGAGAACCGGGTCCTGGTGGTGGCCCTCGACGACGTCAACTACCTCTTCCCCGAGAAGGAGGTGGACCGGGTCCTCTACACCCTCCTCCGGGCCCACGAGACCTTCCCCGGCTTCCGGGCCGGGGTGATCGCCATCCTCAGCGAGCCGGCCTTAAACTACGTCTTCGATCCGAGGGTGGGGTCGGTCTTCCAGGCCGAGGAGGTGAGCTTCCCCCTCTACTCGATCGGGGAGATACGAGACATCCTGAAACGACGGGCTGATCTGGGCTATTATCCCGGCGTCGTATCCGACGAGATCATCGATCTCGTCTCCGACCTCACCGAGCGGGCCGGGGACCTCCGGGTCGGGATCGACCTCTTAAAGAGGGCGGGGATGGAGGCGGAGAGGAGGGCCTCAAGGACGATATCAATAGAGGACGTCGAGAGGGCCTACGAGAGGTCGAGGCTCGTCCACCTCTCCAGCGCCCTCAAGCCCCTCCGGGATGACGAGCTTCTCCTCCTCCGGCTTGCGGCGGAGATGGAGACCTCGAAGGCCGGAGATCTCTACGAGAAGTTCAAAGAAGCCACCGGCGCTGGCTACACCCGGTTTCACGAGATTCTGAACAAGCTGGACGCCGCAAGGCTTGTAGACACCGACTTCAGCGGACCGGGCCACCGGGGGAGGTCCAGGGTCGTCCGGATCAGGTACGACCCGAAAGAGGTGCTGGATAGGATAAAGCCGAAGGATAATCCATAGACGGCGCTCCAGACCGCTGGAGTATATAGGGTATATATTGTACGATTTGTAATTCGGAGTAATACCTTCTATTTATCCTATTGTGATTAATTTTATAATTGATACATGTAAGCAGGGGTATCTGATGAATAGACAGTTACTCGCCTTTTTAGTCGCCGTTCTGGCGATAGGATCGATCCTGGTATTCTCAGGATGCGTCGACCAGAAGGAAGAGGGCGCGCCCGCTGTGGAAGCGGCTGCCGTCACCGTCGCCGGGTCCACCACGGTGATGCCCCTTGCCGAGGCCTCTGCCGAGGAGTTCAACAAAGTTCAGTCGGACGTCCGCGTCTCCGTCACTGGAGGGGGGTCTGGCGTCGGGATCAAGAACGTCGCCGAGGGGCTTGCGGATATCGCCATGGCCTCGCGGCAGGTGAAGCCCGAGGAGATCGCCGCCTACGGCGACAGGTTCGAGGAGTATCTCGTCGCCTACGACGCCATCGCCGTCGTCGTCAGCCAGCCGATTTATGAGGCAGGCGTCACCGAGCTATCCCAGCAGCAGGTTGCCGCCATCTACAGCGGCGAGGTCTCCAACTGGAAGGATCTGGGCGGCCCCGACGAGCCGATCTACGTGGCCGCTCGGGAGGTGGGCTCGGGGACGAGAGACACCTTCAACGAGATGGTTATGGGAAGCGTTGAGGCCGAGACCCTGGGGGTCACAACGTACCACGGCAGCAACGCCGAGGTGAAGACCGCCGTCACCAGCAGCGATAAGGCCATCGGATACGTCGGGATGAACTACATCGAGGGCGGGGCCCTCCGGGCCGTAGCCTACGATGGGGTCATGCCCTCAAAAGAGACGGTAAAGGACGGTTCATACCCGCTATCGAGGTCTCTCAACTTCTATACCTTCGGCGATCCGGGCCCTGACGCCGAAACGTTCATCGAGTTCGTCCTGAGCGACGAAGGGCAGAAGATCGTTGAAGAATCCGGATTCGTCCCGATCTGGTGAAGCAGGAATAAGAAAGGATATCGAGTTGCTCCGGCATTGAAGAGCCAGAGCAACTATTTTCTTCGAAATTCGGCGTGGTGGATATATAGCTGTACCTGCCCTATATAGAGAATATAGATAAGTGCTTTAAGCGATGAAAGGACGGTCAGATGAATAGCATGGCTCTTCCAGGGAAACGTGATCTTTGGCGGTCTCGGCGATACGGCGAAGGCGTTGTTGAATCCCTCCTCTTCTTCTCCGCCATCACCTCGATCTTGGCCATGGTCTTGATCTTTTACTTCCTCACCTTCGAGAGCTTCCTCGCCTTCAGGGAGGTGGGGATCTTCGATATGCTCCTGGGTCAGAAGTGGCACCCTGCCGGGGATATCTTCGGAATGGCTCCGATCATCGTCGGCTCGGTCCTCATCACCCTCGTCGCCCTCTTCATAAACATCCTGGTGGGCGTGCCCCTGGCGATCTACCTCTCGGAGCTGGCCGGTCCCTGGTCCCGGGAGCTTCTGAAGCCCTCCATCGAGCTTTTGGCCGGGGTTCCCTCCATCGTCTACGGATTTCTGGGGGTTCTGGTTCTGGTGGTCTACCTCGAGGGGAGCTTCGATATGTTGACGGGTCGGTCGATTCTGGCTGGAGCGATCCTCCTGGGGATCATGTTCATCCCGGCTCTGACGACTATATGTGAGGACGCCCTCAGGGCCGTCCCCAAGGAGTTCAAGGAGGGGTCTCTCGCCCTCGGAGCCACCCACTGGCAGACGGTCCGGAATGTCACCCTCCCCGCCGCCTCCTCGGGGATCATCGCCGCCGTGATACTGAACGTGGGCAGGATCATCGGTGAGACGATGGCCGCCCTCCTGGTGGTGGGAAACGTCGCCCGCCTCCCGTCGCCGGTCTTCGACGTCTTCGATCGGGGCGCCATCTTCACCTCGGTGATCGCCGGCGAGATGGGGGAGGTGGCCCACGGATCGATGCACTATCACGCCCTCTTCGCGGTGGGTTTCGTCCTCCTGGTTATCGTCACCGTCATCAACATATCGGCGGACCTGGTCAGGGCTGCGATCCAGAAGAGGTTTGGGGGGTACTGAGATGAAGAAGATAAGGCCCGCACCTCTTTCTTCGCTCGTTGTGGCCCTATTTTTGCTGTCGTCTTCGCTTTACTACCTGGTTGTCCAGCCGGGATATATCCCCCTGGTCCCCTTCTGGGAGGGGGGGCTTCTGGTCTGTCTCGTTCTTATAACCGCCTCTGCCCTCGCCCTACGCAGGGAGGAGGCCGACGGGAAGGCTGTCGTCTGGCCCTTCGGCAGGCTTTTGCCTCTGGCGGCGGACCTCGCCTATTCTCTTGTGGTCTTCCTTCTGATCTATTCGGCTCGGGTCCGGCCGGGCCTGGAGATTGAGCTTCTGGATCTGAGCGCCGTATTCACCTACAAGATCGTGCTGCCTTTCCTCGTCTTTCTTGCGAGCTTCCTTGCGATAAAAGACTCCATCAACCTCCTTTACGGCTACAGCACCCGGGGTAGGGAGGTTTTAGTCTTCTCGATGGTCCGGCTCTCGGCGGTCTTCACCCTCCTCCTCTTGGGCGGAATCATCTCCGTCATACTGTTTCGGGGGATCGGGGCCATAAGCTGGGAGTTTCTCACCTCGCCCCACTATCGGCTCGGCACCGAGGGCGGGATCAGCACCTGTATCCAGGGGACCTTCTGGCTGGTGATGGGGGCGATGCTGATATCGGCTCCTCTGGGGATCGGGGCCGCCATCTACCTCAACGAGTACTCCAAGCACTCGGGGCTGAAGCGGGTCGTCACCATAGCCGTGGGCTGTCTCAACGGCGTCCCCTCGGTGGTCTACGGCCTCTTCGGCCTCGCCTTTCTGGTGGCGACCTTCGGCCTCTCCCTTCTGGCGGGGTCGATCATCCTGGGGCTGATGAACCTGCCCACCATAATCCTCACCAGCCAGGAGGCGCTGAAGAGCGTTCCAAACTCCCTGCGGGAGGGGAGCGTCGCCCTCGGCGCCACTCGGTGGCAGACGATAAAGAAGGTGGTAATCCCCTCGGCCATGCCCGGAGTTCTGACGGGCCTGATCATCGGGGTCGCTCGCGCCGCCGGGGAGACGGCTCCCATCATGTGGACCGCCGTCACCTTCTCTGCCACCCCCGTCCACATGTTCTACGGCGTCGTCCCCGACGTCACCCAGCCCGTCAACAACCTCTGCTACCACCTCCTCAACCTGATATACTTCCTGGGGGCCTGGGACGTCGAGGAGAAGGCCTGGGGGACGGCCCTGGTCCTTCTGGCCCTCGTCCTCTCCATCAACATGGTGGCGATCCTGGTGCGAAACCACTATCGAAAGAAAGTCGTATGGTGAGCCGCCGCCCCACAACTTTTATCATTTGCGGGATCTAAAGGTCTCCCATGAGACCGATCTCTCCCGAAGAGATGAGAGCCATCGATTCAAACTGCACCTACTTTGGGCTCATCCCGCTGCAGCTGATGGAGAACGCCGGGTCAGCCTTAGCCTCGGAGGCGAGAAAGAGGGCCCGGGGAAATAGAATCGCCGTCGTCGCCGGACGGGGGAACAACGGCGGGGACGCGTTCGTCGCCGCCCGGCACCTCGCCGAATTCGATGTCACCGTTTTTCTCCTCGGCAGATCGAGAGATATCGCCACCGAAGAGGCGAGGCGGAACTGGGAGATTCTGGACCGGCTCGGCTTCGACCTCCGGGAGGTTCGGGATTCGAGGGAGCTGGAGGAGTTATCCAAATACGATCTGATCCTGGACGCGATCTTTGGGACCGGCGTCCGTGGTGCCGTCCGGGGTCTGGAGGCCGAGGCGATCGACGCCATCAACTCCGCGAGAAAGCAGGTCATATCGGTGGACGTCCCCAGCGGCATCGGCACCGAGAAGGTCGTCGAGCCCGAGGTGACCGTCACATTCCATCGGCCGAAAGAGGGCATCCCCGGCGAGGTGGTGGTGGCGGGGATCGGGATACCGCCGTCGGCCGAGTTTCTGGCGGGGCCCGGCGACCTCGCCCTCGTCGCCTCTCGGGCACCAGCGAGCCACAAGGGGCAGAACGGCCGGGTTCTGGTGATCGGGGGAGGTCCTTATTCCGGGGCGCCGGCCCTATCGGCGATGGCCGCCCTCCGGGCCGGGGCGGACCTGGTCACCGTCGCCGTCCCCGAGAACGTCTCCGACGTCATCGCCGGCTTCTCCCCGAACCTGATCGTCCGGCCCCTATCCGATGACCACCTCTCCTCCGACGACCTGCCGGCCCTCCGGGAGCTGATACCCCGCCACGACGTCGTCGTCGTCGGGATGGGCCTTGGCCGCCACCCCGAGACGACCGAGGCACTGACGAAGATCGTCCCCGAATGCGGCAAGATGGTGATGGACGCCGACGCCCTCCTCCCCGGCGTCCCCCTCAAGGGCATCATCACCCCTCATGAGAGCGAGTTTCGGCGGGTCAGCTCCATCGGGGTGCCGCCGGGCCGGGTCCAGAACGAGACGCTGATGACCTTCGCTCGGGACATGGGCCTCACAATCCTCCTGAAGGGGAAGGTCGATCTGATCACCGACGGCACCGTCATCCGAGGGAACGCCACCGGGAACGCCGGGATGACCGTCGGAGGGACCGGGGACGTCCTCGCCGGGATCACCGGGGCCTTCTACGCCAATGCCCCGCCGCTCCGGGCCGCCGTCGCCGCAGCCTTCGTCAACGGGACCGCCGGCGACCTGGCCTTCGAGGAGAAGGGGTACTCGCTCCTGGCCACCGACGTCATCGAGAATATACCTCTGGCTATGTGGCAGTGAGCCCTCAGGACAAGGCTGTGATAGTGATTAATGATAGTGATTCGTGATAGTGATACCTTGAAGCGAGATCAGGATCGTCGGGAATATCGGGCGGGGATGGTGGAGATCAACGAGAAGCCCGCCGTTGGACGGAGGGCTGTAGCCACCGGAAGAATTCGCCTGAAGGAGTCAACGGTGGAGTCGATCAGGAAGGGCGAGGTGGAGAAGGGGGATGTCCTCACCGTGGCGAGGGTGGCGGCGATCCAGGCGGTGAAGGAGACGCCGCGCCAGATCCCCATGTGCCACCCGATCCCGATCACCGGCGTCGAAGTGGCCTTTGATCTCCTCCCAGACCGGATCAGGGCGAGGGTCGTCGTCACCTCCGTCGGAAAGACTGGCGTCGAGATGGAGGCCCTGGCGGGGGTATCGGCGGCGCTCCTCAACGTCTGGGACATGGTCAAGTCCAGGGAGAAGGATGAGACCGGAAACTACCCAACGACTGTGATCGAGGAGATCCGGGTGGTGGAGAAGAGGAAAGATGATGGTGGTATGGGGGGTTGAGATCCACGAAGTAGCGTATACGTTGCTGAGCCTTTATGATTTATTAATACAAGTTATATAAAATTCTGTCGTAAGGAGGGCCCTTCAAAGCATCGTATTGCCGAGAGGTGCGATTCCTATGCCGCCGAAAAATAGGTCGGCGGGGAGATCGTCGCCCTATTAGAGCCCGTACTCCGGGAGCCGCTCCCGCGCGATCTCCCTCTCCCGCTGGTGCTCGGTCAAAAAAGCCCTGATCCTCTCGGCAGCCTCCTTCTTGCAGGTGCCGCAGACCCTCTCACCGCTCTTGCACTCCTCGAAGACCTCCGAGAGCTCGGACTCGTCCTCGGAGAGGTGGAATAGCATCAGCTCGTAGACGGTGCACCTGTCCGGCTCGCCCCCTAGCTTCTTCTGCTCGGCCAAGCTCTGCCTTCCACCGGTCACGGCCCGCATCACCTTCTTCGCCGCATCCTCGGGGTCCTCGGTGAGGGCGATGTGGCTCTCGGGCTTCGAGGAGGACATCTTGCCGCCGGTGAGGCCCGTCATGAACCGGTGGTAAAGAGACGCTGGCGGGACGAAGCCGTACCCCCCCTCCTC